>Ga0114931_10000375_pt1 | contig 53004 bp, 42 predicted proteins | sample 2SBtaG_FD_89579 | JGI IMG/M metagenome (GOLD analysis project Ga0114931, IMG submission 89579) | Deep subsurface microbial communities from Kolumbo volcano to uncover new lineages of life (NeLLi) - 2SBTROV14_V59a metaG | ecosystem: Environmental > Aquatic > Marine > Volcanic | place: Kolumbo... | reverse complement strand
GAAGCATCGCGTTGTGGAAGACCTCGGAGATCGTGAATGCGATGTTGATGCCGACGATGAGCGCCAACGTCAGCGGGATCCCCAGCCCGCCTCCCGCGGGCAGCACGCCCCAGAGCGCGACCGCGCCCCCGACCATGGCCAGCACCGTGCCCGCGACCCAGGGCTTGCGCCGGCCGTTCTTGTCCGCGACCGCACCGAGCACTGGGGCCAGCAACGCGAGCGCGAACCCGGCCACCGCATTCGTGTAGCCGAGCAGGCTCTGTCCCTCGACCGGATCCCCGACCACGGTGTTGCTGAAGTACGGGTAGAAGATGTAGATGACGACGAGGATGTAGTACGGGTCCCGCGCCCCCTGCCCGAACGCCCAGCTCGCCTGCCCGAGCCGGCTGGCGGCCGGTGTCCCGGCGAGAGAGGTCTCCCGCAAAGCGGCCTGGTGCATCGGAGGGAGCGTCCACGGCGCCGGAGCGTACCCCGGATCGGGGCCCTTCGGCGGGCGTCGCGGACGAAAGAAGGCGAAGCGGCGAGGCGCGTGGTCGGGCCGGCGAGATTCGAACTCGCGACCTCCTGAACCCCATTCAGGCGCGCTACCAAGCTGCGCTACGGCCCGACGAAGGGAGAGGGGTAGCCTGCGCCTCCGGGGCTGTCGACCGTCATCCTCGCCGCCATCCGGAGCCCGGCGGATGCCCCCTGCACGGCTTGTATCCACGCTGCGGCCGGACCACAATCGACCGGTCGATACCGCTTCGCAGGAGTTTCCGGACGATCCCCCTCACATCACGACAGGAGCCAGAAGGATGACCGCCAGAAAGACCTCCACCCGACGCAAGACCGGCACCCGCCGGAAGAAGACGCCGCCGCGAAGGAGTGCGATCGGGGCCATCGACGACGCCCTGAAGGAACTGGAGAAGCAATCGCCGAAGGGCATGCAGACCCTGGTGAAGGACTTCCGCAAGAACGTGCGTACGCTCGAGAAGCAGATCGAGAGCGCGCAGGCGCAGCGCGAGGCCCGCTGGGAGCGTTTCGAGAACGAGGTGCGCCGCGACGTCGCCAAGCTCCTGAGGCGCCTCGAGAAGTCGGTGAGTGCCGGGACGTCGAAGAAGACCGCCGGAAGACGGCCCGCCGGGAAGAAGGCGGCCGCCCGGAAGCGGGCGTCCGGGAAGGGAACGGCCAGGAAGGCAGCGCCGAAGAAGGGGGCCCGCAAGCGGCCGGCCGCGAAACGCAAGACGGGCACACGGAAGAAGCCCCAGCGCTAGCCGCACGGACGCGGACCGCTGGGCCGCGCCGCGCGCGCCTAGTGGTCCGAGGGCGGCGCCTGCTGTCCCTTCGCCGCGTACAGGGCCTTGCGCAGGTTCGGGCTGGTGACGCCCTCGGGAATCTCCGTCAGCGGCTTCGCGATGTCCTTGGGCATCACGCGCACGCGCTCGGCGTGCGGCTTCAGCGCGTCGAGGTCGAACGCGTAGAGTTTCGCGGCACTGAGGCCCAGCATCGTCTGCACCTCGTCCTCGGGCAGCCCGCAGAACGCCAACTGCATCGCCTCCCGCGAGTACGGGAAGCAGCCCTCGTAGTGCGGGTAGTCGGCGCCCCAGCAGATCTTGTCGATGCCGACCTTCTCGCTGCCGTCGATCTCGCGCTTGCCGGGGAAGCTTGCCCCGTACCAGCAGTTGCGCTTCGCGTAGAAGCTGGGCGGCTCCGGCGTCGACGTGACCTCGGAATAGTCCATCTCACCCATCATGCCGGCCCGGATTCCCTGGTGGATGCCGTCCATGCGTGCCAGCAGTTCGGGGACCCACGCGCAGCCCGCCTCGGTCAGGATGAAGCGCAGCTTCGGGAAGCGCTCGAAGACGCCGCCGAAGATCAGGCTCTTGAAGCCGCGCTGCGAGAAGAAACCGACCTCGCTGATCCACATCGCGTGCGCGGTCGGGTACTCGCCGTAGTCGGGCGTGCCGACGCCCGAGTGCTGGTTCATCGTCAGGTCGAGGTCCTGGATCGCGGCCCAGAGCCGATCGTACTCGGGCGCGTAGAGCGGCAGGATGTGCTTCATGTCGTCGGGCGGCTGCGGGATCAGCACACCGCCGCGAAGCCCGGCCTCGGCGATCCACTCGCACTCGGCGATCGCGTCGTCGATGTCGTTCAGGTGGATCAGCCCGATGCCGGCGCGCCGCTCCGGCGCCGAGTCGCAGAAGTCCTTCAGCCAGCGGTTGTGCGCGCGGACGCCCGCGTTCCACAGCTCGTACTGTTCCGGCCACGGCGGTGCGCAGACATGGAACGCCTTCGGATAGAACGGCGGGACGGTGTTCGGGAAGACCACCTCGCCGACGATGCCGTCGTGCTCGAGGTCGGCGATGCGTTCCTGGTTGTCCCAGTTCTTGGTCTTCTTGCGGCCGATGTGTCCCTTCGACGGGTTCTTGTAACCGCCCCGCCACTCGTCGAAGCGGTCGCGGTACTTCGGGTCGAGGTACTCGCGGTACGTCGCGAGGTTGGCCCCGGCGTGGGTGTCCGCGGTGATGACGACGTAGGGCTCGTCCGAATACGCATCGAGATCGGCCATGGGGTCCTCCGGATCGGGCCCCGCAATGGTATCCGGTTTCGTTGGCAATCGTCAGTCGGCGACTGCGGTCAGCGGCGCTGCCGGCGCCGGCGCCGGCGCTGGAAACCCGCGCCGGGATCGGTGGCCGGCCGCCGCGGCGGTGCCCCGCGCACCGGGCCGGCGGTTCGCACCGCCTCGCGGTGCGGCTCCGGGGCCTCGAAATCGGCCGTGTCCCCGGTCTCCAGCCAACTCGCACCGCCCGGCGCCCAGTCGGTCCCGGGCAGCGGCGCATCGGAGTACTGCTTCCAGGTCGCGAGCATGTGGAGCAGGCGGGGGATGCCCCCCGACGCGCGGTGCAGCCAGCCGACCAGCTCCGGGGTGAAGAGATCGCGCCCGACCGGCCAGACCGGGTCGAGGCGGGCCGCCACGTAGCTCCGCGTCTCGGTCTCGCTCATCGGCTCGGCCAGGCGCAGGGCCGTCGCCTCGCCCAGCGTCGCGAGGACCCGGCCGGAGCGTTCGTCGTCGACGAGCGCCAGCACCACGCGAAGGGCGCCTCCGAGCGCGTGCACCCAGCCCGCGACGTCGCGGGCGGTCGCCGGCGGCAGCGCGCTGGCGTCGTCGAGCAGCAGCACCAGGGGGTCGCCCTCGCCCGCCAGCGCGAGCAGCCGGGCTTCGGCCGCGGCGGCATCCGTCGGGGCCTCGCCGAGCAGACCCAGCACCCAGTAGGCGAGATCCGCGGTCGACAGCGACGCATACGGGAGGTGGAGACAGCGCGCGGCCCCCGACCAGCGCGTTTCGGACACGCGCAGCAGCATCGTCTTGCCGAGCCCGGCCGGGCCCGAGACCGTGACGAGCGGGCGCGCCGCCGCGAACGCGTCGTCCAGCGCTGAGAGCAGCGCCTCGGTTGCCGCTCGCGGGACGTAGGCAGCGGGGTCGCAGGTCGGCGGAAACGGGTCCACGGGGGCACAGGATCGGCCGAACGCGCGCAAAACCCAAGGCCCCGGCGCGCGGGCGGTGCGGTGCCGCGGGCGTCGATCGGGCTCAAGCGGGGGGGATCCCCTACCGATTGTCCAGCAACACCCGGAGCCCGACCGTGAGCGCCCCCTGCCCGCCCCGTGCGTCCCGCGATGCCTTCACCCTGATCGAGCTGATGATCGTGATCGCGATCGTCGGGATCCTGGCCGCCACCGCGATCCCGAACTTCATCCGCTTCCAGCTCCACTCGAAGGTCGCCGAAGCGCGCGTGAACATGAAGGCCGTCGTCACCGCGGAGCACTCGTTCTACGCGAGCAACGGCGCCTATCGCGCCGCGGCCGTGACACCGGCCGGCGTCGCGACCGGGACCAAGCGTCTCTGGGCCGGGGGCGGCTTCGCCGACTTCCAGTCGATGGGCTGGGCGCCCGCCGGGAGCGTGTTCTTCAGCTACGAGGTGACCGTCGATCCGACCGGCACCGGCTTCACGGTCGCGGCGCAGGGCGACGTGGATTCGGACGGCGGCTTCGCCGAGTTCGCCTACATGCACCCGATCGCGGGCACGACCTCGACCGTGCCGGCCACGATCGCCACCACCTGCAGCCCGGCCGGTGTCTGGGACCGCTCCTCGGGCGGGAACGCGCTCGACACGCTCGGGCCGTGCACGCCGCTGGACGGGGTCAGCGCGTTCTGACGCCCTGCGCGCGCTCGCTCAGCGGAGCAATGTGCGGAGTTCGTCGAGCTGCATCCGCAGCCGCCGGACCTGGCTGCGCGGGTCCCGGTCGAGCGCCATCTCGAGCTGCGGTGCGTCGAGCGCGCGCCCGACGCCGAGTTCCTGCAGCTTCCGTCGGGCCCCCGCGATCGTGAACTTCTCTTCCCACAGCAGCCGCTTGATCAGCTGGATGATCTCGATGTCGCGCTGCCGATAGAGGCGCTGCTTCGAGCGCGACTTCGTCGGTGCCATCCAGCGGAACTCGCTCTCCCAGTAGCGCAGCACGTACGGCTTCACGCCCGTGAGCTTGCTGACCTCGCCGATGCGGTAGTAGCGCTTGCCCTCGGTCTTCGCGCTCGCGCTGCGCCGGCGGCCCCGGCCGGTGCCCTGTGCTGCGGTATCGTCCGACACGGCGATCTCCTGCGATGGATCGTGTGTAGCACGGCGCGGACGGCGGGTCCGATCGGCCACCGTGCCGCGGGGCTGCGGCCGGCCGCGCTAGAGAGCGCCCCGCCCCTCGCCGCTCTCGCCCACCGGCAACTCGTTCAACTCGTCCTTGAGCACGTTGCTGGTCTTGAACGTCAGCACGCGCCTCGCGGCCAGGCGGATCTCCTCGCCCGTCTGCGGATTGCGGCCCTTGCGCGCGTTCTTCTCGCGGACGACGAAGTTGCCGAAGCCCGAGATCTTGACCTTCTCGCCCCCGGCCAGCGTGTCCTTGATGATGTCGAAGATCTGCTCCACCAGTTCGGCGGATTCCTTCTTCGAGAACCCCACCCGCTCGTAGATCTGCTCGACGATGTCTGCCTTGGTCACGGTGATCCCCCTTCTCCGATTATCTCGCGCCGGAGCCCGGAATGCCTAGCGAAGTTCGCCCCCGAACTGCTTCGACAGGAGTTCGACGACCCTGCGGGTGGCCTTGGCCACCTCCTGCTCGGTGAGCGTCCGGTCCGGGCGCTGGAAGACCAGGCGGAACGCGATGCTCACCTTGCCCTCCGGAACGCCCGTGCCCTCGTATCGGTCGAACACCCGCACCGAGTGGAGCGATCCGCCGGCCTTGCGCCGGATCGCGTCGAGGACCTCGCCAGCGGGCACGCCGGCATCGAGCAGCACCGCGAGGTCGCGCTGGACCCGCGGATGGCGCGAAACCGGCCGGTAGCGGGGCGCCCGGGCCCCGATCGCGTCCAGCGCATCGACGTCGATCACGGCCACCGCCACCACCGGCTCGATGCCGAAGCGGCGGGCCGTCTGCGGGTGGAGTTCGCCCACCGCGGCGACCGGCCGGCCCTCGACCTCGAAGCGGCCCGACGCCCCGGGGTGGAGGAACGGCTCGTCCGTGCCGGGCGCGAAGCGGGCCTCGTGGCCGCGATCGACGAGCACGCGCTCGACGGCACCCTTGGCCTGGAAGAAGACCGGCGCCCCGTCCCCGCCCCACAGCCCGCGTTCGCGCGGGGTGGAGAGCAGCAGCGCGGCCTGGATCGGCTCGATCGGCAGCGCGCCCGCATCCTGGGCCAGGAAGACGCGGCAGCACTCGAAGATGCGCAGCGCATCGACGTGGCGCGACAGGTTGGAGGCCGCCACGCGCAGCAGCGAGCCCACCAGCTGGGCCCGCAGTCCCGGGAACTCGGCGTGGATCGGGTTCTGGAGACGCACCCGCTGGCGCCGCGGATCGTCCGGGGCCAGGCGCAGGTCGTCGACCTCGTCGTCCGGCACCCAGGGCGCGGTCATGATCTCGGTGAGGCCCGCCGCGGCGAGGCTGTCCTTCACAGCGTGGACGGTGGCCTTGCGCGCCGCCAGGCGCGTGCCCTCGTTCGCGCCGGCGGGCAGCGTCGGCGCGATCCGGTCGTAGCCGTGGATCCGCGCCACCTCCTCGATCAGGTCCTCGCGGAGATGGAGATCGTTGCGGTAGGCCGGGGTCTCGCAGACGAGTTCGTCCCCGTCGGGCGTGGCCGTGACGTCGACCCGGGCCAGCAGCGCCACGATCTCTTCGGACGAGAGCGCGGTCCCGAGCAGGCGGTTCACGCGCGCCGGGTCCAGCCGGATCGGCTCGGCCGCGGGCGCCGGCACACCGCGCGCTTCGACGAACCCGTCCGACACCGTCCCGCCGGCGAGGCGCGCGAGCAGGTGGGCGGCGCGATCGGCCGCGCGGACCTGTCCCTCCGGATCGACGCCGCGCTCGAAGCGATAGCTCGCATCGCTGTGCAGGCCGAGGCGGCGTGCAGTGCGCCGCACACGCGAGGGATGGAAGTGCGCGCTCTCGATCAGCAGGTCCCGCGTGTCCGCCCGGACCTCGCTGCGCGCCCCGCCCATCACGCCCGCCAGCGCGATCGCGCCGGCGTCGTCGGCGATCACGAGGTCCTCGGACGCGAGCTTCCGCTCCTGCCCGTCGAGGGTGAGCAGCGTCTCGCCCGCGGTCGCGGTGCGCACGCGCACGGTTCCCTCGAGCTTGGCGAGATCGAAGGCGTGGAGCGGCTGGCCGAACTCCAGCATCACGAGGTTCGTCACGTCGACCACGTTGTCGATGCTCCGGAGCCCCGCGGCCTCGAGGCGCTCCGCCAGCCACGCGGGCGAGGGTCCGACCGTGACCCCACGCACGACGCGCCCGACATAGCGAAAGCAACCGTCCGGGGCATCGATGGCCACGGCCGCGTCGTCCGCCGCCTTGCGCTCCGACGGCGCGACGCCGAGGTCCGGCAGCCGGATCTCGCCGCCGAAGTTGGCGCGCACTTCGCGCGCCATCCCCAGCATGGAGACCCAGTCACCGCGGTTCGGGGTCACCTCGAGGTCGAGCACCGTCTCGCCCGACGGCAGCGCCTCGGGCAGCGGCGTTCCGGGCGCGGCATCGGTCTCGAGCACCAGGATCCCATCGTGATCGTCGCCGAGCTCGAGCTCGCGCGCCGAGCAGATCATGCCGTTCGACTTCACCCCGCGCAGCTTCGAGCGCTTGATCTTGAGCCCGCCCGGCAGCGTCGTGCCGTGCAGCGCCACCGGCACGCGCTGTCCGGCCTCCACGTTGGGCGCGCCGCAGACGATCGTCAGCGTCTCGGCCTGCCCGACGTCGACCTCGCAGACCGAGAGCTTGTCCGCGTCCGGGTGCGGTTCGCGCTTCACGACGCGTCCGACCACGATCGCGCCGAGGTCGGGACCCATCTCGATCACGTCCTCGATCTCGAGCCCCGCCGCCGTGAGCCGCGCCGCGAGTTCGTCGCGCGAGTCCGGGAGATCGATCCACTCCGAGAGCCAGCCGAGGGGAACCCGCACTAGAACTGCTCCAGCACGCGGACGTCTCCGTCGAACAGGAGCTGGATGTTCGGGATCGCCGAGCGGATCATCGCCGCGCGGTCGAGTGCCATCCCGAACGCGAAGCCCTGCCAGCGCTCGGCGTCGATCCCGCAGTTGCGCAGCACGCGCGGATGGATCATCCCGCAGCCGCCCCACTCGAGCCATCCGTCTCCCCAGGAGACATCCATCTCGGCCGACGGCTCGGTGAACGGGAAGTAGTGCGCGCGGAAGCGGAGTTCCGCCTGCGGACCGAAGAGGTGACGCGCGAACGCGTAGAGCGTCCCCTTCAAGTCGCCGAGGGAGACGTCCTCGCCGACGCAGAATCCCTCGATCTGGTGGAACATCGGGTAGTGCGTCGGGTCGAGGTCGTAGCGATAGACGCGCCCGGGCACGACGAAGCGGAACGGCGGCTCGAGGGCGCTCATCGCCCGGATCTGCACCGGCGAGGTATGCGTGCGCAGCACGTTCGTGCTGCCTTCGACGAAGAACGTGTCCTGCAGGTCCCGGGCCGGGTGGTCCTCGGGGAAGTTCAGCGCGCCGAAATTGTTCCAGTCGGTCTCGACCTCGGGGCCGTCCTCGACCGAATACCCGAGCCCCTGGAAGAAGGCACACATGTCGCGCTCGACCCGGGTCACCGGATGCAGGTGACCGCGCGGGGGCGCGGCGCCCGGCAGCGTCACATCGAGGTGGTGCTCGGCCAGGCTCTGGCTCTCGGCGTCTGAGGACAACGCATCCTTGCGCGCCGCGACCCAGTCCTCGATCCGGGCCTTGGCCTCGTTCGCGGCCTGTCCGACCGGCCCGCGCTCTTCCGGCGCCAGCGACCCGATGCCGCGGAGCACCGCGGCCACCGAACCCTTCTTGCCCAGGAACCCGGCGCGCACTTCGGCGAGCGCCTGGGCATTGGGCGCACGGGCGATCGCCGTCTCGGCTTCCGCCAGGATCGCGTCGAGATCGGCAACCGCCGACATGGGCTACCCCGCGTTCGCCTTGGCGACCTCGGCCAGATCCGCGAACGCCTTGGGATCGGCGACGGCGATGTCGGCGAGGTTCTTGCGGTCGACCTCGACGCCGGCCACCCCGAGGCCGTGGATCATCTTGCTGTACGAAATTCCGTTATCGCGCGCCGCGGCGTTGATGCGCGCGATCCAGAGCGCCCGGAACTGGCGCTTGCGCTGCTTGCGGTCGCGGTAGGCGTACTGCCAGCCCTTCTCGACGGCCTCGCGCGCCGTCTTGATGAGCCGGTGCCGTGTGCCCTGGTAGCCCTTGGCATTGCGCAGGATGCGCTTGTGCCGGCGATGGGTGGTGACTCCGCGCTTGACTCGCGGCATATCGTTCTCCCTCTTCGTGGGTCGGATCCGGCCCGGCACGCGGCCGAGGCTCCAACGGATCGCTCTAGATGTAAGGAACCATCCGGCGGAGTCGCTTCTCGTCCGCCTTCGTGACCTCACCCTCGAGCCGGAGCTGGCGCTTCCGCTTGCTCGTCATCTTGCTGAGGATGTGGCGCTTGTTCTTGTGGCTGAACTTGAGCTTCCCGGTGCCGGTCTTGCGAAATCGCTTCGCGGCGCCGCGATGGCTCTTCATCTTGGGCATTTCACTCTCCTGCGGGCGTCTCGTCGGACGCCGCCTGCGCTTCCTGTTCGGCCGCGGCCATCTCGGCCAGGGCCTTCTTCGCCGCCTCGACGGCAGAGCGGTTCGGCACCAGCACCATCGACAAGAAGCGGCCATTCATCTGCGGGGGATTCTCGACGGAAACCAGGTCGCCGAGGAGGTCCTGCACCTCCTGCAGCTTGTCGTACCCGTTGCGGCGGTGCGCCATCTCCCGGCCGCGGAACATCACCGTGACCTTGACCTTGTCGCCTTCGAGCAGGAACTTGCGCGCGTTCTTGAGCTTGAACTTCAGGTCGTGGTCGTCGGTGGAAGGCCGCATCTTGACCTCCTTCATCACCGCCGCCCGGCCCTTGCCCGCGGCCTTGCTCGCCGCCGCCTTCTTCTTCTGTTCGTACTTGTACTTGCCGTAGTCCATGATGCGACACACGGGCGGGCGGGCGTTCGGCGCCACCTCGACCAGGTCGAATCCACGTTCCTCGGCCAACGCACGCGCTTCGTCGGACGTCATCTCGCCCAGCTGCTCGCCCTCTTCGTCGATCAGCCGGACCTCCCGCGCGCGAATCCGTTCGTTGATGCGGGTGGTGTCCTTGTCCTGCGGTCGCGGGTCCCCTCGTCCTCTCATACTTCCTTTCGGGCCACTCGCCCGGTCAGGTCCTCGACGAAGGCGTCCACCGCCATCGCCTCGGCCCTGTGCTCGCCCGCGCGCCGGACGCGCGGCGAGACGGTTCCGGCCGCTTCCTCCTGATCGCCGAGCACACACATGATCGGGATCTTCTGGAGTTCGGCCTCTCGGATCTTGTAGTTCAGCTTCTCGGCGCGGTCATCCAGCGAGACGCGGATGCCCGCCTGTTCCAACGTGGCCTTCACCTTGCTGGCGAAGCCGTGGTGCCGGTCCGCGATCGGGAGGATCGCGACTTGCACCGGCGCCAGCCAGAGCGGGAAGTCCCCGCCGGTGTGTTCGATGTAGATCGCGATGAAACGCTCGAGGGAACCCAGCACGGCCCGGTGCAGCATCGCGGGCCGGTGCTCCTGGCCGTCGCGCCCGATATAGGTCAGGTCGAAGCGCCCGGGCATCGCCATGTCGAGCTGGATCGTGCCCAGGGTCCACACCCGGCCGAGCACGTCCTTGAAGTCGTACTCCACCTTCGGGGCGTAGAAGGCGGCCTCGCCCTTCTTGATGCCGCACTCGTATCCGGCCGCGGTCACAGCGTCGATCAGGGCCTGCTCGGCGCGGTCCCAGTCCTCGGGTTCGCCCAGGAAGCCGTCCTCGGAGCGCGTCGAGACCGAGATCGTCACGCCGTCGAGTCCGAGCGCGCCGTAGACCTCGTTCACCATCTCGAAGAAGCGGTGGATCTCGCCCTCGACCTGGTCCGGCTCGCAGAAGATGTGGCCGTCGTCCTGCGCGAACGCGCGGACCCGGGCCAGACCCGTCAGGGTCCAGCTGCGTTCGTTGCGGTGGAGGCGCGAGAACTCGGCCCAGCGGATCGGGAGCTCGCGGTAGCTCCGCTTCCCCTGCAGGAACATGTGGCAATGGCCGGGGCAGTTCATGGCCTTGACGCCGAGCGCCTCGCCCTCGTCGCCCTCGAACCAGAACATGTCGTCGTGGAATTCGTAGTAGTGCCCCGACGTCTTGAAGAGCTCGTCGCGGAACAGCTGCGGCGCCATCACCTCTTCGAGGCCGTACTTCGGGTGGAGCGACTTTACGAAGTCGACGAGGCCGTTGTAGAGCACCATCCCCTTCGGATGCCAGAAGGGAGCACCCGGGGACAGCGGGTCGAAGTGGAAGAGGTCGAGCTGCTGGCCGATGCGCCGGTGGTCGCGCTCGCGCGCTTCTTCCAGCCGGGCGAGGTGCGCGTCGAGCGCCTCGCGGGTGGCGAAGGCGGTGCCGTAGATGCGCTGGAGCATCTCGTTGCGCTCGTCGCCCTTCCAGTACGCGCCGGCGGCTTCGATGAGCTTCACCGCGCCGATCTGTCGGGTGTTGCGCACGTGCGGCCCGCGGCACAGGTCGACGAAGCCGCCGTGGCGGAAGAGCGTGATCTCCTGGTCCTCGGGGATGTCGTGCAGGCGCTTCACCTTCAACTGCTCGCCCAGCTGGCTGAAGATCCGTTCCGCCTCCTCGCGCGAGACGACCTCGCGTGTGAAGTCGGACTTCTCCTTGATGATCCGCCTCATCTCGGCCTCGATCGCGTCGAGGTCCTCGTGCGCGAACGGCTGCGCGACCTTGAAGTCGTACTGGAACTTCTCCGAGTGATCGCTGCGGCCGGCATCGACCTGCGCGTCCGGGAAGAGGCGTTTGACCGCATCGGCCATCACGTGCTCGGCCGAATGGCGGATGACCTCGCCCGCCTCGGGGTCCTTCGCGGTGACGATCTCGAGCCAGCAGGAGGCGTCGAGGGGCAGCCGCAGATCGACCAGTTCGCCGCCGATGCGGCCCGCCAGCGCCGCGCGCGCCAGTCCGGCCCCGATCTGCTCGGCCACCTCGAGCACCGTCGCACCGCGCCGCACCTCGAGCGTTCGACCGTCGGGAAGTCCGACTTCGATCGTGCTCATGAGGGTTCGTGGGTCGGGAAGGCGAGCATGTGCATCCAGCGCTCGGAGCCGGCCGCGGCGACGGGCCACCTGGCCCGGCCTCCGCGAGAAGGCGTGGTAGACACGGGCGGACTAGAACCGCCGACCTCCGCCATGTCAAGGCGGCGCTCTAACCAACTGAGCTACGTGTCTGAAGCTGACGGAACCGAGACGACATGCGTCACCGGTCCCCCTAACGGCCCGGAATCTGTACCGATTTGGCCTATCCCTGTCAATCGGAGAGACGTGTGGCCGGTGTCTCGGGGGCCAGGGTGCGAAGCGTCAGGTCGCGGCTCGGAGGTCCCGCCCACTCGACCACGAGCCCCTCCGGGGGGGCGTCGCGGACCCGGCGCAGCACGATGTCCGGGTCGCCCACGGTCTCGACCCGGATCACCATGCCCTCGGCGTCGACCTCGTGCGGAACCGCGCGGGTGGCGCCTGCGGCCCGGAGCGCGCGCTCGAAGCGCACCCATTCGCGCCAGCGCAGGGGCGCCGCGATCCGGTAGAGGGTCGACGCCGCCGCGTCCTCGGTGCGGATCGCGGCCCGCCCGGTCCGGGCCAGCGCCCGGGTCAGCCGCGGCGTGTCCACGTCGACCTCGACCCGGGCCGCGTACTCGAGCCCCCCGGGCGGGCCCTCCCCGGCCGGCCTCTCGCCGATCTGCTCGACCACGCGGTAGCGCAGCACGAAGTCGCGGGCGGGCGCGGCGAGCGCGGCGAGCGGGTCTTCCTCGCCCTCGACCGGGACCGCGTAGCGGCGGGTCACCTCGCGGACCGCGTCCTCGATGCCGGCCTGGAGCGCCTGCTGGCGCAGCTGCGCACCCGCGGCCGCCGCGTCCCCGGCCGGCACCGCCGCCTCGACGACGACCCGGGTCGAGACCGGCACCGAAGCCGCCGCCGGTGCCACCGGCGACAACAGGAGCAGCCCACCGATCAGCGCCGGTGCCCAGGACGCGGACGCGGGCAGGCGGCTCACAGCGCCACCTCGGTCACCGGCCGCCCGAAGAGCGCGTCGACCTCCCGCACCAGCCGCTCGCTCGGTTCGACGCCGCGGCCACTCGGCAGCGCCATGATCGTCTCGCTCTCGCCCGGGATCATCAGGTGGAGGCGGACCGCGCAGTCGCCGGCGTGTTGCGAGAGCACGGTCGCGAGCGCCAGCAGGCGGTCGCGGCTCGCCTCCTCGGAGCGCACGCGGATGTGGACCTCGGCCGCCATCCGCTCCTCGGCCGCACCCAGCTCGAAGATGTCGCGGACCAGGATCTTGGCCGGGTCGGCCGACTCGAGGGTGCCGCTGACCACGAGCGGGACCGTGGGCTGGTCGGCCTGTTGGCCCGATGCGAGAGCGCGTGCCAGCAATTCCCGGTGGGTGGCATAGGGCTCGGCGAAGACCACCAGTTCGAAACTGCCCTCCATGTCCTCGAGCGTGCAGAACGCCATCGTCTGCCCGCGGCGGGTCCGCGTCTCGCGCACGACCGTGACGAACCCGCCGGCTCGGACCTCGCGGCCGACCTTCTCGGCCGCGGTCGTGGCCGTCACGTCCGTGAAGCGCGCGATCGCCCCGGCGTGCGCCTCGAGCGGGTGTCCGGTCACGTAGAAGCCCAGCACCTCCTTCTCGTGGCCGAGGCGCTCGCTGTCGGTCCACGCCGGCGCGTCCGGAAGCTCGCGCACCGTCGCCGCGACGGCGTCGAGATCGCCGAAGAGGCTCTCCTGGCCGATCTCGCGGTCGCGCTGCGCCGCGGCGCCGGACTCGAGCGCGCCGTCGAGCGCCTGCCAGAGCGCGGCCCGGTTTGGATGGAACGAGTCGAAGGAACCGCACTTCACCAGCGCCTCGACGACCCGCCGGTTCGCCTTGCGCGCATTGACGCGTGAGGTGAAGTCGTAGAGGCCCTGGAACGGCCCGTCCTGGGCGCGCACCGCGAGGATGGATTCGATGGCGCCCTCGCCCACGTTCTTGATGCCGGCGAGCCCGAAGCGGATGCCCTCGGCCACCGGCGTGAAGTCGCGCTCGGACTCGTTCACGTCCGGGGGCAGCACGTCGATCTTGCGCTCGCGCGCGTGGGCGATGTAGCGCGACAACTTGTCGTGGTTGGACGCCTCGATCGAGAGCACGGCCGCCAGGAACTCGCGCGGGTGGTTGGCCTTCAGGTACGCGGTCTGGTAGGTGAGGAACGCGTAGGCGGTGGAGTGCGCCTTCGGGAAGCCGTAGCCCGCGAACTCCACGATCTGGTCGAAGAGCTCCACGGCCTTGGCCGCGTCGATGCCGTTCGCCGCGCACCCCGCGACGAAGCCGTCGCGGTGCCGGGCCATCTCTTCGGGCTTCTTCTTGCCCATCGCGCGCCGCAGCAGGTCGGCCTCGCCCAGCGTGTAGCCCGCCAGCCGGTTCGCGATCTGGAGCACCTGGTCCTGGTAGACGATCACGCCCAGGGTCTCGCGCAGCAGCTCCTCGAGTTCGGGCACCAGGTATTCGACGCGCGTGACGCCGTGCTTGCGCGAGACGTAGTCGTCGACCATCCCGGATCCGAGCGGGCCGGGCCGGTAGAGGGCGATCAGGGGGATCACTTCCTTGAAGGTCCGCGGCTTCAGCTTCATCACCAGCTCGGTGATGCCCGACGACTCCATCTGGAAGACGCCCTCGGTGTCGCCCCTGCACAGCAGGTCGTAGCTGGCCTCGTCGTCGAGCGGGATGTCGTCGGCGCGGAAGTCGGGCAGCCCGGCCGCCCGGATGTGCTTCTCCGCGTCCCGGATGATCGTGAGCGTGCGCAGGCCGAGAAAGTCGAACTTGATCAGCCCGATCTTCTCCACGCAGCGCATGTCGAACTGCGTCATCACGTCGCCGGTCCGCGCGTCCCGATAGAGGGGCACCATCTCGATCAGGGGTTCCGTCCCGATCACGACGCCGGCCGCGTGGGTCGATGCGTGACGCGTCAGCCCCTCGAGCCGGCGCGCGGTCTCCAGCAGCTTGGCGACCTGGCCGTCGTTCTCGGAGCGCGCGCGCAGGTCCGGGCTCTGCTCGAGGGCCTCGTCGAGGCTGATGCCCAGCGTCTCCGGGATGAGCTTCGCGATGCGATCGACGTCGCCGAACGGCATTCCCATCACCCGGCCGACGTCGCGGATCGCGGCCCGCGCCTGCAGCGTGCCGAAAGTGATGATCTGCGAGACGCGCCGGCCGTCGTCGCCGAGGTCCGGGTCGTCGTACTTGTCCGCCACGTACTTGATGACCTGGTCGCGGCCGCGCATGCAGAAGTCGACGTCGATGTCGGGCATCGAGATACGCTCGGGGTTCAGGAAACGCTCGAAGATGATGTCGTACTCGATCGGATCGACACCGGTGATGCCGAGCCCGTAGGCCGCCAGGCTGCCGGCCGACGAGCCCCGGCCCGGCCCCACCGGGATGTCGTGCTCCTTCGCATAGCCGATGAAGTCGGCCACGATCAGGAAGTAGCCCGCGAACCCCATCTGCTTGATGACGCCGAGCTCGTGCTCCATGCGCGTCACGTAGGCGGCCCGGTCGCCCTCGAAGGGCTCGTCCTCCTCCATTCCGAGGTTCCGGCGCAGGCCGCGCCAGGCGTCCTCCTCGAGCACCTGCTCGCGGGTCTTGCCGGCTGGGACCTGGAACTCGGGCATGTGGTAGGTGTCCATGTCGAACTCGAAGTGGCATCGCTCCGCGATTTCCATCGAGTTGTGGACCGCCTGCGGGTGGTCGTGGAACACGTCGAGCATCTCGGCCCCGGTCTTCACGAAGAACCCCTGCCCGTCGAAGCGCAGGCGCTTCGGGTCGTCGAGGTTCGATGCGGTCCCGATGCACAGCAGCGCGTCGTGGTGCTCGTGGTCGTCGGGCTCGAGATAGTGCGCGTCGTTCGTCGCGAGCAGCGGAAGCCCCAGGTCCGACGACATCTTGATCAACTCGGCGTTGACGGTGTCCTGATCCGGGATGCCGTGGCGCTGGAGCTCCAGGTAGTAGCGGTCCGGGAACTGCGCCGACATCTCCTCGACGAGCCGCCACGCATCGTCCATCTGCCCGCCCATGATGCGCCGGCACACCATCGAGGACAGGCAGCCCGAGGTCGTGATGAGCCCCTCGCTGTGCTTCGCCAGCAGTTCGAGATCGATGCGGGGCTTGTAGTAGAAGCCCTCGAGGTAGGCCTTCGAGACCAGCATCATCAGGTTGCGGTATCCGGTCTCGTTCATCGCCAGCAGCAGCTGGTGGCTGATCGCGTCGTGGCCCGAGGCGTCGCGCTCGCGCTTCTCCTTGTCGAAGCGGGAACCCGCCGCGATGTAGGCCTCGCAGCCGATGATGGGCTTCACGCCGTTGGCGTGCGCCTTCTCGTAGAACTCGACCGCGCCGAAGAGGTTTCCGTGGTCGGTCATCGCGATCGATTCCTGACCGATCGCCTTCACCCGCTCGAACAGCGGGTTGTGCTTGATGGCCCCATCCAGCAACGAGTACTGCGTGTGCAGGTGGAGGTGGGTGAAGGGTACGTTCGCCACGCGCGCGGCCCTCCCCTATTCCCACTCGATGGTGGCGGGCGGCTTCGACGACACGTCGTAGACGACGCGGTTCACCCCGGCGACCTCGTTGGTGATGCGGCTCGACACCTGCGCGAGGAGTTCGTGCGGCAGCCGCGACCAGTCCGCCGTCATCGCGTCCACGGAACTGACGCAGCGCAGCGCGATGCAATCGTCGTAGGTGCGCGCATCGCCCATCACGCCCACGCTCTGGATCGGCAGGAAGACCGCGAACGCCTGCCAGATCTCGTCGTAGAGGCCGGCCCGACGGATCTCCTCGATCAGGATCGCGTCGGCCTCGCGCAGCAGGTCGCAGCGCTCTCCCGTCACCTCGCCGATGATCCGGATCGCGAGCCCCGGGCCCGGGAACGGGTGGCGGCCGACGATGGAATCGGGAACGCCGACGAGCCGCCCCGCCTCGCGCACCTCGTCCTTGAAGAGTTCGCGGAGGGGTTCGACGAGCGCGAGCTTCATGCGGTCGGGCAGCCCGCCCACGTTGTGGTGGGTCTTGATCGTGGCCGAGGGGCCGCGCACGGAGACGCTCTCGATCACGTCGGGGTAGAGGGTGCCCTGGACCAGGAAGTCCGCGCCGCCGATGCGGTCGGCCTCTTCGTCGAAGATGTCGATGAAGAGATGGCCGATGATGCGCCGCTTCTCTTCCGGGTCGCTGACGCCCTTCAACGCCTGCAGGAAGCGCTGGCGCGCGTCGACGGTCACGAGCGGGATGCCCAGCGAGTCGGCGAACGCGACCTCGACCTCCTCGCGCTCACCCTTCCGCAGCAGCCCGTGGTCGACGAAGATACAGGTCAGCCGGTCCCCGATCGCGCGATGGACGAGCGCCGCCGCGACCGAGGAATCGACGCCTCCGGACAACCCGCACACGACGCGGCCCGAGTCGCCCACCTGCTGCTGCACGGCCTCGACGGCTTCCTCGACGAAGGCCTCCACCGTCCAGCTGCCGCTGCACCCGCACAGCTCCTTGACGAAGTTCTCGAGCAGCCGGTCGCCGCCCTCGGTATGCACGACCTCGGGGTGGAACTGGATGCCGACCAGCGGACGGTCGCGGTGCGCAGCCGCCGCGAAGGGCGAGTTGTCGCTGGTGGCGATCGCCTCGAAGCCGTCGGGAAGCCGCAGCACGCGGTCGCCATGGCTCATCCAGACGTTGCGCGGTGCGTCGCCCCAGCCCGCGAAGAGGGGATGGGGCCTCGTCGGCTGCAACAGCGCCCTGCCGTACTCGTGGTCTTCGGCCTGCTCGACCCGGCCGCCGAGCTGGGCCGTCATCAGCTGGAGGCCGTAACAGATGCCCAGGGTCGGGATCCCGAGCTCGTGGATCGCTGCGTCCATGGTCGGGGCGTCCGCGTCGAGCACGCTCGACGGTCCGCCCGAGAGCACGAGGCCGGCCGGCCGCCACGCCCGCACCTCCTCGGCCGTGAGCGTGGGCGGGTGGATCTCGCAGTAGACGTGGTGCTCGCGGATGCGGCGGGCGATGAGTTGTGTGTACTGCGAGCCGAAGTCGAAGATCAGGATCCGGTCGCGATGGGCGTTGGTCACGGGGCTCACTCGGACCCGCGGGAGCGGGCGCCCTTCCGGGGCGGGTCTAGGCGGGGCGGGTCAAGGTCGGCGGGGTCGGCAGCTCGGCGGGTGGGGGTCACGGTCGAAGAGAATGCGGGGCGGATGCCAAGAGCGCGCGGCGCGCGCGCTCAGTCGAGACGATAGTTCGGGGCTTCCTGCGTGATGATCACGTCGTGGACGTGGCTCTCCTGGAGACCGGCGCCCGAGATCCGCACGAACCGGGCCGTGCTCCGCAGGTCCGAAAGCGTTGGCGCGCCACAATACCCCATGCCGGAGCGCAGACCGCCCAGCAATTGATGGACCGAACTCGAGAGGCTGCCGCGGTACGGCACGCGCCCCTCGATGCCTTCGGGCACCAGCTTCTCGCGGTCGTCCACGTGGCCCTGGAAGTAGCGATCGCGGGAGCCGTCGGTCATCGCACCGAGCGACCCCATGCCGCGATAGACCTTGTAGGAGCGCCCCTGGAGCAGGATGACCTCGCCCGGCGTCTCGTCGCAGCCGGCGAAGAGCCCGCCGATCATCACGCTGCGCGCCCCGGCGGCCAGCGCCTTGACGACGTCGCCCGAGAACTTGACGCCGCCGTCGGCGATGACCGGGATGCCGAAGCCCGCCGCGGTCTCGGCGGCCTCCATCACCGCCGTCAGCTGCGGGACGCCCACGCCGGCGACCACCCGGGTCGTGCAGATCGAACCGGGACCGACCCCGACCTTGACGCCCGAGACCCCGGCCTTGATCAGGGCCTCGGCGCCTTCGCCCGTCGCCACGTTGCCGCCGATGATCGGGAGGTCCGGGAACGTGCGGCGCAGGCTCGTGATGGATGCGAGCACCCCGGCCGAGTGGCCGTGCGCGGTATCGACGACGACGACGTCGACGCCGGCCTCCACCAGCGCCTGGGCCCGCTCGAGGGCGTCCTCGCCGGCGCCGAGCGCGGCGCCGCAGCGCAGACGCCCGGAGCCGTCCTTCGTCGCCTCCGGGTAGCGCTCGGTCTTCTCGATGTCCTTGATCGTGATCAGCCCGCGCAGGTCGCCCGCGTCGTCCACGACCAGCAGCTTCTCGATGCGGTGCTCGTGGAGCAGCTCCTTCGCCCGCTCCATGCCCGTGCCGGGCGGAACCGTCACGAGGCCGTCCTTCGTCATCACCGTGTCGATGCGCTGGGACGGATCCTTCACGAAGCGCAGGTCGCGGTTGGTCAGGATGCCCACCGCCTTGCCCTCGCGCGTGATCGGCACGCCCGAGATGTGGTAGCGGGCCATCACGTCGAGCGCGTCCTGGATTGCCTGCTCCGGCGCCATCGTGATCGGGTCCACGATCATGCCCGACTCGGAGCGCTTGACCTTGTCCACCTCCGACGCCTGGGCACGGATGCCCAGATTGCGATGGATGATGCCCACGCCGCCGTTCTGGGCCATGCAGATCGCGGCCTCGTGCTCGGTGACCGTGTCCATCGCCGCAGAGACCAGGGGCATGTGCAGCGAGATCTCGGCCGTCAGCTGCGTCGAGAGATCGACGTCCCGGGGAAGGACGTCCGATGCGGCCGGAACCAGCAGGACGTCGTCGAACGTCAACGCCTCACGAACGCGGCTTTCGTTCATCGGCTCCGCGGCTCCAACTCGCTGTGGGGACACATCGCAGGGGCTGCGACCGCCAGGCTCCCGTGGAAGCACTCTGGCCTGTCCCGAGTTGGCGCCTGAGTCTAGATCGCGGTGCCCGAACCATCAACCAGACCGCGTTCGAAACGGCCCGCGGCCGGCCGCGGGCCGGTGGTACGCGCGACAGCCGCTAGACCAGCTCGACGCCTTGCCGGAGGAGCGCAGCCAGGTCGGTGACGATCGCCTCGAGGATGCGGACCGCCGCGCGCGGCGCGTCCTCGGCAAAGCGGTGGAACGCCGTTCGAGAGAGCACGAGGACCCGGCAGGGTTCTGCGGCGACCGCGGTCAGCGCGCGCGCGCCCACGGTCACCAGCGCCACCGCCCCAAGCGCGGCCGGCGCGGCGAGAGACCCGGAGTGTCCCGCTGCGTTCTGGATGCGCACGGACCCCTCGGCGACCAGGATCATCCCCTCGGCCTCTTCGCCCTCGCTGGCCAGCCGGCGCCCCTTGGCGACCGCGCGCTCTTCGAGCAGCGGGACCAGGATCTCGAGTTCCTCGGCCGACAGGTCGCGGAGCTGGGGAAACTGCTTCAGGTCGTTCGGATTCACGGCAACACTCGCGCAAGCATCGTCTTGAGCAGCGAGATCGGATCCCGTCCGCTTTCGACCTGGAGGAGGAAGAGGGAAGAGGAGCTCAGCAGGGAGAGCTTCTCCTGCAGCTGGTCGGGTTGCACGCGATCGCCCTTGCGGAGCAGGATCACGTGGAAGATGCGGCCGTCCGGCAGCCGCTCGAGCGCGTCGAGGAACGGCCGCAGCGCCGCCTCGGACGCACCGATGGGCTGCGAGACCAGCACCAGGACGCCGAGCGCGCCGTGGCTCATCATCTGCCAGATCGGCGCGAAGGCGGGGCCGACCGGCACATGCACCAGGTCGATCCCGAGGCCCTCGCCCACCACGAGGTGGCCGAGCTCGGCCAGATCGTCGGGCGCGATGTTTCCGTCCGGGAACCCGGCTGCCGGTTCCATGCCCGGCAGCCCGTGGAGCAGCCGCGTGAAGTCGCGCGTCGCTGCCGCATCGGCCGAGGCCACCACGAGCTTGGCCGAGAGCGGCGCGGTGCGCCGGGCGCGGCCGCGCTCGATCCACTCGCGGAGCTGCCGTACCTGGAGTTGCTCGAAGAGCGCTCCCCGGTCCGTGTCGGACCGGTCCTGCTCGCGTCGCAGTTCCACGAGGCCGCGATCGATCAGGGTCTGGAGCGTGCGCAGCACCTGGTAGTCCGAGTACGCGCAGTGGTCGACGATCTCGCGCACGCGGTCGTAGATCTCGAGCAGCAACAGGACTTCCTGCGTGACGGGATGCACCGCGTTCGGGAGTTCGACCTTGGAGACCGACAGCGAGACCCGCCCGCCGAGCGGCGGCAGGCTGCCGCGCACGCGCTCCCATTCGTCCAGCTGGCGCACCCCTTCGAGGAGCAGGGCGCGGGTCGGCGTGAGGATCCGCGCCGCCGCCGTCACGCGCGTGGGCGCGAAGGCGAAGGTGCCGTCTCGCCACGAGAGCAGGCGGTAGAGGGCCTTCTCGCCCTCGACCAACGAGCCCGCGAACGCCTGCACCACGTTGCCGTCGCGCAGCAGCACGCGGCCCTGCTCGCGGCGGCGGCCGGGTTCGCTGCGCGAGAGCTGGAGTTCGCCGGTCCGCCGATTCATGTGGAAGACCTGGAGCAGATCCGTCAGCGGAATCTGCGAGAGCTGGCCCTGGACCTCGTGGTCGGTCGAGGTCTCCCGGCCCACGGCGTCGATCCGCGCACGGTGCGCGAGCAGCGCCTCCACCCGGCGCGCGACGTCGCCCTCGTGGGTCTCGGGCGGGAGCACCTCGTCGAACAGACCCCGGCTGAGCCCCCCGGACGTATCGCGTCCCAGGAACACGATCCGCACGTGTTGCGTGCGCGGATTGGCGCGGACGATCTCGGCGAGCCGCCGGGCCCCGATCAGGGCCAGATCGGCTGCGGCCACGATGAGTTCCGGTACTTCTGCCAGCGTGCGTTCCAGCGCCACCGCGCCGGAGTCCGCGCTCGCCACCGCGAGCCCGCGCGTGGCGCACGCCTCCCCGAGAGCGCGGCAACGCTGGGCGTTGCTGTCGGCGATGAGAACCGTGCTAGTCACCGATCGGAATCCCCAGGTCGCGTCCGAGCTGGAACGCCAGATGTTCGACCATGTTGCGGTCGGCCGTGTGATAGAACGCGACCGTGGACTCAGAGCCCGCTTCCCGCACGAACGCGTACGGCGACGCCTCCCCGTAGTAGACCAGGAACGGGCAGTCGGTCCCGGCCCGCACCGGCGAGACCCAGGTGACCGGCACGTTCGCCTGCAGGTCGGCGCGGCGGTCCGCCACCAGCACGATCTCGGTCCGCAGGTACTCGTCGTCGAGCTGCGCCAGGCCGTCGCGCACGGGCCCGAGCAGGCTCGCTCCGGGAGAGATGTAGAGGAGCCCGCGCTCCTCCGGTCGCCGGCGCACCTCCGAGAGCACGAAGCGCGTGATCTGTTCGGCGGTCTCGGGCCGCCCGTTGGGCGCGTCGCCGAGCAGCACCTCGGCGATGCCGCGGAACGGAACCGTCTCCAGATCGAGGGCCCGCACCAGGCTGGCGCAATCCTCCTCGATGCCCTGGTCGAGGCGGGCGGTGAGCGCGGCCAGGTCCCGGCCGTCGGCCGGGTAGCTCGCGGCCGCCGTCAACAGCAGCGGCCGATCGTCGCCCCCGAGCGCCTCGAGCGCGGCGCAGCGCTCGAGACTCGCGCGCAGCCGGCGCCGGGCCACCGCCGCCCCGATCGTCTCCGATTCCGGCAGCAGCGCACAGAAGCTCCCCTCGCCCTCGAAGGCCAGCAGGTCCGTGGTTCGGAGCGCTCCCGACAGCGCGCCCGACAGCTGCTGGAGCAGGCGTGAGCGGCCGTCGTGGGACAGTGCGTGGCGGAGCTCCGAGGCCTGGTCCAGTGCGACGCGCACCAGCGAGAAGCTCCGGCCGAAGCGCTGCGCCTTCTGGATTTCGTTGTCGACGACGTCCTCGAAGTAGGCGCGCGTGTAGGCCCGGGTCGTCGGGTCGCGGAACGAGCGGCGTTCGAGACCGCGGAACGCGAGCGCGTTGGCCACGGCCTGCGAGGCGTAGTTGCCGAGCCGATCGGCCAGTTCGAGATCGCCGTCGCCGAAGGGCTTCCCATCGAGCTTGTCGCTGACGCGGACGATGCCGAGCAGCGGTCCCTCGACCCGAAGCGGCAGGACCAGCGTCGTCGGACCGTCGCCCTCCTTCGTATCGAGCAGCAGCGCGCCGCGCTGCGGTTCGGCGAGCGGGGCGAGATCGTCCGGCAGCGCGTCGAGGGAGATCTCGTTCGTCTCGTCCTCGACCCGCACCAGACCGCCGATGCCGGCCAGGCGGAGCTGCTGGGGCTCGCCCGGGCGCACCATCCACGCGACCCCGCTGTGGGCGTTGGTCTCGAGGCAGAAGGTCTCGACGATCCGGTCGGCCAGGACCTCGAGGTCCGTGGTCGCCAGCAGCCCCAGCGCGCGCTCGTACTGCGAGAAGGCGGACAGGTAGTCGAGGTTCTCGGCGACCAGTTCCTGGTGCTCGCGCCGGATGCGCATGCGATCGAGGATGCCCTCGAGGCTCCGCAGCAGCGCGGCCTTGTCGAGCGGCTTCAGCAGGTAGTCGGTGGCGCCGAGCTTCATCGCATCGACCGCGGTCTTCACGTCGCCAACGCTGGTCACGACGACGACTTCCTGCTGCGGCCAGCGCTCCTTGATGCGCTGGACCAGCTCGCTGCCGTCCATCTCGGGCATCACGAGGTCCGTCAGCACGATGTCGAAGGAAGCCGCGGCCATGCGATCGAGCGCGTCGGTCCCGCACGCGGCGGTCTCGATGTCGTAGCCCGACTCCCGCAGCAGATCCTCCAGGAACACCCTGAAATACAGCTGGTCGTCGACCGCGAGAATCCGGGCCTGACTCACGCTTTCCCCCATCAGGCCCGCGCAGCGCGGACCCGTCCTAGCCTACGACACCCGGGGTCCTTGGACCCGGGCTCGCCGACCTCCTTCCATAGACCAGACGGAGCGGATCCTTCACCCCCGGACGATCTTGCGCTCGTTCGCCGATCAGGCTGTGCGGGGTCGCTTCCACCAGGCGCAGCGTCACCAGGGAGCCCTCGCGGGGCGCCCCGCTTCCCGCCGGGACCGTGAAGTTGACGACCCGGTGGCCCGGGTCGCGGCCCCGGAGCTGCACGAGCGCGCGCGGGCCGGCCCCGACCGGCGAGCGGGCACTCAGGCCCTCCACCAGCACCACGGTCTCCTCGCCCACTCGGCGGCGATGGGCCGCGAGCGTCAGGCTGCGCTGGAGGGACTGGAGCGTGGCCAGCCGGTCCTGTGCCTCCTCGGGATCGACCCGGTCCGAAAGCGCTGCGGCGGCGGTTCCCGGGCGCGGCGAGTACTTGAAGCTGTACGCATCGGTGAAGCCGACCTCGCGCATCACGGCCAGGGTGTCCTCGAACTCGGACCGGGTCTCGCCGGGGAAGCCGACGATCAGGTCCGTCGTCAGCGCGATGCCGGGCCGCGCCGCCTGGAGCCGGCGCGCGATCTCCAGGTATCTGGCCGCGGTGTAGCGGCGCCGCATCTCGCCCAGGATCCGGTCGTTGCCACTCTGCAGCGGCAGGTGGACGTGCGGGCAGAGCTCGGGGATCTCGGCGTGCGCGGCAACGAGCGCGTCGTCGAAGAAGAGCGGGTGCGGGCTCGTGTAGCGGAGGCGCTCGATGCCGGGCACGCGGGCCAGTTCCCGCAACAGGTCGGCAAAGGCCATCGTCCCGGCCGCGACCGCCTTCCCGCGACGCAGGTCGTGGCGTCCGTAGGCGTTCACGGTCTGCCCGAGCAGCGTCAGTTCGCGCACCCCACGCCCGGCGAGCGAGCGCGCCTCGGCCAGGATCCCGGCCGCGGGCCGGCTGATCTCGCGACCGCGCGTGCGGGGCACGATGCAGAAGCTGCAGAACATGTCGCAGCCCTCCATCACCGTCACGAAGGCGCGGCCCGGCGTCGCCCCGGCGTAGTCCGCGTGGCGGCCGGGGAGATCGAAGCGATCGAGCGAGCGATGCTCGGCGGTCCGCGACTGGCGCTCGCCCCGCTCGGCCGCCTCGATCATGCCCGGCACCAGGCGGAGATTGTGGGTCCCGAACACGAAGTCGAGATGCCCGAAGCGGCGCAGCACCGCATCGCCCTCCTGCTGCGCGACGCAGCCGCCGACCCCGAGCACGCGGCCTGGACGCGCCGCCTTCCACGCGCGCAGCGCGCCGAGATCGCTGTACAGGCGATTCTCGGCCTTCTCGCGGATCGAGCAGGTGTTGATCAACAGCAGGTCGGCCGCGTCCTCGTCCGGGGCTTCGCGGTGGCCGGCGTGGTGGAGCAGGTTCGCGACCTTCTCCGAGTCGTGGAGGTTCATCTGGCACCCGTAGGTGCGGAGTGCGTAGCGGAGAGCCATCGGCGACGAGGCTACCCGACGGCTCTCGGGCCGCCCAGCGAGAAACCTGGAGCGGAAACGGCACTCCCGGCATGCAGTCTTGTGATTCAACCGGCTGGATTCATGGATCTTTCGATGAATCAAACCGCAACTTAAAACGTGTTTGACAACTGCCCCCTGCAGGGCACATACTGCCTCTCATCCACCGATTCACAGGTTCCATGGAGGTGCGGTGGATACGGCACATTTCCTCACCGAAATGTCCAACCTCTCACCCCCCATCATCTATCCGCCGCCCTCCGCCCTGAAGCGAAGCCCCGTCCGGTCCTCCCGGGCGGGGCTTCCTGCTTTCGGGGGCCGGCACCTCTCTTCGTTACGATCCGGGGCTCGCCGGGAACCCACATGACCGTGCATCGTCGACAACACACGCTCCCGCACCGCCGGTTCCGGGCCGGGTTCGGCACCCCGCCGCGGTGGACGGCGGCCGCGCTCTGCCTGCTCGCCCTCGCGGCGGCCTGCGGGGCGCCCGAGCCGGAACCGCCGGCGCCGGCCCCGGGTGCCTCCTCTGCACCGGCCGGCGAAACGGGCGCCGCGCCCGGTCCGCCGCCGCTCGTGCTGCTCGTCACCTTCGACACCACCCGCGCGGACCACGTCTCGGCCTACGGGCACCTGCGCGAGACGAGCCCCCACATCGACTCGCTCGCGGCGGAGGGCCTGGTGTTCGAGAACGCGACGGCGACCGCGAGCTGGACGCTGCCGGCCCATGCCTCCCTGTTCACGGGCAAGGTGACCACGAGCCACGGCGCGCGCTACGACGAGGCCGGTCCGCTGCGGCTGACGAGCGCGATCGAGGGGCCGGCCTCGTGGGATGGCTATCGGGCCCGGGGACTCTCCCGCGCCGAGACCACGCTCGCCGGCCTGCTCGACGATGCCGGCTTCGCGACCGCGGCCGTGGTGGCCGGGCCGTGGATGAAGCGCGTGTTCGGCCTTTCGACCGGATTCGCGCACTACGACGATGGCGGCATCCACACCGTGACGGGCCGCCTCGCCGCGGACGTCAGCGATGCGGCGCTCGCGTGGTTGGCGACGGTACCGGACCGGCCGGTCTTCCTGTTCCTCAACTACTTCGATCCGCACTCGCCATACGGCGCGCCCGAGCCCTTCACGCAGTTCTTCGCGAGGGGACAGGACCTCGTCCGGCCCGGTTCCCGCCGCGACGTCCTCAGCCGCTACGACGGCGAGATCCGCTACGCGGACGATCAGTTCGGACGCGTGCTGGCCGCGCTGCGCGAGAGCGGCCGCTTCCGCAACGCGATGATCGTGGTCACCTCGGACCACGGCGAATTGTTCGGCGAGCACGGCGCCAACGGCCACGGCTCGACGCTCTGGCAGGAGGAGATCCACGTCCCGCTGGTGGTGAAGCCCTTCGGGCCGCCACGGGCCCCCGAGCGGATCGCGACCCGGGTCTCGCACACGGACGTCCTGCCGATGATCCTGGGCGCCCTCGGCCTCGCGGTCCCGGCGCCCATCCAGGGGGGCGCCCTGCCCGACCCCGGCCACCCGGTCGTGGCCGAGGCCTATCCGAGCCCGTTCGTCAGCCGCGGCGGCGCCTGGCGGGTGTGGTTCGAGGGATCCTGGAAGCTCGCCTGGAGCGGGCAGGGGCGGCACGGGCTCTACGATCTGGCGCGCGATCCGCGGGAACTGCGGAACCTCGCGCGCGAGGAACCCGCGCGCGTGGCGGAAATGACGGCGGCCCTCGAGGACTACCTCGCGGACCTTCCCCGGCCCCCGGCCGCCGACGGCCCGGCCGAGGTCGATGCGGACACGCAGCGCGCCCTGCGCGCGCTCGGGTACGTGGAGTGAGCCCGCCCCCGCCCCGGCCGGCCTCCGCGCTGGGCGGCCTCCGGGCGCTGGGCCTCTGGCTCGCCTTCTCGTTGGCCGCGCTGGCGGTGCACGCGCCGTCGCTCGACGGCGGCTGGATCCTGGACGACGGCGTGACGATCGTGCACGACCCCTTCATCCAGGACCTCTCGCTCGACGACCTGCGTGAGATCTGGGACCCGTCCGGCGCCGCGCTGGTCCATTCGATGAACTACGCCCCGTTGCACCTGATGGTGCACGCGGCCGAACTCGCGGTGTTCGGGCCCTCGCCGCGGGCGTTCCGCATCGTGAACCTGCTGCTTCACGCCGTCACCGCGTGCCTGCTGGTGCTGCTGCTGGCGCGTTCGGGGATCCCGCTCCCGGGCGCCGTGGCCGGCGGGGCCTTCTTCCTGGTGCACCCGGCCAACGCGGAGGCCGTGTCCGCAGCCTTCCAGCTGAAGACCGTGCTCTCCACCGCACTCGGGCTGTGGGCGCTGCTCGCGGTCTGGAAGCACCCGGCCGCCGCGACGCTGGCCTTCGGCGCGGCGCTGCTGGTCAAGTTCTCGGCCGCCTTCGCGCTGCCCACGGCCCTGGTCTGGGCCTACACGCGGTCGCGGGACGAACCCACGCCGCACTGGGCGTGGTGGGTGCTGTGGGGGGCGTTGCTGGTCGCGGTCGCGATCCCCGAGTTCGGGGCCTTCGAGCGGGTCGGGCAGAACGCGGTGGCGCTCGGAGACGACGCCCTGACGCGCGTCCGCTCGATCGTCGCGATCGGCGCGCGCTACCTCGCGATGGCCGTCGTCCCCGTCGGCGTCTCGGCCTTCCATCAGCCCGCGCCGTCGGGCTGGAGCGATCCGTGGTGGTGGCTCGGCCTGGTGTCGTTGGGCGGGCTCGCGTGGCGCTGGGTCTGGACGCTGCGCCGGCGTTCCGAGGAGGCCGGTTACTGGATGCTGGCGGTCGCGGCCTTCGCCCCGGTCAGCCAGGTCTTTCCATTCCTCTACCCGATGGCCGACCGCTACCTCTACGCGGTGCTGCCCGGGTTGATCGGGGCCGGGCTGCTGGCCGGCGGCGCCCTGCTCGGACCCCGCCTCGCGGGACCCGGCCGCGCCGCAGGTCGATGGCGCACCGGCCTCGCCGCGCTCCTGGGCGTCGTCCTGGCCGGGTTCGCGATCGGGACCCACCAGCGGAGCCCGGTCTTCACGTCCGACGCGGCGATGCAACGCGAAGCCGCGCGGAACTACCCGAACGGCATCCACGCGCGGCTGCTGTCTGCGCACGCGGCCGGTCTGCGCCGCGATCCAGAGGAGATCGCGCGCCACCTGCGCCGCCTCGCGGATCTGGGCTTCGTCAACTGGACGATCTTCCTGGGCGACCCTGCGCTGCAGCCGTTCCTGAAGCACCCGGCCGTGCGCGAGCAGATCGACGGCATGGCCGCCCGCTGGATCGAACGCCTCGGCGCGATCGCCGAACCCGAGCAGATCGAACTCAACATGCTGGCCCAGGCGTATCTGGTGCGCGACGAGCTCGCGCCCGGCATCGCGACGCTGGAACGCGCGATCGCCCGCGGCGGCCCCTACACCGACAGCCTCGAGGAGACGCTGCGCCACGCCCGCCGGGACGCCCGCATCCGGGGCATCGCTCCGCGCCGCCAGCCCCGAGCCCCGGGTCGCCCGAGTGGCTTCCAAGGGCGAGTGCCGATCCGGGGCGAGCCATGAGCCGGAGTCCACCCCTCGCCGCCTCCGCCCGCGACGTCGACCTGCGAAGGCCGGATCGAGGCGGGGGCCGCGCGCCTACAGGACCAGCCGGTCCACCACCCGCGAGAGCTGCTTCAGGTTCCGGCACTCCTCGGCCACGTCCACGTAGGGCAGGTACTTGTCCATCACCGAGTCGCCGAAGCCCCAGGCACTCGGGCTCTCGGGGTTGAGCCAGACGACGTCCTTGGCCTTGTTGTGGATGTCGCGCATGCACCAGGCCTTGGGGTCGTTGTAGTTATTGCGCGCGTCTCCCAGCACGATGACCGTGGTCTTGTTGTCGATCGCCGAGAGCCAGTTCTGCCAGAACATGTGGAAGGCGTGGCCGAAGTTGGAGCGCGTGTAGACGTTGATCACGTCGCCGCCGTCGAGCGCCTTCTCGATCGCGTCGCTGATGTCCATGTCCTTGAAGATCGGCGTCACCTCGCCCAGCTCGGAGACGAATACGAAGCAGCGCATCTTCGTGAAGCACTCCTGCAGCGAGTACATGAACTGCATCATGAAGCGCGAGACGTTGGCCACCGAAGACGACACGTCGCAGAGGATGACGAGCTTCGGGCGGTCCTTGCGCCGTTCGCGAAAGATCAGTTCGAAGGGCACGCCGCCGTGTCCGGCGTTGCGGCGCAGCATCGTGCGCAGGTCGAGCTTGCCGCGCTTGAGCCGCCGCTTGCGGATCGAGAGCACGTTCTTGATGCGCTGGGCCAGGCGGTTCACCACCTCGCGCATCTTCCGGATCTCGTCCTCGGTCAGGTTGTAGAAGCTCTTCTCGAGCAGGCTCTCGCGGCGGAACTTCTCCATGTAGTCGAAGTTGCGCTGCTGGAGCTCGCGCTCGGTGAAGTTCCGCACGCTCTGGCGCAGGGCCTCCATCAGCTTGTCGACGAGCTCCATCAACTGGTCGATCTCGGCATCGCCGAGGCCGGCTTCGCGCAGCTCCTGGGCCAGGTCCCGGAGCTGGTCGCCGGCCCCGTCGGACTCGAGCTGCTCCATCGTGCGGCGCGTGAAGAAGCCCAGCTGGAGCATGTTCTCGATCCGCTCGGTCCCGGCCTGCTCGGCGGCCTCGCGGATCAGCTGCTCGAGCTTGTCGAGGTCCTGCGTCAGCAGCGCCTTCGCGAGTTCGGAGAGATCGACGTCGCCCTGGGGCATCCCCTGCATGCCCTCGGCGATCGCCTCGAGCAGCTTCTCGAGGTCGAAGTCGCCGCCCATCTCCGCGTTGGCGTCGTCGAAGCTCTCGCGCATGCTGTCGTGGAACGCGGACCAGTAGAGATCGAAGAGCTGGTCGAAGGTCCCGATGTCCTCGGAGCGCTTGACCATCGTGCAGCGCATCGCGTCCTTGAAGACCTCGCGATCGCCGAGCGACAGCTCGTCGATCGAGACGAATGCATCGATCGACTCGGCCACGGACACACGAATCCCGCTCTTGCGCAGCAGATTCGTGAACTCGATGATCTTCTCTTCCATTTCGGTGGTCCCGGCGCCGGCGGAGCCGGCCGCCACCCCGGCTTCGCTCGGCTGTGCCTCGCTGCGCGGGCCGCTTCCGCGGCCCTTGCGAGGTTGCTGTGACGAGTTCCGCTCCGCGTTGGCCGGCCCGGGCTCGGGAGCCCGCCCGGCATCGGGTCAGTGCAGGACGCCCTTCTTCTCCGGGGCGGCGCTGCCGGTCGCCGGTTTGGCGGCCGAGCCGCCGGCGGCGGCTTCCTCTTCTTCGGACCTGCGGACGATCAGGCGGCCGAGCTCGCTCTGCGCCTTCTTGATGTCGCCCTCGTACTTCAGGATCACGTTCAGCGTGTCGGACACCAGGCCCTCCTCCAGGGTCTGCGAGTTGAGCGCGAGCAGCGCGCGGGCCCAGTCGAGCGTCTCGGAGATCGAGGGCGTCTTCTTCAGGTCGAGCTTGCGCAGGCGGTGCATCACCCCGACGAGTTCCTCGATCAGGCGATCCTCGATGCCGGGCACCTTGGTGCGCAGGATGCGCGCCTCGAGTTCCTCGTCCGGGAAGTCGATGAACAGGTGGAGGCAGCGCCGCTTCAGCGCATCGCTCATCTCCCGCGCATCGTTCGAGGTGAGGAACACGATCGGCTTGTGCCTGGCTTCGATCGTTCCGAGCTCGGGAACCGTCACCTGGAAGTCCGAGAGGACCTCGAGCAGGAACGCCTCGAACTCCGGGTCGCTCTTGTCGACCTCGTCGATCAGCAGCAGCGAGGGAGCGTCCGCGCGGATCGCGTGGAGCAGCGGCCGCGGCACGATGAAGCGGTCGGAGAAGAAGACCGAGTCCTCGCGCCCCACGCGATCGGCCGCGTCGGCGACCGTGGTCGAACCCGCGATCGACTCCGCGAATTTCTCCTTCAGGATCTGCGTATAGAGCAGCTGCTTCGAGTACTCCCATTCGTAGAGCGCCTTGGCCTCGTCGAGGCCCTCGTAGCACTGCAGCCGGATCAGGGGCCGTCCCGTCGCGGCGGAGACCACCTTGGCGAGTTCGGTCTTGCCCACGCCGGCGGGGCCTTCGACCAGGACCGGCTTTTCGAGCTTCGTGGCCAGGTAGACGACCGTGGCAATGTCCTTGCCACAGATGTAGTCCTGGTCGTTCAGCTTCTGGATCACGTCATCGACGCTCTCGAACATCTCTCCGCTCCTCACTAGCTCATCAAGTGGAGTACATGACCGAGCTTCTCCTTCTTGGTGCGGAGATACTCGAGGTTCTTCTCGTTGGGCTCGATCTCGAGGGGCACGCGCTCGACGATGGTCAGGCCGTACCCCTCCAACCCGGCGCGCTTGCCCGGGTTGTTCGTGATCATGCGCATCTTGCGCACGCCCAGGTCGTAGAGGATCTGGGCGCCCACGCCGTAGTCGCGCTGGTCGGCAGCGAAGCCGAGCCGCTCGTTCGCCTGCACGGTGTCGAGGCCTTCCGAATCCTGCAGGCCGTAGGCCCGGATCTTGGCCTTCAGGCCGATGCCGCGGCCTTCCTGGCGCATGTAGAGGATGATGCCCTTGCCCTCGTGCGCGATCATCTTCATCGCGGCTTCCAGTTGCTCGCCGCAATCGCAGCGCAGCGAACCGAAGGCATCGCCGGTGAGGCACTCGCTGTGCACGCGGACGAGCACCTCGTCGTCTTCGGCGATCTCGCCCTTCACCAGTGCGATGTGGTCGACGTGGTCGATCTGGTTCTCGTAGACGATGGCGCGCATCTCGCCACCACTCTCGGTCGGGAGGATCGCCTCGCTCGCCGCCTGGACGAGCTTCTCCTTCTTCACGCGGTAGTTGATCAGGTCCGCGATCGTCACGATCTTGAGGTCGTGCTCGCGCGCGAACGCCTGCAGGTCCGGCATGCGCGCCATCGTGCCGTCGTCGTTCATGATCTCGCAGATCACGCCGGCGGGCTTCAGCCCCGCGAGGCGGGCGAGATCGACCGAGCCCTCGGTCTGCCCGGCGCGGCGCAACACGCCGCCCTGCCGCGCGCGCAGCGGGAAGATGTGGCCCGGGCGCACGATGTCGTGAGGGCGCGCGTCCTCGGCGATCGCGGTCAGGATCGTGTGCGCGCGGTCGTGCGCCGAGATCCCGGTCGAGACGCCCTCGCGGGCCTCGATCGACACCGTGAACGCGGTCCCGAAACCGGACGAGTTCTCCGCGTCCGGCACCATCATGCCGAGGTGGAGGCGCTGGAGCTGGTGCTCGGTCATCGGCAGGCAGATCAGGCCGCGGCCGAAGCGGGCCATGAAGTTGACGGCCTCGGGCGTCACCAGCTCGGCGGCCATGCACAGGTCGCCCTCGTTCTCGCGGTCCTCGTCGTCGACCAGGATCACCATCTTGCCGGCGCGGATGTCTTCGAGGACCGCGTCGATGTCCGCCAGGCGGTCGGGCGGTCCCTCGCCGGACGGCACGGACTTCGGAGAGTGGCTCATTTTGGGGGCGTTCCCTTCTGCCGTGCGGACCCTGGGGCGGGTTCCGCCGGCACGCCAGGGCGCGAGAGGGGTCGGGAGACGCCCGGCACTCTACTTGCGGTCGATTGACGTGTCAAACCGGCAACTTGCCGGAATCGCTTGCAGGACGGGGAGTTGCGCGTCTCCGTCGGCGCCGGCTCCGCTGCTAGGTGACCGCGCCCGCGGCCTTCAGGGCCAGGATCGCATCCTGCTCGTAGCCGAGTTCGGCCAGGATCTCGTCGCCGTGCTCGCTGAAGCCCGGGGACCGCGCCGTCGTCGTCGGCCGCTCGTCGAACTGGACCGGACTGGCGACGAGCTCGAACGAGGTCCCGTCGGCCGTTTTCGCGGTTTGCAGGTAGCCGTTGGCCGCGACCTGGGGGTCGCGCGCGAGTTCGAGCGTGTTCTGGACCGGGGCCCACTGTCCGGCGAGCGTGGCGAAGACCGCGGTCCACTCGGCCAGCGTCTTGGTGCCCAGCGCAAGGCGGATCTCGGTGCGCGCGGCTTCCGCATTTTCGGCCAGTGCCGCCGGCGTCGCGAAGCGCTCGTCGTCGATCAGCTCCTCGCGGCCGAGATGACGGCACAGATCCGCCCAGTACACGTGGCCCTGCAGCATCACGAACGAGAGGAACCGTCCGTCGCCCGTCGGGTAGATCCCGACGAGGGGGTTCCCGGGCCCCCCGCCACCGGCCGGCAACGCCCACGGCGTCCCCGTCTGCAGCGACAGCGCCACGGCCGGCCCCATCGCCCAGGCCCCGGTCGCCAGCAGCGACACGTCCACCACCGAGGGTTCGCCGGTGCGTTCGCGCTTGAAGAGCGCACCCGCGATCCCGCCCGCGATCGTCATGCCCCCGATCGAGTCGCCATAGGCCGGACCCGGTTGCGGGATCACACCGGGCAGGCCGGCCGGCGTGCAGCTCGCGGCGCTCCCGCCCCGGCACCAGAAGCTCGTCATGTCGTATCCGCCGCGTGCGGCGTCGGGCCCCTTCGGACCGAACGCGGTGCCGCGCACGTAGATGATCCGGGGGTTCACCGCCCGCAGCGCCTCGACCCCGAGCTGCAGCTTGTCCAGCGTATGCGGCAGCTTGTTGGTCAGGAAGACGTCGGCGGTGCGCAGCAGCGCGTGGAAGACCTCGAGCCCTTCCGGCCGTTGCAGATCGAGGCCCAGCGACTTCTTCCCCCGGTTCGAGTGCTCGAGCAGCACGTGCACACCGGACGAGAGATCGACGACCCCGGTGCGCCCCAGCGCACGCATCGCGTCCCCGCGCTCGGCGTGCTCGATCTTGATGACCTCGGCACCCCAGTCGGAGAGCACGGCCGAAGCGGCCGGCACGAAGGTGTGCTCCGCGACCTCGACGATGCGCACCCCGGCCATCACGTCCGTCATCGGTTCCTCCCGCCCGGCGGCGCTTCGCGAAGGGCTCAGTGGCCCGGGTTCGGGGCCGCCGGGGGCGCGATCGCACCCGTCATCATTCCGCCGGCCGCGCCTCCGTCGGTGAAGAGGTTCTCGCCCGACACGTGACTCGCGGCGTCGCTGTTCAGGAACGCCAGCGCCCAGCCCTGCTCCTCCGGCGTCGCGTTCCGGCCCACGGGCTTCGGATAGCGGTCCATGAATTCCTGGCCCGCGACCTCGACGAAGGCCGGCATCATCGGCGTGTCCGTCGGTCCAGGGCTGATGCAGTTCAGGCGGATGCCGGTCTCGGGTGTCAGCGTGGCGGCCCGGCGGATCGTCCACAGGATCGTGGCCATCTTCGAGAACGTGTAGCCCTCGAGGCTCGCCGCGTTCTCTTCGACCCAGGCGCGCGCCTCGGTCGGGTCCTCGCGCGAGAGCAGCGGCTCCAGCTGCTCCGCCGCCATCAGGTACGCCATCCCGGCCGACGACGAGACGCTGGCGATCGCCCCGTCACGGGGCATGTGGGGAACGAAGGCCTCGGCCGTGGCCCGCATCCCGATGAAATTGACGCCGACCACGTCGGCCGGGGGGAAGGTTCCGGGCAGCCCCGCGCAATAGAACACGCGATCGACCGGCCCGGCCGCCGCCGTGGCGTCGACCATGGCCTGGATCGCGACAGGGTCTCGCAGATCGACCTCGTGGAAGGCCTCGACCGTGACCGGCGGCGGCTTGATGTCCACGCCGACCACGCGCGCCCCCAGGCTCTGCACGATGCGCGTCGTGGCCTCGCCCATTCCGGACGCGCAGCCGGTCACGACGACGCGTCTTCCTTCGTACGAAAATCGATTCTCCATGGGGCCTCCCGCGCAGGACCCCCACGCTATCGCGTTCCGCCCCGGCGGCACCACCCGGGCGGACCCGGACCGATTGACACGGCGGCACCGGGAACCATCGCTATGGATGACGGGATTCCGTCGCCCATTCATCGAAGAGAAGGAGGAACACCATGGTCGTCTTCGAACCGCTGCGCCGGAGCGCGGAAGGATTCATCGACACGATCAGCGAGGGATGGGACTGGCTGCGCGAACGAGGCGGCGCGGCCCTGACGCGTTTCCGCCCGAGCCGCGAGACCGCCGACAGCGCGCCGCCGGAACTCTGGGGGCGTGACGGCTGGGGCCTGCTCGCCGCCGACCTCGCGGAGACCGACGACGAGCTGATCGTTCGGCTCGAGGCCCCGGGGCTCGAGGAGAAGGACTTCTCGGTCTCGGTCGTCTCGGGGCACCTGCTCCTGCGCGGAGAGAAGCGCTACGAACACAGCGACCGCAACGCGCACTACCACCTGTTCGAGTCGGCCTACGGCGCATTCGAGCGCGCGATCGCGCTGCCGTGCGAGGTCGACGCGGATCGCGCAAAGGCCAGCTATCGCAACGGCGTCCTCACCGTCCACCTCCCGCGGACGGAGGCGTCGAAGCGACGGCAGATCCAGGTCGAAGCGGGATAGGCGGGAGCCGTCGCGTGGCGGAGCTGCCCGGCATCGGAGGACCCCTCCAGGTCGGCGTGGCGCTCGGCGCCGGCAGCGCCGCCGCGCTGGCCGAGATCGGCGCGTTGGAGGTCCTGGCCGAGGCCGCCATCCCGATCCACCAGGTCGCCGGAACGAGCGCGGGCGCAGTCGTGGGGGCCGCGCTCGCGGCCGATCGGCTACGCGGACTGCGGGAATGCCTGGAGGGGCTCTCGCGCCGCCAGGTGTTGCGGCTCTTCGATGTCGGGTGGCCGCGCGAAGGCTTCCTGCGCGGACGGCGAGCGCTCGAGCTGGTGTCGCCGCACCTGGGGGACCGGATCGAGGCCCTGCCCCGCCCCTTCGCGGCCGTCGCGACGGACCTCCGCACCGGGGACGAGATCGTGGTCCGCGAGGGCCCGGTATTCGACGCCGTCCGCGCCAGCATCGCGATCCCGGGCATCTTCACGCCGTGGCGGGTCGACGGGCGGCTCCTGGTGGACGGGGGCCTCGTGGATCCGGTTCCGGTCTCGGCCGCACGAGCGCTCGGCGCCGCTTTCGTGATCGCGATCCAGGTGCTCCCGGTCCCGACGGAGCCCGCGGCCGCGGACGATCCGGGCCCGGTGGCCCCGGAACCCGGTCTGATCGATGTCGGCTGGCAGGCCACGCGCATCCTCACCGCCCAGGTCGCGAGCCTGCGCCTGCGCGCGGATCGCCCGGACTACCTGCTGCAGATCCCGGTCCCCGCGGTCGGCACGTTCGACCTCCACCGCACGGCCGAACTGGTCGAGGCGGGGAGACGGTCGGCTGAGCAGGCGCTGCCCGAACTGCAGCGGGCCCTGAGCCGCGCGATCCCGCGGCCGCACGGATGGCGGCGATGGCCGGCGCGCTCGCGCCGTCTCGCGAACGACCTGCGGACGGCGCTGGGCCCGGCCCTTCGCGCCCGCCTTCCGCACGTGCGCGCGGTACGGCCTTGACAGCTTCGGCCGTGTGCCCACGTCTCTTTCATCCGCCCGGCACGTCGCCGAGGCGCGAAAACGGGAGAACAGAGGAGGAAGCCATGGCGCAGTACAGCCTCTATCGACGACCGTGGTCCGCGGAACCGACGAGTCCGTTCGACCAGCTCCGGCGCGAGATGGACGCGCTCTTCAACCGCTTCGGCAACGCCCCGGAGAGGTGGTCCGGGATCCCGCACGGGGTCTTTCCGGCCGTGAACCTCTACGAGACCGCGGATACCTACATCCTGACCGCCGAACTGCCCGGGGTCGCACCCGACGACATCCAGGTCTCGCTCGAGGGCTCGACCGTCACGCTCCAGGGAGAGCGGAAGATCGCGTACGACGACCAGGAGGAGACGAGCCTGCATCGCCGCGAGCGGCAGGCCGGGAGTTTCCGGCGCGCATTCGAGCTGCCGGCCGTGATCGACGCCGAGAAGGTCGAGGCCGTCCACCGCAACGGCGTCCTGATGCTGCGGCTCCCGAAGACACCCGAGCACCAGCCCCGCCAGATCACGGTGCAGGCGAGCTGAAGGAGGACGACGAGATGACCGACACACGAGCACTCCAGGCACGAGAGAAGCACGATCTCGAGGGCGAGGGGACGCGCCCCGGAGCGACCTTCCGGCCCGACATCGACATCCTCGAACGCCCCGACGGGTACGTGATCTACGCGGACCTGCCCGGTGCCGACGAGGGATCGGTCGATGTGCGGTTCGAGGGCGGAACCCTCACGCTCGACGCCCGGCTGGCGACGCTTCCCGAGGACAGCTGGCGACCGCTCCACACGGAGTACCGGCTCGGGACGTACCACCGCGAGTTCCGGCTCTCGGAGAACATCGATTCCGGAAACGTCAGCGCGCGGATGCGCAACGGCGTCCTCGAGCTGCATCTTCCGAAGAGCATCGCCATCCAGCCGCGCGCGATCCCGGTCCAGGCCGGGTAGTGCGCGGCTGGGGCCGCACCCCGCCGGCGCGGCGCTAGCCGAGGCGTTTGAGGACGCCCTTCAGGAAGTCGTCCTCGGAGACTCCGAACTTGGCCTCGAACTGGTGCTTCTCGTCGAGGAAGCGGTAGGTCCGGCGCAGCAGTTCGCGGAACGTCTCGATCACGCCCTCTCCGGTGGCCGCGATCGCGGGGAAGGTCGGCATGTCGCCCCACGCTTCCTTGATCTCCTCGAGCGGCTTCACGTCCGGGAGGTCGCGCTTGTTGAACTGCACGACCTTGGGGATCGCGTCGAAGTCGATGCCGTTCGACTTGAGGTTCGCCTCCATGTCGCGCCAGGAGTACGCGTTGGCACTCGCCGACGACCGTTGACTGTCTGCCACGAACACCACGCCGTCGGCCCCCGCGAGCACGACCTTGCGCGTGCTCTTGTGCATCACCTGCCCGGGCACGGTGAAGAGCTTGATCTTCACCGCGAAGCCGTTGCGGGTGCCGAAGGAGACCGGCAGGAAGTCGAAATAGAGCGTGCGGTCGTCCGCGGTATCGAGCGTGACCATCTTGCCCCGGGCGGACGGGTCGAGGAGTTCGTGCAACTGCTGCAGGTTCGTGGTCTTGCCCGAAAGCGCCGGCCCGTAGTAGACGAGCTTCAGCACGATTTCGCGGCCGGCCATGTTGATCTGCACCATCGGGAACTCTCCGCACGGGCCCACGAGGCCCCGCGAGGTTCTCTTCGGCAGGTCGGGTCCTGGCGTTGAGAACTGCACGCCCCGGACCGCCACTTTGCGGGCGCGATGCGGGCGGACGCCGGCCGGGCCGGCCCCGCGGGGGACCGGGGCCTCACCCCTGGAAGGCGTCCAGCAGCTCCCGCGCGGCCGCGGCCGGCGTCTTCTCCTGTGCCTCCACCTGGCCTTCGAGGGCGGCGACCCGGCTCGAGACTGCCGGGTGTGCGCGGAAGGCCTCCTGGAGCCCCTCCCCCACGAGCGTCCACATCCACTCGCGGGCCTGGGTGCGGCGCCTGGCATCGAGTTCGCCGCTCGCGGCCATCGCTTCGCGGTGGGCCTGGACGGTCTCCCAGACCCGGGCCACGCCCTCGCCCGTCCTGGCGCTGGCCACGAGCACCCGCGGCGTCCACGCCGCGGAGGCCGGCCGCAGCAGCTGCAGGGCCTGGGCGTGCTCGTTGCGCGTGCGCTCGGCCAACGCCTTCTGCGCGCCGTCGGCCTTGTTCACGATCAGCGCGTCGGCGAGTTCGAGCACGCCCTTCTTGATGCCCTGCAGCTCGTCCCCGGCCCCGGGCTGCAGCAACACGGCGAAGAAGTCGACCATCGATCGGACCGAGACTTCGCTCTGGCCGATCCCCACGGTCTCGACGATCACGACGTCGTAGCCGCCGGCCTCGCATAGCAACAGCGTCTCGCGCGTGCGATGGGCGACCCCGCCGAGGGCGCCGCCGGAGGGCGAGGGCCGGATGAACGCGGCCGGGTGCTGGGCGAGGCGTTCCATCCGGGTCTTGTCGCCCAGGATGCTGCCCCCGGTCACGGGGCTCGAGGGGTCGACCGCGAGCACGGCCACGCGATGGTCCCGACCGACCAGGTGAAGCCCGAGCGCCTCGATGAACGTGCTCTTGCCGACCCCGGGCGGGCCGGTCAGCCCGACGCGGACGCCGTCGCCAGTCGCCGACACGAGTCCCTCGAGGATCTCCTGGCCGCGCGCGTGCCGCTCGGCCCGCGTCGACTCGATCGCCGTGATCGCCTGGGCCAGCGCCCGGCGGTCACCGACGCGGATCGCGTCCCGCGCGGACTGCACGTCGCCCACTCCCGCCTCCGTCCCGGCGCCCGTCAGCCGCTGCGCCGCCGACGCACGATGCCGAGCACTTCGCGCGCCGACTTCGGGATCGGCGTCCCCGGACCGAAGATCCCCTCGACGCCCTGCTCCCGCAGGTACGCGTAGTCCTGGGGCGGGATGATGCCGCCCACGACGACCGCGATGTCGGGAGCGCCCCGGGCCGCGAGCGCGTGCACGAGTTCGGGCACCAGCGTCTTGTGCCCCGCGGCCTGGCTCGAGACGCCGACCACGTGCACGTCGGCGTCGATCGCTTGTTGGGCCGCCTCTTCCGGCGTCTGGAACAAGGGACCCACGTCCACGTCGAAACCGACGTCGGCGAACGCGGTGGCGATGACCTTCATGCCGCGGTCGTGCCCGTCCTGCCCGAGCTTGACCACGAGCATGCGCGGACGGCGGCCTTCCTCCCTGGCGAAGGCCTCGACGTCGCGACAGATCGCGTCGAAATCCTCGTCTCCCCGGTACACGCCGCCGTAGACCCCCGAAACGGTGCGGATTTCCGCCCGGTGCCGAGTGTAGACCTTCTCCATCGCCTCGGAGATCTCGCCCACCGTGGCCCGCACCCGCGCGGTCTCCACCGCCGCCTCGAGCAGGTTGCCCTCGCCACTGCGCGCGAGGGCGATGATGTGGTCGAGGGCTTCGCGGACCTTGGTCTCGTCCCGTTCCGCCCGGATCCCGTCGAGACGCCTCACCTGCGCCTCGCGCACGGCCGTGTTGTCGATGTCGCGCACGTCGAGCTGGTCTTCCCGCTCGAGCACGTACTTGTTGACGCCCACGATCACGTCGTCGCCGCTGTCGATCCGGGCCTGCCTTCTGGTGGCGGCTTCCTCGATCCGAAGCTTCGGCATGCCGGCGACGATGGCCTTCGTCATCCCGCCGAGTTCCTCGACCTCGTCGATCAGGTCGTTGGCGGCGCGGTAGACGGACTCGGTGAGCGACTCCATGAAGTACGAGCCACCCCACGGATCGACCACGACGGGAATGCCCGACTCCTCCTGCAGGATCAGCTGGGTGTTGCGCGCGACCCGGGCGGCCGTGTCCGTCGGAAGCGAGACGGCCTCGTCGTAGCCGTTCGTGTGCAGCGACTGCGTCCCGCCGAAGACCGCGGCCATCGCCTCGATCGTGGTCCGGATCACGTTGTTCATCGGATCCTGCTCGGTGAGCGAGGCCCCCGACGTCTGGCAGTGCGTGCGGAGCATCATCGATCGCGTGTCCGTCGGCGCGAACTCCTGCTTCATCCGCTCGGCCCAGATGCGGCGCGCGGCCCGCATCTTGGCGATCTCGAGGTAGAAGTTCATGCCGATGCACCAGAAGAACGAGAGGCGGCCGGCGAATGCATCGACGTCGAGACCCTTGGAGAGCGCTGCCCGCACGTACTCGAGACCGTCCGCGATCGTGAAGGCCAGCTCCTGGACCGTGGTCGCACCGGCCTCTTGCATGTGGTAGCCCGAGATCGAGATCGAGTTGAAACGCGGCATCTTCTCCGCCGTGTAGGCGATGATGTCCGCCACCAGCCGCATGCTCGGTTCAGGCGGGTAGATGTAGGTGTTGCGGACCATGAACTCCTTGAGGATGTCGTTCTGGATCGTGCCCGCGAGCTTCTCGGCCGGGACGCCCTGCTCCTCGCCAGCGACGATGAAGCTCGCCAGGATCGGGATGACCGCCCCGTTCATGGTCATCGAGACCGTCACCTCGTCCAGCGGGATGTCCCGGAACAGGATCTTCATGTCCTCGACCGAGTCGATCGCGACCCCGGCCTTCCCGACGTCGCCCGAGACGCGCGGGTGGTCGCTGTCGTAGCCCCGGTGGGTCGCGAGATCGAACGCGACCGAAAGACCCTGCTGGCCCGCGGCCAGGTTCGCCTTGTAGAACGCGTTGGATTCCTCGGCGGTCGAGAAGCCCGCGTACTGGCGCAGCGTCCACGGCCGGTTCGCGTACATCGTTGCCCGCGGGCCCCGCAGGAACGGGAACGCCCCCGGCAGGGTGTCGATCTGCTGGAGGCCCTCGAGATCCTCGGCGGTGTAGAGCGGCTTCACCGCGATGCCGTCGGGGCTCGTCCAGACGAGGTCGTCCAGATCCCGGCCGCGGAGCTCCCGGGTCGCGAGTTCCTTCCACCGGGTGAGATCTGCCATGCCTTCTCCTTGGTCGCCCGGGAGGACGGGGCGCGGCCGCTGCGGGCGGTCGGGATCCACGACCCGGGAACGGCGAAACGTAGCCGTTACATCGAGCGCCGGTACCGACCCCCGACCTCGAAGAGCGCCTCCGTCACCTCGCCCAGCGATGCGCTCTTCACGGTCTCCATCAACTCGGCGAAGACGTTCCCGCCGCTCCGGGCCACCCGCTGCAGCCGGTCCAGCGCCGGGCCGCGACTGCCATCGTGGCGCCGCCGGAACGCGGCCAGTGCCGCGATCTGGGCGTCCTTCTCGGGACCGCTCGCCCGCATCAGCGCCAGCGGCTGCCGTGCGTCCGCGGGGGCGGGATTCTCGAACGTGTTGACCCCGATGATGGGCAGCTCACCGGAGTGTTTGCGCGCCTCGTAGGCCATGCTCTCGTCCTGGATCCGGCCGCGCTGGTAGTGCGTCTCCATCGCGCCGAGCACGCCGCCGCGGCGCGACAGCCGCTCGAACTCCTCGAGCACCGCGTCTTCCACCGCGTTGGTCAGCCACTCGATCGCGTGCGAGCCCTGCAACGGGTTCTCGTTGCGGCTCATCCCGAGCTCGCGGTGGATGATGAGCTGGATCGCCAGCGCGCGCCGCACGCTGTCCTCTGTCGGCGTCGTGACGGCCTCGTCGTACGCGTTCGTGTGCAGACTATTGCAATGGTCCTGGATCGCGGTGAGGGCCTGGAGCGTGGTGCGGATGTCGTTGAAGGCCATCTCCTGCGCGTGCAGCGAACGGCCCGATGTCTGCACGTGGTACTTGAGCTTCTGGCTGCGCTCGCTGGCGCCATACACGTCTCGCATCGCGATCGCCCAGATGCGCCGCGCCACCCGGCCGATCACGCTGTACTCGGCGTCGAGTCCGTTCGAGAAGAAGAACGAGAAGTTGGGCGCGAAGTCGTCGACGTCCATGCCGCGCGCGCGATAGGCCTCGACGTACGTGAAGCCGTTCGCCAGCGTGAAGGCCAGCTGCGTGATCGGGTTCGCGCCCGCTTCCGCGATGTGATAGCCCGAAATCGAAACGGAGTAGAAGTTGCGCACGCGGTTCGCGATGAACCACTCCTGGATGTCGCCCATCACCTTCAGCGAGAAGTCCGAGCCGAAGATGCAGGTGTTCTGGGCCTGGTCCTCCTTCAGGATGTCGGCCTGGACGGTGCCGCGGACCACGGCGAGGACATCGTCGCGGATCCGGGCATAGGTCCCGGCATCGACGGCTTCGTCGCCCCGGATGCCCAGCAACCCGAGACCGAGGCCGTCGTGCGTCGGAGGCCGTTCCCCTTCGTACCGGGGCAGCGGTCCGTGCTCCCGCTCGGCGCGGGCGCGTACGGCTTCGAGGCGTCCCAGGGACAGCAGGTGCTTCTCGACCTGCTGGTCGATCGCGACGTTCAGGAAGAAGGCCAGCACCGCCGGCGCCGGCCCGTTGATCGTCATCGAGACCGAGGTCGCCGCGTCGCACAGGTCGAAGCCCGAGTAGAGCTTCTTCGCGTCGTCGAGGGTGCAGACCGAGACGCCGGACGTACCGACCTTGCCGTAGATGTCGGGCCGCTCGGCGGGGTCGCGCCCGTAGAGCGTCACGCTGTCGAACGCGGTCGAGAGCCGCTTCGCGGGCTGGCCGGCGCACAACAGGTGGAAGCGCCGGTTCGTGCGCTCGGGGCCGCCCTCGCCCGCGAACATCCGGGCGGGCTCCTCCTCCGGCCGCTTGAACGCGAACACCCCGGCCGTGAACGGGAACGCCCCGGGCAGGTTCTCCTCGCGCAGGAACCGCGCGAGCGCCCCCTGCTCGGAATCTGCCGGCAGCGCGATGCGGGGCAACCGGGTACCACTGAGCGTGACCGCGTGGTTCTCCACCTCGATCTCGCGCCCACGCACCCCGTAGGGTTGCCGGTCGGCTTCGTAGCGGGCCCGGGTCGCGGGCCATGTGTCGAGCGCGGCGGCCAGCTCCGGGTCGACCGAGCGTCGCGCGGCATCGGCTTCGGCGGCGACCGCGGCACGGGCCTCCTCGCTCACGCCTTCCAGCCGCGCCGCCGCACGGGCCAGGCTGGCCGCGTCGCGCACGCGGTCGACCTGCTGGTCCGTCTGCCGGCGGTAATCGTGCACGGCCTGCGCGATCTCCTCGAGATGACGCTCGCGGCCGGGCGGGATCAGGCTCGGCAGCGTGTCCGGTCCGCGCGATGCGTGCTCGACGGGTTCCGACCCGATGCGCCCCGGTCCCACGGCGTTCCGCAACGCCGCGTACACGCGATCGATGCCGGGGTCGTCCCACCGGCTCGCCACGGTGGCGAAGACCGGGAGCTCCTCGTCCGCGGCCTCCGATGCCGGGTGGTTGCGACGCCACTGCTTTCGGACGTCCCGCAGCGCATCTTCCGCGCCGCGCCGGTCGCTCTTGTTGAGCACCACCAGATCCGCGAGTTCGAGCATGTCGATCTTCTCGAGCTGCGAGGGCGCGCCGTACTCGGGCGTCATCACGTAGATCGAACGATCCGCGAGATCGACGATCTCCGAATCGCTCTGGCCGATTCCGGCCGTCTCCACGAACACGAGATCGAAGTGCGCCGCCTTCAGCACCAGCACCGCGTCGCTCACGGCCTGCGACAGGGAGCGGTTCGACTGGCGGGTCGCCAAGGACCGCGCGAATACCTGCTCGCCCGAAATCGCGTTCATCCGGATCCGGTCGCCCAGTAGCGCGCCGCCGGTCTTGCGGCGGCTCGGATCGACCAGCAACAGCGCGATGCAGAGTGCTGGCGCGTCGCTGCGGAAACGCCGCACGATCTCGTCGACCACGCTCGATTTCCCCGCCCCGCCGGTGCCGGTGAAGCCCACGACCGGGACGTCCCGGCACTCGGCGCGTGCACGCAGCCGCGCACGGGCGCCGCGCGCGGCTGCGCTCGCGGGGTCCGCCTCGAACGCCGAGATCGCGCGCGCCACGGCTCCCGGAGAGGCAGGCGAGAGCGCCTCGAGATCGTCCGGCAGCGTCGGCGGCTGCGCCGCACGCCGACACTCGTCGATGATGGTGCGGATCATGCCCTCGAGGCCGAGCCTGCGGCCGTCGTCGGGGCTGAAGATGCGCGCGACGCCGTCCGCGTGTAGCGCCGCGATCTCGTCCGGCACGATCGTGCCCCCGCCTCCGCCATACACGCGGATGTGTCCGGCGCCGCGTGCCGCGAGCCGCTCCACGAGGTAGCCGAAGAACTCGACGTGGCCGCCCTGGTAGGAGGACACCGCCACCGCGTGCGCGTCCTCCTCGATCGCGGCCTCGACGATCTCGTCCACCGAGCGGTCGTGACCGAGGTGGATGACCTCGGCCCCGAGCGACTGCAGGATGCGCCGCATGATGTTGATCGCGGCATCGTGGCCGTCGAAGAGCGACTCCGCGGTCACGACCCGGATCGGGGCGGGCACGCTCCGCAACGGCGTGATCTCGGCAGTGGCCATCAGCCTCGCTCCTCGTGGCGCAGCACCGCGGCGCGCGTCGCGACGTGGTCGCGGTACTTCCCGATCTCGTCCCGCAGCGCGCCCAGCTGGGAGATGCGGCGATCGAGCTCGCCCAGGTGGTGCGCCAGCAGCCGGTCGAGGTGCTCGAGTAGTGCCCGCGTCGACCCTTCGATGCCATAGACCGCGTTGAGTTCGCCGATCTCCTGCAGCGACAGCCCCAGGGTCTTCAACCGCGTGATGAAGCGGAGGCGCTCCAGTTCGTCGGGCCCGTAGACCCTGCGCCGCGCCTCGCGCCGGCGCACCCCGGGCAGCAGGCCGAGTTCCTCGTAGTACCGGATCGTGCGCGCCGAGAGGCCGGTCTGGCGGCAGACCTCGCCAATGCCGATGTCGGGACGGGATTCGGACTCGGGAGCGACCATCTGGACTCCTGCGCAGCCCGGGTGCCGGGGCGGAGCCCCGGCACGGGCCATGCGGCTTGGGGTGCGGACAGGCTTCTGGCCACGCATCCACCAATTTGCCAGTTTACGTCAACTGGTATTCTAGCGCGCGGATCCACGCTCGCCAGCCGTCCCGCTGCTCCGGGCCGACCTCGCGCCACGCGCTACATGGGCCACACGGAGCGCCGCTTCTGCGGCAGCCCGTCCCGGCGGCCCCGGGCGGCCTCGAAGCGCGCCATAAGCTCCCGCCGCAGGTCCGCGGGCGGGACGATCGCGTCGACCACCAGTTCGCTCGCGAGCCGCCCGAGGTCGATGTCGGCGCGGTACTCGTTGCGCAGCCGCTCCACGGTGCGGGCCCGCTCGTCCTCGTCCCCGATCGCCTGCAGCTTGTTGAAGTAGACCGCATTCACCGCGGCCTCGGGCCCCATCACCGCGATCGTGGCCGAGGGCAGCGCCAGGCACGCGTCGGGCTCGAAGCCCGGGCCGCACATCGCGTAGAGGCCGGCCCCGTACGCCTTGCGCACGATCACCGAGATGCGCGGCACGGTCGCGGACGACATCGCCTGGATCATCTTCGCGCCCGCGCGGATGATCCCCGCGCGTTCGACCTTCGGTCCGATCATGAAGCCCGGGACGTCGGCGAGATACAGCAGCGGCAGCCCGTACGCATCGCAGAGCTGGATGAAGCGCGCGGCCTTGTCCGCCGAGTCGATGAAGAGCACGCCCCCCTTGGACTTCGGCTGGTTGGCCACCACGCCGATCGGGTAGCCGTCGATCCGGGCGAAACCCGTGAGGACCTCCTTGGCGAAGCGCTTCTTGATCTCGAAGAACGAGCCGGCGTCGATCAGCCGATCGATCACGCCGCGCATGTCGAAGACCTTGTTCTCGTGGCCGGGGACGATGTCTTCGATGCCGGCCGCGTCTTCGGCCGGTTCGACCGCGGCAGCCACGGGGGCGGACTCGGCGTAGCTCGAGGGAAGGTAGGAGAGGTACGCGCGGGCCGCGTCGATCGCATCCTCCTCGGTCGCGGCCAGCAGATCGCCGCAGCCCGAGGTCGTGCAGTGCATCTTGGCCCCACCCATCTCGTCGAGGGTCACCTCCTGCCCGATCACCTCCTGCGCCATGCGTGGGGAGCCGAGGTACATGCTCGCGTTCCGGTCGACCATGAAGACGACATCGCAGAAGGCCGGGATGTAGGCGCCGCCGGCCGCCGAGGGTCCGAAGAGCAGACACACCTGGGGCACCATCCCGGACAGGCGCACCTGGTTGTGGAAGATCGCGCCCGCGCCGCGGCGCCCCGGGAACATCTCGACCTGGTCCGTGATGCGCGCGCCGGCCGAATCCACCAGGTACAGCAGCGGGCATTGGAGGCGCTCCGCGCGCTCCTGGATGCGGAGGATCTTCTCAACCGTGCGCTTTCCCCACGACCCCGCCTTCACGGTGGAGTCGTTGGCCATCACGCACACCGTGCGCCCCTCCACGGTGCCGACACCGGTCGCGACGCCATCGGCCGGCAGGTCGCCCGCGGCGACGTTGGCGAACGCGGCGTCCTCGACGAACGTGTCGGCGTCGAGCAGTCGCGCCAGGCGGTCGCGACAGAAGAGCTTGCCCTTCGCGGCGTTCTTCTCGTGGTTCCGGGCCGCCCCGCCCCTGTGGATCGTGGCCAGCGCCTGCCGTACGTCTTCACCCGTCTTCATCTGTTGGACTCCGTCCTGCCCTGCAACGAACAGGGCCGGCCCCCGAAAGGACCGGCCCCATGGTGGCGAACTCCGAGCGGGCCGCGAGCCCCGCGGGCCCGGCCCTAGACGCCGACGATGAAGCTGCAGCTCGTGGTGCCGCTGCCGCCGATGTTCAGGGTCTGTACGTTCCGCGCGCCCTCCACCTGGTAGTCGCCCGCGGTCGCGGTCACCTGCTTGTAGGCGTCGAGGAGCTGGCGCACCCCGGTCGCGCCAACCGGGTGCCCGGCGCCGATCAGCCCACCGCTCGGGTTGATCGGGTGCTTGCCGTCGATCTCGAGCCAACCCGCGTCGATCGCCTTGAAGCTCTCGCCGGGCGCGGTGATGCCGAAGTGGTCGATGGCCATGTACTCGGAGGTCGTGAAGCAGTCGTGGGTCTCGATCGCGTCGATCCCGTTCACGTCCGCGATCCCGGCGCGCTCCATCGCGCGGGTGATCGTGCTGCGGACGTGGGGCAGCACGTACTCGGCGCCCTGGCTCTCGGCGAACTTGTCGTCGAAGCGGAGCCGGGCCGTATTGTGGCCCCATCCCTTGATCCGCGGGATGTCCTCGAGCTTGCGCCCCATGCCCCGGGCGTACTTCTCCGCAACCTCGCGGTTGGCCAGGAACACGCAGACCGCGCCGTCGGTCACCTGCGAGCAATCCGCGATGCGGATGCGCCCGCCGATCGCGGGGTTGTCGTCCGTGCGGCAGAGCGCGTGCTCCTTGTTCATGTACCAGGTCCGCGTCTGCGCGTTCGGGTTCAGCTTGGCGTTGTCGTAGTTCAGCCGGCTGATCTCGGCCAGGTGCTCGTCCTTCAGGCCGTAGCGCTTGTCGTACTCGTCGCCGAGGCGGCCGAAGAGCTTCGGGAACGGAGCCTCGACGCCCTCCGCCTCTTCCTCGTACCAGGCGGCGGTGCCCAGGTAGGTACCGCCCGTTCCGGAATCCACGGTCTTCATCTGCTCGATGCCGACCACGGCCTGCAGGCCGTAGCGTCCGGCCTCGATCTCGGCCGACGCCGCGAGCAGCGCGATCGAGCCCGACGCGCAGGCCGCCTCGTGGCGGCCGGTCGGCAGCCCGCTGAAGGCCGGGTCGACCTCGGTGAAGAACGCACCCAGGTGGCCCTGCATGCAGTAGAGCTCCGCGGCGAAGTTGCCGACGTGGGCGCTCTCCACCTCTTCCGGCGCGATGCCGGTGGCCTCGAGCGCGCCCAGCACGCTCTCGCGCATCAGCGCCGAGAAGTGCTTGCTCTCCTTCGTCCAGTTGCGGGCGAAGTCGGTCTGATACCCACCGAGCACGTAGACCTCGGAAGCTGCCATCGGGATCTCCTCTTCCCGTCGCCTAGCCGGCGACGAAGTACTTGCCGACGTTGAGGGTCGGGTGATGGAACAATGCGGTCGGCTCGCCCGCAGCGGCCGCGGCTTCGAGCGCGGCCGGCACCGGGAGCCCGGACCGCGCGATCAGGTCCACCGCGGCCTTCGGGCCCATCACGTCTACCAGCACCGAGGGCGGCGCCCAGTTGAAGCCCGTGGCCATGATGCGGTCGATGCCGTCGATCGAGTCGGTGCATTCGCCGACGCGGTGGAAGGCGTAGCTGATGTAGCCGGCCACGACCTTGCGCGCGATCGCGGCCTCGTCGCCCTCGGCACCCAGGAAGACCGCCATGCCGTCGCGATAGCGGCCCTGGTGGTAGAGCCGGGCGACGTCGTCGATGTAGTCGAGATCGGGCAGCGCGATCTCGGCCTCGGGTCGATAGTCGCCGCTCGCCGGGTCGAGCACGAGCCGGGTCTTGCCGTCCTTCTTGAAGAAGCCGCCGCCGCTCTTGTTCCCCAGCACGCCCTGCTCCATGAACCGGGCCATGTAGGCCGGCAGTGCGTTGGTCTCGTGCGCCTCGTCGTCGGTGTTCTCGTAGACGTTGTCCACGATCGCGCGGTGGATGTCCCAGCCAACGAGATCGATCGTCGCGAGCGGCGTCATCGCGCGCCCGGTGTAGGGCCCGACCAGCCGGTCGACCAGCGCCGGGCCGAGTTCGCGTGCGAGCTGCGCGCACTCGTTCAGCACCTTGAAGCCGACGCGGTTGCCCGCGAACGCGGGCGTGTCGTGGGTGCGGACGATCTCGCGGCCGAGGCGCAGCGTCGCGAAGGCCTCCACGAAGTCGACCACGTCCGCGTCCGTGTCGTTGCCCGGCACCAGCTCCGTCCCGACGATCACGTTGGGCGGGTTGAAGACGTGGAGCCCCAGGAAGTGCCTGCGGAAGGACTCGCCCCGGCCCTCACAGAGCGCATTGATGGAGAGGCCCGAAGTAACCGTGGCGACGATCGAATCGTCGCGCCGGGCCTTCTCGACGCGGTCGAACATCGCGCGCTTGATCGCGAAGTCCTCGGTCAACGCCTCGAAGACCAGGTCCGCCTCTCCGACGGCCTTCTCGAGGTCTGCGTCGTAGCTGCCGACGGCGGAGCGGGAAGCCACCGTGGGCGAGCGCACCTGGCCGATGGCAGCCTCGAGGCCCTCCTGGGCCTTCTCGAGCGTCCGCGCCAGGAACGTCACGTGCGGCACCGCGGTCGTGAACAGCGCGGCGCTGCCGTAGCCCATGGTGCCGTTGGCACCGAGCACGACCACGCGCTCGATCTTGCGGCTGCCGACCAGTTCCCGCAGGCGGGCTCGGCTCGGGGGGGTGGAGGACATGGGGGCTCCTTGGCATCGCAAGTCCCGGGGGACTCAGGGAAAACGGGCCGACGCTAGCCGATGGAGGTGTGGCGGTAAACACGACAAAGGTGACTTCGGCCCGTGACCCGGCGTCAGGAGCGTCCCGCGGGCGATGCGCACGCGCTGCGCGTCTCCTGCCGGGCGCGCTCAATCGTAGCCCAACGCCTTCAAACGGTTCGGGCGCTTGCTCCACGTAGGCTCCACCTTGACCCAGAGCTCCAGGTGGACGCGGCGGCCGACCAGTTCTTCGATCGCGGCTCGGCTGCGCTGGCCCAGACGCTTGATCATCGCGCCGCCCCGGCCGACGACCATGCCCTTCTGCGACTTCCGCTCGACGATCAGGTTCGCCTGGATCCGCACGAGATCAGGGCGGGACTCGTCGTAGGCCAGCACCTCGACCGCGGTGCTGTAGGGCAGTTCCTGGCCGAGCTCCTCGAAGACGGTCTGGCGGACCAGCTCCGCGACGAGGAAGCGCAGCGGGCGATCGGTGAGCTCGTCCGGGCCATAGAACGGAGCCGACTCGGGCAGCGCCTCCACCATCCGGGCCAGCAGCGCGTCGATGCCGTGGCCGGTCTCGGCCGACACCGCCAGTGCGTCCGGCACCCCCGAGTCCCGGCCGCGAGCCAGGTCCTGCTTCGTCGCGACGACGATCACCCGGGCCCCGCGCCGCTCGAGGCGGGCGCGCAGCGCTTCGTGCCCCTCGTCCCAGCCGGGGCCGGGGTCGACCAGCAACACCGCCGCATCGCAATCCTCGGCGACCCGGTCGACGATCTCGTTGAGCGCCTTGTTGAGCGCCTTGCCGCCGGCGTGGAAGCCGGGCGTATCGAGCAGCAGGAGCTGCGCGTCTTCGGTGTTCAGGATGCCCAGGATCCGGCTGCGCGTCGTCTGCGGTTTGTGCGTGACGATGGCCAGACGCTCCCCGAGCAGGCGATTGAGCAGCGTCGACTTGCCCGCATTCGGCCGACCGAGCAGCGCGACCACGCCCGCCCGGTGTGCGCGTCGGGCCCCGCCCGTCACCGCTCCTCCCGGGCGGCGGCCAGTGCCGCGGCCGCCGCGACGCTCTCGGCCGCGCGCTTGGTGCGCCCGACCCCCACGCCCCGCTGATCGCCGGCGACCGCGACGGCCACGCGGAAGCGCCGCTCGCCGCCCTCCTCGCCCGAGTCCTCGATCAGCACGTAACGCGGCGTCTCGCCCTCGTGCGCGTGCGTCCATTCCTGCAGTGCCGTCTTCGGGTCCGCTTCGGCGACGGCCGCGTCCCCGAGCGCGTCGGAAAACTGTCTCTCCACCCACGCGGCGACCGCATCGATCCCGGCGTCGAGGTAGAACGCGCCCACGACCGCCTCGAACGCGTTCGCGAGCACGCTGTCCTTCTCGTGCCCGCTCGATTGCTGCTCGGTGCGGCCGAGGCGGATCGCGCGGCCCAGCTCGAGCGCCCGCGCCTGCACCGCCAACGAGTCCCGGTTGACCAGCCGCGCCCGTGCCCGGGTGAGGTCTCCTTCTTGCCATTCCGGATGCCGCTCGAACAGGATCTGGCCGATCACGAGGTCGAGTACCGCGTCGCCCAGGAACTCGAGACGCTCGTTGCCGCGGGAGCCATCCTGCTCGTAGGACGCGGAGGGATGCGTGAGCGCGCGCTCGAAGAGCGACCGGTCGGCGAAGACGTGCCCCAGACGGGCCTCGAGTGCCTCTTCGGCGCCGCTCATCCGAACCGCCCCGCGATCCATCCCCCACCGAGGACGCGGTCTCCGGCGAAGAAGACCGCGGCCTGTCCGGGCGCCACCGCGCGGACCGGCTCGTCGAAGGCCACCCGCGCCGTGCGCCGGCCCGCGGGCGTCACGGTGGCCAGCGCGCCGCCGTGCTGATGACGCACCTGCACCGTGGCCCGGAACGGCTCGACGGGCACATCGGGCAGGGTCCAGTGCACTGCCTCGACCCGGGTCTCGGGACAGTCGAGCGAGCCCTCCGGCCCCACCACGACCCGGTTGCGTTCGGCGTCGAGGGCCACCACATAACGTCGTTCCTGGCCCGCCAACCCGAGGCCCCTGCGCTGACCGACCGTGAAGCGGTGGAGGCCCGCGTGGGAGCCGAGGACCGCGCCCGCCTCGTCCACGATCTCGCCCGGTCCCGGAAGCGCGTCGGGCCGCAGCGTCTCGACGACCCGGGCGTAGTCCCCGTCCGGAACGAAGCAGATCTCCTGGCTCTCCGGCTTCTCGGCCGTCGCGAGGCCCAGCGCCCGCGCCCGCGCGCGCACCTCGTCCTTGGTGAGCGCGCCGAGCGGGAAACGGATCTGCGAGAGCTGCTCCGGCGACAGGTTGAACAGGAAGTAGGCCTGGTCCTTGCGGGCGTCTTCGCCCCGGCGGAGCACCGGGCCGCCACATCCCGCTTCGATGCGGGCATAGTGCCCGGTCGCGACGGACTCGGCCCCGAGCGCGTGTGCGCGCGCGAGCAGGTGGTCGAACTTGAAACGTCGGTTGCACGTAACGCACGGGATCGGCGTCCGCCCGGCGAGGTAGGCATCGGCGAACGGAAGCGTCACCTCTTCGCGGAACGCGTCCTTGTAGTTGGCAACGTAGTACCGGATGCCCAACCGGTCGGCGACGCGCCGCGCGTCATCCGCATCGTCGAGCGAGCAGCAGCGGCTGTCGCTCCCGGCTAGGTGCATCGTCACACCGATCACCTCGTGGCCTTCCTCGCACAGCATCGCGGCCGCGACCGACGAATCCACGCCGCCGCTCATTCCGACGACCACGCGGCTCATGTCCGCACCCGACGCACGCGCGCCACCAGGTCGGGGAGCAGCGAGACCACGCGGTCGACCTCGGCCGCGGTGTTCGACGGGCCCAGCGAGAAGCGCAGCGAACCGCGCGCCTGCTCCGGCGTCAGCCCCATCGCGAGCAACACATGACTGGGATCGATCGATCCGGAATGGCAGGCCGCGCCCGCCGAGACCGCGACGCCTTCGCCGTCGAGGGCCTCGAGCAGGATCTCGCCCGCGGTCGCGTCGAACGCGAGATTCAGCGTGTTCGGCAACACCGCCGTCGGGCTGCCGTTGCGCGCCACCCCGGGGACGCCCTTCTCGATGCCGGCCCACAGCCGGTCGCGCAGCCCCGCGACATGGGCCGTGCGCGCCGCGAGTTCGTCGCGCGCGAGCGCGCAGGCGGTGGCGAGGCCGACGATCCCGGCCAGGTTCTCGGTCCCGCCGCGTTGCCGCCGCTCCTGCGGACCGCCCTGCACGAGGGGTGCGATGCCTCGCCTCCGCGCCCACAGGAAGCCGGCCCCCTTGGGTCCGTTGAACTTGTGGGCCGAGCCCACGAGCCAGTCCGCACCGAGGGTGGAGACGTCGATGGGGATCTTGCCGACGGCCTGGGTCGCGTCAACGTGGAGCGGGACGCCGCGCGCCGCGGCCAGGCGCGCGATGCCGTCGATGTCCTGCAGGACGCCCGTCTCGTTGTTGGCCAGGATCACGCTGAGCAGTGCCGTGTCCTCTTCCAGGGCCTCGGCCACCCGGTCCAGCGACAGGCGGCCGTCCGCCCCGACCGGCAGCCGGGCGACGCGCGCGGCTCCCGACG
>Ga0114931_10000374_pt1 | contig 53244 bp, 53 predicted proteins | sample 2SBtaG_FD_89579 | JGI IMG/M metagenome (GOLD analysis project Ga0114931, IMG submission 89579) | Deep subsurface microbial communities from Kolumbo volcano to uncover new lineages of life (NeLLi) - 2SBTROV14_V59a metaG | ecosystem: Environmental > Aquatic > Marine > Volcanic | place: Kolumbo... | reverse complement strand
GTGATGGTGCATCGAATGCACCCTACGGGGAGACGAGGCGGCCGGCGCCGAGAGGTAGGGTGCATTCCATGCACCGTTCCGCCGCGCCCGGCAATGGTGGTGCATCGAATGCACCCTACGGGGTTCGGAATGTGAACCCCGTCACGTTTAAGTCATTGATTGGGGAACGATTCAATCGGTTTGCCCCGTCTGTCGCCGATTGCTTCCCAATCGACCATCGGGGTTAAAGTTTTTTTGGCCTTGGTCGCTACGCACCTCGGAGGCGGTAAATGTTCAAGCACGAACATATCCGCCAAAGACGAGCCGGCACCGGTTTGACCGCAACAGAGATCAGCTCACCGGGCGCCAATCAGGAGCACCACGATGGCACAAGTCATTAACACCAACCTGTTCTCGCTGAACGCGCAGCGCAACCTCAACGCTTCCCAGGGCAGCCTGAAGACTTCCCTGGAGCGTTTGTCCTCGGGCCTGCGTATTAACAGCGCCAAGGACGACGCCGCCGGCCTTGCGATCTCGGAGCGTTTCACCTCGCAGATCCGCAGCCTCAACCAGGCGTCGCGCAACGCCAACGACGGCATCTCGCTGGCGCAGACCGCCGAGGGCGCGCTGCGAGAGGTCACCAACAACCTGCAGCGGATCCGTGAGCTCGCCGTGCAATCGGCCAACGCCACCAACACCGCCGCTGACCGTGCTTCGCTTGATCAGGAAGTGCAGCAGCGGCTGGCGGAGGTCAACCGTCTCGCCACGCAGACCACATTAAACGGCAAGAATCTGCTTGACAGCAGTTTCGGGAATGCGACCTTCCAGGTCGGCGCGAACGTCGGTGAAACCATCAGCCTCGGCCTCAACACCAGCGTGCAGACCAAGGATATCGGCAAGACGGCCGACTACGTGGGTGCCAGCGCCTATAGTTCGGCGTCGGCGGTTGGCCAGCAGGGTACTGGTGTCACGACCACCAACCTCACCGGTTCCAACCTGACGATCGCCGTTGGCACCGGCACAGCCGTCGATGTGGGTGCGGCCAGCGCCGGAACCGGGGCTGGACAGACGGCCGCGAGCGCCTATGCCAAGGTCGCCGCGATCAACGCCGCGGGCGTGGGCGGCTTGACCGCCACCGCGGATACGACTGTTCAGGCCGCTTTCGCGACGGTCAACGCGTCGACCACCACCAATGACACTTACACGCTGAAGATAAACGACCAAGCCATTTATACGGCCGCTACCACCGTGCTCGACGGGTCCACCGTGGCTTCCGCGATCAACAGCAACGCGTCCGCGACGGGCGTGACGGCCGTTTTCGCGAGCGGCGTTATGACCCTCACCGCGGCGGATGGTCGTGACATCAAGGTCGCCCAAACCATCGGCACGGCGGGCACCGCGAACGAAGGCCTGAATGGTACCGCCACCGGTACCAACAATACCGTCAATGCCGCCCTGAACTTCAATACCGCGAAGGATGGCGTTGAGGTGACGAAAACGGCGGTTGGCTCCATCCGGTTGACCAGTACCGAAGCGATCACGGTGGGCGGCACCGACGCGGCGAAGATCGGCTTTGCACAAACCGCGTATGCGCTTGGCAATTCGGCCTTGAACACCGCCTCCGTGACGTCGGTGGCCAACGCCAATACCACCATCACCCGGATCGATTCGGCGCTGTCCTCGGTGAGCACCTTGCGCAGCACCTTCGGCGCGATTCAGAATCGTTTCGACTCGACCATCGCCAACCTGGCGACGACCACCGAGAACCTGTCCGCGGCGCGTTCGCGGATCCAGGACGCGGATTTCGCGATGGAGACCGCGAAACTGACGCGCGCCCAGATCCTGCAGCAGGCCGGCACCGCGATGTTGGCCCAGGCCAACGCGGTACCGCAGAACGTACTCGCGCTACTCCGGTAACAGCAGCGTCGGAAGGCGGCGGGGCGAAGCGATTCGCCCCGCCGCAGACGAGAGCAGCCCAGCTTTGAACGGAGATGACGATGTCCAGCACTGAGTTCTCAACCCAAACAGCCGTAAGGCTCACGGGGGAGACGGTGCGCAGGCCATTGCGGATACCCGATGATGCGCAACCCGGGATGGATCCATCACCGCGGACGCCGGAGCCTGGTGACGGGGTCGTGAATTCGCCAGACGCGAAGGAGAATTCGCCCTCGACCAAGGCATTGTCCAGCGCGGTGGAGCACATCAATGCGCTGGTCCAGCAGGTCCATCGTGAGTTGCGTTTCAGCGTCGATGACACCAGCGGAAGGGTGGTGATCAAGGTGCTCGACCTGGATACCAAGGAAGTCGTGCGCCAGATCCCGCCCGAACAGGTGATTGCCGTGTTGCAAAGTATCCAGCACGACGGCCATTCGCTCGGAGTAAATGTGACGGCCTGAGCCCGCCGCGGAGGCGGTGTTTTTTCCTGTTCCCGAGGCCCGCGGGCCATAGGCCGGGTCTCGGGGAAGGATCGACAGGATACGCGGCAGACCATGAATTGCGGTCGTTAGAAAGGCCGGCGCCGGCGGCGCGGCCGCACTTCGCCGGATTGAACGGAGGAACAAGGGAATGCCATCTATTACCTTGGCGGGCATCGGTTCGGGGCTCGACATCAAGAGCCTGGTCGGGCAACTGGTGGCGGCCGAGGGTCAACCGGCCAGCCAGCGCTTTGACCGCGAGGAGGCTGGGATCCAGGCCGAAATCTCCGCGCTCGGTTCACTCAAGGGCGGCCTTTCCGATCTCGTTACCAAACTGACCAGCCTCCAGAATCTCGATACCTTCGCTACCCGCAAGGCGACTTCCGCCGACACCACCGTACTCAGCGCCAGCGCATCCAGTGCCGCGACCAACGGCAACTATGCGATCGAGGTAGTGAAACTCGCTCAGGGTCAAAAATTGTCGAGCGCCGGCTTCGCCGCATCAACCACCGCTGTCGGCGGGGGCACGCTGACCCTTACAACCGGGACCGGCAACTTCGCCGTGACCATCGCCGCCGGCCAGGATTCACTCGCCGAGGTGCGCGACGCGATCAACAACGCCCCGGACAACAGCGGTGTGGCGGCGACCCTGGTGACCGTCGACGCGGCGGGCGGCGGGAGCGAGACTCGCCTGTTGCTCACCGCAACCGCCCCCGGCAGCAGCGGTGCGATCACGGTCACCGCGAGCGACGATGACGGCAACAATACCGACGCGGCGGGTCTGTCGCGGCTGGTCTACGACCCGGCCGGCAGCGGGGCCACCAATTTGAACGAGATCCAGGCCGCCCAGGACGCGCAAATCAAGATCGACGGCCAGACCGTGACCCGGTCGAGCAACACCATCAGTGACGCCCTCGACGGCGTGACCCTCAACCTGGTGGCCGCCAACGCCGGCAGCACCGTCAATGTCAGCGTCGCGGTGGACACCGGCGCGGCGCGCGCGGCGATTGACAGCTTTGTCACCAGCTACAATGCCCTTTCAAAGACCATCAGCGCGCAGTCGGCATTCGATTCGACGACCGGTCAGCACGGTGCATTGCTCGGCGATTCGACCTTGCGCGCGGTGGAGCGTGCTCTGTCCCGAGGGCTGTCGGCCACGGTTGGCGCGAGCGGTAACTCGCTCGCGCACTTGAGCGATTTGGGCATCGCCGTGCAGACCGATGGCACATTGAGCACCGACGGCACCAAGCTGACCGCGGCCCTTTCCGGTGACCTGGCCAATGTCGGCCAGTTTTTCGGCGGCACGGACGGATTCGCCGTCACGCTCGGCGCGGCACTGAAACCCTACACCGAAGTGAGCGGGATTTTCGACCAACGTACCGGCCAACTCAACAACCGCGTGAGCGACATCAACGACGGGCGCGCGGCCCTCGACCGGCGGATGAGCGCCCTGCGCGATCGCCTTCAGCGACAATTTACCGCGATGGACGCGATCGTCGGACAACTGCAGGCAACGAGCGGGTTTCTGACCCAACAACTCGCCAACCTTCCCGGGGCGGGAGGCGGTTAGCCGCATTTTTTCATAGCTGCGATCAACGATATAGAGGAATGACTGATGACGAGAAACTCAGTGCTCAGCGCGATCGAGCAGTACGGCACGATCGATACGGAAAGCGGCGTCGAGGGTGCTTCATCGCACCGTTTGATCCAGATCCTGATGACCGGGGCATTGAGCCGGATCGCGCGCGCCGCCGGGCACATGAGGCGTGGCGAAATCGCGGCGAAGGGTGAGAATATCGGGGTAGCGATTTCGACCATCAGCGGTCTGCGTGCGAGTCTCGACCTCGACGCGGGCGGGACGATTGCGGTCAACCTCGACGCGCTCTACGACTACATGCTGCGAAGTCTGCTCGAGGCGAACCTGCACGACGACGTGGAAAAACTCGATGAGGTGCAGCGCCTGGCGGGCGAGATCAAGGCGGCCTGGGATGCGTTACCCGCGGGGCTGGCCGCGCCGGCAACGTCAGCACCCGACCAGTCGAGTGAAATGCGCTACGATTTTCGCGCCTGATGGATGCGATGAATGCCCGTGCGCCCGAGGCCGGAATCGGGCGGGCGCGTCAAGTAGCGACGCTGGCCGATGTGATCGAGCGCAGTCGCGCCATGCTCGCCGCGCTCGATGCCGATGACTGGGAGCAATTCCATTCCCTGATGCGCGCGCGCGACCACACCCTGTGTAGTGCGCTGGCGAATCCCACCGCGGCTGCTGATACGCCCGAAAGTCTGCGTGAAGTGCTTGCCTTGAATGAGAAATGCCTGCGCCGCGCCGCCGTCGCATGAAGCGAGCTGGAGAGTCGTCTCCAGCGGCTCAACAAGGCGCAAAACGCCACCCAGCGCTATCGTCAATCCGCGTAGCGAGGCGGGGTTGTCGCTGCTCGCGACCTAACGATCACCTGCGTCGACCGGCTCCCGGGACCGAAGCCCGTAGGGTGTATTCTATGCACCGTTGAGCGGGAGACGTGCGTCTTGCGCGGTTATTGGGATGATGGTGCGTGGTACCCACCCTACGGCTCCTTTGCGTCTTTGCGCGAGATCTCTTTCTTTATTCCGGCCATAAAGAAACTCGCAACTGCGCCAAATTTTTGACCTTTAAGTCCTTTACGTGATTAACTTGCGCCGTAACGGACTATTGACGCACCTTCCTCGACCTACGGTTCCCCAATGTTACGCGCCCTCATCATCGTCCAAGACCCGGCAATCGGTAGCACGTTGGCTACGGTGCTCGAGTTTCTCGAATTCCAGCCGGTGGCAAGCGATCCATCCGGATGGCCGGCCGAACTGGATAGCCACGCGGATTTCGGCTTTGCGATTATCGGGCCGTGCGACGATGAGTCGATGCGCCGGGCCTTCGGTGAGCTTAAAGATCGAGAACCGCATCTGCCGGTAATCGTGTTGCGCGATCAAAGCAGTGAAAAGGCGCCGGCTGCGGCGGCATTCGCCTCGGACGCGGTTGCGAGCATCGATCTTCCGGTGCGGAATTCGGAACTTCAGCAGGCCCTGGAACAGGTCGAAATCTATCGCGCCAATCGGAATGTCGACGGGGCGCCGCGCTCGCTGGAATTGTTTAGCAATCTGGTCGGGAGCAGCGCCGCGGTGCGCCAGGTGCGACGCCTGATTGAGCAGGTGGCGGGCACCGACGCGACGGTGTTGCTGTTGGGCGAATCGGGCACCGGCAAGGAAGTCGTGGCGCGCAACGTGCATTATCAATCCAAGCGACGCTACAAGGCATTCGTGCCGGTCAACTGTGGCGCGATCCCCTCCGAGTTACTCGAAAGCGAGCTTTTCGGGCACGAAAAGGGCGCGTTCACCGGCGCGATAAGCGCCCACCGTGGGCGCTTCGAGATGGCCGAGGGCGGCACTCTGTTTCTCGATGAGATCGGCGATATGCCGTTGGCGATGCAGGTCAAATTGTTGCGGGTGCTCCAGGAAAGGACTTTCGAGCGGGTCGGGTCGAACCGCAGTATCGACGCGAACGTGCGGATCGTGGCGGCGACGCATAACAATCTCGAGGAGTCCATCGCTGGCGGCGCCTTTCGCGAGGATCTCTACTACCGTCTCAACGTGTTCCCGATCGATATGCCGCCGCTTCGCGATCGGATCGAGGATCTGCCGTTGTTGATCAGCGATCTGGTGCGGCGGATTGAAAGCGACAAGCGCGGCTCCATCCGCCTCACTCCCGCGGCGATGCGTGAACTGTCCTGTTACCGATGGCCCGGCAATGTGCGCGAACTGGCGAATCTAATCGAGCGGTTGGTGATTCTGTATCCCTACGGGGTGGTCGACGAGCAGGACTTGCCGGACAAGTTTCGCAGTCACGGTAAGTTGCGCAAACCGACCACCACCGGCGATCTCGAATTGTCCGGGGCGGTCGCGGCGCAAAGTCTCCCGCGCGAAGGAATGGATCTCAAGGAACACCTGAATCGACTGGAGCGCAATCTGATTGTCCAGGCCCTCGATGACGCGGGCGGGGTGGTAGCCCACGCCGCCAAACGCCTGCACATGGGACGCACCACGCTGGTGGAAAAGATGCGCAAGCTCGACATCCAACGCCAGGAAGAGGCGTCGAATTCTTGACGCCTTTTCGGGCTCGAAAAAGATCTCGATCTCCTAACTCACTGTTTTTTTTCTGTTCGGCGATGTGACGCTCGCCGCGAGAGGTTCGGCACGCCTCTTGCTTACCTTTCTGACGAACGGCTCATCCGCCCGGCAATTCGGATGTGGCAATCACAAGGGTAGCGAACAGTAGATGAACTTGCCTCGCGCGCATCAAGATTTGAGCCTCGCGTTTCGCGAATTCAATCAGACTTCCGGCGTGCTGGAGCGCTCCTATCGCGAACTCGAGGCGCGCGTCGAGGCGCTGCGCGAAGAGTTGGCGGCGACCCGTCGCGAGCAGCGCGAACGCAACGCCGAGGCCGAGCGGTTGACCGAGCGTTTCCGTCAACTCCTCGCTGTTCTGCCTGCCGGGGTCGTGGTGCTCGACGGTGCCGGGCGGGTGCGCGAAAGCAATGCCGCCGCCCGTGCGCTGATCGGCCCCGAGGTCGACGGTGCACTGTAGCGCGAGTTGGTCGCCGGAATTTTCGAGGCGCACCCCGACGACGGCCCGGATCTGCGCCTGCGCGGCGGTCGCTACGTCCATCTCGCGACCTGCTCGCTCGGTGCCGAACCGGGTCAGCTTCTGCTCCTCCATGACGTCACCGAACGGCGTGAACTGGAAAGGCGGATCGAGAAGTTGCGCCGGCTTTCGGCGATCGGCGACATGGCCGCGACCCTCGCCCATAAGGTGCGGACGCCGCTTGCCTCCGCGCTGCTGTATGTCTCCGCGGTGCGCAGTCGGCTCGCGCAGCCCGGCGCGGCAGCACGCCAGGCCGCACAGGCATCCTGCGCGTGTCTCACCGAGACCCTGAGGCGCCTCGAGCGCTTGGTGGAAGATCTCCTGAGCTTCGCCCGCCGCGGACATTTCGAGGTCGAGGTGTTCGACATTGGCGAGGTATTGAGCGCCTACCGCGAAACCCGCGCTCCGCTAGCGCGACAGCGCGGCGGGGAGTTGACGCTGGCATTGGACCGCGGGCGGTTTCCGATCGCCGGGAATCGGGAGGCGCTGGTGAGCGTGCTCGACAATCTGATCGATAACGCGATCGCGGTGGGCGGGCCGGCGACCCGGATCACGCTGGGTGCCGGTGCGGCGGGGGCCGGGCACGTCGCTATTCGGGTGCTCGATGACGGGCCCGGAATCGCGGCGCACACGCGCCAGCGGATCTTCGATCCTTTTTTTACGACCCGCGCCGATGGAACCGGCCTCGGGCTTGCGATCGCGCGCGCGGTGATCGAGTCGCACGGTGGCAGCATCGATGCGGTCGATCTCCCGCCGGGGGGCGGCGCGTGCCTGCGGATTCAACTGCCGCGGGCTGAACTCGGAGGACAGTCATGAGCGCGAGCATCCTGGTGGTGGAAGACGACGCGGCGCTGCGCGATGCGTTGTGCGACACCCTTGACCTGGCCGGCTTCCATACCCACGCGGCGGGTGACGGCAACGACGCGTTGCGCGAGGTGGATAGAGAGTCCATCGACCTGGTGGTCTCCGACGTGCGCATGGCGGGGCTCGACGGGATCGGTCTTCTGGCCGCGCTGCGCGCCCGCTATCCGCGCCTGCCGGTATTGTTGATGACCGCCTACGGTACCGTGCAACAGGCGGTCGAGGCGATGCGCCGCGGCGCCGTCGACTATTTGATCAAGCCCTTTGAAGCCGAGGTTCTGGTCGGCAAGGTCGCGAGCTACTTCGGGACTCGGGGTCCCGGCGATGAGTTGATCGCGGTCGATAAACGCAGCCTGGAGCTGGTCGATCTCGCGCGGCGCGTGGCGGGCAGCGAGGTCAGCGTGATGTTGAGTGGCGAGAGCGGCGTAGGCAAAGAGGTACTCGCCCACTACATCCACCATTGCTCGACCCGTGCCGATGCGCCGTTCGTCGCCCTCAACTGCGCCGCGATCCCGGACAACATGCTCGAGGCGATGCTGTTTGGCTACGAGAAAGGCGCCTTCACCGGGGCGATCAAGGCCTGTCCGGGGAAGTTCGAGCAGGCCCAGGGCGGAATGATCCTGCTCGATGAGATCAGCGAGATGAATCTCGCCTTGCAGGCGAAGCTGCTGCGGGTGCTGCAGGAGCGCGAGGTCGAGCGGCTCGGCGCGCGCGACACGATCCGGCTCGACGTACGGGTGATCGCGACGACCAACCGCGATCTGCGCGCGGCGGTTGAGGAAGGGCGTTTCCGCGAGGACCTCTATTACCGACTGAATGTCTTTCCGCTACGCCTGCCCGCGCTGCGCGAGCGTCCGGCGGACATCCTCCCGCTCGCAACCCATCTGGCGCGGCGCGCGGCGCGTGCCGCCGGACGTGTCGAGCCGCACTTCTCGACCGCCGCCGAAGCGCGCCTGTGCGCCCATGATTGGCCGGGCAACGTGCGTGAACTCGATAACGTGATTCAGCGCGCGCTGGTACTCGAGTCGGACACGCTGATCAAGGCCGAGGCGATCCACATCGAGGGTGCGCCGGCGGCGCCTTTGCCGCCCTCGCGGATCACCCGTGCGGTCACCGAAGCCGGCCTGCAAGGTGAATTGGCGGTCAGCGAACAGCGCTTGATCCTGGACGCACTGGCAGCCGGAGCGGGAAGCCGCAAGGTGGCCGCGGAACGGCTCGGGATCAGCCCGCGCACCTTGCGCTACAAACTCGCGCGGCTACGTGAGTCGGGCGTGGCGATACCGGGGTGAAGGGTCGGGGGTTCAGGGTTCATGGTTCAGAGGTTCAGAGGTTCAGAGGTTCAGGGTTCAGAGTTATGACCATGCGGCGTAGCCATCTTCAACCTTTGAACCCTGAACCGGAAACCCTGAACCTTCTTCAACCAGGGTTCAAGGTGGTTGGCGGGCTGCAAGGCGAGCGCGTTAGCTGATCTTGAAGCTGACCATCACCGGATTGACGACGGAGCAGACGGATGAACATACAAGCGCCGAGTTTGAACGCGATGGTGACGCGAATGCGGTTGCTGGCGGCCCAAGCCGCCGAGCTTCCAGGTCCGGACTCACCGGGGTCAAGCGGTACCGAGGGGGCGGATTTCACCCGCATGCTGGCGCGGTCCATCGATCAGGTAAACGCCACCCAGCGGCAAGCCGCTTCGCTCACCAACGCGTTCGAGCATGGCGACCCCGGGGTCGGTTTGGGAAAGGTCATGGTCGCCGCCCAGCGAGCCGAGATCTCGTTCCAGGCGATGACCGAGGTTCGCAACCGTCTGGTGCGCGCCTATCAAGATGTAATGAACATGCCGATCTGATTGGGCCGATCTGATCGGACCGATGGCAGGGTGAGGACTTACAAATGGCCGAAGCGGTAGCGATGGAAGGGACTCCGCGCGCACTTGGCGGGCTCGGGCGATTGACGATCTGGCGTCAAGCGGCGTTGCTCGCGGCGCTCGCGGCAAGCATTGCGATCGGTGTCGGGGTCGCCATGTGGTCACGCGAGCCCGGTTACAAGATGCTCTACGCAAGCCTCGCCGGCGCCGATGCCGGCGCGGTCGGCGAGGCGCTCAACAAGGCGGGTGTCCCGTATCGCGTCGACCCCGGTTCAGGCGCGATTCTGGTGCCCGCCGGGCGGGTCAGCGAGGCGCGCATCAAGCTCGCCGCCCGGGGCTTGCCGCGCAGCACCGAGCCGGGCTTCGAGCTGCTCGACAAGCAACAGAGTTTCGGCACCAGCCAGTTCGTTGAGCGGGCGCGCTATCAACGCGCGATGGAAGTGGAGCTGGCGCGTACCATCGCTTCAATCAGCAACGTGCGTAACGCACGGGTGCACCTTGCGGTGCCGCGCCAGTCCGCGTTCATCGGCACCCATCAACAGCCCAGCGCATCCGTGTTGGTCGATCTGTATTCCGGTCGCGCGCTCGCTCCGGGGCAAGCGCAAGCGATCGCCTACCTGGTCGCGGCCGCGGTGCCGAATCTCGAATCTTCCGCGGTGCGGGTCGTCGATCAGAAGGGCCGCCTGTTGACGCGCACCGGCAATCCACTCGGCGAGGGCGTCAGTAGTGCCGCGCTCGACTACCAGAATCGCCTCGAGACCGGTTACAGCCACCGTATCGAAGCGATGCTGACGCCGCTGGTGGGCAGCGGTCGGGTCAAGGCCGAAGTGGCCGCCGAGCTCGACCTCAGTCAGAGCGAACAGTCGAGCGAGTCGTACAATCCGGACAATTCCGCGTTGCGCAGCGAACAGGTGGTGCAGGAGTCCGGGAGCGGTGGCGGGGTGCCGGGCGGGGTGCCGGGCGCGTTGTCGAACCAACCGCCGGGACCGGCGAGCGCGCCCCAGCAAAGCGCCGGCGGCGGGACGGCCGCGGGCGCTAGCGCCGCCGCGCCGACGCCAAGCGCGGGCGGGCGGCGCGAGGCGACCCGGAATTTCGAACTCGATCGGACCATCAGTCATGTGCGGCGTTCGGTCGGCAACATTCGACGTCTGTCGGTGGCGGTGGTGGTCGACGATTACCGTGAGCAAGATGGCGCCGGCAAGGTGATCACGCGTGCCCGCAGCCCTGAAGAAATCGCACGCCTGACCGCCTTGGTCAAGCAAGCGGTCGGCTTCGACGCCGCGCGCGGTGACAGCGTGCAGGTCACCAGCGCGGCGTTCACCCTGCCCGAGACTATCGCGCCACTGCCTGAAACCCCCATCTGGAAACAGCCGTGGGTGTTGGACGCGGCCAAGCAAGGTGGCGGAGTCCTGTTGGTGCTGGCGCTGGTGTTCGGACTCTTGCGCCCGCTGATGAAGAGTCTGGTGGCGCGCGATCTGGCCGAGCGCCAAGCGATCGCCGAGGGCGGCGCACTGGAAGCGCCGGGGGATGGATTGGGCAACGACCGGTTGAGTTTATCCGGTCGCGCGGACGCGGCGCGACTGCCGGAAGGAGCGGCCCAGGTGGACGCGGTTCGCTCGCTGATCGGTGGTGACGCGCGACGCGCTGCAAATGTGGTCCGCGACTGGGTCAAGGCCGATGGCTGAGGCGGCGGGCGGACAACTCACCGGCACCGAGCGTGCGGCGGTGCTGCTGCTCAGCGTCGGCGAGGCGGAAGCCGCCGAGGTGCTCAAGTTCATGGAGCCCAAGGAGGTCAGCAAGCTCAGCACCGCGATGGCCCAGCTCAACAATGTCGGTACCGCGCAGGTCGAACAGGTGTTCGACGATTTCCTGGACTCGGTCGGCGAACACACCGCGCTCGGCGTCGACTCCGAAGACTACATCCGCAGGGTGCTCAGCAGGGCTCTCGGTGAGGAAAAAGCGGCGCCGATCATCGAACGGGTCCTGTACGGGGCCAACGCCAAGGGGATCGAGACCCTGCGGTGGATGGAACCACGGATGATCGTCGAGTTGATCCGTGGCGAGCATCCCCAGTTCATCGCCTTGATCCTGTGTTACCTCGATCGCGACCAGGCGGCGAGCGTGCTTTCCAAGCTCCCCGCCGACGTCCGCAACGACGCGCTGATGCGGCTCGCGACGCTCGATACGGTGCAGCCAACCGCACTGCGCGAACTCAATGAGGCACTGGAAACCCAAATGTCGGGTAGCGGAGGCGCCGGAGCCACCTCGGTGGGAGGCGTCAAGATGGCCGCCGAAATTCTGAATTTCGTCGACAGTACGACGGGTGGCGAAATCATCGAGGCGGTCAAGCAGGTCGACGCCGATCTCGGCCAGAAGGTCGAGGACGATATGTTCACCTTCGAAAATTTGCTCGAAGTGGACGATCTGGGTATCCAGAAACTGCTGCGCGACATCTCGTCGGAAAGCATGATTCTGGCGCTCAAAGGGGCGGACGACGCGATGCGCGAGAAATGCTTCAAGAACATGTCGCGGCGTGCCGCGGAGATGATGCGCGGCGACCTCGAGGCCAAAGGCCCGGTGCGGGTCAGTGCCGTCGAAGAGGCGCAGAAGGAAATCGTGGCGATCGCGCGGCGGCTGTCCGAGGAAGGCGAGATCTCACTCGGCGGGGGGGACGGCTTTGTTTGATCGGCGGTGGTCGCCGATCAAGCGGTGCGTTGCGCGTGACGGTCGGCGCGTCGCCCGCGGCAGTCCGGAGCGCCCGGCGCGGATCCTACGATGACCGCGGTGACCGAGTCGGAACGGATCCTGGGCGCCACCCGGGGAGTGCGCTGCGAGCCGTGGACCGCGCCGGTTGTGGGTGGCGGCGGCGGTTCCGCAGGCGGCGGCCAGCTCCAGCCGATGAGCGCCGCGCAACTCGAAGCGCTACAAAAACAGGCGTGGGACGAAGCCTACGCGGAAGGGCGGCGCAGCGGGCGTGAGAAAGGCTACCGTGAAGGGCAAGCGCGCGCGCGGCTGGAACTGGAGCCACTACGCGACCGCTGCCGGGCGCTGCTGGATCTGCTCGCCGAGCCACTCGCGGCACTCGACGCGGAACTCGAACAGCAACTGGTGGGCTTGGCGCTAGCGGTGGCCGGGCCGTTGGTGCGGCGCGAGATCCGCAGTGATCCGGGGGTCGTGGTCGGCGCGGTGCGCGAGGCGCTGGCGGCACTGCCGGGTACTGCGCGACGGGTGCGCGTGTACGTGAATCCCGATGATCTGGAACTGGTGCGCGAAGCCTTGGCGATCGATGCCGGCGACGAGGCGTGGCGGCTGGCCGAGGATCCGGCCCTGGAGCGGGGCGGCTGCCGGATCGAGAGCGAGTCGTCGCGGGTGGACGCCAGCATCGAGACCCGTCTCACCGCGATCGCCACCCAGATATTCGGTGGGGAGCGGGCAGGCGAGTCCCGATGACCGGCGTGGTCGCTGAATTGCGCCGCGAACGTCATCGCGCCCTGGCGCGAAGTCTTGGTCGCTATCGCCGGCGCGCGTTGGCGCCACGCCCGCTCAACGTCGAAGGGCGGTTGTCGCGGATGGTCGGCCTCACCCTCGAGGCCCGAGGGTGTGAGGCGGCGGTCGGCGATCGCTGCCACATCGTGCTGGCGGGCGGCCATCGGATCGACACGGAAGTGGTGGGTTTTACCAGCGAAGGCCTGTTGCTGATGCCGATCGGCGACGTGCGCGGTCTGGCGCCGAATTCGCGCGTGGTGCCGGCCGGAAGGGGTCGCCAGGTCAGCATCGGTGATGACTGTCTGGGCCGCGTCTACGACGGCACCGGCCAAGCATTGGACGGCGGTTCGAGGCTGCACGGCGAAACCACCATGGCGCTTCACGGGCGGCCGATCAACCCGCTTCATCGGCGTCCGATCCGCGAGTCCCTCGACGTCGGAATCGGTGCCATCAATTCGCTGCTGGCGGTCGGTCAGGGCCAGCGTCTCGGTCTGTTCGCGGGCAGCGGGGTGGGCAAAAGCGTGCTCCTCGGGATGATGACCCGCTATACCCGGGCCGACGTGATCGTGGTCGGCCTGATCGGTGAACGCGGTCGCGAGGTCAATGAATTCATCACCGAGATCCTCGGCCCCGAAGGGCGCGCGCGCGCGGTGGTGGTGGCCTCGCCGGCCGATGATCCGCCGCTGGTGCGGCTCCACGGCGCGGCGCTCGCGACGACCATCGCCGAATACTTCAGGGACCGCGGCAAGCGGGTGTTGTTGCTCATGGACTCGCTGACCCGCTATGCCCAGGCGCAACGCGAGATCGGCCTCGCGATCGGTGAGCCGCCGGCCACCCGCGGCTACCCGCCTTCGGTGTTCGCCTTGTTGCCGCAACTCATCGAGCGCGCCGGAAACGCCGACCACGGTGGCGGTTCGATTACCGGCTTTTACACCGTGCTGACCGAAAGCGAGGACCGCGAAGATCCGGTCGCCGAAGCGGCCCGCGCGATCCTCGACGGTCACGTGGTGCTGTCGCGCGAACTCGCCGAGCAGGGGCACTATCCCGCAATCGACATAGAAACGTCGATCAGCCGTGCGATGAACGCGATCGTCACGCCAGTGCAGCGCGAACTCGCGCGCCGCTTCCGCGCGCTGTATGCGACCTACCGTCAGAACGAAGATCTGGTGACCGTCGGAGCTTATCATCGCGGCAGCGATCAGCGGGTCGACGAGGCGATCGACATGCACCCGAAAATGATGAATTTTCTGCGCCAGGATCTGAGTGAATGCGTGGATTTCGAGGCGAGCACCGCGGGCCTCGAGGCGTTGCTGGGCGACCCGAATCAGGCGCCGGCGCAGACCGCGGGCGCTGCGCCGGGCGCCGCGCCATGAGCGGCACCGGTCGGGCATGAACAGCGCGCGGCGTCTCGACCCGTTGGTCCGTCACGCCGAGCATATCGAGCACGCGGAGGCGCGCCGGCTGGCTGCCTCGCGGGCCGCGCTGACCGCCATCGAGCGACAACTCCAGGCGTTGTATGTCTATCAAGACGACTATCGCGCGCGCTTCGTCGGGAGCGCCGAAAACGGCGTCAGCGCCGGCCGCGCGCGTTCGTTTCAGGCATTTCTCGGTCAACTCGACGCCGCGATCGAACAAGCCTTGTCGGGGGCCGCGCAGCGCCGCCAAGAGCACAGCGAAGCCGAGCGTCGCTGGCTGGCAGCGCGCGCCCGGCGCCGAGCGTTGGCCCGGGCGGCGCAACGCCGCGTGCTGCGTGTGCACCGCGCCGGAGAACGCCGCGAGCAACGGCGCCTCGACGAGCACACGGGAAGCGGTGGCGCGCTGTTCGAGCGCTGAGGCGAAGCCTCGGTGTACGATTCCCGAAACGTGATCGTTGGAATTCCGCCTGGTAAGCAGGTAGGGCAGATGGAATACCCCCTCCCCCGTCTGTTTGGCATGAACGCTGCATGCAAACAGGCCACGTACCCGCGAGCAGGATCGACGGATGTCCACAACCTTGCCGCCCAGCCCGATCGCGACGGGGGTTTCCGCCGCGCAATCCGCAAGCGATCCCAAGCAGGCCACTGCGCAGGGGCAAGAAGCGCCCGATGATCCCGAGCGCCAGCACCGTACCAAGGCGTTCACCGCGCTGCTGACGGGGGAAGTCGATGCGCTGAACGGTGCCCCGGCGGTCGCGGGCGGCGAAACGACCGTCGATGGGCGGCAAGTTTTGACCGCGGACGGCAAGCGGCTGCCGGCCGATCCGGATCCCGAAGTCGATGGAAAGGATGCGCTCACCCTACTTGCGGGTATGCCGGTTCCGTCCGACGGCGTGCCCACCGTGGAGACGGAGGTCAGTCTCGACGGACGCTCGCGGCCGGCCGGTGTGCGTTCCGGGCCCGCAGGAAACGGCGCAGGTAGCGGTGGCCGCGTGACGACCCTCTCGGATTCGGGCGCGGGCGAGACGGTGCCGTCCTTCGACGATTCCGCGTTATTCGCCGGCAAGTCGCACAAGGCCGCCGCCACCGTCGGCAGTGCCGCCCGTGGCGCCGCTGTCCTGGCCGCCGCGCAGGCGGCCGGCGCGCCACCACCCGCCGCGCCGGCCGATAGTGCGGCTGCGCTCGTGCATCCAGCCGCTGGTCCGGGCGCCGCGGCGCCGACGACAGCGCCTGATCAATCGGTTGCGGCAAGCCTTGCGGTACCGGTGCCGGTCAATTCTCCACGCTGGCCGGAACACGTGAGTCAACGGGTGCGCTGGCTGATCAACGGCCGGCTCCACAGCGCGGAATTGCGCCTGGAACCGCCTCAACTGGGGTTGATCCAAATCCGCATCGAGTTTCACGACCACCAAGCGCAGGTGCATTTCGACGCCCGGCATGCGGATGCGCGAGCCGCGATCGACGCGGCCTTGCCCAAGCTGCGCGAGATGTTCGCGGACAGCGGCATCGGCCTGGGGACGCTGAACGTCGCGGGCGATGGTGCCGGGGGCGCCGGCGGCGACGGCCCGTCCACGGGCGAGCGCGGCGTACCACAGGCGGGCGCGATTCGCGAAACGGAAACGGTAGCTTCCGGTGTGCCGGTGGTGGCGGGCGAAGGGTTGATCGATCACTATGCGTGAGCGAACACATAGTCCGACCTGGTTTAGCGGCGCGGGGACACGATGAAGATCGTGTCCCCGCATGTCTATAGCGTAAGGGACTGATCTTCGAAATACCGCCGCGCGCGGCCGGCGAGATACATCGAGCCGGTGGCGCACAGTAGCTCTTCGGGCGCGAGTCGGTCGCGCGCCGCGTGTAGTGCGGCGCTCGGATCATCGATGACGTGCACGGGAAGGTCGGGCGCTGCCGCCACGATCCGTGCGGCCAGTGTGGCGGCGGGCAATGAGCGTTCGGCATCCGCGCGGGTGGCGATGATCGATGTCGCGATATCGAGCAGCGGCTGAAGCACCGCGCCGGGATCCTTGCCGTGGGTGAGCGACAGCACGAAATGGCGTCGCCGGGGCGGAAACGCAGACAACCAGTCGCGTAGCGCCAGAATCGACCGTTCGGTGTGCGCGCCGTCGGCGACCAGCCACGGATGCTCGGCGATCAGTTCCATGCGGCCCGGAAGCCGCGTACGGGGAAGCGCCGTGCCGAGGCTGTCGGCCAATTTCGTGCGGGAGAGTAAACCGCTTGCCTGCACGCAGGCCGCGGCGAGCGCCGCGTTGGCGGCCGTCGTCGGCGCGATTCGGGGCCATCCGAGTACGACTCCCAACCCCGCCAGTTCCAAGTTCCAAGTGTCGTCCGTGGCGCCCCGGCGGACCGTGATTTGCTCGTCCAGGGCCATCGACGGCGCACCCACGGCGTGTGCCCTGGCCTCAATGACGGCGCGCGCTTCCACCGGCAGCGCGCCGAGTACCAGCGGGATCCGTGGTTTGATGATGCCCGCTTTTTCGCCGGCGATCGCCGTGAGCGTGGTGCCGAGCTTGTCGCGGTGTTCGTGCTCGATGGTGGTGATGCAGGTCACCACCGGTCGGCATACGTTGGTGGCGTCGAGGCGCCCGCCGAGGCCGGTCTCGATCAGCGCGCACCCGACCCCTGCCTCACGAAACACCCACAATGCAGCCGCCGTGAGCGCGTCGAAAAAACTCGGCGCGCTGTCCGCATCGATGCGCTGCAGCGCTTCGATGTGGTGGCACAGGGTGGCCAACGCAGCGCTGAACTCGGCGGCGCCGATCTCGCGCCCGGCAACCCGGATCCGCTCGGTCCAGCGTTCGAGGTGCGGAGAGCTGAATACGCCGGTGAGCACCCCGCCCGCTTCGAGCACCGCCTCGGCGAACAGGGCGACGCTGCCCTTGCCCTTGGAGCCCGCGATATGAATACAGCGCAGCCCGGCGTGGGGATCGCCGAGTCGTGCCAGCAAGCGGGTAATCGGTTGCAAGCCGAGCCGCTCGCGAAGCGCGCGCGGGCGCGGCGCGGGGAGGATCAGTCCGTCCAGGTACGCGGTGGCCTGCTCATAACTCCACGCCGCGGGCGCTCGCGTCATCGGCCGCGGCCGTCCATCCGCAGTCGCGCAGGCCGATGCTCGACAGGCTGCTAGGCCGCCTGTTTGGCCTCCGGCAGCGTAATGCCGTGTTGGCGGCAGGTAGCGGTGAGCGTGTTGTGTAGCAGGCAGGCGATGGTCATCGGTCCGACGCCCCCCGGCACCGGGGTAATTGCACCGGCATGCACGCGCGCCGCTTCGAAGTCCACGTCGCCGACCAGCCGGGAGGTTCCGTCCTCGCGGGTGAGGCGATTAATCCCGACGTCGAGCACCGTGGCGCCGGGTTTGATCCAGTCGCCCTTGACCATTTGCGGTCTGCCCACCGCCGCCACCAGGATGTCGGCGCGCCGGCATTCCCCGGGTAGATCGCGGGTCCGGGAGTGGGCGATCGTGACCGTGCAGCTTTCGCGCAGCAGGAGTTGCGCCATCGGCTTGCCGACGATGTTCGAGCGCCCGAGCACCAGCGCCCGCTGTCCGGCAAGATTCGGCTGGCGGTCCTTGAGCATCATCATGCAGCCGAGCGGCGTGCACGGCACCAGGCCGTCGCCGCCCACCGCCAGCAGGCCGGCGTTGAGGGTGTGAAATCCGTCGACGTCTTTGGCGGGATCGATGGCCGCGAGCACCCTATCGGTACGGATCTGCTCGGGCACCGGGAGTTGGACCAGGATCCCGTTTACCGCCGGGTCGGCGTTCAACCGCGCGATCAGCTCCAGCAACTCGCCCTCCGAAGTGGTCGCCGCCAAGCGGTGTTCAAACGAGGCCATGCCTACCTTGACGGTCTGTCGGGCCTTGCTGCGTACATAGACCTCGCTCGCGGGATCTTCGCCGACCAGCACCACGGCCAGCCCCGGAACGATGTCGTGCTCGGCCTTGAGTAACGCGGTGCGCGCCGCGATGTCCTCGCGCAAACGCGCTGCAAAGGCCTTTCCGTCGATGATCTCGGCCCCGGTCGGGGTGCTTCCTTCGCTCATGGTGTGGATCCTGTTGGCTGTCGCAAAAAGAATATTTCAACCGCGTATTTTAGGGGTGGACGCGAGCGGCTGGCTGTCGCTTTGGCGACAGGAAGTTTACGGCGTGCGACGGTTGTCATCTCGCGCTGCCCGAGGCAGCTCCACGGTCAGGCGACCATTGTTGTTGTCGAGCGATTATGTGTCGCGTTTCAGCAACCTCATGTCGCGACGACAGCAGCGCCAGAGGAGGTGCCCACCTACAGTTCACGGAATTCAGCCTGGATGGCGCGTTGCGTTCAACTCTGGAAAAGGTGGCAGGCATGAGTGACGAACTCGAAAATGACGGTGATGAAGAGGAAGATAATCTCGACCTCAATTCGCTGCCTGACGACGAACTCGTCAAGCAGATGCATGACGACCTCTATGACGGGCTGAAGGAGGAAATCGAGGAAGGCACCCATATCCTCCTCGCCCGTGGCTGGAGCGCGAAACGCACCCTCGACGAGGCGCTGGTCGAGGGGATGCGGATCGTCGGCATCGATTTCCGCGACGGGATCCTGTTCGTGCCCGAGGTGTTGCTCGCCGCCAACGCGATGAAGGGCGGGATGGCCATTCTCCGCCCGCTGCTCGCCGAGACCGGAGCGCCACCGATCGGCAAGATGGTCATCGGTACCGTCAAGGGCGACATCCACGACATCGGCAAGAATCTGGTCGCGATGATGATGGAAGGGGCCGGCTTCGAGGTCATCAACATCGGGATCAACAATCCGGTCGAGAGTTACCTGGCGGCGTTGGAGGAGCACAAGCCGGACATCCTCGGCATGTCCGCGTTGCTCACCACCACCATGCCCTACATGAAGGTCGTGATCGATACCCTCAAGGAAAAAGGCATCCGTGACGACTACATCGTGCTCGTCGGTGGTGCCCCGCTCAACGAGGAGTTCGCCAAGGCGATTGGCGCCGATGCGTATTGTCGAGACGCGGCGATCGCGGTGGAAACGGCCCAGGATTTCATGGCCCGTCGCCATAATGTGCGTGGTGCGGCCTCGGCCTGAGGCGCGCACCTTGGTGTTGCTCCAATGCCCGTCTCCTCGGCGCCCCGCCGGACCCTGCTGATCGCCTGTGGCGCGCTCGCCCATGAGGTGGTTGCGGTGTTGCGCGCGAGTGGATTCGAGCACGTCAAGGTGCGCTGCCTTCCGGCGGAGTTGCACAATCGCCCGCAGCGCATCCCCGGCGCAGTGCGCAAAAAAATCCGGGCCGCGCGCAGCGAGTTCGATCGGATCTTCGTTGCCTACGCGGATTGCGGCACCGCGGGTCGGCTCGACGCGGTGCTTGAAGAGGAAGGCGTGGAGCGCATTCCCGGCGCCCATTGCTACGAATTCTACACCGGCAGCGAGCGCTTCGCGGCGCTTGCCGACCAAGAGCCCGGAACCTTCTATTTAACCGATTTTCTGACCCGCCACTTCGAGCGTCTGATCATCGAAGGCTTGGGGCTGGCGGCGCATCCGGAGTTGCGTGACGCCTACTTCGGAAACTACCGACGCCTGGTCTATTTGGCGCAACGAGACGATCCGGCGCTGCTCGCGCGGGCGCGTGCCGCGGCCGAGCGTTTGGGGTTGGAATTCGCGTACCAAGCGACCGGTTACGGTGGTCTGGGGGTGGCAATTGAACAGTTGCGGCAGCCGTCGCGGGCGCCGTTGGAGACGATTTGATGGCGAAGTTGATCACGGTCTACTGGCGTGACATCCCTTCTCAGTTGATCGCCCAACAGGGGCGTAAGCGCGTCAAACAGGTGCTTGGAGAGCGTTTCCAGAAGGCGATCGACCGCGCCGCGATGCGTGCGGGTAAAGGTAGTTCGGACGCCTATCTGGAAGAGTGGCGGCGGGTATCACGGCCTTGCGGGGCGGGTATCGAGGACGAATTACAGGCCGCAGCGCAGGCCCTGGAAGGGCAATTCGACGATCAGCAACTCGAGCGCATGGTCAAGGCCGGTGGTCGCGCAGAACGGCCCGCGGAGGGCGACTGAATGTACGCCGTGCGGCGCTGGTCGGTGCGTCACGCGCGCTTCCACGAGTCCAGCTATGCACTTATCGAGGGTCTGCTGGTCGCGCTCCATCCGTTGTTGAAGCGGATCGGCTACCCGCGTCTGGAGCGGCTCATGATCGCCGTCGAGCGGCCGATCAAAGGCTTCCTGTTCGACTGCCAGATGTGCGGGCGTTGTGTCCTCACCTCGACCGGGATGTCCTGTCCGATGAACTGCCCGAAACAGCTTCGCAACGGCCCCTGCGGCGGGGTGCGCAGCAACGGGCATTGTGAGGTCAAGCCGGACATGCGCTGCGTGTGGATGGACGCCTGGGAGGGTAGCCGGGTGATGCGCGACGGACAGGGTATCAACAACGTGCAGGTGCAGGTGGAGTTCGACCAGCGCGGCAAGTCGGCGTGGTTGCGGGCCGCACGTGAACGAGTCGAGGCGCAGTCCGCGGCGATCGGTAGTAAGCCATGAGCGACACCGTATCGGCACCGCCGAGCGCGAGCCCGTCGGCCCGCGACGGGCATTCCGCCGACAGTCGCCTCGAGCGCGTTTTGCGCGCCGGACACTTCGCGGTCACGGCCGAACTCGCACCGCCGGATTCGGCGGATCCCGAGGAGGTCTATGCGCGGGCGCGCGTGTTCGACTGCTATGTCGATGCGATCAACGCGACCGACGGATCCGGCGCCAATTGCCACATGTCGAGCGTCGCGGTTTGCGCGCTGCTCGCGGCTCGCGATTATTCCCCGGTGATGCAGATTTCCTGTCGGGATCGCAATCGCATCGCGATCCAGGGTGACGTGCTCGGCGCGGCGGCGTTCGGGGTCGCCAACATGCTGTGTCTCACTGGCGACGGGGTCCAGGCGGGCGATCAACCCGGCGCCAAGGCGGTCTTCGATCTGGGATCGATGTCGCTGCTGCAGACCATACGCATCCTGCGCGACGAAGCGCGGTTTTTGAGCGGCCGCAAGCTTTCGCTGGCGCCGCGTGTGTTTCTCGGCGCGGCCGCCAATCCCTTTGCGCCGCCACTCGATTTCCGGGTCGCACGGTTGGCCAAGAAGATCGCCAGCGGCGCGCAGTTCATTCAGACCCAGTATTGCTTCGATATCGAGCGCCTGCGCGAGTACATGCGCGAGGTGCGGGCGCGCGGCCTGCACCGGAGCTGCTTCATCCTGGTCGGCGTCGGGCCTTTGGCCTCGGCGCGTACCGCGACCTGGATCCGCGACAACGTGCCGGGGGTGCACATCCCGGACCCGATCATCGAGCGGTTGCGCAAGGCCGAGAAGCCGCGGCTCGAAGGCCGCCGCATCTGCCTGGAAATGATCCAGCAGGCGCGCGAGATCGAGGGTGTGGCCGGCGTGCACGTCATGGCCTACCGTCAGGAAGAGGCGGTGGCGGAAATCGTCGACGCTTCGGGTGTGCTGGGCGGTCGAATCCCCTGGTATCCGGGCGTCTCAGAGCAGTACATGAAGAGGGCTATTCCGTGACCGACACCGTCGTCAGTTCCGCCACCCGTGAGGTTGTCATCGGTTTCGACCGCCCGTTCGTCGTGATTGGCGAGCGCATCAACCCGACCGGCCGCAAGGTTCTGGCCGCCGAGATGGCGGGTGGCGATTTCAGCCGCGTCGAAAACGATGCGCGCGCCCAAGTGGAGGCCGGCGCCGGGATGCTGGACGTCAACGCGGGGATCCCGCTGGCCGACGAACCGGCAATTCTTGCTCAGGCGATCCAACTGGTGCAGAGTCTCACCGATGCACCGCTGTCGATAGACTCGTCGATCGTGGCGGCGCTTGAAGCGGGTCTCGATGTCTATCAGGGCAAGGCGCTGGTCAATTCGGTGACCGGCGAGGACGAGCGCCTCGAAGCGGTGCTGCCGTTGGTTAAGAAGTACGGCGCCGCGGTAGTCGCGATCTCCAATGATGAGACCGGGATCTCCGAGGATCCGGACGTGCGCTTCGCGGTGACCAAGAAGATCGTCGAGCGGGCCGCGGACTACGGCATCCCGCGTGCCGATGTGGTGGTCGATCCGCTGGTAATGCCGGTCGGCGCGATCAACACGTCGGGCGTTCAGGTAATGCGTCTGGTGCGGCGGCTGCGCGAGGAGCTCGAGGTCAACACGACCTGCGGGGCATCCAACATCAGCTTCGGATTGCCTAGCCGTAACGGCATCAATTCGGCCTTTCTGACCATGGCGATCGCGGCCGGCATGACCTCGGCGATCACCAATCCGCTGCACCCCGAGGTCATGCAGGCGGTGCTGGGCGCGGATGTGATGATGGGCCATGATCCCGATTGCCGGCGCTGGATCGCGAAATATCGCGCCCCGGCGGCGCCCGGCGCCGAGGGCGCGGGGCGCCGTCGCGAGGGCCGGCGCCGGCGTCGTGCCTGATCCGTCGCACGCCTCCGATGAGGCGCTGGTCGTATTCACGCCTTCCGGGCGGCGCGGGCGCTTCGCGCTCGGAACCACGGTGCTCGATGCGGCGCGCACCCTGGGCGTCGACCTGGATTCGGTATGCGGCGGGCGCGGGATCTGCGGCCGTTGTCAGGTGCGCTTGAGCGAGGGCGAATTCGCCAAACACGGCATCCATTCGCGCGCCGATCACCTTTCCCCGAGCGGCGAGGTCGAACGGCGATACGCGGCCGAGCATGGCCTCGTCGACGGGCGCCGGCTGGGCTGTGCGGCGCAACTGCGCGGCGACGTGGTGGTCGACATCCCGGCCGGGAGCCAAGTCCACCGCCAGGTGGTACGCAAACGCGCCGAGGTCCACGAGATCGAGTTGGATCCGGCGGTGCGCCTGCATTTCGTCGAGGTACCGGAACCCGATATGCATGATCCGGCCGCGGATCTGCGGCGCCTCGAGGATGCGCTCGAGTTCGAGTGGGAACTCACCGGGCTGGCCTGCGATCTAAGCGTGCTCCGCGAACTTCAGGCGGTGCTGCGAAGTGGCCGCTGGCAGGTCACGGTGGCGGTGCATGAGGGGCGCAGGATCATCGCGGTGTGGCCGGGGCTTCGCGACCGCGTCTACGGTCTCGCGGTCGACGTCGGCTCGACCACCATCGCCGCGCACCTCTGTGACCTCACCAGCGGTGAGGTGGTCGCGGCGGCGGGCGCCATGAATCCGCAGATCCGCTTCGGCGAAGACGTGATGAGCCGGGTCTCGTACCTGATGATGAACCCCGGCGGCGAGCGCGAGATGACCCGGGTGGTGCGCGAGGCGCTCAACGGCCTGGCTCGAGAGGTGGCGGCCGAGGCCGGGATCACGACCGCGGATATCCTCGAAGCGACCTTCGTCGGCAATCCGATCATGCATCATCTGCTGCTCGGCATAAATCCGGTCGAGCTGGGCGGCGCGCCCTTCGCCCTGGCCACCGATCGCGCGACCGAAATTCGCGCGGCGGAGATCGATCTGGCACTGCACCCCGGGGCGCGGGTCTACGTGCTGCCGTGCGTGGCGGGGCATGTCGGCGCGGATACCGCGGGCGTGGTTTTGTCCGAGGCGCCGCATTTGCATGACGAGATCAATCTCGCGGTCGACGTGGGGACCAACGCCGAGATCGTGCTTGGCAGCCGCGATCGGCTGCTCGCCTGTTCGAGTCCGACCGGCCCGGCGTTCGAAGGCGCACAGATCTCCGGTGGTCAGCGCGCCGCGCCGGGCGCGATCGAGCGGGTGCGCATCGATCGCACGACCCTGGAGCCGCGATTCCAGGTGATCGGGAGCGAGGTGTGGTCCGACGATCCCGGTTTTGATGAGGCGGTCCGTGCGACCGGCGTGACCGGGATTTGCGGCTCCGGAATCATCGAGGTCGTCGCCGAAATGTTTCTCTCCGGGATCGTCAGCCGTGACGGCGTCATCGACGGCGCGCTCGCCGCGCGTACGCCGCGCGTGGTCGCCGACGGGCGCACCTACGCCTATGTACTCAACGAGCGCGCCCCCGCGATTCGCATCACCCAGAAGGACGTGCGCGCAATCCAACTCGCCAAGGCCGCACTGTACGCCGGGGTGCGCCTCCTGATGGACCATCTGCACGTCGACCACGTCGATCGGATCCGTCTCGCCGGCGCCTTCGGCAGCCACATCGACGTAAAGTACGCGATGATCCTCGGGTTGGTTCCGGACTGCGAGCTCGAACACGTGACCTCGGCCGGCAACGCCGCCGGCACCGGGGCGCGGATCGCGCTGCTCGACCGCCGCACGCGCGCCGAGATCGAGGCCGTGGTGCGGCGCATCGAAAAGATCGAAACCGCGGTCGAGCCTCGGTTTCAAGAGCATTTTGTGGCAGCCATGGCGATTCCTCATCGCAGCGATCCGTTTCCCAAGCTTGCCCGCGCGGTCGAACTGCCGCGAACGACTATCGCGCCCGCAACCGGACGGGAAGGGCGGAGCACGCGCCGGCGTCGTCGCGGCTGAAGGTGCGGAGCACGCGCCAGTGTAAGATACGCGGAATCGTTGCCGGAGGATCGAAAGGTGAGCGCGAATGCACTGAACAGGGCCGACGACTCGTTGCTTGATGAACTTCGCGCCTTGCTCAGCGATCGACTGTCCACCACCGCTGCGGTGCGTGAGCAGCACGGGCACGACGAGTCCTATCATCCCGGCGCGCCGCCGGACGCGGTGGCCTACGCGCACGGCACCGAGGAGGTCGCGGCGATCGTCGCTGCCTGCGCGCGCCACCGCACGCCGGTGGTCGCCTTCGGCACCGGGACCTCGCTGGAGGGGCACGTGGCCGCACTGCAGGGCGGAGTTTGCATCGACCTCACCGGGATGGATCGGATCCTGGAGGTCAACGCCGAGGATCTCGATTGCCGCGTGGAAGCCGGGGTACGGCGCAAGCAGCTTGACGCCCATCTGCGCGATACCGGCTTGTTCTTTCCGGTCGATCCGGGCGCCGACGCCTCGCTCGGCGGGATGGCCGCGACGCGCGCTTCGGGCACCAATGCGGTGCGCTACGGCACCATGCGTGAGAACGTCCTGGGTCTGACCGTGGTCCTTGCCGACGGGCGCGTGATTCACACCGGGGGACGGGCGCGCAAATCGGCGGCCGGTTACGACCTCACCCGCCTGTTGGTGGGCTCCGAAGGCACCCTCGGGGTCATCACCGAGCTGCGCTTGCGCCTCTACGGGGTGCCCGAAGCAATGTCCGCCGCGGTGTGCTCCTTCGCGACCCTGGAGGGCGCGGTGGGCGCGGTAATCGAGACCATCCAGTCGGGCGTTCCAGTGGCGCGCATCGAGTTGCTCGACGAGGTTCAGATGGATGCGATCAACCGCTACTCGGGCTACGACTATCCGCTGCAACCGACGCTGTTCTTTGAGTTTCACGGCAGCGTCACGGGCGTGGAAGAGCAGGCGCGAACGGTCGGCGAGATCGCCGCCGAACACGGCGGCGGCGAATTCCACTGGGAGACGCGTACCGAAGAACGCAATCGTCTTTGGGAAGCCCGCCACAACGCCTACTACGCGGATATTGCCCTGCGCCCCGGCGCCAAGGGCTGGGCGACCGACGTCTGCGTGCCGATTTCGCGGCTCGCGGAATGCATCCTCGAGACGCGCCGCGACATCGACGAACAACGCTTGATAGCGCCGATCGTCGGCCATGTGGGTGACGGCAATTTCCACGTGAGCTTCATTGTCGATTACGATGATCGCGATGAGATGGCGCGCGCCGCGGGGGTCAACGAACGGATGGTGACCCGGGCGCTGGCGATGGGTGGAACTTGTACCGGTGAACACGGTATTGGCTACGGCAAGATCGCCTTTCTACGCACCGAGCACGGCGAGGGCGTGGACGTGATGCGCCAGATCAAGCAGGCACTGGATCCGCTCGGGATTATGAACCCCGGAAAGGTCGTCAGCGCGCCAGCAACGTAATCTCCATCGGGATTCGGAATACGCCGTAGGGTGGGCGCAGCCCACGCGGACGTGCTTCGATGGAGCCGGAGCGGCTGGGCCGCTCCGGATATCCCGAGAGTGGGTCCGCTGCCGCCCGCGCGCACGGGTGCCAGGTCGTGCGCCGCTGCGCGTCGCAAGCGCTGGCACCGGCTCCTGTGGTATCGGCGGTCGCAGGGTGAGCGCAGCCCACACGAAAGGCTACCCGGGCTGCGCCGGTTCCTCGCGCGACCGGTCCGGACGCCGGAGCTTGCGTTCATCGCGTGGTGGCACATCGAAGAAATCGCGATAACACTTGCTGAAGTGCGGGGCGGAGACGAAACCGCAGGCGAACGCGACATCAACGATTGACATGCTGGTCTGAAGCAGCAACTGGCGCGCTCTCGCGAGGCGCAGTTCCAGGTAATAGCGAGTCGGCACGCAATTCAGGTGCTTCTGAAACAGGCGTTCGAGCTGACGCCGCGACAGGCCGACGTGACCGGCCAGTTCATCGAGACTCATCGGCTCCTCGATGTTGGCTTCCATCAGCGCCACCGCTTCCTGGAGCTTGGGCTGACTGGTCCCCAGGTGCAGGCGCAGCGGCACGCGCTGGCGATCGTGGCGCCCGCGAATGCGTTCGCATACGAATTCTTCCGAGATCGACACCGCCAGGTGACCGCCGTGCCGGCTGTTGACCAGATTCAGCATCATGTCGAGCGGCGCGGCGCCGCCCGAGCAGGTGTAGCGGTCGCGATCGACCTCGAATATTTCTCCGGATACCACGATCTCGGGAAACTGCTCGCGCATGCTGGCAAAGTTTTCCCAGTGGATGGTGCAGCGGTATCCGTTCAGCAGGCCCGCGCGCGCCAGCAGATAGCTGCCGGTGCACAGGCCCCCGAGCGCGACCTTGTGTTGGGCCAGGCGGCGCAGCCATTGGAGGATCTGACGGTCGACGTGCTCCTGGATCGACTCGCCGCCGCACACCAGCAGCGCGTCCAGCGCCTCGTTGGCCTCGAGGGCGCGATCCGGCTGAATCTCCAGTCCGCTGCTGGCGCGCACCGCGCGCCCGTCGCTGCTCAGCGTGAACCACTCATAGAGCTTGCGGCCGCTGAGGCGATTGGCCATGCGCAACGGCTCGACGGCGGCGGCGAACGCCAACAGGGTGAACTCCGGGACCAGCAGAAACCCGAAGCGCTGTAGCGTGCCGGTGGTGTCGTTGACGGGCGGCGATCGCTCCATCTGGTTCAACCCTGAGCGGCTAACGATTTCAGAGGCCCCTGGCGTAAGATCCGCGGGCCGTGCAGCGGGCCTCGGGTGCCGGTGAATCTCACTCAGGCGGATTATGGGGTGCCGGGGTCGGTAAACACCATAGGTCGGGTGTTCTTTGCAGGGGAGGGCGACTAATGGCGGTGCATTTCAGTGCTGAAGAATTGACCGGACGACGCCACGCCGCCGCCGCGGCGATGCGAGCCCGCGGCCTCGACGGGCTGCTGATGTTTCGCCAGGAGAGCATGTATTACCTCACCGGTTACGACTCCTTCGGTTATTGCTTCTTTCAGTGCCTGGTCATGGACGCCGACGCACGGGTCACGTTGCTCACCCGGGTACCCGATCTGCGCCAGGCGCGGCACACCTCGGACATCGAGGATATTCGGGTGTGGGTCGACAAGGCGGGCGAGAATCCCGCCGAGTTGCTGCGTCCGAACCTCGCCGAGCACGGTCTGGGCGGGGCGAAACTCGGGGTCGAATACGAGGCCTACGGGCTGACCGCCGCCAACGGCAAACGTCTCGATGCCGCGCTCGAAGGCGCCTGTACGCTGAGCGACGCGTCGGATCTAATCAGTCGCCTGCGGGTGGTAAAGAGCGAGGCTGAACTCTTCTACGTGCACCGTGCCGCGGTGCTCGCCGACGCCGCCCTCGACACCGCCCTGGCGCTCGCCGGTCCGGGCGCCGACGAAGGTGAAATCCTCGCCGCCATGCAGGGCGCCGTATTTCGCGGTGGCGGCGACTATCCCGGCAACGAGTACATCATCGGCTCGGGCGACGATGCTTTGCTGTGTCGCTACTTTTCCGGCCGTCGCAGACTTTCCGATCGCGACCAACTCACCCTCGAGTTCGCCGGCGTCTACCGCCACTACCACGCATGCCTGATGCGCACCGTGCTGATCGGCGAAGCCCACCCCGAGCATCGCGCGATGCACGCCGCGTGCGTCGACGCGATGGATGCCTGCATCGAGGCGCTGCGCCCCGGCCGCCCGGCCGGCGAGGTCTTCGATGCGCACGCCAGGGTGTTCGACCAAGCGGGATTCCACGCCCATCGGCTGAACGCCTGCGGCTACAGCCTCGGCACGACCTTCACCCCGACCTGGATGGACTGGCCGATGTTCTACGCCGGCAGTCCGGTGATTATCGAACCCCGCATGGTCTATTTCCTGCACATGATCCTGATGAACAGCGACAGCGGCCGCGCCATGACCCTCGGCCAGACGGTGCGCGTCACGGACGACGGTTGCGAGCGACTCAGCCGGCACCCCCTCGATCTGGTGGTTTGTTGAGCCGCGAATCGAGCGCGTACCTCTATAGCTGGTTCAAGAAATCCGCTACGGTTTGAATTAAGACGCCGCCGGATAGATGCTCTTGATTCATGAAAGCGCCGAAATCTCGAATGTCACCGGTCAGAAGATGAGTTGCCTTGCAGTAGATGGCAGCAGCAAGAATCGGCACATCCTTGGCTGGCAAGGGTAATGGGCAGGGTAGTTCCGGGTTGGTGCCGACCCTCTCGATTTTTGCCAACAGGGCATCAAGCGCTGGTAGGCGTTCAGGGAATTTTTGCTCGATATTACGTCGCGCCTCTTCGACCGCATAATTGCTGGACAATAACTTCCAGTACCCTCGCGTACCCAGGTCGATAACCAATGCTGCCTTTCCATCCGGATTGTGTGCCGCCGTAAATAAAAGATTGGCATCAAGAAAAAGGCGCATCAAGATGCCAAGTGCTTCAGAAGCGTTTTCTTTTCTTCCGGTTCCAGGCGATCCTCTTCGTCCCAGCGAGCAATGTCCGCGTCTGAATACGTTTCGATCTCCAACACCGCCGCCGGCTTCAAAATGATTTCACCCTGGCGATCTTCAACAATAATCACCGTGCCCGGTTTGAGCCCGAACCGCTTTCGCAATTTCGCGGGCAAAGTAATTTGGCCACGATCCGACACGATTACATTTTCACGCATAGCCTCTCCTGAATACGGAAGATCAGAAAATCAGCATATCTTAAACCGGTGATCATGAAAACCGTAAGGGGAGACGCAGATGGCGAACGAACATTCTCTGAATTGCACGGCGTCTCGTCGAAGCTACGGGCCGGACTCCCCCGCCGCCGCGTTCGAGCGGTTGTCGAGAAAAGTAACTATACTTCTTTCACTCAGGTCGGGAAGTCGGTGGCTGATTGGTGCCCGATCGACCGCTTCCCGTCAAGGCACCGGGACCCGCGATGGCCGATCGCATAGTCACCGCTCACGATCCGAGCGCGGAGGCCGTAAACGGTTTCCACGCGGCCGCGCTCGACCCCGAGCAATGGCCCGACGCCCTACGCCGGGTGGCCGGGTGGATCGACTGCGCTTGCGTTTGCGTGGCCACCCAAGGGCTCAGCCTCGATCGGGTTTCACACTGGCGTTGGCCCGACCACCCGAAGGTACCGGGGCACGAGCAGGGTTGGTGTTGCGTAGCGCGCGCTGCGTGCCCGATCCGCTTCGAGCGGGCGGCTCGCGACTCGGTACCTGCCGTCGCCGCTCTGGATCATCCGATGTGCGCGTCGATGGAGATACGGGAGTGGTCCGAGCGCATCGCCACCATGATCCATCACTGTTTCGCCGCACGCGCCAGCGTCACCGACACGCAACACGGATACCTCTGTGTACGCTGGAACCGAGTGCCCGCCGTGGATTGCACGCGCCGCGCATTGATAAGGCACCTGGTCGGCTACCTGGGTTCCGCTTTGCGCACCGGCGCGCTGGTCGACGAGTTACGCGGGAAGGTTGACACCCTGAGCACCGTCGTCGACCAGTTACCCGTCGGCGTGGTGGTGCTGAACGACGACGCCAGTCTGCGCTACGCCAATCGATCCGCACAGGCGTTGCTCGCCGCGCTCGACGGGCTGTGTCTCGACGGCCGCGAGCCACACGCCATGCGGCCGGGCGATGACGCGCGCCTGCGCACACTCATCGGCGAGCAGGCAAGTCGAACCACTCCTCATGCGATACGAATCCCCCGGCCATCGGGCCGCCCGGCCTACGCCGTCCGTCGCATTCCCCCCGGACATACAGACGGAGCGACGGGGTTGTCGCCCGCCACGACGTTGATCATCAACGATCCGTCCGCCGCTCCGGTGCTAACGGAACAGACCCTCCGCAGCCTCTACGGATTCACCCGCGCCGAGGCCCGCCTCGCCCGCCACCTGGTCGCAGGCCACACGGTCGCGCAAGCCGCCGCCGCATTGGGAGTGACCGCCGGCACCGCGCGCCGCCACCTCGAACACCTGTTCAAGAAAACCGCCACCCACCGCCAAAGCGAACTGATCCGGCTGTTGCTCGAATCACCCGCGGCCTTTGGTCCGACACCCCCCGAATAGCGCGGCAAGCGCCCGATACTCGCCCGAAAGCGGGGTCGATCCGCGCACGCGTACGGTTTGTCAGGGAAAATTTACACGCGATTCGGGCTTCAGGCGAAGGAAAAGCTCGCCTAGATACAACGGGTTAAGGAAGCTCCATGGAATTTCCCTTAGGCTAGTCAATGGCAAAAGTGTCAGGATTTTTTACACAAAAAATAGCCGCTTAGTTCGGGTAGAATAACGCAGTTCTTTATTAATCAATAAGTTACTGTGATTTCTATATCAAATAGCAGAGTCAGTAATTTTTACACTTTTGGTTACGGGGCTAGCGGGTTTGATGCTGGGGGAAACGGGTGATGTTGTTAACACCCTGTCTATCAATAGCTTACGGCAAGTCTCCTGATGGTGGCCCGGAAATTGCTTCGTTCCATTACGAGAGCGCTAGAAAGCCACGGATTGGATTGCTTGGACCGTGGGAAAGCAGGAGGAAGGATGGGTAAGGAAGGATAAAAGGTATAATACGAGAATGGACCCACATGCTCTTCGACGAAGGCTTTGCTCGCTTAACAGCAACTGCAGGCGAGGCCGTCCTCGGGAAGAGTTCGGCGCCGTGATGCCGATCGACACGCTGATGCGCGAGCGGAAGCGGCCTGCCGACGGCAGATGCCTGGGCCGATCAGGCGAGACTGCCCGCTGCGAGCCAACGAATAGATGGTTTATATTGCCTATACGCGGAGGAGGAGATCAACCTTCTCCTCGCTCTCGCGACCTACAAGGAGACTGCAATGGCTACACGAACAAGAGCGTTCCTCGTCTCGGCCCTCTTGGCTCTCCTCGTCCCGATGCCCGCGCCGGTCCTGGCCGCCCTGCTCTTCGATTATGAAGACGGGACGCTACAGGGATGGACCCGGGAGCCGTTTTTCGGGGGTAACCTGTTCCTGGATCCCTCCGGCGGCAACCCCGGCGGGTTCATGGTGGCGACCGACACCGTCGGTAGGGGCGGAAGCTTGCTCGCCCGCGCACCCGCTCCGCTCAGCGGCGATCTGAGCGGCTTCGCCGGCCTGCAGTGGGACGAGTTCATCTACAACAACGGTAGCGACACGGTGCAGGGAACGTCGGTTGTTCTGCGCGGCGCGGACGGGACAGAGTACCGCTCCGAGCGGCCCCTTGGCCCCCGAGCGGTCTTCATCCCCCGGTTCGTTCCCTTTGGCGACGAAACTAAGTGGACACTCGTCTCCGGCGGCGCGAGCCTCGCCTCTGTGGTCAGCGACACCGCGGCGCTCTTCCTCTCCCTCGATACCAGTGTCCGCGCGACCGGGCGGGAATCGGGGATCGACAACGTGTGCCTCGTAGCCGAACGCGGCGTATGCACGGCGGAACAGCCGATCGGCCGCGTGCCGGAGCCCCCCGGAATTGCGCTCGTGGGTATCGGCCTCCTCGGCCTCACGCTGTTACGAGGTCGCCGCGTGCCGACGGTGTAGCCGAGGCCGAGGTTTGCGCGCGGGCGCGGGCTACGCGGCCCGGCCCCGGTGTGAACTTGGATCGAGCGTCTTGCTAGCTTTCGTAGTAAAGGGGACGCTTCCCTTTATCGTAGTAAAGGGGACGCTTCCCTTTATGAAGTACGCAGCGCCCAAGATCCGTGCTGCGTCCGGGGTCTACCATCGAAATCGCAGGCGGGTCTGGTCACCTGTAGCAAGCCAGGGTACCAGTCATTTACCGTAAGCGTTTGCTAGTCGGTAGTCGCGGCAATCAGAATTGGTCGTAGTGCCCGCCAATCGCGAAAATATAAATGTAGTCGTTATCGAATTTATAGATCAGACGGTCATGCTGACTGATGCGCCGGGACCATAATCCTGAGAGCTTGTGTTTCAGAGGTTCAGGCTTTCCGGCGCCGACCCTTGGATCATCTCGAAGTAGTTCCTTGATCAATCGGCACAGCGATTTGTGAAGCTGCTTATCACGCCGTCTCAGTGTTTCATAAGCCGTCCAGGTGTCGCCTTCAAATACCAGTGATCTCATCCACCTCTCCGGCTCTGGGCGTATAGCCTTCGCGCTTCAGATGGGTACTCGATGAGGCGGCAATCTGCCGCATTAAGCTATTGTCCTGTAAGACATAAAGGGTTTCTTGTTCGCGCTCCCAATCCTCGGCGCTAAGCACGACAAAGTCTTCACCGCTACGACGGGTCACCTTGAGCGGCAGATGCTTGGTCGCCACCTGTTCGACGAAGGATTTGAGGTTATCTCTGAATTTATTGACGCTGATGCTGTCCATGATCCGTGATTTATTTCATGTACGGAAAACCCGTACATTGTATTCTACGGATCTGCGGCGATCAACACGGACTCGGTTGGCGCGGTGGGTTGGAGGGAGGGTTTGCTTGCAGCCTCGGACGGCGTCGAAGCAACCGCGCCTGGTAGGCGTGTGTGAACGGCGGGGCGCATAGCGCTCAGAGTTCACCCATGCCGACGCAGTGGCGAGGTGCGTTGCGAGAAGGGAAAACCAGGTCAGGTCTTGCGGTTCGCCTCGACGGGGTGAGGAGCGGGAGCGGTGCCTCCCTTCTACGATTCGCGGCATTCAGGTACGTCTATCCGGTGCATGGGAAGGCCGCTACGCTTCGAGTTCTCCGGTGTCGCCTACCACTTCAACCCATCGTCAATCGCTCCCCTTTCTTGTAGTTGGAAGTGCCAGTCGTTCGCACGATCGGGAGAACTGCGTGGTACATGGATTCACGTAGCATGATAGCCGTGTTATCGTGTAACACATGATACGGAGCTTCCGTGACCAAGCGAGCGAGGACTTGTTTCATGGACGCAATTCCGCAGCAGCTCGTCGCCGACTTCCGAGCCAACTTTGGCGAGTAGCGAGCCGGAAGCTGGATGCGGTTGACCAGGCGGAGGCCATTGAAGATCTCCGGATTCCACCCGGGAACCAACTTGAGATTCTTCACGGTGATCGGGAGGGTCAGCGCAGTATTCGGATCAACGAGCAGTACCGGATTTGCTTTATCTGGTCGGAATCCGGACCCGCAGACGTTGAGGTGGTCGACTACCACTGAGGTTAATCATGGTACGCATTCCCACACATCGCACACCGACGCATCCCGGCGAGATGTTGCTGGAGGAATTCCTTAAACCGATGGGTCTGACTCAACGGGAGCTGGCGGACTCCATCGGCGTGCCCTATCAACGGATCAATGAGGTCGTTAACGCCCGACGGGGGGTAACCCCCAGTACTGCGCTGAGGTTGTCGCAATTCTTTGGAACCACCAGCGAATTCTGGTTGAATGGCCAGATGCGATGGGATCTGTTCCACGCGCAGAAGGCGGAAAGTGGTGAATTGACACGCATTCCCCGCTTTGATCATCGACGTTCGGCCTAAGATTAAGCCGAGTAGGGCGCGGTCACTGCATTGCGAGCACCGGGAGTAGGGCCGCGGGCCCGCTGGTGTCAATCATGATTCAACGTAGCACTCTTGGGTCTGATCACCGTTTGCGGCACGCGCGGCGCCCGGCGCGTAGGACCATGCTCAGAGTTCGCCCATGCCGACGCAGTGGTAGCCGGCGTCGACGTGCACCACTTCGCCGGTGATGCCGGCCGCTAGGTCCGAGCACAGGAAGGCGGCGGCGTTGCCGACGTCGTCGATGTCGACGTTGCGGCGCAGCGGCGCGGCGCGTTGCGAGTAGTCGAGGAAGCGCCGGAAGTCGGCGATGCCGGCGGCCGCCAGGGTGCGGATCGGGCCGGCCGAGATCGCGTTGACGCGGATCCCTTCCGGGCCGAGGCTCGCCGAGAGATAACGCACGTTGGCTTCAAGGCTGGCCTTGGCCGGACCCATGACGTTGTAGTTCTGCATCACCCGTTCGCCGCCGAGGTAGGTCAGCGTCAGCAGGGCGCCGTGGCGGCCTTGCAGCATCGGGCGCGCGGCCTTGGCTAGCGCGGTCAGGCTGTATGAGCTGATGTCCTGGGCGATCCGGAAACCCTCACGCGTGACGGTTTCGAGGTAGTCGCCGTGGAGTTCCTCGCGCGGGGCGAAGGCCACCGAATGGACCAGGATGTCGAGCCCGTCCCAGCTTTCCGCGAGCGCCTTGAAGGCGGTCTCGATCTGCGCGTCGTCGGCGACATCGCATTCGAAATTCAGATCGCAGCCGAGTTCGGCGGCGAAGGCACGCACCCGCTCGCCGAGCCGTTCGTTCTGGTACATGAAGGCCAATTCCGCGCCCTCGCGATGCATCGCGTTGGCGATCCCCCAGGCGATGGAACGTTTGCTCGCAACCCCGACGATCAGCGCGCGCTTCCCGGAGAGAAATCCCATTGTTGTGCTCCGTGGTCGGTGGGCGGCTAGTGTACCTGACTGCTTGGCGGCGCGGCCAACGGGCAGTACTAAGGCAGCCTCGGCTTTGTCGCTTCCGCGCAAGCGGGGCCCCGTAAACAGTGGACTAATGTGGATTCCCGCGTGCGCGGGAATGACGGGATTGTGGTGGAACGCGAGCTTCCGGAAGGCACTGATCAGCGTTGGCGCAGGCGAGGGTTGAAGGCCTCGCGCAGACCCTCGCCCACCAGGTTGAAGGCCAGCACCACCACCAGGATTGCGATGCCGGGGGCGAAGAACAGCCATGGGGCGTCGAAGATGTAGTTCTTGCCGTCGGCGAGGATGTTGCCCCAGGTGGCGTCCGGGGGTTGGACGCCGAAACCGAGAAAGCTCAAGGCCGATTCGGTGAGGATCGCGCCCGCGACCGCGATCGTCGATGACACCAGGACCGGGGCCAGCGCGTTGGGCAGCATGTGGACGAAGATGATGCGCCAGTGGGGGAGGCCGGAGGCGCGCGCCGCGTCGACGAATGCCTGGCCGCCGAGGGCCAGGAATTCGGCGCGCACGAAGCGTGCGGTGCCCATCCAGCCGGTCAATCCGATTACGATCATGACGTTGTAGATGCTCGCCGGGAGCAGGGCGACCACCGTGAGAATCAGGAAGAAGGCTGGAAAACACAGCATCACGTCGGTGAAACGCATGATCAGGGTGTCCACCGTGATCCATCCGATGCGCAGCGTGCCGAGGTAGCCGGCGACGGCGCCCAGCGTGATCCCGATGAACACCGCAATCCCGACCGCGACGAAACCGATTGACAGCGAAACCGGCGCGCCCTGGAGCATACGCGAGAGCACGTCACGACCCAGGTCATCGGTGCCGAGCAGATAGATACCGAGCAGTGGCCGCTCGGCCGCGGGGAGCTGCGGCGAGGCGCGGCTGAAGGGCGCCGCGAGTTTGTCCTGGAGGCGTACCGTCGTCGGATCGAAGGTGTTCACCTCGCGCGTCAACCCGGCGCCGAGCAGCGCGATGATGATCAGCACCGCCAGGGTCGCGAGCCCGGTGACCGCCAGTCGATCGCGAGCGATCCGTGCCCACGCGGCGCGCGCCGGGGATTGCAGTTCGGGCTCAACGTCCATCGGGGCGTATCCGTGGATCGACGACGGCGTACAAGACGTCCGAGAGGAAGGTGCCGGCCAGGGTCAGGGCCGCGGCGATCAGGTTGATGGTGAGGATCAACGGGAAATCACGGGCCAAGATCGCGTCGTAGGCGAGTCGGCCGATCCCCGGCCAGGCGAAGATCTGCTCGAAGATCACCGAGCCGCCGATCAGCCCGGGGAGCAACAGGCCGAACATGGTGATGAACGGCAACAGCGCGTTGCGCAAGGCATGACGATAAATGACCATGCCCTGCGGCAAGCCCTTGGCGCGCGCGGTGCGAATGTAGTCCTGGTCGATGACCTCGATCATCTGCGAGCGCACATAGCGCGACAGCACCGCGACCCCGGCGAGCGCCGACATCAGCGCCGGCAGGGTGAGGTGCCAGAGCCGATCCATCAGCGCGTAGAACGGCGATGCCCGGGCCATGCCGAAGGTGCGCATGCCGATCACCGGGACCCCGAGCACGTTGACCACCCATAGGATCACCAGGTACGCAAGAAAAAAGCCGGGGATCGAGATCAGCGCGTAGGCGACGAAGGTGCTGGCGCGGTCGAAGCGTGAGCCGCGGCGCAGCGCGGCGACGATGCCGGTCGGAAAGGACAAGGTCCAGACGATCAGCGTGGCGCACAGAAACAGCGGCAGCGAGTTGAGGAAGCGCTGCCAGATCTTGGGGAGCACCGGCTGGCTGTCCTTGAAGGACTTGAGGTCGCCCGAAATCAGATCCCGCATCCAGTAGACGTATTGCAGATAAGCGGGGTCGTCGAGGTGAAAGGCCGCGCGGATCCGGGCCACGTCGGCGGGTTTCATGCGCGGGTTGGTGGGGTCGACCTCGCTGGGTTCACCGGGTGCGAGATGGATCACCGCGTGGGCGATGATCGAAACCACGAACAGCAACACGATGCGTTGCAGGAAGGCGCGCAGTATGAAGGCCCACATGGTCAGAACCGCGGCGCGTAAGCGAGCTTGATCCAGCGATTCATGAAGTAATACAGGTCGCCGCTGGCCGCGGCGCGCACCGGCGTGTAGCCGCCGCCGGCGGTGCGCATCACGATCTTGCGATCGAGCACCCGGGTCGAACGCGGCGCATAGAGGAAGGTGTAGGGTTGGTCGCGGGCGATCACGCGGTGCAGCCGATGGGCCAGCCGCCGTTGCGCGTCGATGTCGTATTCGCGGCGGATGCGTTCGATGAGGGCGTCGGCCTCGGCGCTGCGGTAGCCGACGAAGTTGAGCTGGTTGCGCCCGGTCTGGCTGGAATGCCAGAGCTGGTAGAGGTCCGGATCGGCGCCCATGCTCCAGCCGAGGATCAGCGCGTCGAACTGCGCGGGATTGATGAAGTCCTCGAGAAACACCGCCCATTCGAAGACCTCGGTATGGACCTTGATGCCGATCTTGCGCCACGCGTGCTGGGCGATGCTGAGTACCGCCTTGCGCAGCGAGTTGCCGTTGTTGGTGATCAGATTGAATTCGAAAACCTTGCCGTCCTTCTCGAGCCAGCCGTCGGCGTTGCGCTGCCAACCGAGTTCGGCCAACAGGCGTTGCGCGCCGGCTGGATCGTAGGGCAACGGGCGCACGCCGGGGTCGTACCAGATTGTGGTGCGTGGATAAGGCCCGCTGATCGGCTCCCCTTCGCCGTATAGCACGTAGCGAATGATCGCGCCGGTATCGATCGCCATGCCCAGGGCGCGGCGCACCCGCGGGTCGCTGAATAGCGGACGGCGATTGTTGTAGCCGATATAGGTGTATCCGAGGCCGGGCGTGGAGAACGCCCGATAGGCCGGATCGCGGCGATAACGGTCGACCTGGTAGGGTTGCGGGGCGTAGGCGTCGAGCGCGCCGGTGCGAAACTCAACCTCCTGGGTCAGCGGATCGGGGATTACGCGAAAGTAATAGTCGTGGTATTCGGGCGCGCCTTCCCAGTAACCCGGGTTGCGTACCAGGTGGATCAGTTCGTCACTTTGCCATTCGCGAAAACGAAAAGCCCCGCTACCGATCGGGTGACGATTGAAACGACTATCGCGCAGGCCGAAGTTCGCGCGCGCCTCGGCGCTCAGCCCGCGCGCATCCATCTCCCGCTGGAGGGCTTTCCGGTTCAACAGGTGGGCCGGCAGGATGCCGATGGTCCAGGCATTGATCGCGGGCGAAAAGAGGCGTTTGTAGGTCACCTTCACCGTGTAATCATCAAGCACCTCGACCGCGCGGACCGGCTCGAAATCCGAGCGGCGGGCAGAGAGATTCCGCGGGTCCATGATCGCCTGATAGGTGAAACGAACGTCGTTTGCGGTGAGCGGGTAGCCGTCGTGAAAGCGCACGTTACGGCGCAGCCGGAAGACGATGACCGGATTGTGTTCGATGGTTGGCAGCAATGCGCCGCGGAGCTTCGCATCGAGCGATTTCGGATCACCCGCCAGCACCTCGATCGATGCACGCTGCGCGAAGCCCCTCGCGTAAGCGGCGCCGAGCACCGGCGTGAGCCGTGCGCGCAGGTCCTGCGCCACGCCGCTGAGTTCCAGGCGCAGGCGTTCAGGCAGGTGCACGCGCAGCCGCAGCTTCGCCGGCAGTTCGCCGCCCTCGACGATCCGTTGCTCGGGCGCGAGGGTCTTGATTCCGGTAATCAGCCTGCCCAGTTCGCCACTCGCGTCAGCGGCGATGCGTTCGCGCAAGCGGCGGGTGATCGCGGCGGCGGTTGCGGGGCTGCCGTCCGCCAGCCGCGCGCCGGGAGCGACGAGCAGATAGGCGACTTCGTAGATTCGCCAACTGCGGGCGATGCGCCCGCGCAGCTTGAGGTTTTCGTCGAGGCCGAGCAATCCGTCGAAAACCAGATCGCTGATGCGGCTGCTCGCGACATCGGCGTTGAGGATCGGATTGAGGATCTTGGCGTCGCCGATCGACGCCTCGATGAAGGTCCGGAGGCGCCCCGGATTGCCGTCCGCCTGATTCTCATAGGTCGGCACCCAGGCGTAGGATTGCAGCAACAGCGCAACCACCAGCGCGGGAACGACCAGCAGCACGCGTTCGGGGCGCATGGCTAGCGCGGAGTCAAGACGCCGCCCGCCGCGGGGGCGGATTGACCCCCGAGCGTCGGTCGCGTTTCAATCCTGCGGTACCCACTGGCCATAGTCGCAGGCGTAGCGCTTGCCATCGCACTCGACCACTTGGCCGTCACTGAATTCCTGGTCGTTCCACCAGCAGGTGGTTTTGGCGTTCGACAACATCACCGTCGCCTGCTCTTCGATTGGCTTCGAAATCGGCGAGTTCTGCTTGCTCTGGTCCATGGTGCTGACGGCGGTGGGATTGGACATTTTTCTCACTCCTCGAGGTTGCTCGCTCACGGGCGACTGATCGGTGATCGACTCTGCTGCCAATGAGAGAGACTCATTTTAACCTACGCTTTCCGCGAGCCGTTCACTGGTGCGCTCGAGGCGTTCGATCGGGGTGCGCAGAAAAACCTGTGTGAAGCGTAACTGACAATGGACCGAGGCGCGTTCGATGTGCGCGGAGCCGACCCGCAACAGGGTTACGTCCTCGCGCGCCACGATCGTCGCGCTGCGCCGCCCCCGGCTCAGATAGCCCATTTCACCGAAACAGTCGCCGGCGCTCAGGGTGCTGATCTGACGTCCCGAGCGCAGTACCTTCACCGTGCCGCGGACGATCACGTAGAACATATCGCCGACGCGGCCCTCGGTCACGATGCGGGCGCCGGCCGGCTGAAGATTCCAGGTTGAAGAACAGCTTTCTTGCGACGCGCTGCGCGTGGCTGTCGGCGTCGGGATCGAGCGGGCAGACCTTGATCGCGACCTTGCGGTCGGTGTAGGGGTCGTAGGCGGCAAAAACGACGCCCATGTTGCCACGACCCGCTACGTCGATAATCGTGTATTTGCCGAGTTTGCGCGGCGTCTCACTCAACGTGTCGCCCTTGGGATGTATGACTCCAGCCGCCTACTCTGGCGTACTCCCGGCGACGGACTGCTGTCGCCGGTCTTCGATGGGGACACGATGGGAATCATGTCCGCGTTACGACCTTCTCGACTATCGGCAGGTATGTTTTCGTGCGCGGCGCAATCAACCCTCGGTTACGCCCACGTAGAGCTGCAGCTTCTGGCCCGGTTGCAGAAGCTGGCCGGGCCGCAACCGGTTCCATTGGCGTAGCATCGCCACACTCACCCGGAAGCGACGCGAGATGAGCCACAGGGAATCGCCGTGGCGCACGGTGTAGGCGATCTGGCGGGTCGTCGCGGTGCCCAATGTGCTGCCGGTGGTCAGCAGTGCGACCGGGCGGGCGCGCGGCGCGATCTGGAGTTGGCGCCCCGGTCGTAACAGTTCGCTGCGCCCGATCGAATTCCATCGCGCCAAACTCGCCACCGTTATGCCGTGGCCGCGGGCGATGGTCCACAGGCTATCGCCGCTCCGCACCACGTAAGAGCGCGCGCGTGACCGCTTGCGGGTGGTCGCCGACTTGCGCTTGGTGACCGCGGGCACCGCGGAGGAGAGGCGCAGGCGCTGGCGGGGCCGCAGCACCCGGGTCGTGGACAGACCGTTCAACAGCGCGAGGCTGGCGACCGACATTCGATTGCGGCGCGCAATGCGCCACAAACTATCGCCGCGGCGCACCACGTAGATCTTCGACGGCAAAGACCGTGCGGTGCTGCGAGCCAGCACGGTACGCATTTGCGCGCTGAGTCGCGGCATGCGCGTGGCGCGTTTCGCGACCGGTATCAGCAAGGTGGCACCGGACACGATCCGGGCACCGTGCAGACGGTTGCTGGTCCGTAGCGCCGCGATACTGGTGCGGTAACGGCGCGCGATCCCGCCCAGTGTCTCGCCGGACTTCACGACGTGGCGGCGCCAGCTTACGCGGCGCTCCACGGGCACCTTGGCGAGCCGCTTGGCGAAGCCTTGGGCGGCCGTCCGCGGCAACAGCAGACGGCGCGGACCTTCCGGGTCGGTCGCGAAGCGATTGAAACCGGGGTTGAGGCGGTAGATGTCGTCGAGCGGGATATCCGCGATCCGTGCCGCCAAGCCGAGGTCGATTTGGCTGTCGATCGGCACTTGCGCAAAGGCCACTCGATCCGGGATCGGTTTGAGTCGCAGTCCGTATCTTTCGGGTTGCGCCACGATTTGGGCGACCCCCAGCAGCCGCGGCACGTAGGACTGGGTTTCACGCGGCAGGCGCAACGACCAGAAATCCAGCGGCCGGTGCAAGCGGCGATTGCGTCTCAGCGCGCGCTGTACGTTGCCTTCGCCGGAGTTATAGGCCGCGATGGCCAACAACCAGTCGCCGTTGAATTCCGCGTGCAGCGCTTCCAGGTAATCGAGTGCCGCACGGGTCGCGGCCACGATGTCGCGCCGCCCGTCGTACCACCAACTGTGACGCAGGCCATAGCGGCGGCCGGTGGAACGGATGAATTGCCAGATCCCCGAGGCGCCGGCGCGAGAATAGGCGAAGGGCTGGAACGCGCTTTCCACGATAGGAAGTAGCGCGAGTTCGGCGGGCATGCCGCGCTTTTCCACCTCACGAACGATGTAGGGCAGGTACAGCGCCGCGCGATCGCTCATCCGATCGATGTATTTCTGGTTGCGCTGATACCAGTCGATCTGATTGAGGATCCGCGCACGGCTATCGATCGGGAACTTGCGGCCCGCCCGTATGCGCGCCCAAACATCGGAATATTCAGGGGTCGCCGCGGGCTGTTGATCGCGGCCGGGGCCACGGGCCGCGCGAGTCGTCGGCGATGCCGTAGGGCGCGCGCGCTTGGAAACAACCAAGGGCGCAACTTGCGGGCGTGGCGGCTCACCGGGTTCGAGAGCGACGGTTTGGCGGGCCGCATCGCGGGCCCCGCGGGCAGCCTGATCGCGCACCGGTTGCTGGGCACAGCCGGCCAGCAATGCCAATGCCGCCAGCAACGCCGCGGCGCGTACAGGGGGTGTCCGCGCTTGCCGGCGAAGCCGCGAGCGCAAGCCGTGTGTTTGCAATTTTGCCCGCGGCGCGCGTCTCCCCCCGCCGGCGCAGGCCACTCGGGCTGCGTCCATTCGTCTTCTTTCGGTCCCCGTAGTGAAGGCCGTGATCCTAGAGACCGGGGCCGGAAGGGTCAAGGGTCATCGCTGATGATGCGCGTGCCGGTGTGGCTGACGGGGGCGCCGGCGGGTTAAAGTAACGTCCATGACGCGTGGTGAGGGTGACTGTAGTCGCGGCGCGTGAGACAGGTGTAAGCGACCATGATCCTAGATTCCTCAGTTGACTGCTTGAATCCCAGAGTTAGAGATAGCAACCGATTGATATGAAAGCGATTGGTTTCAATTGCCGTGTTCACCTTCCGGGTGGACCATGCTGCGGGGTGAATGGCACGCTGGCGACGGCGCGGGGCGGCGTTGCAACGCTTTGGAATAGAACGACTATTGCGCATCGTTGTGCCTTGCCTTGCACCCCCGCAAACGCACCCTTCACTCTGTCCAACCGAGGATTCTAGGATGAAGGATCCGCGGAGCAGCCGACCTGATCGGCGTACGGCGCTGCATGAATGGTTCTGCCGATCGCCGGGGAAGCTGATCGCCGCAACCGAGGCGCTGCGAATCCGCGAGGCGCTTGCCGGTCTGCGCGCCTGCCGTGCGGTCCAGGTCGGGGGGCTGGGCGAGACCGACGTGCTCACCGCGAGCCGCGCGCCCTTCTGCACCTTGATCGCGCTCGCGGAGCGTTCACACGATGCTTGCGCGACCGCGTTGCGGGGTAGCGCGACCGCGTTGCCGATTGATTCCGAAACGGCGGAACTGGTCATCCTGCCCCACGTACTGGAGTTCGAGGCCAACCCGCATGAAGCGCTACGGGAGGCCGCTCGCTTATTGCTTCCGGAGGGGTATCTAATTGTCACCGGTTTCAATCCATGGAGCCAGTTCGGCGCGGCGCGGCTGTTGTGGCGGCGCGGCGCGCGGGTGCCGTGGTGCAGCAACTTTCTGAGTTTCAGGCGCTTGCGTGACTGGTTGGCGCTGCTCGGCCTGGACCTGTGTTCGGTGCGCGGTTGTTTTTTTCGCCCGCCGCTCCATAGCGAGTCCGCTTTGCGGTGGCTGAGTTTCATGGAAACCGCCGGCCCCGCCGCCGCACCTTGGCTGGCCGGCGTCTACGTGGTGCTCGCGCACAAACGCGTCGCGACGCTCACTCCAATCCGGCCTTCGTGGGCGCCCCGTGCACGGTTGGTGTCGGTCGGTTTGGCCGGAGGTGCCGCGGCGCGGACGCACGGGCATGGCTGAGGTCGTCGAGATCTATACCGATGGCGCCTGTCGTGGCAATCCCGGTCCGGGGGGGTGGGGCGCGGTGCTCAAATATGGGCGGCACGAGCGTGTTCTGTCCGGCGCCGAGCGCGATACGACCAACAACCGCATGGAACTGCAGGCGGCCATCAACGCCCTCGAGGCGCTCAAGCGACCGGCCCGGGTGCGCCTGTGCACGGACTCGACCTATGTGCGCAATGGCATCACCCGGTGGATACAGGGGTGGAAGCGGCGCGGTTGGCGAACCGCGAGCGGTAGTGCGGTCAAGAATGCCGATCTGTGGAAGCGCCTCGAGCGTGCGGCGGCGCGCCATGAGATTCGGTGGGAATGGGTCAAGGGGCATAGCGGCCACCCCGGTAACGAACGCGCCGACCGATTGGCGGGCGCCGCGATCGACGAATTGAATTTGTAGGGTGGGGTTGCGCGATGCGAAAGGTAGTGCTGGATACCGAGACCACCGGCCTGGAACCGGCACAGGGCCACCGGATCATCGAGATCGGGGGTGTCGAACTGGTCGATCGACGATTGACCGGTGAGCGGTATCATCAGTATCTGTGTCCTGACCGGGAAGTCGACGCGGGTGCGCTCGCGGTGCATGGAATGGACGCGGCGTTCTTGGCCGACAAACCGCGTTTCGCGGATATCGCGGCGGATTTTCTGCGCTTCGTGGATGACGCGGAATTGCTGATCCACAATGCACCGTTCGACGTCGCGTTTCTGGATAGCGAGTTGGCGAGGCTCGGCGGTCCGCGGGCCCGGATTCGGGATCACTGCCGGATCAGCGACACGCTGACCTTGGCCCGGCGGCTGCATCCCGGACAGAAAAACAGCCTGGATGCGTTGTGCCGGCGCTATGCGGTGGACAACTCGGGGCGCGAGCTGCACGGCGCCTTGCTCGACGCGGAGTTGTTGGCCGAAGTTTATCTTGCGATGACCGGTGGCCAGGCGTCGCTCGATCTCGATGCGGGCGCCTTCGCGAGCCCCGCCGGCCCGGGGTTCACGAAGGACGGGCCGGTGGCGCATGCCCCCTTGAAAGTGATCCGCGCGAGCGGCGAGGAACTCGAAGCGCATCGCCAACGGCTCGCCGCTATCGACGAGATGAGTGGTGGCCGCTGCGTCTGGAAAGGGCTCGATGAGGCAACTGAATAGTGCCGGTCCGGAAAAACGGGCACCGACTCCGGTGCCGGGATGTACCGGCATTTTCGATGACCGCGAGTCGGTCTATTCATCTGAGCCTGTTGCAATACTTGTGAGCGGCGATTGGCTGCCCCGTTTCGGCCCCTTTCCGCGCTGGAATTCGCACCATGGAACAACCATGCAGCTCATTCCTGCGTAACATCTCAAAAAGTCCGGGCGTTGGAGCGGGGTAGTGCGTTACAGGACCGAAGGCAGCAGGGATGCTGCCTTCGAGCGTACAGGGATGTATTCACCGCGCGTCCTGTAACGCACTACCCCGCTCCTCTTCAAACAGCGATCTCGTCCGGGTTATTGACAATGTATATTCCTGCGCGAGAATGGACTCGAACCGGGGTTGCCACTCATCCACTCAGTGTGTTGCAAGAGGCTCAACTGACGAGCCACGCCGCTGGGCGAGATGGATCGGCGTTTGAGTTGGTGAGTTGGTTTTGACTGAATTCCTGGCGTGCCGGTGGAACCGCCGCGACATGAAAAAAGGCCGGGGCCGTAGCCCCGGCCGACTCAAGGAACGGATTAGGGAGGAGGAGGAGGGGGTATCCGTTCACAACCGTTAGCGGCACCGTGGGCGGAAACTTTAGGGGCGGTTGAAAAAAAAACCAGGAGCCGGGTGCTAGGGCTCACGGTTACAGGTTGAAGACCGCGAAAACGAACGATCTGAAGCGTTCGCGGCGTGGCGTCCACACCCACAACGTAGGCCGATGAGCGTACAGCGCGTTCCCGGCGCCGCGTCCGGGGGTCCGCCGGCGATACGGGGCTTGTACCTACGGGCCGATCGCGGCGGTGATTCATCCATGAATCGGTCGGGCCCCGGCAAGTTGGCAAGCGCGGCTTTCGCGATCATGACGCGGTGGTCGCCGGTGCCCGTTGCATGCGGTACCGGGGACCATTCCGTGAAGCATAAAAAAACGCCGGGGCGGTTGGCCCCGGCGGACTCAGTGAACGGACCAGGGAGGAGGGGGAGGGGTATCCGTTCAAGGGCGTTAGCGGCGCCGTGGGCGGGAACTTTAGAGAACGGGTGAAAAAAAACCGAGCGCTGGTCGGGCGTTGGGTGCGGCGCTAAGATGCCAATTTTGTGCATTGGGGAACGGGGAAATGGCGAGCTATAGCACCAGCGAGTTCAAATCGGGGCTCAAACTGATGATGGACGGCGATCCCTGTTCGATCATCGAGAACGAGTTCGTGAAACCGGGAAAGGGACAAGCGTTCAACCGGGTTAAACTGCGCAATCTCAAGACCGGGCGGGTAATCGAGCGCACCTTCAAATCGGGGGAATCACTGGAAGCGGCCGACGTTGTGGAGGTGGATCTCCAATTCCTCTATACGGATGGCGCGCAGTGGCATTTCATGGACGAGCAAAGCTTCGAGCAGTACGCGGCGAGCGCCGAGGTCGTGGGCGATACCGCCCAGTGGCTCAAGGAGCAGGATGTCTGCACGGTGACCTTGTGGAACGGGCAGCCACTCACGCTCACGCCGCCGAATTTTGTGGTGCTTAAGGTGGCTCGAACGGATCCCGGTGTGCGAGGTGACACGGCCAGCGGCGCCACCAAACCGGCGACCATGGAAACCGGCGCGGTGGTCAAGGTGCCGCTGTTCGTCGAAGAGGGTGAGCGCCTGCGGATCGATACCAGAACCGGCGAATATGTTTCCCGGGTGAAGGATTGAGCGCGAACCTCGACTGGAGCGGCAGTCCGGTGGAGGTGGCCGGCTGGCGACCTGGTGCGAGCATCGCGGCGCTCCAATCGCGGGCCGCGATGCTGGCTCGGATCCGCGAATTCTTCGCGCTCCGTGGAGTGCTCGAGGTGGAAACGCCGATTTTGGGTGCCGCGGCCTCGACCGAGCCGCATCTGGCGAGCCTTGCGACCCATGTTCAGGGCCCTACGGGGGGGCGTTTGCGGATGTACTTGCAGACGTCTCCGGAATTCGCGATGAAGCGCTTGCTCGCCGCCGGGAGTGGCGCGATCTATCAGATTACCCGGGCCTTTCGGGATTCCGAGTCGGGTACCCTCCACAATCCGGAGTTCAGCCTGCTCGAATGGTATCGACCCGGTTACGACCATCAGGCGTTGATTGGCGAGGTTGACGAGCTATTGGATGCGATTGCCGGCGAACCGGGTGCGAGCCGGCGGATCAGCTATCGCGATGCGTTTCTACGCTACCTTGACCTCGATCCCTTTGTCGCTGGTGACGATGACTTGCGGATTCGCTGCAGGGCGTACGGCCTGCGGGTGGCGGACGGTGATGCGCGCCGTGATCTCTGCCTGGACTTCCTGCTGGAGGCGGGCGTGGTGCCCGCGTTGGGTGCCGGGCGCGTCTATCTCTACGACTTCCCGCCCGGCGGCGCGTCGCTGGCCCGCGTGCGCGACGAGCCGCTGCCGGTGGCGGAGCGCTTCGAACTCTATGTCGATGGTCTCGAACTCGCCAACGGTTACCGTGAGTTGCAGGATCCGGCCGAGCAGCGGGCGCGCTTCAGGGCCGACTGCGCGCTTCGCGCAGAACGCGGACTGCCGCTCGTGGCGCTCGATGAGCGGCTGTTGGCGGCCTTGTCACACGGCTTGCCCGACTGTGCCGGTGTGGCGCTCGGTTTGGACCGGCTGTTGATGGTGATGCTTGGCGTCGAGCGGCTCGCCGACGTGCTGGCCTTTCCCCTCGATCGCGCCTGATGTGGACTTTGGACTCGCGCTGCCGGGCGCTACAGAACTTCGCCGCCGGGCCTTGGTCTACGTTTCTAGACGCAAGGATGCGACTGCGCTGTGCGGGTAGCGCGCGATGACGGACACGGTCTCGGATCGGGTGCTGGTCGCGCGCGCACAGGGCGGCGACAAGACGGCCTTCGACCTGCTGGTACTGAAGTATCAGCACAAGCTGGCGAAACTGGTAGCCCGCTACGTGCATGATCAGTCGGAGGTGTCGGATGTGACTCAGGAGGCCTTTATCAAGGCCTATAGAGCCTTGCCGAGGTTTCGTGGTGACAGTGCCTTTTACACCTGGATCTACCGCATCGCGATCAATACCGCGAAGAATCATCTCGCGGCCCAGGCCCGCCGTCCCAGCGATTCAGCGATCGATCCGGAAGAGGCGGAACAATACTCCGGCGGACAGCAACTCACCGACAACGCGACTCCCGAGCGCTTGCTATTGCGCGAGGAGATCGAACACACGGTGGCAGCCGCGATTGCCGAGTTGCCCGAGGATCTGCGAATAGCCATTACCCTGCGAGAACTTGAAGGATTGAGCTACGACGAGATTGCCCAAACCATGGAGTGTCCGATTGGAACGGTGCGTTCGCGGATCTTTCGCGCGCGCGAAGTCATTAATGACCGACTCGAGCCGTTGCTCGACTGAACGGGATGTAACTATGGATACGGAGAAACAGGAAGCGGTATCCTGCCTGGTAGACGAGGAACTGGTGCACATGCGGGCGACGCGGGTCGTCGATCAGCTCAGTCGGGATCCGGGATTGCGCCGGCGCTGGGCGAGTTACCACCTGATTGGCGAGGTGATGCGGGGTAACCCGCAATCAGCGGTTGGTCACGCGACGGCGGCTCGCGTGCGGTCCAGCCTGGCGTCGGAGCCGGTCGCGCTCGCACCGCGGCGCGCACGGCGGGTGCCGCGACGGCGGGTATTCGCGGGCCTTGCGATGGCGGCTTCACTCGCCGCGGTTGCAATCGTGGCGCTGCAGTTCGGTGAGGCGCCGGGCGGAAAACCGTTGGCAGTGGCCCGGCAGTCGCCGGTGACCGGATCGCCGGCGGTTCCTTCACCCGCTCCGGCGGTGTCGGTGGCGGCCTCGCAGTTTGCTGCCGTGCAGCCGGCTCTTGGTGACCGGGCGGCGCCGCGGCTGGCGTCGACGGTTGCCGATCCCGTCCGTCAGTTGGCTCAATTTCGCTGGCGCGACAGGCCCTTTCCGGCGAATCGACGCCTTAATGCCTACCTCGTCAGTCATAGTGGATACTCGACGGGTGGAATGCGCGGGATGCTGCCCTACGCCCGCGTCATCAGTTACGACGCGAGTCGCTGAATCCTCGTCCGCCTGACTTCGGTGGCGGCCGGACCCATGCCAGCGCGATAAATGAACGGATTCATAGTTCAGTGGAGGTACTTGCAAAATTGCCTTGCATGGCAGTTTTGCAAAATGTCTGCAGGGTCTCGAGGGTGAAATTCAAGCGCGGCGCGGTGGCGCGCTCGGGGTTCGGTTGGTCGTCGATCTGCGGGATCTTGCTGGGTCTGTCGGTAGCGCCCGCCGGCTACGCGGCGCAGTCGCCGTGGAGCTTGGTCGAGCGCATGACGAAAGCGGCGCGGACCCTCAATTACGACGGTGTGATCGTATATCGTAGCGGCCAGCACATGCAGACCCTGCGGGTTATTCACCGTGGCGCCGGCGGAACCGAACGTGAGCGGATGATCACCTTGGATGGCGCCGCGCGCGAGATCGTGCGTGACCAGCAGCGGGTGACCTGCATCCTTCCGGAACGGAGCACGATTACGGTCGGCAAGCGCCCGCGACAGCTCGTCTCCTCAGCCGGCATCGTCGATCCCGCACGGATTGCGCACGACGGCATCGAGCAGCGCTACGTGCTGGGCGTCGCGTCCGGAACGCGCATCGCGGGTCGTCCCACGACCTTGCTGGCGGTCGATCCGCGCGATCGGTTCCGCTACGGCTATCGTCTGTTTGCCGACAAGGCCACCGGATTGCTGCTCAAATCACAACTCGTCGACGGCGCCGGAGGGGTGCTCGAGGAACTGGTTTATACATCGATCACGTTCCCGTCTCGGATTCCGGAAACGCTGCTCGAAGCGTCGCTCACCGGCAACGACTATCGTCGGATAGAGATCGATTTGGCGGGTGAATCGGTGATCGGCAAGGCCGCCGGTCAGAATTGGAAAGTGGCGTGGCTGCCCGCCGGCTTCGAGATGAGCGACCGCACCCGGGAAGCCTTCGGGGCGCGGCGCGGAGGGGTGCGTCATCTCATCTTCAGTGACGGACTCGCCTTCATTTCGGTCTACATCGAGCCGATCGGGCTCGCCGGTGCGCCGCCGCTCGGGCAGTCCCGGATGGGCGCGGTCAGTATCTTCAGCACCGACCGGGTCGGCCATCGGGTCACCATCGTGGGTGCGGTTCCCGCTGAGACGGTGGTACGCGTGGGGCGGTCGGTGACACAGCGTTAAACCCACGAACCGCCCTGCCGCCGCGTTGATGGGGGTGCGCGGACTCGCCCGGCGCGGCTATACTGCGCGTTTACACTCGGCGCGGCCGGTCCCGCGCTGGATTCAGGGACACCTCGCATGCTATCTCCATCGTCTAGAATCGCCGCCGCGCTAAGCTTCGTGCTGATGGCGGTCGTCGCCACCCCGAGTTTCGCCGCTCGTGGATTGCCCGATTTCACCGGCTTGGTCGAGCAAAACCGTGCGATGGTCGTCAACATCAGCACTTCCCAGAAGCGCAAGGTCGTCAGTCCCCGGCATCGCCTGCCGAAGGGATTCAAGATCCCGGATCTGCCCAAGGACAGTCCGTTCAACGAATTTTTCCGGCGCTTCTTCGGTGAGGGCCAAATCGAGGAGCGCAACACCCAGTCACTGGGTTCCGGATTCATCATTTCCGCTGACGGCTACGTTATTACCAATAACCACGTGGTCCAGTATGCCGATGAAATCATCGTGCGGCTCAGCGATCGTCGCGAATTCAAGGCCAAGCTGGTGGGCGCTGACAAGCGCAGTGATATCGCCCTGCTCAAGATCGACGCCACCGGGTTGCCGACCGCACGCCTGGGAACGAATTACGATCTGAAGGTCGGCGAATGGGTGCTGGCGATCGGCTCGCCTTTCGGCTTCGATTACTCGGTAACCGCCGGGATCGTCAGTGCCAAGGGACGGAGTCTGCCAAGTGAAAATTACGTTCCGTTCATTCAAACCGACGTTGCCATCAACCCCGGTAACTCCGGCGGGCCGCTGTTCAACTTGAATGGCGAGGTGGTTGGAGTCAATTCGCAGATCTTCAGTCGCACCGGCGGTTTCATGGGCTTGTCCCTCGCTATTCCCATCGATGTCGCGGTCAACGTGGTTGATCAGTTGAAGAAAAACGGTCGTGTATCCCGCGGCTGGCTCGGGGTCCTTATTCAGGACGTGACACGCGAATTGGCGGAATCTTTCGGACTGGATAAACCCCATGGCGCATTGGTCGCCAAGGTACTCGAAGACAGCCCCGCCGCGCGTGCCGGAATCAAGGTCGGGGACGTGGTGCTGGCGTTCGACGGCAAGCGTGTCGATCATTCCGCGGATTTACCGCCGATCGTCGGCGGAACCACGGTCGGGACCCGGGTACCGGTGGAGGTACGGCGTCACGGTCGGACCCTCACCCTTTATGTGAAGACCGCGGAACTGCCCGGTGATGACAAACTGCGCGAAGCGGCGAACAGCCGCCCGGGCTCGGCGGTGGCAGACAACCTCGGGTTGTCGGTCAGTGAACTGAGCGATGCACAGCGCAAAGAGCTCAACCTTGCGCAGCGCGGGGTGGTGGTCGATGAGGTGAGTGACGGCCCGGCCCGCGACGCGGGGATCCGCAAGGGCGACATCATCCTTATGATCGGAGGTCGGAAAGTCGTTGGCGTTTCGCAGTTCAAGCAGACGGTCGATGATCTGCCGGCGGGGAAAGCGGTCTCGATCCTGGTGCAGCGTCAAGGCAACCCGATATTCCTCGCGCTCAAACCGCGGGAATGACCGATTGCCGTTGACCCGCTTGCCGGTAGGTCCGGGTGCTGCAATGCTACCCCTGATGCAGTCCGGAGGTGAACGGGATTGTGGGGAACCCTTGGTGGCTGATGTTGCGCCGGCACGACGCGCTGCGCCGGGTGAGCGTGGCGGAGCCGCGCCGAGGGTTCCGGCCGCGATCGGCACGGGCTGCCGGCGTATCCTGCGAGGGTGCGCAAGCAGGAATTCAATAGGGCGATTGATTCGGGAGTATTCATGATCGCAGCGCAAGTGGGAACAGAGTGATGAGGTTCGATTTCCCGACCATCATGGTGTTGTTGGTCTTTATCAGCGGCGCCATCTGGGCGATCGACGCGGCGGTTTTGGCGCGGCGTCGCCGCATGCCCCTGCCGTCGAACGGCGGAGCCGAAGGCGGCACCGACGCTCCGGCGCAGGCCATGCAGGCGCCCCGCATCGTTGAATACGCACGATCGTTTTTCCCGGTGTTCCTGGTGGTGCTGTTGGTGCGTTCGTTCGTGGCCGAGCCCTTTCGGATCCCCTCCGGATCGATGATGCCGACCCTGTTGATTGGCGATTTCATTCTGGTCAATAAATACGACTACGGGATCCGTTTACCGGTGCTGGACCGCAAGATCATCGACATCGGAAAACCGAAGCGAGGCGACGTGGTGGTGTTTCGCTACCCGCTGGATCCTTCCACACCGTTCATCAAGCGGGTGATCGGCTTGCCCGGGGACACAGTCGATTATCATGGCAAGAAACTTTACATTAACGGTAAGGAAATGCCGCAGGAAGCGGCCGGTCTCTATGTGGGAACCGGATCGGGCGCCAATATGACCGGCGCCGAGTTGCGCCACGAACGACTCGATACGCTCACGCACGACATCTTGATCGAGCCCGGCGTGCCGACCGTCGAGGGGACCGTGGTGGTCCCGAAGGGCGAGTATTTCGTGATGGGTGATAATCGTGACAACAGTCGCGATAGTCGCTACTGGGGTTTCGTCCCTGATCGCCTGTTGATTGGCAGGGCCTTCGCGATCTGGATGAGCTGGGACTGGGGCCACGCCCTGCACTGGCGGCGTATCGGCAGCGCAATCGACTGATCGCGAGGCGGCCGGGGTGGGTGCAACGACTGGACAGGCCGCGGCCTGATAGAGGAGGGGTGATAGATGCGTATGCTCAAACAACAGCGGGGGATTTCCGGGTGGGGCGTGTTGATGATGCTCATCATTCTGGGGTTCGCCGGACTCATCGGGTTGAAGCTGTTTCCGGTCTATGCGGAGAGCTTCAAGATCGACGCGGCGATAAAGGGCATCACCTCGGACCCCGAGGTCGCCACGCAGAGTAAGCGGGATCTTTACAGTTCACTTATCAAGCGTTTCTATAGCATCGACGACATTAC
>Ga0114931_10000373_pt1 | contig 53375 bp, 42 predicted proteins | sample 2SBtaG_FD_89579 | JGI IMG/M metagenome (GOLD analysis project Ga0114931, IMG submission 89579) | Deep subsurface microbial communities from Kolumbo volcano to uncover new lineages of life (NeLLi) - 2SBTROV14_V59a metaG | ecosystem: Environmental > Aquatic > Marine > Volcanic | place: Kolumbo... | reverse complement strand
TTGACTGTGACATTCGCCAGATCACTCACAACAGCTCCGCCACCACCAAGAACCTCACTCAAGCGCACCACGCCCGAGTAGTTGCCAATAGTCCCGCGCATGGGATCAAAATGGGTAGTGAAATCAAACCCAGGCGTTGTGCCCGCAGCGTCAGAAAACGTTGCTGCTTGAATCACATTTACATTGAGATCGAGCGTCGAGTCCGCAAACGCCGTGGACGCAAGCCCGCTGACCCCCAGAAGTCCCCCAACCAGCGATGTAATCACGCGCATAACTATCCCCTCTGATTTCCTACCTACCACCCACAATTGCCACGTTGGAAACGTAATACCCGCCACCAACACTGTCCGAAATATACATGATGCGGACGTGCTGTCAACTGGTTTTTCCCAATTCAGTCGAAAGTTTTCGGTCTCAGACCACATTGATAGGGGGAACACCCCTTGGTGTGATTTTTCGAGCGCCATCACACCCACCTTCTGCGGCGCCTGTCGCCCCATTACGGACATGGGTGTCGGGCTATACAAGCCCTCAAAAAGTGGGTTTGTATGTTGAAAAAACACGGGCTCGACGCCCGTGCCACTGGATCTGGTAGGTATTCTGAGAGAAGGTCTACGTCGGTGCGCCCATCACACCAACGGTTGGCTTGTTGGCGCCTGTCTCCACCACCAGTTGTGTTGCACGATACAGGCTCTCAAACGTACCCGCATCCGTCCACCAACCATCGAGCACCTCATGGGTCAGATCACCCCGCTCCAGGTACATGGTGTTGACATCGGTAATCTCGAGTTCGCCTCGGTCACTGGGCGCCAGGCCTGACACAAAGCTGAACACGTCTCGGTCGTACATGTAAATCCCGGTGACGGCGAGGTTTGAGGCTGGGTTCTTCGGCTTTTCGATGATTTCAACGACGCGATCGCCCTCAAGTCTTGCAACGCCAAACCGCATCGGATCGGGCACTTCCTTGAGGAGTATCTTTGCGCCGCTGGGCTGGGAGAAGAAGTCGGCGACCGCGTGCCTGATGCTCCCCTCGATGATGTTGTCGCCAAGAATGACGACAATCTTGCCCCCTTCCGCAAAGTCCTCCGCAAGGCTGAGCGCGTCAGCGATGCCTCCCTCCCCCTCCTGATACGTGTAGTGCAGCTCGTGAATCCCCAGCGACTTGCCATTGCCAAGCAGTTTGAGGAAGTCGCCCGCATGTTCGCCACCCGTCACAAGCAATATCTCCCGAATGCCCGCGTTAAGCAGACACTGGATCGGATAGTGAATCATCGGCCTGTCATAGACAGGCAAGAGATGCTTGTTCGTGACGTTTGTGAGAGGCCGAAGCCTCGTCCCCAATCCGCCTGCCAGTATGACCCCCTTCATATCGTCGTCGCCTCCTTGCAGACCAACCGCGACATGTGGCGCGCTCAGCCGCTGTTTGCGATCCGAACCGTCGCCTACCGACGTCGAACAGATCTAGACCGCGTTGTATTCTTCGAGCCCCGGACAGCAAGGCTTGCTCTTCTGGCTGGACAACGCTCCAAGCTGTCCGCGTGGCGCGCCCCCCCGATTCGATTAAAACATCACGCTGCCTAGACACCCGCGCCACCCTCAACAGCCACCCGCCGCCACATACGTCGTCATGCTTGATAGCGCCTCATACTGACCCTGTTGTTGGATCATCGTCTCCAAGCAGTGTCCGCAGACGCTTGTGCCGTGTACGGAGGAACGAATCGCCAACACTCTGCATCGAATACCGCGAGTCGAAATCACGCAAGACCTGCACTGCCTCCGCTCGGCGCCCTAGCGCGGCAAGGGCCTCAGCCATGCCCAACTGGGAACTCGTCGGACCGGGCGGGAATTCTGCGATGGCTTCTTGAAACGTCAATCTGGCCTCCTCCGCGTCACCACGTGCCAACAGCGCCACACCCAGCGTGTCGAGGTAGTTGGCGCGCGTCGCAGCGTCCCGGCTCCGCTTGTCTCGTGCAGCCACCGCGCGACGAGCGAACGCGACCGCTTCCGACGCGTCTCCATTGATCTTGACAAGCAAATATGACAGGTTGTTGAGGGCTGCATCCGACTCGGGCGCCTGGCGTATCGCATCGCGGTACCAACGTTCCGCGTCGGTTAACTCCCCCAGATTCTCAAGGCTCGCTGCATAGAGCAGGGCCTCCCCAGCGTCCAGCGTTCCATTCACTGCGGACTGGCGCAACAGGCGAACAACCTGGACAAAATCCTCATGGACCCCGGTCTCCGACGCCTGCTGCTGCCAGGCAAACGCGATCGCTCTCTTGCGCTTCTGGAGAGACGCCTCGGGCATTTCGGCTTCGATCGCGTGGAGCCACAGCCGCGCCGCAGCAGAAGGCGCCGTGTTGGCTGCGTCTATCGCGTTGCCCCACCACCGCTCGTCCTGCGCCGTCAGCTGTCTTGTGGCGTCGAGCGCTGCCTCGGTGTCGCCTGCAGCGACGTACGCGCGGAGCAACACTTCCGCAGCTGGCCCGTCGTTTGACGCGTTGGCGATAATCGACGCTGCATAGGGCTGCAAGCGCCTGGTTGCTTGTGAAGCATCGCCCCGGCGAGTCTCCATGTCAGCGAGAAACGTGTCAGTAGCCTGTGGATTCGCAACAACTCGCTCACGCCACGTCATCGCCATCGCGACGGCTTCCTCTGTCCGATCCGCCGCCGCCAGGAGCTCCGCAGCGAGACGAGCGAGCCGGCTGTCGGCGGGGAATCTTCCAACCGCGTCGCGCGCCACGATAATCGCCTGGTCCATCGAGCCGCCTTGCGCGAGGTATCTCGCGGAAAGGGCCCAGACTGGAGAAAACTCTGCATGCGCGCCAGCAAGGTCGCGCAACTGACTCCCCACTGCGATCCAAGCCTCTGAAGTCTCATCAGAGCGAGACTCGATCGCATCTAGAATCAAATCAACAACGTCGTTTTCCCCGGCGCTTGCAACTGTCTCCAAAATCAATGCAATCGAATCCGCGTCCACGGCGCTGCGCCTCGACAGGTCAATCATGCGAGACAGGCGCTTGAGCGCCTTTCCTTTGGGCCACGCTGCAATTCCCTCATCCGTCATGGTTTGAGCGTCGTCAAATCGACCCTGACGAATCAGCAGCTTCGCCAGCACTGCGCGATGCGCCTCCGAGTCGTCCTGCTTGATAGCGCTTCGAAGCGCTCGCTCAGCTTCACCAAAATCACCCACACGCGCCGCGTACGCCGCCCGGACCAGATCCGCGTCGTTGTCTCCCGCTCGATCAATCGCGCTGTGCAGGATCTGCTCTGCGCGCGGCGCGTCGCCCTGACGAGCGACAAACACTGCCGCTGAAAGCAGATCGTTGACGCTGGCGTTTCCCGCAGCCATCATTCGCGCATACACAGCGGATGCGCGCTCCGTTTCGCCCGCCTGTGCCATTGCTCGCCCCAGCGCAGCGAGGTCCGCAGCGCCGCCTGAGTCCGCGAGCGTTTCATAATCCCGAATCGCATCGTCGAGCAGCGCGAAACTCAACAACAACGATGCGCGCCGCCGCAAGAGCGCCGCGGGAAGCGATGCAATCGCGGAGAACTCGCGCAAGCGGCGCAGCGCCTCATCAAGTCGACCACTCTCGCGCAGCGCCATGACCAGCGTCGGATACAACGCAGCCTGATCAGGCTTGGCGTCGACAGCCCTGCCAAGCGCCGCAGCCGCCGCAGTCACGTTGCGGTCAAGCATTAACTGTGCTTGCGCATAGAGCGCCGCCGCCATCGAATCTGCAGGATCCGTACTGACAACACTTGCAAGCAGCTGCGCCACCTGTGACGCGTTGGCTCTCGTTGGTTCAAAGGTAAGCAGGCGTCGTGACTCAAAGACGCGCCATGTAGGCGATTCCTTCCCCAAAATAGCGCTCAAACGTCCCAAGGTTTCTTCAACAACACGGGGCTTGGGCCAGGTTGCAGCGGAGTTCAGGAGCGCGATTTGCGCACGAGCATCATCTGGATGAGTCTGTGCAAAGCGTTGAAGCACGTCGCCAGCGCTCGCGTCCCCCACACGATCCAGATACACAGCCAACCGGCGTGTCGCTTCATCGGCAGCGGAGGTTCCCTTGTTTTGCGCGATCGCTTCCTCCAGAATCGCCTTGCCTGCAGCGACATCGCCTCTACTGGCAGCCGCCTGGGCTAGCGCAAAAGCGACATCTGGCGAATCTGGAAATCTCGATTGGGCCAGCGCCAGCAGTTGCTCCTCGCCTGGCGCCCCAAACCGGGCACAGCTTCGCGCCAGCGCCAGTACGTCGCCAACAGGAATCGTTCCTTCCCAATTGGTGATCTTTTCCATCGTGTTCTGAAACGCATCTAGCCTGCCGCTTGCGACAAGTATGCGACCTGCGCGAAGCAGCGCAGCTGCCGCCACCACGGATTGATCCGTACTAAATTCCGACGCCAACCGTTGCTCAAGTTGCAACAACGCATCAATGGTCTGGCTGTCCGCAGCGCCCGACTCCGCAAGGGCGGCGCCTGTTTCAAGCACGAGCAGCGCTGCGTCAACGCGACGCGGATAGGAGGTCAGCAGCAGCCTGGCGGCGAGATGCGCATCCTCCACCCGTGCCAAATCGAGGAGCGCCCGAGCCTGCTGGCGCCTGGCTGAATACCACGTCGGATCCGCCGCAGCGAGCGCGCCAAATCGCGCAGCGGCAGCCTCCACATCCCCAAGCTTGGCCTCTGTTTGCGCAAGGAGATACCGAGGCAACGGATCATCAGCCTTGCGAACGACGGCGGCGTTGAACGCGTCTCGAGCAGCGGTCCAATCCCCCGCGACCATTGCGTCCCGCCCTTCGATGACATCACGCCAGAACGCGGCTTCCAGTGTCTTTCGCAACGCCAATATTTTTCTTGCGCCTGCCGAAAGCCCGTCAATATCGTTGCTTTCCTGCGCGTCACTTTGGTCCCGCTGGGCGCTCACAATTACGATCCACCCCAAAATATTGTCGTCAATCTGCTCCAGTGGTCTAGAAGACGTCACGAGCTGAATCGCCTGCCTTGCCTGCTGAAGATCTCCCAGCCGCCAGGCGCGTTCAACCGCCACCATCGCGACGCGCCCGTTCTTGTCAGACGCTGCGCCAGCAAGCGACGCAGCACGCTTTAGCGCCATGTCGCTGGCCTCTTGCGACAACCCGACGCGATCGAGCGCCCGGACCACCGCGTCAAGCGCCTCAGGCTTCATGAGATCCATGGTTGACGCGTCACGCGCCGCTGACTGAGCCCCTTCCTGGTCGCCTGCGCGCATGCGTATTCCCGATAACAGCACAGCAAAACGGGCGTTCTCAGGATGCTCCTTGGCTGCCTCCTCCGCGTGACGCAACAGGTCTGCGACATCATCGCCCACAACGCTGTGGACCGCGATCCACATTTCATGGGCCCGCACTTCATCGGGGAGCGCCGCAACCATGCCATTGACGGCTGCGAGCGCTTCATCATCGCGACCGAGCGCCACCAGCGCCTGCACGCGCCCAACATGCGCCTTGAGGCTTGAAGAATCGAGCGCCAGCAGTCGTCGCGCCTGTTCGAGCAGCTCCGTTCGCTGACGCAGTTCGGTGTAATCATCAACGAGAATTTCCAGCGCCTCTTTACTTTCCGGATTGATCTCGAGGGCCGTGCGCGCAAAAGCCTGCGAATTGACCAGGTGCCGCTTATTGACAAGCGGCACGCGCCGCCGAGCGTCTGCAATCGCAATGGTCACTTCATAATCGTGACGATTCCTCGCAAACACACTGCCAAGATCACCCAGCGCATCGCTGTACCGTCCTTCGTGATACGCGGTCAGCCCGCGCTCTCGTTTGATCGCCGTCGTCCGCGACCGCTGCACCTTGAGCACAGTGATTGCCGATGCACCGCTGGCGCCGATGATCACTACGCCTGCGAGCAACAATGTGAGTCGGCGTCTTGCGCGACGAGACATCGCCATGGCGTCACCCCCGAAGAACCTGTCGTAGTGTTCTTACCAATATCCAAATATCAAGTCGCCAGCTTTGACGCTGAACATATTCCAAATCGAAACGAATCCATTCCTGAAAGTCCGTCTCCGGCGCTCTCGTGCGTTTTATCTGCCACAGCCCGGTGATGCCAGGCCGAACACTCAGACGCAGCTCACGCCATGCGGGACAACATTGGTTTTCCTTATCCGGGCTTGGGCGCGGTCCGACGATGCTCATGTGTCCAAGGAGGACGTTCCAAAACTGCGGCGCCTCATCGAGCTGCGTCCGGCGGAGCAATCTCCCGACCTTAAGCAGTCGAGGATCGTTCTTGATGAAGAATTGTGGGCCATCGGCCGCATTCGCCTCCGCAAGACGCCTTTTCATGGCCTCTGCGTTCTTGCACATCGTTCTGAACTTATAGCAGGGAAATTCACGACCACCCACAGTTTGCCGGCGATGGGCGAAAAACACCGGCCAGCCATCTTCTATGAAAATTGACGCAATAATGATCGGATAGAGCGGCGCCGTCGCAATGAGCGCAGCCAGGCTGCACACGATATCAAACGCGCGTTTTGACGCCCTACGAAGGAACGTTGGTCCGGTCCGACGAATCATCGCCCAATCAGGCGTCAGGGCTTCCTCCCACGCAATCCTGCCGGGCTCGGTCCGCGTCATCGGCTCGTCTGCAATGATCATCGGACCGACAACGGTTTCTTCTACGTCGATTCGAGCGCCCGCGCCGATCCACACCGGTCCGACGAATCGAGCGCCGCTTTCGACGTGCGCGCTGGCGTGCGCCCACACATCGGATGAAAGTGCATATACATCATGAACAATCGGGCTTATATGCTTCCAGTTGGCCATCGCATGTTGAAACAACAAGCCTTCGTCATGAGCGTCTCGAACGCCCATGACATGCCCTTCAATTCGCAGGGCAGCGACGTTGTCGCGTCCTGCAATTGCTTTGATCTCACGCCAGCGCATGCGCGACTGTGCCGCATTACTCCAGATCATCGCAAGCCGCGCATCTGGCGTAACCACAGCAGAGCCAGCTCGCTCTGTTTTTGACCAATATCGCCGACGGATTGCGACAAACGCACCCTCATCTGTTGATTCGACGTCTTCGTAATACTGCGAATCTCTCTCGCTGGAAATGCGCAGCCGGATTGCACGCGCCTTGAGCCATTGCATTCTTCGGACAACCGGTTTAATTGGGAACGACACCGCCGCGCCATCTTCCAGCAGGAGGTACAGCCGGGGGCCTCGAATCGCGAGACGGCTGCCGGTGCGCACTACCTGGACTCGCCGGGAGGCCCAGCATCTGTCGTGCGCCGCAATCGCGCCAAGTCCCCAGACACGAGAGGAAGCGTCGGTTTGCGGCGACAGGTCCGCAATCGCTTCACTTGGGACAGCCTGACTCACGCGCTCGCTCGCTTTGATGTGGAAGACGCGTCGTCTCCCTCAAGCGCATTCGCCAGGGCGCTGCGATCCTGTCTCACTCCACGTTGCTTGTGATCGGCGGTGGCAGACGCATACGGCGAGATAATTGACGACCGACTCACACTTCTATGCACATCAGCTGACCTGGCGCGATTGAACACGATGCCTGCGCAAGTGCCGCCAACCTCGGAAATGCGCGCCAGCGCAGCGCGAACCTGTTTCATGCTTTGGCCTCGAGGCGCGATGAGAATCGTTTCGTCCACAGTTGCGACCGCGAGGTTCGCCTCCAGACTTCCAAGAAGAGGCCCGGTGTCCAGAAGCACGATGTCAAATCGCTCACGCAGCAGACCAAGGGGCTTACGCACCTGCGCGGGAGAGAGATGTTCTGGAGAAAACCCATCACTCTTCCCGCAGGGAAGGACATGCATGCCCTGGCCACCTGGCTGGTGGATCTCGCCATTCACTTCGCCGCTCTGTAATACCTGGACCAATCCAGATATATCGCGCAACTTGAGCTCATCGGTCAATCCCCCACCAACCAGGTCGGCGTCAATAAGCAAGGTGCGCCAGCCGCCCGAGGCGAATGAAAGCCCAAGCGCCAGCGACAGGCTCGTCTTGCCGGCCTCAGCCGTGGCGCTTGTGATCGCAAAGACTTTCGCGCGCGAGCGCTCCGCTTCAAGCGAGAGCACGTTGCGAAGTTGATGAATGCTGGCGGCCGCAATTTCACGATCGACCTCGGCGCCAGTGGCCAGATCCGGCAGCGAGCCGAGCAGGGCCGCCTGCGAAAGCCAGTCCGCATCATCGATATACCGCCACCGTTGATCAAGCAGACCAATGAGGCCAAACAGTCCGAGCACACCTCCGGCCAGGCCGCCAGCGCCAATCACGGCCAAGGGCAACCGTCGATCTTTCGATGGCGCCAGCGGCGCTTCCCCCCAGCTGGCGATTGTGATTCTGCCAATGGCTGCGTTCTTGCTTTCCACGCGCAGCGCATTGAGTTCCTGGCGGGCGTTTGACAACTGCTCTTCGACATCATGCAGTTCATCTTCAAACTGCGTCAATCGCAATCGCTTGCGACCGAGATCCAGCACCGCAGTGCGCATTCGCTCACGGCGCTGGAGCAGGTCGCTTTCCATCTGCTTGAGACTCTCGATCGTGACGCCAGACATGACGTTCATTGTGCTGTCAGACGCCACAGGCGCCGACGACGACAGGATCGCCAGCACCGCTTTCTTGCGAGACAAAATGCGCACATCGAGTGCGTCCACTCGGTTGCGCAGGTTGATCATTGTGCGATGGTTCCTGCCAAAACGCCCGCTTGCAACGCGAATCTGCTCCTGGAGCGAATCGCGCTGCGCGAGCAGCTGCGACAATTCTGGATCGCGCGCCCCTAGGGCTGAGATTGACAAGTCAGCCCCAGGTGACTTCGACACATCATCGCGAGCACCACCGCGAGCACCATCGCCAGCAGCATCGTCACGCAGCAGCGCCGATCGCCTGGTGATTTCCATCTGCAGATCCGCGATGCGTTGCTCCAGTTGCTCAAGATTTGCAGATCTTGACTCATGCAAGCGGCGCAACGTGTCGGCTGATCCTGTCTCCTCCGCAACCTCGAAAATGCTTGTGCGAAGCGACTGGGAACGCTGTGACAGATCACGCTCGATTTGCTCCAGCGCTCGCTCACGCGCCGTCTTGACAAGCCCATCGCGCTCGCCGAAAATCGCAAAATACGATCGGAGCACCGCGTTGACCGCAGCCTGCGCCTGCGATGGATCCACAGCGCTCACCTCGACACTGATGATGGCGCTTCGCCTGCCATGTTTCACTTCCAGCGAGCCTTGCAATGCCTGCAACCCCGCATTGCCCCCGGGCCAATTCGCGCTGCGCAGCTCCGGATCAGCCGCCGCCTTGTCCAACACCCGGCGATCCGACAGAAACCTTGCCTGCGCTTCGACGAACTGATCAAAACTGGCGAGCGGCGCATTTTCTTCTGTATCATAAAGTATTTTTGGTATTGACGATTGCACCTGGACCAGGCCCGTGCTTGTATACACCGGAGGCATCGCCTTGTATCCGACGACTGCGCCAATCGGAGCGACGAGAATCGCCAGCGGAACAGCAAGCAGATACCGACCGCGCAACAGGCGATGCACAAACACGAGCGGATTAACTGGTTGGCTTCCCGCGTCGCCACCGCCTCCGTCTTCGCCAATGACCGGATCAACATACGGTTCAGCCATTACGACCCCCTGCGACCACCGCCTGCAGGATCGGCCGAAGTGCGTCGAGAAATTCCTCCGCCAGGGGCAGGCGTTCCCCATCGCGAATCATGTCGCCAGCGATCAACTGCACCTGGGCTGAGCCAAGCGCCGCTGCAAGCGAATGACGCGACGCGACGTCCAGCGCCGACATGTCAGCAGCGAATGGCGCAGCTGCGCTAGGCAACACGAAAAAATCCACCACGCGAAGCGAGCGCCGCGCTCCATTTATGAACCGATGAAACTCGTAGTCAGTCGCTGGAATGCGCGCCGCTCCGAACCGCAGCGTCACTGACCGTGTCGAGGTTGGGGATCCCCATCCCTGTCCCTTGTAGCAGACAGGCGGATAATGCCCCTGCATATCGCGAGTGTCGCCACAGTGCACCAGCAACACGCTGAACGTCTGCCCCGTCGCGGGATTCACAAATCGGCGCTGCATCAACACATTGGGTTTGAGGATTTTTATCGCTGCAGGCGGAGCGTCCACATCTGTGCCCACCCACTGGCCGACACGGTAGGGAAACTTGGCTGCAACATCCCGAATCTCCGCGAAATAGGTCTTCGCCCAGATAGGTGAAGACGCGTCAAAGGGCGCTAATGGCCGCACCACAATCAACAGCGCCAACGCAAGCGCAACTGGCGCCCATTGTCCCACGATCTTTCGCGCAGAAATCCCCACGACCCTCATTCTCCCGCCACATCAAATGGCGTAATCGGCACTTCAAGCCAGCGAAGCGTCGCCACGACGCTCCAAAGCATTGTTAGCGCAACAAGCAGAATGCCCCACCCGCTGAAATCGTGAAACAAACCAGCCGCTGTCGGGCTCGCATACCCGTAGAAAAGCACTGTAGGCGCCAGGCGCAGAATATTGCACACGAGCGCCACGACCGGACTCAAAGCCAGCAACGTGAAGCGCACGCTGTTTCGCATTGGCATTGAGAAAACGAACGCAAACGTCACAAGCGCAAGCGCCGACACCATCCTCATGCCATTGCACGCTTCCGCAACCTGCACATCAAAGCCATTGATCGTCAGCAGGTTTCCGGCCCGCGAAACAGGCACACCCACGAGATCCAGCGCCCAATTCGTGATCGCAGCGGAATACTCCTGCAGGAACTGCGCAACTGGCGCACGAACCTTGCCAGGAACTGGCATTAAGAACACCAGCGCCGCAAACGCGGGAAGAAATTTCCAGACAAATACAGGACCGACAATCGTTACGATCGCGCCGACAAGCGCCAGGATCGCACCGAAATGGCGTCCAATATCATATCCAAACCGGAATCCAATCGCAGCGAGAACAAGGCCCGTTGCAATCAAGGCCGGACCGATCAACGATCGCTGAGGATGCAGCCTTCGCAGCCTGTGTCGGCGAATCCAGAACAGCCAAACGACAATTACTGGCGCCAGAAATATATGTGACTGCTCTTCGCTTTTATAGGCGAAGAGGAACATCTCACGCCATACGCCCCACATGCTTGCGATTGTCAGTGCGCACAACCCCCCTAGCAGGACACCGTCTTCAGCGCGCCACCACCGCAACAGATGCATACCCACACCACCTCAACGACGAATCATCGCCCCCGCGTCCACACCAGCGCTACATACTACCCCATTCCTGCCAACGATTGCATCGACCACTCTCGCGCCTGCCTCAACCCTTCCCTTCGGGCACACCAATGAACGAGCAACGATGGCCCCTCGCTCGACAATCGCGCCAGGCATCACAATCGTGTCAACAAGCACCGCTTCGTCTGACACAGCAGCCTCAGACTCAATAATCACCAATCCCGCCCGTTTGTTATCCGGACCCAGTCGAACTCCGACATCGCACCATCGAATCGCTTCGTCATGCGCCGTCGCAAGCCGGCCCGCCACTTCCTCACCGGCTGGTTGTGATTCTCGAAACAGCCGCTGAGCGATTGACAGCACATCCTCGCGCGTCCTCATAGCGACCGTTCCCGCTGGCGGCTTAAACGTATAGACGCGCACTTGCATGCCTTTTTTCATTACTTTGGGAAGCCATTGCTCTTTGATGTCTTGAAAGCCGTCCCGTTGAATCTCCGCCAAACTTCGCCTGTTCGCCAGGTAGAGACCGCTGGGAGCGCCCGAGGCTTCCCGAACGACAGTGACGTCGGCGCCCTCATGGACATGCGCCGTCCAGAGCAGCGCCAAGTCACACGCCAACATCCTGCCCGCGTCTGCGATGAAAAACACATCCTCATCGGCCCCGTCTGAAGACAGACACACGTCGCGCACAACACCAGCGGGGCCTCGATACGTCCGTGGCTCACACCGCACGCCAACGATCAGGCCCTCCCAATCTGCGGAGGCTGCTGGGGGCGTGAGGACAATGGGGGAGATAGGGGGGATGGGGGAAGTGGGCGCAGGCAACTCCTTGCCATGCACGACGCTGACCGCAACCTCGTTCACCTCCGCACAATCGCGCAGCCGACTGATCCAGCCCATCCAAAAGTCCATCAATGTACCGCCAAGCGTCAACGTGAAGTCCAACGTGGCGACGCCAGATTGCGCGACAAGTGGACTGGGCTTGAGCCCGCCAGCCAGCAACACACAACCTCGAAGCGCACCCAACACTGCTGTCATCGTCCTATCCCAATTCCCTGGCAGTTCCTTCTCACACCAGACGCGGCAACCACGCCCGCTTGGTGCAACGACTCCAGCGCCATGGCGCATTTGTTCGCCCACGTGTGCTCGCACACCCGTGCTCGACCACGTTCAGCATCGTTTCGTTGCTCCAGCGCCTGCATGATCGCACGTACAAATCCTTCCGCCTCGCTTGCGACACGCACCAGCCCCTCATATCGCACAAGCTCCGGAAAAGGCGTCGACACGACAGACCTGCCCACCGCGAGATATTCCTTGAGTTTGACGGGGTTGCACGCGCGAATCCAATCGTTCTGGTTCCAAGGCATGATGAGCACATCGCAAGCAGCCATGTACGCTGGCACCTCGTCGTATCTGCGTTTGCCAAGCAGCGCAACGTTGGGCAGATCACACCATCCTGCGGGTAGCGAGCAGGCGCCCACCAGGACAAATTGCAACTCAGACGCCTGCCGGGCAACGTCCGTGAACAGGGCTGGATCAAACGTGTGACTGTCAATGCCGCCAACGAATCCAACTCGTGGACGCGCCAACGATTGAACATCGTCGGGACATTCGGCGCCTCCCGCACCCTCACCTCCCCCCGCTTTCGCAAAGCGCGCATAGTCCACCCCATGATCGATGTACGCCACCCTTGCACACGTGTTCGCCTCTGCGTCGAAGAGTTCCTTCGAGCAGAACAGCGTCACATCGGCCCGGGTCTTGAGCCGCTTGTCAAAGTCACGAATCCGCTCCGCATCGACGCCCGTGTATTCCTCGAATCGATCCGTTCGCTGATACACGACGCCCGCAGGACGCAGGAATTCAAGCGCCTGCTCGCCAGGCGGGCATGCCACCCAGACCAATGGCCGCTTAATCCCCATCCGTTTCGACGCCCATTTCACCTGGAGCGCCAGCAATCGACGCCCAACGACAGCGCCACATCGACCGGGCGTCGCCACGGGACTGAACACGCCAAAACGCTCCCGCACACGAACAAACCCCCGCCGCAAACTCCACAGTTTGCGCAGCACACGCCGAACAAACATTCTACCTTCACCCACGCGAGGCACGCGCATGCCGATCGAATTCACATAGAGCACAGGGACATGCTCGCTCAGTTCGCGCATCATCTGCATGTCGTAATGACCGCGATTGTGGTACCACCAATCCTCACCGCCAAAACAAATGACACCGTCAAACGTGCGTACATCACTTGAGACGCTGCGCACCTCGCTTGGCTCGAGGGCTGATTCATTCTTGACGGCAGCGCTCTGCATCAGTATTTGCCCTCGTTCGCGCGCGTCGTGTGCTTCCGTCCGCAATCTGTCATTACGAGATTTGCAATGTGCTGGCCAATCACGATGGACGCTGTCGCTGCAGGCGAAGGCGCGTTGAGCACGTGCGTACAGCGCGCAGTTCGCTCAATATGGAAGTCTTTCACAAGGTTTCCCTTCACATCAATCGCCTGGGCCCGCACGCCGCTTCTACCGCGGGAAAGATCCTGCGCCTCGATCGCAGGAACCAGCCGTCGCGCAGCCCGCGCAAAGGCGCGCCTGCTGAGGGATCGACGCACTTCCGCCACGCCTGTGCGCCAATTGGCGCGAAGAAACCGCCGAACACCTGGAAATACAGCCATTTCAGCGACATCCCTCAGCGACACACGCCACGGTGTGTAGCCATGCCGAGCCAGCGCCAATGCAGCGTTGGGGCCAGCCTCGACGCGATCGTCCACGCTGCGCGTCAGGTGCACGCCGAGAAATGGGTATCGCGCGTCGGGCACTGGGTAAATCAGCGATCGCACCAGCCCCGCGCTGGCGCCCGACACCACAAAATAATCCCCACGAAATGGCGTTATTCGCACACTTGTATGAAGCCCCAGCGTTCGCGCCACCCGATCACAATGCAGTCCGGCGCAGTTCACGACCTTCTTCGCCGCCATGCGCCCGCGCGTTGTCTCGAGCGCAACGCCGTCATCCTGCTCTTTCCCGCCGACAACGCGCGCGTTCGTCAGGATCGTCCCGCGCCGCTCTCGCACAACATCGCGATGGGCCATTGCGACCTTCGCAAAATCCACAACACCCGTCTGCGGAATCCATAATCCGGCGATCGCTTTCACATGGGGCTCGTGCTTGCGTACACCCTCCGTGTCAAGGCGCTTAACGCCAGAAAGATTGTTCGCTGTGGCGCGCTTCTCCAGCGTGGCGAGCGCATCGAGTTCTCGCTCTTCCGTCGCGACGACGACTTTGCCACAGCGCCGATGCGCGATGCCGCGCTCTTCGCAGAAACGATACATCGCCTCCCTACCAGCGGCGCAGAGTTTCGCCTTGAACGATCCCGGCGCGTAGTACAGCCCCGCGTGAATAACGCCACTGTTGCGCCCGCTCTGGTGCGTCGCAACGTCGCTCTCCGCCTCGAGCACCGCGACGCGCATGCCAGGCTTTTCCGCGAGCAGCGCCATCGCTGTCGACAGTCCGACGATCCCGCCGCCAATCACCACAACATCCCACTTGTCCATCAGTTTTGACGCTCTGTCGCGCGCATCACACGACTTCGACGGGCGCCTTGCACCCAGCCTCTTGTGCAGCGAGCGCTATTTCGCCGCGGTACATCGGATTCATTGCGACGATGAGATCCACAGGCGCCGACTTGAGTCTTGCGACTGGCGTCACCTCGACGCCTGCGACAGGTGTGTATTTCCCATGCTTTTTTGTATTCAAGTCCACCGCGAATCGAACAGCGCCCGCCGCCCCCGCTTCGCGCATGGCGCACAGGAACATGACGCCTTTCGTTCCCGCACCCCAGATGCACACCGTTTTTCCTTCGGTGTGAAACGACCGCAACCGATCGCGCCACGTTGCGACCTTTTCGTTTCGCTTCTGCGCCAGGCGCCTCAGGGCGGCTCTGACGTCTTCCAGTTCTGCCGTGTCATTGGCGTCTTGTTTGCTGGGGCCAAAAACGTCGGCGACCGCCTCCACAGCCACATACTGATCGCCGAAGAGCAACTCGCGCCGCACGACGCGAAAACCCGCGCGCTCAAGCAGACGCGACAGCGAATCCTGTGTGAAATAGTTGCAGTGTTCGTAGAGTACATCCCACACCGCGCCACTGTTCAGCATGTATTCGCCGCTTGGCGCTTCGAAGTACACACCTGTCCCATCGTGAAGCGAGGCTCGAATCGCCTGCAGAAACACCATCGGCTGGGCGATGTGCTCAATGACGTGGCGGCATGTGACAAACCCGACATCCAAATCACCAGCGCCTGCTGGAAACGCTGACGCGCGAACCTCAACACCCGTTCGTGCGCTCGCGCCGCTTGCAGCCTCTTCGCTGCGCCCGGGCTCGAACCCGACACAGCGACCAGCGCCAGCCTGCTTGAGCAGCGCGAGAAACTCCCCGCCGCCGCAGCCGACATCAACAACCGTCTTATCCGCCAGCGTCCACCGCGAAGCAAGATCACCAGCAAGCCCGCGAGCCCACGAGTCAAATGTGGGAGATGCGTGCAGCGAGTTTTCATACGCGTCGCTGTACGCCGCCTTTGATTCATCGAAATCTGTGTTGATAATAACACCTGTTTCATCGTCGATACCCAGCGCAATCCGCCCCGTCGGCGCAGCCAGCGCCGCGTCTCGCGCGTCGTACAGCGCATTGCAGAACACAGGCGCTCGCTCAATGACAAAGTCAGTGGCGCTCACACTACAAGGATCTCCGCAGCCAGACCAAGCCGATCAAGATCAGCCGAGATTTCGTCCCGATAGACTGGATTCATGAGCACAACGCAATCGGGCTCGATTCGCTGCAAGTCTGCAGGACCGACAACCGCGTGACCGGTTCCGGGCATGAACATACCCTGTTTATGAGGATTAATATCAACAACGGCAGCGACTTCGTCAGCAAGGCCTAGCGTTGTGAGGAACGACACACCCTTCGACCCTCCGCCCCAAAGGACAGTTGATTCGCCTCGCGCCGCTCTTTGCTGCAGATCGCTCCTCCAGCGGTCCTGCGCCGCGACAACATCGCGCGAGAACCGCTCGACCTCGCGCATCACATCCGCCACCGATTCCTCGTTTGCAAGCGCCGCCCCATGACTGCCCGGGCCGCTGTCAGGATAGCCAAACGCAAGGATGTACTGGTCCGCATATGCAAGCTCGATACCCGTCACGCTGAAGCCGATCCTGCGGTACAGGCGGGCGAGCGAACCGGGCGTGAAATAGGAACAGTGTTCGTAATAAATATCCCAGAATGCGCTTTCGCGAAGGACGCGTCCTGCGTCAGGGAGTTCGAAGAACACGAGTGTTTCATGCGCTTCGCGAATCGTTCGTTCGATCGTCTCCATGAACACCCGCACGGGAGCAATGTGCTCGAGCGTGTGTCTACAGCAGACGACGTCCGCGTGGATGTCCGCGTGCGCCTCAGAATAGAGCTCCTGCAGCGCTTCAATACGGGCTTCCTGCGCAGCTGGCAATCTTCCTGGAATAAATGCAGGGTCGATCCCGACGCCCATGTTTTCCCCCGCATCGCACAGCGCCGCGAGAAACTCGCCCTTGCCACAGCCAATCTCCAGCACGCGTTTGTGGCGCACGCCAAATTCGTCCACGAGCCGCTGCGCAAGCCCGTTCACCCATTTGCTGAACGTCGGCGAGCACCCCTGTGATTCCTCGCAGCGCGTTGAATATTCGTGCACACTGGGATCAAACGCAGCGTTCCAGACAAAGCCACATGCTTCGCACGCCGACAGCCGCAAGTCCCGCTTTGTGTACGAACGCGCCTCATCCACCGAGCGCATCAGCAGCACGCTGTGCACGGGGATTCCGTCCACCTGATAAAAGGATTCGCCGCCACGCGCGCTGCACGCTGGACATGCGTCACCCATGTGCGCCGCCGATCATGTCGCTTCTCATAGCTGTTCGCTTTTTTTCAGACAACGCGCACCTCGGGCACGGGAATAATGAACTTGCCGCCGCCGTCACGAAACGCCTGCTGCTGTTCGAGGATTTCATCCGCGAAATTCCATGCGAGGAGGAGCGCGTAGTCGGGCGCCTCTTCAAGCAGCGCCTCGGGCGCACGGATAGGCAGATGGGCCCCGGGCATATATTTCCCTTGCTTGTGCACGTTTCGATCGACCACAAAATCGATCATGTTATTTCCCACACCGCAATAGTTGAGCAGCGTCGCGCCTTTTGCGCTCGCTGCGTACGCTGCGATGCGTCCACCCTCCGCCTTGATGTCGCGGAGCAGCGCGAGCAGATCGTCGCGAAGCGTTTCGACGCGCCGGGCGAAATCCGCATAAAAACGAGCCTGTGTCATACCGGTCTCTTTCTCCTCAGCGAGCAGCGACCGCGCAGCCTCGGTCGGCGCGTCGCATTTGCTGACGTAGCTGCGCATCGAGCCGCCGTGAATGGGCAGGCGACGAACATCGTTAAGAAAGAGTCCGTTTCTGCGAAAGAGGTTGTCGAGCGCCGTCGCGGAGAAATAGCACAGGTGCTCGTGATAAATTGTGTCGAACTCGCAGTGCTCGATCAGGTCGCCAAGGTAGGGCGCCTCGATGACAGCGACGCCATCATCCTTGAGTATTTTCGCAATCCCCTGCACGAAGCCGTTCGTATCAGCGACATGGGCAAGCACGTTGTTTGCGATGACCACGTCGGCGCGCTTGTCCTCGTCGACAAGCTGTTGGGCAAGGTCAGCAGTGAAAAACGCGTTCATTGTAGGGACACCGATCGCAGTCGCCGCCTTTGCAGGCCCCTCCGCAGGGTCGATCCCGAGTGCGGGCACGCCTTTCTCAACAAAGTTCCGCAACAGATACCCGTCGTTGCTCGCCAGTTCAACGACAAGGCTGCGCTCGTCCAGTCCGCGCGCCTCGATCAACTCCAACGCATTGTCGCGTGAATGGGCAAGCAGCGCATCGCTGAAAGACGAAAAATACGGATAGTCCCTAGCAAATACCTCTTCCGGCGGCACTGTTTCGAGAATCTGCACGAGCGCGCAGGATGGACAAAACGCTACTTCAAGGGGATGCGTCGCCTCGTCGCCCCGAACCAGGTCCGCATCGCTGAGCAGCGCGTCAGCGAGTGGCGTGGCGCCAAGATCGAGCACGGGCGCAAGCCCGTCCTTGCCGCACACCCGGCAGTTGACGACTGAGCGTTGTTGCGACCTGGTCTGCACAGCGGTGTTCACGATGTCACTCGCAGTGACTCATCAATAACGCCAGACGCAATCAGGCTCTTCACGTGAGCGATGCGCTGGTATCGTGGTCCTTCAAATTCCTCTTTCGTGAGATTCGACTTGTGATAGGCTTCAAACAGTTGCTTCGCGCCAGCTTTGGCGGTCCAGCAAGGCTCATACGCAGGGACCCGCCCGCGAATCTTGTCGCAGTTGACGCGATAGCATCGCTTATCAGGCCTGGCGCCCGGCGCATAGGCGACGTGGCAGTCGGGCACAGTCTCGGCCACGATCTCCGCCAGTTCGCGCATCTGGTAATTCTCCGCAGTCGAGCCGATGTTGAACGCTTCGCCTCGCACCGCGTCCGCAGGCGCCTCGAGCAGCGCCAGGAACGCTCTGGATATGTCTTCGATGTGCACGATGGGCCGCCAGGGCGTGCCGTCGCTCTTGAGATACACCTCGCCCGTTGTGAGCGCCCATGCGGTCAGATTGTTGAGCACCAGATCAAACCGAATTCTCGGTGAAAGACCATATGCAGTGGCGCTGCGCGGGAAGATTGGCGTGAAATGTTCGTCCGCCATTGGCGCCACATCGCGCTCCGCCAGCACCTTGGACTCCCCGTAGGGCGTCACGGGATTGAGCGCCCCGGTTTCGTCAATTACATCTTCACCTGCAGCCCCATAGTTGCTGCACGACGAGGAGAAGATGAACCGCTGAACGCCCGCGTCCTTAGCGACCTCAGCCAGCCGAACTGTGGCGCGGTGGTTGATTTCGAATGTGAGATCCGGATTCAGATTGCCCAGTGGGTCATTGGAAAGCCCCGCGAGATGAATGACCGCGTCAACGTCCACAAGGTCCTCGCGTTCCACGTCGCGAACATCCTTGATTAGAGCGGGAATATCAGGCGGCGAACCACCTTGCTTAAACGTGCAGCGACGATAGAGGTCGCTGTCCATGCCCACGACGTTGTGCCCCGCGCCTTCAAGCATGGGCGTCATGACTGAACCGATGTACCCGAGATGGCCTGTGACCAATACTCGCATGTCAATCTCCCCACCTGGCCCATGGCGCATCGCCGCTGGCCCAAAGTTCTTCTAAACGCTTCTTGTCCCGCAGTGTATCCATACATTGCCAGAATGACTTGTGTTTGTACGCCTTGAGCTGCCCGTCCCGGGCGAGTCCCTCCATGGGCTCTTTTTCCCATTGCGTGTCGTCGCCTTCAATATAGTCGAAGACCGCAGGCTCGAGCACAAAGAACGCGCCATTGATCCAGCCTTCCGACGTCTGCGGCTTCTCAGAAAACTCAACGACGCTGTCGCCGTCGAACTCCATATGGCCAAAGCGGGCTGCCGGTCTGACTGCAGTCACTGTCGCGATCTTGCCATGACTCTTATGAAACGCAAGCAATTCGTTTAGATTGACATTTGAGACGCCATCACCCCATGTGAGAAAGAACGTCTCATCCCCAACATGAGACGCCAGCCGTTTGATTCGTCCGCCGGTGTTGGTCGTGACGCCAGTGTCAATGAGATGGGCCGTCCAGTCCAGCTGATCACCACCATGGCGGACGATCTCACCGCTTCCGAGCTGCACCGTCAGATCACTGTTAAGGGAGCAATAGTCCACCATGTATTTCTTGATATATTCTCCTTTATATCCGAGCGCAATGACAAATTCCTTATGCCCGAAATGCGCGTAGTGCATCATGATGTGCCATAAGATGGGCTTGCCGCCAATCTCAACCATTGGTTTTGGCTTGACAACGGTTTCCTCCGCCAGCCTCGACCCAACGCCCCCCGCCAGTATTGCGACTTTCATTTGAATTCACCCCCAACCAGCGCCGATGCGCTGCTTCGATGCGACCTGGCACAACAACGATTCATCGCAGGCGCTCCTGCAATGTACACGACAAGCCATCAGAAAGCGATCATATGTCCTCACGCGCGAACCAGGCGCTCGCCCATGTCGCTGGCCCAGGGGCGCAAGGCGCCTCGCGTGTCGACAACCAGCTTGGCGTGTTTGGCGACCAAAGCGTAGTCAAAGTCGCTGTGATTCGTCGCAATGACCAGCGCGTCGAACCGCGAGACAGTGTCCTGCGTCACGTCGACGCTCTCCATGCCAAGATCGTGTTTTCGGACTTGGGGCGCGACGGGCACGTGCGGATCCGCATATTCCACGCAGGCGCCAGCGTCTCTGAGCCGAGCGATCAGCTCGAAGGAAGGTGACTCCCTGGTGTCGTCCACGTCGGGTTTGTACGCCAGCCCCAGCACGAGGATGCGCGAGCCATTGATCGGCTTGCCCTGCCCATTGAGAGCGCCAGCGAGGCGCTCAACGACATACGCGGGCATCGCGGTGTTGATCTCTCCCGCCAGCTCGATGAACCGTGTGGTCGCTCCAACTTCCTTTGCTTTCCATGCGAGATAGAACGGATCGATGGGAATGCAGTGCCCGCCCAACCCGGGCCCGGGATAAAAAGGCATGAATCCGAAGGGCTTGGTAGACGCTGCTTCGACCACCTCCCACACATCAACGCCCATGCCCTCAAGCACCACCTTCATCTCGTTGACCATGGCGATATTGACAGCGCGAAATATGTTCTCGAGCAGCTTGGCCGCTTCCGCGACTTCCGCAGAAGAGACCTCGACGACTGACGCGATCCCCGCGCGGTACAGAGCAGCCGCCAGCTTGGTTGACACGTTGTTAAGGCCGCCAACCAGCTTGGGGATTGTCTGCGTCGAGTGGTCCTTCCTGCCCGGGTCCTCGCGCTCGGGTGAAAAGGCGAGAAAGAAATCGTCATTGACGCGCAAGCCTTTTTCCGTTGCTCCTGTGCGATTGATCGTGTCAAGTAGCTCCCGCCTGGTTGTGCCTGGATAGGTCGTCGATTCGAGCACGATCAGCATGCCTTTGTGAACCGCTGCTCCCACCGCTTCGCCTGAAGCAATGACATAGGACAGATCGGGCTCTTGGTGGGCGCCTATGGGTGTGGGCACGCAGATCACTGCGACATCGACGTGCGCCAGCTCAGCGAAGTTCGTCGTTGCGCTGAAGCGCCCGCTGGCGCCTAGCGTTCTTACCATGTCGCCCCCCAAGTGCTTGAGATAGGCGCGACCCTCCTGAATAGCTCGAGGCTTGGCGGGATCGACATCGAATCCCACGACGCGCAAGCCGCCCTGATGCAGCGCATGCGCCAGAGGCAGCCCGACGTAGCCCAGGCCGATGACGCCGACCACTGCGTCTCGTGATTCGATTTTTCCCAAGAGTGCCTTTGCTGTCTCATTCATTTGTCATACTCGCTCCGCATGGATGGTTTTTTTCGCAGTTGGGCTGATCCTGCTCCTGGATTCCATGCACCACATCCTGGCATATGAAGCGTCGAATCGTCTGAATAAGCGCAGGAGACGCAGCGACTGGCAGTGGCTCGCTCGCTGACAGCGTATCCGCTTGATCGAGCAGCGCTTCGAGCTCCTGTTCGTTGAACGCAGCGTGCACCTTGCCCATCGCAGCGAGCTGCGTTGCTGTCGCCACTTGATGATCGTTGCGCGTTTCGCGCAGAGCGCCCAGCCTGGGGAGGACGATGATCGGTTTTCCCAGCGTCAGGGCGGTCAGGATGGCGCCCATCCCCGCGTGCGCCACCACAACCGCTGCGTCGCGCGTGCGATGGTTGAACGCCGCTGGTGTGAGCCTGCTAGTCCACTGAATATGGGCAGGTTGGCGATTCGTCTCACCAATCTGGGCGAAGACATCGTCTCTGCCCCTGGATTGCGCCCAGCGGTCCACAGTCCCGATCAATCGGTCGAACGGCATCTGCGAGCCGACGGTGACAAAAATCACAGTACACTTCCCGCAAATATCGGTCCGCCTTCCTGAGCAAGCGCGGACCACTGCGTCAACCACAGATCGACGTGCGCACCCGCTTTCTCGCCCGACATGGACAGTCTTTCGACGTTGGCGACGCTGTCGAGCCAGATTGTGCGGGCGCCCAGCCACTTGCCAAATCGAATCGCAAAATAGCCAGGCGCCGCTCCGGTGGTGATGACGACGTCAGGCTTCACACGCAGCATGATCCAAAATAGCTTGCACGCCATGCGCAGCAGGCGAACCTTGTTCCATCGCGTCGCATCGCACACAACGAAGAATCGCCCGCGCCCAGCGACTTCAGACGCAGCGTCGCGATGCACAGTCACATACGCAACGTCGCACCCGTCAAACGCAGGGCTGACCCTGAGCAGCTGCACCCAGTGTCCACCTCCGGATGAGACAGCCAGCACGATGGGCGAAGTGGAGCACTTTTTGACATTACATCGGCTCACCCGTGCGTCTCAAACTCTCTTCGCTGCAATCGGCGACGTTGCGCGCCGATACACGCTGTCCATTCCTACCAATCGAAACGCCATTCTCCCACCGTTGCCCGCAACAACCGCCTTGCCTTGTATTATTTTATTATATTTATATATGCATTTGTTATTGTTTATACAGAGCACGCGTATTCAACCAGATGCACGCCATCGCATGTCGACCACATCGACCGGAATTGCCGCCGCGTGCGGGGGCTCCATTTAGCGGTCCTGATCGATGTTGTTTGGCGCTCTTGTCGGAATGAGGTTAATATTCCGCCAACTATTGCGGTCATGCCATACTTCACTCCATGTATTCACCGCATCTTTTGCGCCTGGTCTACCAAATCGCCTCATTACACTCCAGGCCCACAGTCTCGTCAGCGCCCATAGATCAAGCGTCGATACGCCCAACCGCGCCATCCACGGGGCCCAGTGCTTTCGCATTAATAACGCCTTTGCCTGAAACAGCCGCACCATTTTCGCTGATCGCACACGCTCTGATACACCGCCGTGATGAATGACGACTGCCTCGGGGCACACCAGAGGCTTGGCGCCCAGCGCGATGGCGCGAAGGCACAGATCCGCTTCTTCACCATAGACAAAAAAACTTTCATCAAATCCATCCAGTTGCCTCCACAACGAGCGCCGAATAAGCAGGAAGCACCCCGTCACAATATCCACTTCGCGAACTTCATCGCGCTGCCATTTTCCCATCGCCTCCGGGTTCAGCCATTGGCTTCCACGAAACGCCGCGGACAAACCGCTCGCTTGACAAAACACGCTCCAGAGCGTGATTCGTCGCCAGCATGACGTGGGGTTCAGCGACCCATCAGAAAACTGCGTCCTGCCGCCGTATATGCCAGCATCTGGATTCGCTCTTGCGAAGCTGAGCAGGCGCTCGATTGAGCCTTCTAACGAGACTGTGTCCGGATTCAACAACAGGAGATACTCTCCTTTGGCTCTCCGCGCAGCGAGGTTATTCGCTTGAGCGAACCCAATGTTCTGGTCACGAGTGATGAGCTGCGCTTCGGGGAACTGCTCGGAGAAGACCTTTGCTGAACCGTCTTCTGAAGCGTTGTCCACCACGATGACCTCAAAGCAATCCACAGGCGCAGTGTCGAAGATCGATCGCAGACATTCGAGCGTCACGTCACGAGTGTTGTAATTAACGACCACGATGGACACTTCTGGTTGCTTAGATCCGAACACGTTCCGACCCTCTCCTATTGATGCTTAGCTCTATCACAGTGTGATGTTATTTATACTTTTGGCACACACGCGTATCCATCTACGTAACGCTGTCGTTATACAATGACATGCGCCCGAGCTGTTCACGCGAGCGTCGCTTCAGCCGCATTGCCTGACCGCCTGAGCAACGATTGGACATAGGCAACTGAGCTGCGCATCTGTGGATCAATCAAAATCGCAATTCCAGTGACTGAGCCAGCGATCGCAGCCCCTGTTATGAATCGGATGACGATATCCTGATTACGCACGAGCCACACACCCGCAACGCCCGTTCCCGCTCCAAGCATCCCAGCAAGGACTGGGCGAATCATGACTGTAAGCAGCGCACGGATCGAGACAGGCGTAGATCTTGCGCATAGGGCCAAGGTGGGCAACACCACAATCACACCGCTAATAGTCATTCCCGCAACGGCGCCCTGTAGACCGTCCAGCACCGCCCCCCCCACTACCGACACAGTCTCAATTGACAACGTCACCAACGTCATCACTGTCTGTAGTCTTCCTCTGCGAAACACCGTAAGAAGCCAGTTCATAACCAACATTGGACCTATAAAGAGCATGAGTGGAGACAAGATTCGCAGCGCCAATCCTGCGTCAGTCCACTGCCTTCCCAGCAATATGAGCACTCCATCTGGGCCCGTTGCAAACGCAATCGCGAACATCGGCGCCGACGCCACTCCAATCGCGGACGCTATGCGCAGTATTGCTCTGGAGAATCGAACAGCGTCGTCCTGTAGCGTCGATAACGAGGAAAAAGCAATTCTCGACACTGGCATAAACAGGTTGCTCATGGGAAGAGTTGAATACGCGACCGAGCGATCGAAATGCCCGATCCCTCCCGCCCCTAAGATGCCGCCCAACAGCAAACGTTGTAAACTGCGTTGCCCAATTGAAACAAATTCAGACACTGATAGCCAAGCTCCGTGTTTGACAATGCTCCCAGCTCCGACAGCGCGTCGAGGCCAGCCAGGACGCCACTTTGTCGCTATCCAAGACCACACGACGGTCACAACCGCCATCAGCCATTGCTGCGCAACAAGGGCCCAAGGACCACCTCCCCTGATAGCCACAATAAGTGCAGCTGCTATTCCCGACAGGGCCGCTGAAAAATCGCGCAGCGCCAGAGTTCGATATCGCAACGCTCTGTAGAGTTGCACCGTGGGTTGCCCATTGAGGCCCATCAGCACAATAACGGGCGCAATCGCCAGAGCCATGGCGCCGATGCGCGGATCCTTGTACACAGAAGCAAGACTCCAAGAAGCGCCTGCGATAAACAAGGCGCACGCGGTAGCCGCCGCCACATTAATCCAAAAGAGTATGTTCGCTTGCTGCTTGTTCAAACTCTTGGCTCGTGTCGCTGCTTGCATCAATCCTAAATCGCGAAATGCACTGATAAATGCTCCCATAGCCATAACGATGGCAAACGAACCGTATTCTTCAGGGCTAAGCATTCGGCCAAGCGCTGGCGCGGCGCCCAGTTGCGCTATTGTTCTGCCGATTTGAGCACACACCGCTAACGCTGCGCCGCTGGCTGTCGTCTGGCTCAGATTTTCCTTACCATTAGTGTTTGTCATTAATATACAGTATAATACTTATGTTACGTTGTTGTGCCTTATAGATTCCTTCTTGCTCTCATTCGCTATTCTTCTCGCTACTCGCCGTGTGCCCATATGCTCTAACCCATCAGTTATATCTATACAATATACAGGCCGCGATCTCGTCCAGCCCTGCAATATCGCTATCGCTATTTCTTGAATGGACCTGCTGCGCATGCGCCGGCATATTGCCTGTGGAGGCGTTACGGGCCACGTTGATGTGCTTGTTTAGTCCTGAAGTTCGCATGCCGCACGGCAATGCCGTATAGCCGCTTGCCCTTCATCGCTATTTCTTTGACATATATATATGGTTTAAAGAGTATTGTAAATCGCACCGCCTCTAAGAGACAACGGGTCTTGGCGTACACGCTTATCTTCGCCCGTAACACTGCCTTGAATCTTTCAATAAGCAGCCGCCAGTGTGGGAACAACATTAGGGGACGATCCTTGCCCGTGAACCATTCAATTCGCTTGTCAAATGACTCGCAAGCGCGCATTGATCTGTCTGGATGATCACGTTTGTAAAACAAGCACTCGTCGATCTCATAGTACTGGCCATACATGAGCATCTCCTCCAACAGAACCGTGTCTGACGAGATGTACTTGCCAATCAACCCTGTTTTTCTTAGTGTATCAAGCTCCATAAGGCCATACACTGGTGTCCATAAACCTTCTGATGCAAGTCCATTGACAGCAGCGTTACGGTCATTGAGTCGAAACAATTCATAATATGCTCTCAACCGTTCCCATGAAGTCTTGGCGTCGAGATGCAGATTATCCATGGCAGGCATAAGCTCATCGCCGTGCTCATCAATAAACAGCGTTTTTGAATATACCAGGGCAATGCCACGACCAGCACTTAGCGGCTCTAGGCAGCGTTCCAAATACGTTGGCGCCCAGACGTCGTCGTAGTTCGCCCACGCAAAATATCGTCCTTGTGCCAAGTCGACAACTTTATTGAAGTTTCTCGCAGCGCCGACATTGCTGCAATTTCTTTGGTACACGACACGCGAGTCCATCTCAGCGAACATTTCGCAGATAGACATGGTTCCGTCTGTCGAACAATTGTCCGCTACTATCAACTCGATATCTCGGACAGTTTGGTCAAGCAATGACTGTAGTGCTTCGTTCAGATATCGCTCGCCATTGTAAACAGGCATCCCGACGCTAATCAGCGGTGAGTTCACATGCACCGACTGTGGATTGCTATTCTGCAACACCGCCCCCTTCCAATTGGATCGCGCTCATTCAGAGTCGTCACTATAACGCCTGCTCCACAGGCAGAAGCCAAACATTGCATTAGGCGCTTGCCACGCACAGCCAGATTCAGCTCTGGTTCGCATTCAACTTGGCATAGCCTTCTGAATAAACGCGCTACGCTTACGTCCATCGTTATCGGGTCACGACCGAGAGTTTATCAGGCCGCATTGCGCAAAGCCAATCGCAGCGCCATTCAGTGACGTAAGTGAAGCTTCGATAATCAGCACGTGACGACTGAGCCGAGTATTGTTGCCCATTGACATGCGCCGTTAAGAATTGCAAATGGGGGAAACAAGGATGTCGAACACAGAGTCAGCGCGATCATCAAAGACAGAGTATTCTAACAACCGTGATTTCGTGTCGATCATAGTAACGACGTACAATGGTGATAAAGAGTTAGAGTTTTGCCTGCGGACTCTCTTGAGCGAGCTGGACCAAGACTGCGAAATAATTATCGCGGATGATGGCTCGTCGGATCCTCGAACTCGTGAGCTCATAGACGCATTCCGGAAGGACTGTCCAGTAGCCGTGAAACACGCATGGCACGACGATGACGGCGCGCGTAAAGCTCGTGCACGAAACAACGCTGCGAGGCTGTCAACTGGAAACATCTTGCTCTTTCTCGATCATGATGTCTTAGCGCCGCCAGGATTTTTGAAGATGGTTCGGCAAGGTATGGTTCCGGGATGGTTTGCCGGTGGTAGACGTGTAAAGCTTGATCAAGCTATGACACATGCGATGTTTGATGGTCGAATGCGCCCAAGAGACGTTTTTCATATCTCGTTCGCATTGAAAGCCGCGCTTCGCCGCCTCCAAGGATGGCGATATCTGTTTCCACTTCGAGATCGAAGACCTGGCGGCGCTCCACAGTCGTGGCGAGGCATGGCGAGTTTTTGCCTCGCTGTGTATCGAGATGACTTTCTCGCCATTGATGGATTTGACCATCGATATACAGAATATACTGTCGAAGACTGGGATTTGTTTGCAAGGCTCGTGAACATAGGTATCAAACCAGGCTATTTTCCGCGTCAAGCAACCTTGGCGCACGTCTGGCATCCTGAATATGAGCAAGACTTTGATGGACCTAACTATCGGATGCTCAACGAAGTCATCGCTTCTGGAGCTATCAAAGCGAAACTGGGTATTTCTACCCTCGACTCAGAAGCGCCAGATAATTCCATCAACACATCTACTACTGTGAACAATTGACTTGCTGTGGCGGCGGGGTCTGCATAGTAGTTTGATGAAGTGTCGAGGCTTTGACGCCCGCGATTCCACGTCGGGTATTTCCGCTGTGTTTTGTTTGCGCTCTACCGCCGTATATGTTGCACACTGTCGCAGACAACGCCAGTGACAGCAGCCACATTACAGTGGTTTGCCCGAAATACGCAACCGCGATGAACGTCAGGGCGTGGGCGAAGAGTGATGCGCCAACGCTCCACACTATCCAGAAGTCGCCTGTCCGGCGGGGAAAGCGCTTGAGCGCTGCGCCCACGTTTCGAAACGAGAGGGTGAGCACAACCAGAAATGCGACGAGCGTGATGAATCCGCCTCGAACGCCTTCGACAATGTACTGATTTGTAACATCCGCAAGTCCTAACCCCCAGTGCGCCGTGTTTGATGTTCCAAGCAACGCCCACTCACTAAAGTTGTTTATCGCAGCGTCAATGAGATGATATCGATGCCATCCTGTTGATCCACCAACAGCGCTAATCCTCGCAATGAGATGCCACACCGGTTTCTGCATGACCATGTGTAATGCAAGAAGCACAAATGGCGTCGCAAGCCTGATAGGTCTGACGAGAATTCGCGCATATCCAAACGCCATGCCAATTCCACCCAACAAAACAGCGAACACCGGCGTGCTCGAAGCGGTCGATCCAACGATCGCCAACGCCGCGATACAGCCGCTGACCGCAAGGGTCCGTCGTTTCCCCGCTAGTACGAAACTGGAGAACAGAATAAGTGCGATGGCCCAAAAACTTCCCGCCATGATCGGGTGGCTAAAGGCGCCTTGGGCTCGTCTGCGCCCTTCGCGGACCAACGTCTCCGCGGGGACGCCACCCATCACTGCAAACACATTGCGCCCAGTCATTTTTTCAAAGAGAAAGAACGCTGAGACAGGAATTGCGATTAAGGCGAGACCGCTTACGAGAGCAAGTATGTCAGCACGAGTCTTCAAGAGCGCACGAAGCGCAAAATAGATACCAATGGTTTCATAGGCATATCCCGCACGGTTTATGACGGCGCTGACATCACCCTCACGCATTGCGAATACGATGGACCCTAATCCCACCCATGCGAGAACGGCGTAGTCGAGCGCCATCCACCGTATTTCTCGCAGTTCGCCCCGATACAACAGGCGCGCCCAGTAGACGATTGCGATCAGGCGAATGAAGTTGAAATCCAGCGAGACCACGACCACTCGTTGGCCCGCGGGTATCAAGCATACAAGCACAATGAGTGGGAATACCGCTTGCCTACGTGGCAGCAAGAACGCGAATGCTGAAACCAACACCAGGACAGCGGCGCCAACCGGATGTACACCGGTTCTATTTGAATATGAGAGTGTATCACCAGCAATTTGGCTCAGAATCATGATCACGCGAATGATTCCTTCTACTTGACTGCGCCACCGGCCTTCAAGGCACTTCGTGGATTCGTAATATCATCAAGTAATTCTGCGAATTGACCAGCAATTGCCTTTCTTGTGAACATTGTCAATCCGCCATCTGCGAGAGGTGATCTCGTGACGCTGTCCCTGTTTTTGATCAGCTGCCTTAATCCTGCTGCGATTGAGTCAGAATCGCATGGGTCGGCGAGGACGCATCGCTCATGTGCCTGGGCAAGATCACGCGCGTCACCTTGAGGTAGAGCTGCAAGAATTGGTCGTCCACTTGCGAGATATTCGTATGTTTTACCTGGCACAATCCTGGCGCGTCGTCCTGAAGGCAAGCCGTGCAGGTGAAGAAACAGCGCATCTGCATTGAGCAGCCAACCAATTGAATCTTCGTGTGAAATATAGCCAGTCGTATCAACGAGATCTGCAGCGCCGGAGTTCTGGATGCAGCGATTCGTCGCGGGATCAAGTGGGCCGACGTGAGTGAAGCGAAACCGTTCGAGGATTGCAGGGTCAGTGGCCCGCAGCAGTGAGATTGCGTTGAGAATCGGGCGCACCGTCCGGCCTTCGGCCCGGATCGGCTCAGGTCGGTAACGGACGACATGACGGATGATCTGTTTCAGTGTGCGAGGCGGCTCAATCTGCCCCGTCAGAAAGGTTCCTGTATGAACGAGTTGAAATCCTGGATCCGCCGAGTTTGCAGTTGGGCGCGCCATCGTAAAATCATCTGGGTCGAAACCATTTGGAATTGTCTTGACCGGTTTGGATCGGAGTTCGGGGAACGCAGTGAGCACCGCACTATGGGACTCAGGCGTGTTCATGACGACCGCTGACGCTGCGTTGAGCGTTCGTCTCATCCTTGAAGCGTCGCGCCGCCATTCAAAATAGCTTCTGTAGGTGGGCACACCGTCAAGCGCCCATGGATCTCGAAGGTCTACGACAGTTGGCATTGCCATGGCCAGTTGTGGGACGAGCTTCGCAAGCCAGAAGGGAGACATGGAGACTATCGCAGCATCGCACGATTCATTCGCCACGATCGAATCGAGTTGCGCGTGCGCCTCTTGCAACCATTGGGCTGCGGACGAGGCGCGCACGCGTTTGACAATTACAGAGGAATCTAGATCTTTAAGCAGCCCTTCGTCTCGTGGGCTGGACACCAGCGTTGAATCGGGATCGCTTCCATCGCAAATCACAGAAGTATCCCAACCAAATCGGCCTAAATATTTGCACAACTTGGCGGCGCGCTGCGTGCCCGCGCCGCCATGCGGTGGAAAATGAAAAGATACAATCAGGACTCGGCGATTACTCACACTGCAATCCATACGCCCAGGTCAAAGTCAAAGCGGCGAATGACTTTGGCAGGGACGCCCACAGCGATGGAGTATGGAGGCACATCGTGATTGACAACAGAGGCTGCGCCGATGATCGCTCCCTCACCAACCGTGACCCCCTTTAGAATGATCGCGCGCTCTCCTATCCAGGCCTTTGGGCCGATGCGAACTGGAGCAGCGAGCAATTCGCCCGTGCCAAAGTACCCTCGCTGAGGATCGCGGTAATCATGGTCATGGTCGGTGACATATACGCCGCTTGCGAGCACAGAGCCATAATGAATCTCAACGCCCAGAGCCGCGCCTATGTGGCAACCGGCTTGCAGCGTCACGCCATCGCCTATGGTCAGTTGTACTTCTGGGCTGGCTCCCACAGCCTCGAGCCTGACGTTTCGAAAAAACTGCGTCTTTGATCCAATGGCGATCCGCGAGCCGCCTACTACGTATAACGGTGGAGTCAGTGTTGTTTTCTTGCCCAAGTGTTTGAAATGGGGTCGCCAATACAGCCGCCACAAGGCGGCAGTAAAGCGATGCGCGACCCGATGCGCCATTGAACGACGTCCACGCTCCGCCACTATAGCCAAGTTTGTGGTCATGCCCTTCTGATCCATATCACAAACTAACGTTTTTCTGTAAGTGAGACAGCCGGCGATCAGCATTTACGCACAAGAGAATGCTAAGCACAGTTTAATAGACAAGGCCGAAGCGTAATGCGCCGGCCTTGTCCTTGATATGGGATCAATTCTTCAAGAGTTCCGCCCGCGCAGGATCACCGGTAGGTCACGCCCGGGACATTCATCGAGCTACTTGCCAGATTCGTAAACACCGTGTTCTCGATCACGACATCATCAGCTCTAAACCCAAGATCTGGCCTCCATTGCGACGGGCCGACAAATATTGAATCTTTGACATACATATTCTTCGTAGGACCACCAAACTGGAACACGCGCATGATGCCTCTACCGAGCGTGTTATCAATATTACAATTGACGAACGCAATATCCTTGATTGGAATATTTGAGCCAGCGAACATCCCTTGCGACTCTGTTACATTGGCTTGCAGCCCGTAGACAATTCGGTTTGCGATCGTTTTCGCCCCCGCATACATCTGGAAGACATCGGAGTGGAAAGCTGTTCCCGTGTTGTCAATGTCGTCGACCGTGCAATTCACAATCAGGCCTCCGTTGCTAAACGCATCCGAGCCCACGATGCCGATACGCACATTTCGATTCAATCGGCCGGGGAGACCATCGCGACTATTAGTAAGAAATGTATTTGTTATATACATTGATGAAAATCCGCTCGTCCATTGTGCATTAATCTCCTTACCCGGCCCCAGGAGATTGCAGCCATCAAGCCAGAAATAATCCTCCAAGGATCCCGTACTTGTAAGTATTGCCTGTGTAGCTCCAGACGAGGGCGCGAAAGTGACGCCTTTGAAGCGCACGAGCTTGGTGCGCAACCCAGCAGTTGAACCCGCGCGAACGATGCGAACTTTGCTGCTGTCAACATTCGGATCAGATTGAATCGTCAACCACCGCATCGAAGTTGGGGCGGCCAAGCCAAAGCTGTACGTACCGTATACATGATCGCCCGGCATCAGATTAATAACACCACCGTCTGCGATCGCGCCATGACCATTGCTTTGGTTTGTGTCTCGAATACTGCGTGCAGCTTTCATGATGGTCATGAAGGGGCGGGTTCGAGAGCCGTCACCTGTTGAATCACTCCCTGTCGTGCTCACCCACCGCTGCTCTGCAGGCAACGTGCCGCCAGAGTTAGCGTTCAGCAGCATCGATTCAAGCACCCGAGGCACTCCCTCGTTGGGTATCGCGATTGCGCGAACTTCGACAGGTCCGTCGGGAAGGAGCGATGCGTCGAGCGACGCCCAGTACTCCTTGACACCTGTCCGGGGATTCATTGTCATAGCTGCGATGGCGGTCCGGGGACCACCTTCGACGGTGAATTCGACACGGGCTATTCCCGCCATGTGGAACGCTACAACGCCTATGTTGAATGTACCGCTAAATGTCTGGTAAGGCACCACATCCCAGAGAGCAATTGCATTTGCGTCGTAGCCAGGAGAACTCGGGGAGCCAGCGGTTGCTGGTTGTGGCGTGGGCCCCGTGAAGCCGCTTCCTGGCATGAGGATGGCGCCGCTGGGCGCAGGCGTTGGCGCTGGCTGAGGATTGGGATCGGGTGGTGGTGGCGGGGCGCTTGGCGCGACAAACGTCATCGTTGCTGTGACTTCGCCGAGCAGGGCGCCTTTCGAATCCATCACCATCGCCACCACATCGCCAAGACCCGGGGTCACTTGGTCAAGCATTGACGCTGGGTACACGTAGGGCGGTCCTGGGTCGGTAAAGACAGCGACGACCTGCTGGGTTGCGCTGAGCGTGACGCCGAAGACCACGGCAGCATCAGCTGGGGCGCCCGAGGTGATGCTCAAAACAAGATCCAATCCTGAGCCAATCTGATAGGAAGTTGGGGCGTTGACGAACGAGGCGACAAAGGGGTCGGGCGCAGGCGTGGGATCGGGCGTTGGCGCAGGCGCCGGATCGGGGATAGGCGCAGGGGCTGGGGCGGGATCAGGCGTTGGTTGAGGATCTGGCGTTGGCTGGGGAGCGGGACTTGGGGCTGGCGCAGGAGCTGGTTCTGGCTGGGGCGCGGGCGCCGGCGCTGGCGCGGGCTGTGGGTTTGGTGGAGGCTGTGTTCCGGGATCCGCCTCGGATCCGGGAGGAGCCTGTGCAGCGTCAGCGATCGGAGGAGCGGCGTCGCGCGGCGTGGCGGCGCCTGCCTGTTCAGCACTTGCGGCGGCCTGCCAGGTCGTGACGACGACGGGGTCGGCAGCGGCTGGCTCGGGAGAATCCTGCATTGGATGGTCAGCAGCTGCGACCCAGACGCCACCAAAGTCCAAGACGACGGTTTCCCCTTCGTCGAGTCCCATCTTCTTTAGCATCTTTCGCTGTCTTGCCAATTGCTGGTCGAGGCTTAGTCCCTTTTTCGTCCACTTCTTACGCTTTCTAGCAAGTTGCCGCTCCTGCTTGTCGGTCAGGTTCGCCACAACAAAGTCCATGCGCTTTGCAAGCTCTGCATAAGCGGCGCCATTGCCCTTTCTCGTTCTTGGCGCAAATCCAGCGATGGCGAGGGATATACCCGGACGCCGCGCGCGGACCATGTCGACAACGTCGACAAGCGCTTCCTCGACATCACGTTCGTACGACGACGAGAATTGCTTCTGGAGCGCCTTGTCGAGCACGAAGGCGTCGCCATTCAGATCGCGAAGCGTCCCGTTGAGCTTGTGCGCTTTCCTGAGCGCCCGCTTCAACTGCTGCCACTTGGGTGGCAACTGTGGAAGCCTGAGGATATACATCCGATTTGGATCGTTAATCTGTATCAATGCAGCGGTGGCGACTCGTTCGCGGCTGGCGGCTCGATCGTTTGACCAGCACACATCGCGCAGGAGCAGGTCGGTCGGCAGCTCAACCGTGACCTCCGCTGGGGCACTCAGCGCCACGGTGTCGATCTGGGCGTGACCAATCGCTGGCCCCACGAGGAACGCCACAGTCGCTGTGACTGCGGACGCGCTCGCGAGTGCGACGCGGCGCAAGATTCGAGCGAGAAACCCGGTTCGCATCCCGGGGACGGCCTTCGCTGAGACGGCGCTGATTGCATTGTTCGTCATAACGTGCTCCCTGTCATTCCTTCCGACCGAACGGAGTGATCCCGTCCTGAGCATCCTGCTCGCTTCAATCGTCGGTTCAGATGAGCCCTGCTGCTGCAAGCACGATGGGACATGCAGCAAAATGCGGTCCCACCATCCTGCGCTTGTCGCAGCAAGCGCCCGACTGGGGCAGAGGAGAAATTCCGCGTATCCGCGTTCCAGTGACTGAGACTTTCCAAGAAATACCTTGCAAGCGTCGTTTAACCCAATTGACGCAACCGGCTCATCATTTCGCCATACTCCGATCGCGGGCCGGTTACGGTTCCGATAGGCATGCGTATTGGCGTGCCCAATGCGCCTTAGATGCGAAATCGGCCGGGGCTCCGCCCCCCTCGCGCGCACGCATTTCGTTCGCGTCGCGAGTGAGCCACAGGACCATCGCCTGTCAAGGCGCCAGCCACTACAAACGGCTGATCACCCCACCGCATCGAGCAGGTGCGCATCAATTTCCAATGATGTCGCACGCCCGAGCGCCTCAATCTGCAAGACCAGACGATCTCGGCTCTTGCGAATATCGACCAGACCCTCTACGCCTCGAAGTGGACCTGAGCAAACACGCACCCAGACGCCTTCTTTCAGGTACGGGTATGGGTCAAACGACTCTTCCTGGGCAAGGGCTTGCTGAAGTTGACACAATTCCCATGTGAATCGCTGTTGGTCTGATATTGCAATCCGCCGCACGACTCGGCCAGAGTCGATCGCCACGTACGTCGCCTCCTGCGTGGCTTGTACGAAGACATAACTTGGAAACAGTGGCGTCTCAATAACACGACGGCGTCCGCTCCAGACATGCGTCCGCCGAACGAGCGGCATGTAATGATTTACTCCAGCAGCCTCAAGCAGTCGTGCTACAGCCTTCTCCTGCCGGCTGCGTGTATGGAGCACATGCCACCGCAGAGAGTCTGCCGAGAGAGCGGCCGCGTCTACGCCTGCTCCGCTGGTTCGCCAGGGCGACCGATTTGACTCGGCGCCAGTTTTGTTCGTGCGGGGTTGACACAGCGGCGCATTCAACAACTCCCGCGCGTCAGCGCTCGGTCCGCTCCAACCATCTTTACAATTATTCTCCGCCACCAGATCCACCCCGCTCGTCGATTCCTATGTCCGTCTCATTAGAAACTCCGCTCCCTTCGTTAGGCCACTCTGGGAGCTGCTTCCGTCCTTTCGTGCTCTTCATTTCCACGTCGCGCCGACCCCATCAATCGACTCCAAGCCCCCAAGACTCCGCACTCGTCTTTGATACGTAGGCCATTCGACCCTGTTCATGAGGCGCCCGCGCTTCGTTTGAATCAATCCTGCCCCGCGGCCAACTGCATAAATACGCTTGCTCTGTACTGGATGTAGCCTGATGGTGTTGTGATCAGGAAAAGCACCATGGAGCACGCGAAGCCAGTACGCGAGCATACGACCACTTATCGCGTGATTCGCGTACTGGGCGTTATCCGCTTGGCCGCCCGCATCGTCCGACGCGCCACCCTAGCGCTGATTATTGCGCTGCTCGTGGCGCCAGCGATGCTTTCCGTCGTGGAAGAGATCGCGTCCGTTGCGACGCCAAACGCCAGCGACGCCCAAGCGGCCGACTGGCGATTGCTGGGACTTGCCAATGGCAGTTGGGTTTCGTTTAACGAGCAGACTCTTCTCGACTCGTCGCCGACGCCTGACGCCAAGCTGCGAAAGATTGTGCTGCTCATCCACGGGCTCGATGAGCCTGGCTCAATCTGGGATAGCCTGGCGCCGCGCCTCGCATCGGCGGGACTGACGCCAGCGCGGTTCGTCTACCCGAACGACCAATCGCCCCACTTCTCAGCTGGGTCGTTGTCGAAGGCGCTGCACTGGCTCGCGGACGCTGGCGTGACGAACATCAGCATCGTGTGTCACTCGATGGGCGGACTCGTTGCATGGGACGCGCTCGCCGCCCAGAAGATCTCCACGAGGATCGAGCGATCGCAAGGCAGGTCGCTTCACGCATCTACATCGCAGGACAGCGCACGCCCGCGCATCGACCAGCTTGTATTTGTTGCGACGCCGTTTCGCGGGTCGCCCCTGGCGCATCTTCGCGCGTTTGCAGAGGCCAGGGAGCAAGCAGTGCGTCTGCTGTGTCCGTCATTGCCATTTGAACCAACGGGGTTTATCCGCGATGGCGCAGGCGAAGCAGGCGCTGATCTCGCTCCCGGGTCCGCATTCCTCCAGGATCTTGCTCGTCGTGGAAGGCCCGCAGCAAGGCGCCTCACCGTGATTGCCGCCAGTCTCCTCGCAGCGGATGAAGACACCTCTCCGCGGGACGTGAAGGCCATGCTTGGCGACGGCGTCGTGCCGCTCTTCGCAGCCATCCCGAACTGGGCGGGCGACATCGTTGTGATCCACGGCTCGCATCGATTTATTCTGCTCTCGCCGCCAGCCCTCTTTGGATCGACCGAAAACCGCGTTGCGCCCGCTGCGATCCCCGCGATTCTCCGTGCCTTGGGCGTCACAGGCTAATCCAATGCGCCCGCAGCGCGCGCTTGCGGGGAACCGAGCAATCGCTTCATGCGGACTGTCTATTGCGTTGGGCTGCGAACAGACGTTTATCAGCAGCGAAGGTCGCCTGCTGGAGCGCAGTTTTCGACTTGACTATGCTCAATGCAGGAGAGTGGGATTCTCGGCTGGGAGCCAGCGGCAAAGCGTGCGCAAGGTCCACCACCCTCCAAGGTGCGCGCCAGAGCGCAGGCGCTGCAATCCGCCGTTCCACTGTCCATGAACCAATGTTCCGCCGCCGATGATGGAGCCCCGGCATGTCAATGAAAACGTTTCTTTCTCTCATGGTCACATTGTCTGCACTGGGGTGCGCACCGCTGGTCTCGAACGCGCAGACAGCGATCATGGGTTTGCAACCACCATCATTGACGATAAAACAGGGTCGTAAAGACGGGGTTTTCCTGACCAGTGGTATATTCGTCACCAGACATAATAATTCATTAAAATCACGCTTCAATCTACTCTTTAGCAACATCAAGCCCGGCACGTTATTCCGTGCAATCGCTGTGAATGATGACACGCTTGACGAAATCGTCCTCGCCCAGCAGATCATGAAGAAGAAAAAAGGCGCCGCAAAAATAAAATCCAATGGGCTTCAGCCGCTGCCTGACGGGCAGTACACCATCCAGCTGTCTCGCACAGAGCCTGGCAAAGCCGAAGCTCGCACGAAAATGTTCACGATGCTCGTGGACACGTCGCCTCCAGGACCGGCGCCTGCGCCTGACCTGCCTTTTTCCTTTGACACCGGCCTTCAAGGCGGCGACAACCTGACAAGGCTGCGCACTGTGAATCTTAACGGTTCTGCGGAGCCCAACTCCATCATCGTCGCGGCCATTGACGGCAGAGTAAAGATCGGAAGGAAGGCTCAAGTTGCGATCGCCGACAGCAGCGGCGCCTACACGTTGACCATCCCGAAGATCAAGCCTGGGACGCACAAATACGCCGTTGTGCAGATTGACGCTGCGAACAACCGGTCTGCAATCGGAGCGCCCCTCGCCATCACGCTGGATACAAAGCCACCTTCGCGGGTGAAGAATATTGTCGCGCAAAAATCGGATATACGCGAGCTTCGCAAGAAGCTCGTCGTTGTCTCGACGCGCGTGCCCCTGATTGTCGCCAAGGGTGAGCCGGGGTTGCGGTTTGTCATGAGCGTCGACGGCCAGCCCATCTTGCAGGGACGAATCGCAACGAGCGGCGTGCTCACCGGGCGAATCCCATCGCGGCGCAATAGCGAAGGCACATTTGGGCTCCTCGACGGGCTGCACACGGTCACTGCGACGCAAACGGATCTTGCTGGAAACGTGTCACGACCTGCCAAGCCGCTGGCCATATTTGTGGAGCCAGGAACGCCTGGCGGCGACCCGGGCCAGGACATCGTCCTCACAGACCAGTTCGACGGTGCGCGGAGTCCCGCATTTCAATGGATTTCTGGGACACGCGAATCATCAATACTTTCTGTAACGGAAAACGCATTGACCCAACAACTTGAATTCGGGTTTTCAGAAATCCAAGGCGATCGCGCCTCGGCAGCGTTCATGAGCAAGAACTGGGGATTCGATCTCACAAAGGGATTTAAGTTTCGCGCGGACTGGACGTTCAGCTCCAAACTCCAGGTGTTTGGCTCGCAGGGGCTTGTCATCGGAATTGCGAGCGACGCTGAACGCACGAATGGCGAAGCGTATGAAGGCGTTTTCGCGCGCATCGCACGAGACGATTCTGGAGACGTTGTGCAGTTTCAGCGACTCGAAGACGGCGATCCTGACGCGGATGATCAGTTCTCGACAACACGCCAGGTCGACATCGGCGCTGTCTACTTTAACTACGACGCAACCACGGACACGCTGCGCCTGAGCATTGTGGGCTTTGACGACACCAATGCATTTGTCATCAACAACCTTCGCTCCAAACTCGGAACCAGCAAAGCGGCGATTCTCCTCGGCGCCGAAACCGATGGCTTCACGCCCGCTGTGCCCGCCGCAAACGCCGTGATTGACAACCTCGTCATTGAAGAAGGACTGCTGACAACATTCACACCGATCTCTTCAGGCGCCGGGCTGATTCCCTCTAAATATGATAATTTTAACGATAATTCTCTGTCAAGCGCCTGGCTTGCCTTCCCATTGAATACAACCTTCACCAAATCCACCGAAACAAACAGTCGCCTGGAATTCAACATCGCCCAGAATACTCAGACTGGCGCTGATTCCACCCGTATGGGCGGCATAACGGGGAGCGACTGGGCGATTGATCTGATGAGAGATTTTCGGATGCGCATTGATTTCCACTTCAAGGCCCCGGAAACCATGTTTGGTGATGTTCGTCTGGGTGTCGGGCTCGCACAAGGATTCAACCCGGCGCTTGTCGCTCCCAAGATTATCGATCCAGCGACTGGCAATACCATCGACGGGCCCGCACCCACAGCTGGCGACATCATTGACGGGGTCGAGTACGTGTTCGGGCAGGACAGCACAGGCGCCACCTTCGGCGTCATCTCGCGAAAAAACAGCGCGGACACATTGACCGACCTGCTCATTCCACTCGTCCAGCGCGGCACGATCTACATCACCTATAGCGCAGCTTCCAATAAGCTCGACTTCAGCCTGGAAGGGTTCTCAGACGATCTGGCGCCCTTCTCGGTAAGTAATTTCCGCACAGCGACGCTTACGTCGGCGCGGCTGGTGCTCTTTGCAGAGTCGCGCATGTCGTCCCCCGCGGTTGCTGGGCCCAATGCGTTCTTTGACAACTTCTCTCTCGATGTCGGCGCCCTCACAACGCCCCCACCCCCCCCGCCACCACCGACTCCAATGATTCCCAGTGGCGGCCCGGGTGGCGCCAGTGCGCCATTGAGCGCCGGTCCGTTTTCCCAGGCGCCGGCGTGCCTGTTCGATCTCAACCGTGACGGCGCCGTGGATTCGACTGACCTGCAACTCCTTCTTTCTCGGAACAACCCCGCGCCGACAGACGGAGAGGTTCGCGCGCTGTTGAATTCGATGGGTCCCTGTCCTCGCTAGCGCTGGGGATGATTCCGTCGCACCGGAGCGAATAACACGATTTTCATACAAGACAGCGCGCTCAACGCCATTTTGTCGTGTACGTTGTGCAGAGTCAAATCGGGCGAAGTGCATCGCCCTTTGAAAGAGGAGTTGTTGATGCGAACACGAGCCCTTCTTCTCGCGGTTTGCGCAGGCGCCGCGTTTCCAATAACTGCAACTGCCCAGTTCGCAGCGCCTCAACCCATCGCGCCCGTCGCTGACGGACGGCGCGAGGCGTTGCTCGACTATGACATCCGCAGGGACGACGCTGGTCAGCGGGCGCTCATACGAGCCGTGCGCGAGCGCGTCGGCAGTCCAGCGTTGCGTCAAGCCGCTGCTGCATTGCTTGCGGAGCGCGTGCCGGATTTGCGTGTGAGCTACGACGAATTGACTGGCTCGCCAAAGTATGTGCGATCCACGCGATCCACGCTGTCTTCGCCACTGGCGCCGCCTGACCAACCAGCGCTCGCTGTGCACCGGTTCATTGCAGCGAACCCCGCACTGACCGGTCTTGCGCCAAACAGTCTTGACTCCTGCGAACTGATTCGAAATGCCCGCACCGCGCATAACGGTTTCACGGCGCTGTGGTGGCGGCGAATGGTCAATGGAGCGCCCGTGTTCGAGTGCGAAGTGCGCGCCAACGTCACAGCAGACGGGCGCATCGCCACATTCAGCAGTCGCATGCCGCCAGCGGACGTGGCGCCAATCATTGCGCCGACCGTCCTGACAGCAACCGACGCGCTGCGCCTGGCCGCTGCGAATGTCGGCGTCGCGATGGCGGCAGCGCCGGCGAAGCTCTCGGAGGATCCCGGTCGTTTTGTTCGCTTCGTGCGACCGGTCGGGCTGAACGCTGTCACCGAAGCGCGGTTCATGTACTTTCCGGTCAATGCGGAAGAACTTCGACCTGCGTGGATCGTCACGATCGGCGCTTCGGGTGACGCCAATCTCTATGAAGTGTTCGTCGACGCGGGTGATGGCTCGATTCTCCGCCGCCAAAACATGACAACTCACGTTGCGCCCGCCACATATCGTGTGTTTGCGGACGCCGCGACAAAGAAACCGCAAGACAGCCCGGAGCCCCGTTCTCCCGGTCCCGCGACGCCCGATGGAACACAAAGCGTCCCTGTGGCGCGCGACCTTATCACGCTTGATGCGCTGGATGCGACCGCGAGCCCGCTCGGGTGGCTCCCCGCTGGCGCGTCGACAACCGTCGGCAACAATGTCGATTCTCACTCGGATCGCGACAATGACGACGTTCCTGACCTTCCCAGACTGGCGTTTGCGCCCGGAACGCGAACACTTGACTTTCCGTTCACTCCATCAGCGGACCCACTGACAAACGCGGACGCTGCAATTACACAGCTGTTTTACACGTCAAACTGGTACCATGATCGGCTATACCAACTTGGTTTCACCGAGGCGTTCGCCAACTTCCAGGCTGACAACCTCGGTCGAGGCGGCATCCAGGGAGACTTCATTCGCGCCCAAGTGCAGGATGGAGCAGGGCTGGCTACACCAAACGCCAACAACGCCAATTTCTCGACCGGCTCCAGCGACGGTAGTTTCGCGCGCATGCAGATGTTCGTCTTTGATGGCCCGACGCCCAATCGCGACGGCTCCCTGGATGCGCAAATCGTGCTGCACGAATTGACGCACGGATTGAGCATTCGCCTGCATGGCGGCCTCTTTGGCGATCAACCCGACGGCATGGGTGAAGGGTGGAGCGACTTCTACTCACTGGCGCTGCTCTCCGACCCCACCGACGACCCGAACGCCGTTTATGGGATAGGGCAATGGACGACGCTGCAGATTGGTTCCTCAGCGTTCAACAACAATTACTACTACGCGATCAGACGATTCCCCTATTCCACCGACATGACAAAAAACCCGCTGACCTACGCGGACATCGATCCGACAACATTCGGGTTTAATCCAGCGACGCCGAGAAATGGCTTTATTGGAAGCAGCTTCGCCGCTGAAGTGCACAACAGTGGTGAAGTCTGGTGCATGGCGCTCTGGGAATGCCGGGCGAATCTCATCGCGGCACATGGCTTTGCAGGCAACGAACTGATGCTGCAACTTGTCACAGACGGCATGAAGCTCTCAGCCCCAAACCCGAACATGCTCGAAGCGCGCGATGCAATTCTGCTTGCGGACACCATGAACAATGGCGGCGCCAATCTGCCGGACTTGTGGGCAGGGTTCGCAAAACGTGGCTTAGGCGTCGGCGCCAGGAGTCCATTTGCGGATATCGCTGCGGATATCACTGAATCCTTCGCGACACCCACGGGCGTTGACTTCGTCTACCCCACTGGCAGACCCGATCGTGTCGAGCCCAACGCGCCCCTTGTCATCACCGTCAACATGACGCCGCAGACGCTGGGATCTTCCGTCGTGACAAGTTCAGCCAGACTCTTTGTTGATGTCGCTGGCGCCGGCTTCACACCTATTGCGCTTGGGGATATTGGCGGCGGACAGTTCATCGGCGCTGTTCCAAAGTTGCTTTGTGGCGACGATATTCGCTGGTATATTTCGGTGGACACTGCGGATGGAACGTTCACCGATCCACCCGGCGCTCCAGGCGCGTTCTTCACAGCGCCGGTGACAACGTTTGAATCCGTTCGGCTGAGCGACAATTTCGAAACGGACCAAGGCTGGATGGTCAACCCCTTTGGGACCGACACCGCGACGACGGGAATATGGGTGCGAGCGGCGCCCGTCGGCACCGCGTTCCAGCCGGGGTTCGACAACCCCTCGGGCACGGGCACGCTGTGCTTTGTCACGGGAAATGCGCTTATTGGCGATCCAGTGGGTGTCAACGACATTGACAATGGCGCCACGTCGCTCATGTCGCCCAGATTCGATTGCGCAGGCGGCCCGTGCGTCGTCTCGTACTTCCGCTGGCTTGGCGTCAGCTCCGTCGATTCGATGATTGTCGAACTCTCAAATGACGACGGCGCCACATGGACACTCATTGAAGACCAGCAGTATCTGCCCGCATGGGGCCGCCATATTGTGAAAGCGGGTGATTTCGTCACGCCGACAAGCCTGATGCGACTGCGGTTCACAGCGAGCGACCTTGGCAATCCGTCGATCACGGAAGGCGCTGTGGACGATGTGGTCGTCAGCGTCTTGCGCTGCCTCGCTGCGGATATTGGCCGCGATGGCGTCGTCGGCCCCAGCGACCTGCTCGCCCTGCTCGCTGCATGGGGTCAAGCCTGTTCCCCCGGCGCTGTCCCCTGCATCGCTGATGTCGATGGCAACGGCGTCACCGGCCCAAGCGATCTCCTGGCGATGCTTGCGAGCTGGGGTCAACAATAGGATTTCCCTATGACCCTATAGCATGTAATCGTTCGTAACGATGGCGCAGCGATCGAGACTGGCCGTAGTGGCGTGATCCCCGGACCTGTTCTTTTCCACGGGATGTTTCTTCGACCAACCTCTGCAACGCACATCGCCACCGAATTTTCCTATTTTACTACCGCTGATAGAGTGGCTGTGAGCGCCACGACGATAACTGGCGTCATGCTTCGTCAGGTACAACCATGATTTCTTCCAGCGGTTTTCGCTGCAGATCTGGCGCCGTGCATTGTTCCGCTGGATAGCCCACAGGAATAACGACGAAGGCTCGCTCGTGTGGTGGTCTATTGAGCGCTTTTTGCAGAAATCCCATCGGGCTTGGCGTATGCGTGAGCGTCACGAGTCCAGCGTGATGGGCAGCCGCCAGCAGCAGGCCCACTGCAATTCCCACTGATTCCTGTCGGTAATACACCAATCCACCCGTATCGGTCTTGGCGAGCTGAAACACAACGACAATCCACGGCGCAATCTCAAGGAATGGCTTGCTCGAATCGGTGCCGAGTGGCGCAAGATCTTCAAGCCAGCGTCTGCTCGCCCGCCGAGCGTAAAACTCACGCTCCTCGGCTTCTGCAGCTTCGCGGATTTTCCGCTTTGTCGCTGCGTCGCGCACACAGACGAAGCGCCAGGGTTGCTTGTGTGCGCCGCTCGGTGATGTGCCAGCGGCGCGGATGATCCATTCCATGGTCGCAAGCGACACGGGTCGATCGCTGAAATCGCGCACAGTCCTTCGCTGCTTCATGATTTCGTAGAACCGCTGCGCCGCTTTTTCGGGCGCTTCCCCCGGGTCATATGGCGTAAACGGCACGCGCGGCGCCGGCGGCGGCAGACCTTGCAATCGCTCAGCGAGCTCAGCCTCTGTTGGTTGCTTGGAAGGCGTTGTCACAACTGGAGTGTACAAGCGGCCGCGCCGCCACAGCGAAACCGGCGATTCATTTGGATACGAGCACAACCTCCACGCTGAGGAGGGCCGCGCCATTGTCCACCTGCAGCGTGCGCCAATGCAGCCGTTTGATGTTGTCCAAAATGCGCAAGAGCGTGGATCGCGCAGTGCGCCGGGTGTCATTCACAACAATAAGGCGCGACAACGCCGCAGGTCGGGCGAACCCAGCGATCGTCCATGGCGTTGAAGGCGTTGGAATCGGCGTCGCGCGGGAAGCGTCCTGCAGCGCCGCGGAAAGCGCGTGCACACTGTCGACGCCCGCGCCGATGATCCACCAACCACCTTTTGTCACTGGTATTTTTAGGCCTGATTCCTCTGGCTGATCGTTGATTGCGTCAGCGTCCAGCGGCATGAATCGCCACGCAAGATTAATCTCCTGGGGCGACATGAAAAATACACGGCGCGTACGAACGGGAATGACGCGGAGGCTCGAGGGAAACATGCCCCCAAAGTCGAGCTCCGACGGCGGCGCGGCGCTTTCGTCGTCCACTTCGCTCGCAGCAGCGACGCTGGCAATAGCAGCGTCGCCAGCGACGGCGAGTTTGTCGATATCGTCCGTCCACAGGGCGAGCGCCGCCAGCGACGCGTGTTACTCGGACTGGCCAACCCAGACGATGCGCCGTCCCGTGAGTAATCCTCGCACCTGCTGATCATCCGAGAGCAACGTCCTGTTCAGAATCGCAGATACAGGCTGTGTGAACGGCTGCTCATCGCCTGTCTTCGCGTTGCGCTCGACCAGCGCGAGGAGCGATCGCTGCGCAAGAAATGGCAGCAAAGCGCTGGGCGCAGGCGTGATGGACGCTTCGGGCGCTCCGGCTGACGCAAGCAGTCGAAGTCGAAACGTTGACTGTGCGGCAATTCCAACGCCCCCCAGCCATGTGTTGTCACTCGTGCGGACAAACGCTATAACTTGGCCGTCCCCACAGCGGTTGCGGATGCTGCGCCATGCCTTTGTTTCGATAAATTTCTTCGGGCTAAGATCCTTCTTCTCAGGCTTTTGACCTCGACCATTTACCTGTAATATGTCATGCAGTAGAGGCGTATCTCCTGCGGGCGCAAGAATGAGCTGAGAGCGCGCATCGTCACTACTGGTTCGAACGAGCCAATACCTGCCTTTCTCAATGGAAAGGACAACAGCGCCATCGATCAGGCGACGCGGCGCGACTGGCAGACGCTACTCCAGAAGCGCTGCGACATCACGATCGACGAGGCTCGCAAGGGCCCATACGGGAGCACGGCCCTTCCCGCCGGCAAAGCGGACCGCAAAGACTGCGTCGGCGCCTAGCAGCGCATCGAACGCTTGCTCTTGCGCCAGGTCGAGTTCCTTTGCCAAGCTTCGCCACGCCTGGGCGAGGGACGTGCCCCCTGCAATTGTCTTGATCGTGTCACGAATTGCCTGTCCGGCGCCCGCTGCGTGAAACGAGGTCGCGTCATGCACCGCAACCAGCGCATCCACATTGGCAGGCGCAAGGGCGAGCATGCGCCACGGCTGGCCCGAGGCATCAGCGCTTGCGATACGCGCACAAAGAACCAGGATTGAAAGAACCGCGGCGCGCATTGCATACTCCACAAAGCGCCTGCAAGCGCTGTGTCGCTGGACTGGGCCAGGCATTGGCATCACTTCTTCTGCGGGCGCCGATCGGTCGCGAGGAGCAGCCTGATGGAGTCGGCGTTCGTCCGATCCTCGGCCGTCGCCTGACTCGCCAAAGCCTGCACGCGACGGATGATCCTGGGAGCGTCAGCGTTGTTCGATGTCGAGCACCATAGCTCGATCACACCAGTATGCACGCGAACAAACCCGCCCGAGCGACGCGCAGGCATCGTCCACATCGCTGCGGCGGCGGCGTTTGAAGGCGTTGTCGTGCAACTGCGCCAATTGTTGTGACGCTCTTCACGACCACCAGCCACCCCTCGAGCGCCGCTGCTATCCCCAAGAGCGCGGACGCTGAACCACCGCGAATGTTTCGACCAGGAATCTGCGCCAGCAAGCGCAGAACGCATCGATCGGGCGGCGCGATCACAGCCTTCGTCAAGCACGCGCGTCACTGGTTGCTGCGATACGGGCAGAAACGACGCATTTGGAGAAAACCGCTTGGCGACAAGCAGTCCGCCGAGCATGCCAAGCCCCAGCGCAAACACGCCAATGCGCGCCACCGAAATAATGCGGCGCAGCCGGACTGATGTAAACACGCCATGCCGAGCAACTTCCCTCAGCACCGCGTCGTGCAGATCAGGTGTCGGCGCACTAGCCCGTAACTCGCCAAAGAGCGGGTCGTCATACAGAAACTGCTCCGCCTCATTAAACGGGCCATCCTGGCGCTTCACCGCCACACCTCCGCGATAGACTCGCGACGACTCTTGCTCGCTTCGATGTGTCGACGCATCTTCGAGCGAGCCCTGTGGAGGTGACTCTTCACTGTGCCCTCGGGCATGTCCTTGTGGTCAGCAATAAACGCGATGGGCCACCCCTGCTGATGGAAAAGCAGCACGATGTCGCGCTGCTCCGGATTGAGTTGCTCCAGAGCGTCCTGCAAGGTGTCTCGCGCTGCGCCCCAGATTTCATCGTTGGTAGTTGATGCGCCAGGCGCCGACCCGTTCCCTCGGGCTGCGCCGACAATTTCACTGTCATAGCGCGGCTTGAGCTTCTGGTTCGCGTTGACATACAAGCGCTTGGCAATTGTGAACAGCCACGTTGAAAAACGATACCGCGGATCGAACCGATGCAGATTGGTCAGCACGCGCACAAAGGCGTCCTGAGCGATGTCTTCCGCGACATCAGGCCGCCCTGAAAGACGGAGCAGATACGCATAGAGCGAGTTCTGATGGGCCCGAATCAGTTCACCTGCAGCAGCTTTGTCGCCGCGATTGGCGCGCCGAATCAGCTTGTGCTCGTCGGACCGATTCATCACGAGAGTATACACGCGCACATCGCCTCCTGCTGCAGAAAAACACTCGTCAGGCAACCCAAACAAATGCCGTTCCAGACGGAAGCAAACTGACAAGCCGCTGGCCCGCTGGCTGATCAGGCGTTTGTCCGAGAATACAGGACGCCCTGCACGTTCAGGGGAGGTGTGTGTTGTTGGCCTTGTTTGTACCTTGCGGGCGCTGGCGCGACGTGGATCCAGGGCGTGGGTTTGTGCTGCCAGGTGAGTGTGATGGGCACACCATGGGTCGCGTGTTTTTCCAATGCGATTTCCGGACGATTGCATTGTCTCGACAGGTGCAGCAACACAGCCCCCCTGCTTGGAGCGACGCCAGCGACGAGCGCGGCGCTCTGTTCGTTGCTCAAGTGGCCGGCGCCGCCCATGATGCGCCGCTTGAGAAACGTGGGGCGAGGCGATGACGCCTGCAGCGCCGGGCAGTAGTTGGACTCGATCCCCAGAACGTCGACGCCCGCCAGCGCCGCCTCCAGCGCGGGTGTGGCTCGACCGACATCGGTCGCGTGCCCCAGCGCACAGCCTGCGCAAGACAAGCGATACGCGACCACGCCCGCCTTGTCGTGCGCAGCGCGGACGGCGCGGACGATGAGCCCATCATCGAAGGCGTTCTCGCCATCCTTGACGATGTGCAGCTGCGCTGCGCGAACACCAATTCGCTGCGCCGATCGCGCGTGGGCAGCATGCACATGGATCCGCATGCGCGCTGGCGCAAGGCGCGTCCAGGTCTCACGAAAATGATCGCTGTCGAGGTGTGTCAGGAACGCGTCGTCGATGTCCTCAAGCGACACACCAAGCGCATCGAGCTCACGCGCAGCCCGTCTGGGCGCGAGCCCGAGGTCAATGAGCATGGTTCTTCGCCAGCGCAGATGTTCCAGCCGAACGATCGAAAGATTCCCACCTGAACCGCTTGCGACAACGCAATAGGTGAAGCGCAGTTCCTCGCAATCGGCGCGCCTTCGTACAGCAGCGCCCGTGCTGGCGTCCATGCCCATACGCGCACAGTACCCGAGAGGCGCGCCGGGTGAAACCGACCCCTTAGCGCGGCCCGATCCTCAGGCTGCATGACGCGTGTGCTTGTTCTTACCCACGGTGCGTTGGTCTTCCGTCGCGCGGCGTTCGGGAAGGGCGTTCATTTCCTCAACAAGGTCGCTTGGTGAACACGCCCACAGGTCGGAGCCAATCTCTTCAGCGAGGTCGTCTGCGCGATTGAACACGCCGCCACCCACGACGATCTGCAAGTCCCTGCAGGCGCCAATCTCCTGAACGGTGTCGATCAACCTGCGAATTGCAGGAAGATCCGACGCTGCTGACGCGAAGAAGACGAGCACATGGGGGTGCGTGCTTTGAATTTCCCCAAGAATCTCGTCGTTTGCAATGCCGCCGCCAGCGAAACGCACCTGGTAGCCATCCGCTTCGAGCAGATCCACGGACATCTGCGCCGCGAGTTCGTCAGGGTCCGTCGGGCCGCACACTGCAAGCACGGTGCGCTTCCTGACAGAAGCTTGCGCGAACCTGCCCGCTGTCTGGTCCACGAGCACGCGCAGGAGGCGCGTGGCGAAATGATGCGTCAGCACGCTCATCTAGTCAGCGCGGTGCAGTTTCTCAATGCGCTCATACACAGGCCAGTACACATCCGCATACAGGTCGCGAGGATCATTCCCGCTTGTGAGCGTCTTCGTGACAAGTTGGCGAGCGCCGTCGCGATCTCCCTCGACAAGCGATTCAAACAAGCGTTCCGACACTGCATCCAGGTTCATGTCACGAGCCTCCAGCGCGCCTTGCTCTACGGTCCCCGATAAAGCAGGCTGTGCGACTATCCAAACATTGCCACTGACCGACTCCGCAGGCAGCGTGTGTCTACACCAGACCACAGTTCCATCGAACGAGCGAGCCCGAATGCGACAGCGTCAACACGCAGTGGAAGCGAGCGCTGCGATCCGGACCTTGCGCAGCCCGATAAGCGCGATCCCCTGTCTAGCGCAATCCCGGATGGCGCATTCGCCCGGGTTTTTTTGGCTCTGCTTTACTTGGCATTGGCGCGACGCCTCGATAACACACGCACACGCCAAAGGTGAGCGGTCTTTGCGTCACGGCGCTAAATCCCGCGTCGCGAATCGCCTGCACCATGGCGAGCCGATCCCGAAACTTCTCGACCGACCGGGGCAGATATCGGTAGGCGCCAGTCGTGTCGCCGCTGAGCCATGTCGCGGTCACGGGCATGATCCTGCTGCAGTAGATGTGGTTGAGTTTTTTCAGCAATGGCGAACGGGGTTCGCTGAACTCGAGCACAACCAGCCTGCCCGTTGGCTTGAGCACACGACAAAACTCCCGCAGCGCCTTGTCAGGCGCCGACACGTTGCGAACGCCAAAGGCGATCGAGACGACATTGAACGTGGCGTCATCAAAGGGCAGATCCTGCGCGTCCCCTTCGACGTATTCGATGCGCGACGCTGCGAGGACCTGCCTGCGTTTGTCTCGCGACAGTCGCTCGTTTGCGATGGCGAGCATCTCGGGTGTGAAGTCCAGCCCGACGACGCGCTGGGCCCGGGTCTGCGCGAACAGCCGCGTCAGATCGCCCGTGCCACAGGCAGCGTCAAGCACGACCTCGCCCGGTCTGACCGCAGACTCCTTAACAGCTTCCCGCCGCCATTTCTGATCTCTCCCGAAAGAGTGCACGCGGTTGTTCAGGTCGTAGCGCTTCGCAATGGCGCCAAACATCCTCTTGACGCGCTCGGGCTTATCTGCAGTCTTGTGCGGGTCGCCAGCCAGATCCTGCTCAGACCACACCAGGGACGGCGCAGCGCTGTTGACTGACGCATCTGTATCTGCTTTGGAGGCAGCGGCGGGCATGGGGGGATGCTAGCCCAATCCCGGTGGCGCGTGCATCTACACTTGGCTGTCATGCAGCGACTCCATTCCACAAGGCGCGCCACCGCGTTCCTTTTTGCCCTGGCGACTGTGGTTGTGTCAAGCAGCTGCGTCACGAATCCCGCCACAGGCAATCGGCAACTCAACCTGCTCAGCAGGGACCAGGAGATTGCGCTGGGCGAACAGGCGATGACGCAGCTCACGCAGCAATACGACGGCGCGGTGGCGGACCCGGCGCTGGCTGCATATGTGCAGCGCGTGGGCGAGCGCGTCGCAGCGACAGTCGAATCCGAATACGACGACTTGCCCTGGGAATTCACCTTGCTTGACAGCGAAGCCATCAACGCCTTTGCGCTCCCTGGCGGCAAGGTGTTCATCACACTGGGACTCGCGTCGCGCATGACGAACGAAGCCCAGCTCGCAGCGACTCTTGGCCATGAAATCGGCCATGTCACTGCGGAACACGCGGACAAGCGCATTTCCAACAACCTCATAGTTTCTACAGTGCTTTCAGGAGCAGCGACCGCTGCGGGCGGCTCGCAGGAAGCCTTGATCCGCAACGCAATCCCTCGAATCGTCGACGCTGCGGGAAAAGGGTTTCTCCTCAAGTTCAGCAGGGACGAAGAGCTCGAAGCAGACAGCCTGGGCATGCGCTACATGACCAGCGCAGGCTACGACCCGCGCGGCATGCTCCAGCTCATGCAGGTGTTGGAAGAGGAGGCGGCGTCATCAAGTCGAAACCTCGAATTCTTCAGCACGCATCCACACCCAGCCAGACGCATTGACCAGATCAAGACGAAACTCAACAAGAAGCGCTACCAACGCGCAATGGTCGATGGCGAGCACGACTTCAAGGAAGCGCAGTTTCGCCGCGACTTTCTCGCCCGCCTGCAGCGATGACACAACGGTTTTCTCCTGGTGGAACTGTTTTCGAGCTGTCCATTGTGGTCATTGCTGTCATTGCAGTCCTGCGATGCACCGCGTGCGCAGGCCCAGCTCTCAACCCTGCTTCGACGCCAGCCTCGCCACTTGCAGCTCCAGACGTTTGACCTCGCGCAGCACCGAATTGGTCTGCATCTCCATCCAGAACCACAATTTGAGCGCCGCCACCGCAAAGATTAAACCCGCGGCGCCAAATCCCCACATGAGCATGATGCGAACGTCAGAACTCTGAAAAAACCGCACCATGCAGAATATCCCAGCAGCGGTGAACACAACGCCAAGGAACATTGCGTACGCGTTGAGCCAGCGCCGCTTACCCGCGAAGATCTCCAGCGCCATCGTCAGCAGTCCCTGCTCTGAAGGGTCCGCAAGCGCTTCATCCAGACCATCCTGGCGTTCGAGCGCTTCTTTAATCTTGCTGTCGAGCTCTTTGAGTGTCGTCATGATTGTGCTCCTGTTTTTCGCTCAAGTCGGCCAGCGTCGCCAACACGTCGCTTGGCCATCACATGAGCGCGTCTACTGAGCAGTCGCTTCGCGAACGCCGCTGGTTCATGTTTTTAATGTTTTTCCATGCACATGCTCCAGCGCTTGCTTGAGCGCGTTGCGCGCATTGTGCAATCGCGACTTGACCGTGCCTGTGGGAATGGCTTCAACCGCTGCGATTTCCGCAACGCTGAACCCCTCCAGATAGAACAGCGACAGAACCGCCCGATGAGCCCGGGGCATCAGCGCCAGGACCCGCTGCAGCTGCGCGATGTCGTCGTCCGCTTCCACTAGCTCAGCGGGGTTGTCGCATTCACGACCAGCGCTTGATTCGCTGCAGGAAAGACCGGGACGCAGACGTCCCGGCTCACGTTGGCGAACCTGCTTGTTGACCCAGTCGGCGCACTTGTTTCGGACGATGCGGCAGGCCCAGGCGCGGAACCGAGCGGGATCGTCCAGCCTGCGAATGCCTCGCGCTATCGCCAGCAGCGCCTCCTGTGTTGCGTCTTCCGCTGCGTGCGCGTCCCCAGTGAGGCACAGAGCATGGCGGCGCAGTCGTCGCTGCCAGCGTTTGAGGAGCGCCGAGAGCGACGCTGACTCTCCCGACTGCGCGCGGAGGACGAGCAGTTCATCCGTGATGCGCGAAAGCGAGTGCGTCATGACAACCCCTTGTGGAAGGGTAGTCCGTCGTGAGGGGACGCAGGTTCACATATTTTGTTTTTTATGAATGCGCACCTTCTTTTGCAATATGCAAACGATCCAAGAGCCGGGACGTCCACGTCCCGGTTCACACATCTGAACGTCCACGTCCCGGTTCCCCATCTTGATCCTTTTCAGAATTATCCGCGCCTTGTGCGCTGCTTAAAAACATATCTGTACACATTGCGCAGATATCGTTCATTATTCACAGCTTTCGTGGAGCCACCATGCAGGCGTGCGCCGTATGTTCCGAATGTGATGTGCCAGATTGTTTGGGTATTTGTAATCGTGGCAGGCGCCGGGACGGGGACGTCCCGGCTCGCGGTCTGTTTGTGCGCCTGGGAGTTTGTGGACATTACACCTGCATTGCTTGGGGCGCCTCCTCAACCAGAATTTCCGCTTCCGTCTTCTCCTGCACCTCCTCGACGGTCACATCTGGCGCGAGTTCAGTCAAACGGAAGCGATGTTTGTCCCTGTCCATCTCGAGCACGCAAAGATCTGTAATAATCATGTCGATGCAGGCTTTGCCCGTCAGGGGCAGGGTGCACTCTTTGAGGATCTTGGCGCCCCCCTTCCTCGTGACGTGCTCCATCGTCACGACGACTTTTTCCACGCCCGCGACGAGGTCCATCGCGCCCCCCATCCCCTTGACCATCTTGCCCGGGATCATCCAATTGGCGATGTCGCCTGCCTGACTGATCTGCATGGCGCCAAGGATCGCCAGCTGCACGTGCCCGCCCCGGATCATCTCGAAGGATTCACTCGACGAAAAGAACGCAGCTCCGGGGACCGTGGTGATGGTCTGCTTGCCCGCGTTGATGAGGTCCGCGTCGATGTCGTCTTCAGTCGGAAACGGGCCGATTCCCAGCAAGCCGTTTTCCGACTGCAGCCAGACGGTCATCCCGTCGGGGATGTGGTTGGCGACAAGCGTGGGCATGCCGATGCCGAGGTTGACAACCATGCCGTCGCGGAGCTCCGCAGCGGCCCTTCGTGTAATCTGTTCGCGTGTGAGAGCCATGGACAGAGGATACCGCGCCAGCGACGCAGGCACGGCCCACGAATATTCGGAATCGCTTAGCGGTTCACCGCAAG
>Ga0114931_10000372_pt1 | contig 53408 bp, 50 predicted proteins | sample 2SBtaG_FD_89579 | JGI IMG/M metagenome (GOLD analysis project Ga0114931, IMG submission 89579) | Deep subsurface microbial communities from Kolumbo volcano to uncover new lineages of life (NeLLi) - 2SBTROV14_V59a metaG | ecosystem: Environmental > Aquatic > Marine > Volcanic | place: Kolumbo... | reverse complement strand
GCACCGGAGGCAGCGGCACCGGAGGCAGCGGCACCGGAGGCAGCGGCACCGGAGCCACTCGCCCCGCCGCTGCCTCCGGTGCCGCTGCCTCCGGTGCCGCTGCCTCCGGTGCCGCTGCCTCCGGTGCCGCTGCCTCCGGTACCGCTGCCTCCGGTACCGCTGCCTCCGGTACCGCTGCCTCCGGTACCGCTGCCGGAGCTGCCGCCCGCTCCCGTACCGCCTGCTCCCGTGCCGCCCGCTCCCGTGCCGCCCGCTCCCGTGCCGCTGCCGCCGGAGTTGCTGCCGGCCGTACCGTGCGCGTGGGCGCCGAACAGATCACCATTCGACGAGCTGCCGCAGGCCGTCGTCGCCGCCAGCGCGAGCGCCGATCCGAAAAGGACGAAAGGCAGGGTTCTACGTTTCATGACGAGGCTCCTGTTGTGCGGCGACGCCCCCCGGCAGCGGAAGCAGGAAGTTCGCAGGGTAGCACGCTGCCCCCGGGGATGACGCATGTGCCGCGCGCCCGAAAATGTGCAGCAGCGCGACAAACCCTGGGCTACGCGGGTTCGGCCCAGGTGTAGATGTGCGAGCCGGAAAACCGCCCACTTCCGGGCTCCCGGTCCTCGAGCGGTTCCCGCGACGCGGCATCGAGCAACGCGAGGCCCGCCGAGGGCCCGAAGGACACGATGTAGTGACGCTTGTCGAGCGTGAGCGCCACGCCTCTCACGTTCGGTAGCTCGCGGGCCTCGACCAGCGTGCCGTCCATGCGCCAGAAGCCGAGCAGATTTCCCCATGGATTCGTCACAGCGACGACGCCCGTTCCGGGATGGATGCAGACGCTGAGCGACTCGCCGAGCATGCGCGAGACCACGTCGGCGGGCTCCCGCACCTGCGCCATCGGAGCCTGCCCCGTGCGGAGCGACAGTCCGCCGGGCTCGGCCTGTTCGGCAAGACCGTCGCGCGGCGCCGAGACCACAGCGAAGCTCCGGTCGCTCTGGAACGCGATGTGCCCGGTGTTCAGCCGCGGATTGTCGACCGGGTAGCGGTCGAGCAGCTTGCGGCTCGCGACGTCCACGAACGTCACGCACGGCATGTGCTCGCTGTCGTCGATCGGGCCGCCCCCGTTGGTGATAGCGAGCGTGCGGCCGCCGTCGACGAGCACGCAGTCGTGCGGGCGGGCGCCGAACGTGGGGAAACGATCGATGACGGCAAAGGTCCTGCCGTCGCGGACGGAGATCACGCCCTCGCGGCTCGAGAGGTCCATCTCGACGCCGAGCACGACCTCGCCGCTCTTGACGTAGCTGCCGTGGCCGTAGAACGCATGCCCCGGCATCGGCGCGATCACCGACAGCACCCGCCGCTCGACCAGATCGACGTAGCAGGCGCCGGGGCCGCGCTTCTCGAACAGCGCTGCCTGGCCCGGCCGCTTCGGGTGCAGCGCGAGGCCATGGGCGAGGAAGTCGAGCTCGATGCGCTCGAGCGACGGCTCGGCGGCATCCAGGTCGAGCAGATCGAGGTAGTGCCGCACGGCGCCCACAGCGTCACCAAAGCGTGTGCCGCCCACCACCACGCCCAGCCGGGTGCCCGGGCGGCGAATGTACTCCGCTCCGAGTGTCGACGCCGTCGCGCCGCGCTTCTTCGAACGGCTCGACTTCCACTTCGCGCTCATGCCGCGGCAAGCATAGCGCGCATCTCGGTTCGCGGCGGCCTTTGCCCCGCCTTCGAGGAGCTCGGCCGCATCCGGAGGCAGCTTGGTGCTGCCGACGAGCAGCTGGCCGAAGGTCTTCTTGCGCGAGCGGCCCACCTGGGCATGACAAGTGGAGCCGCTGCCGTACATGGAGAACATGCCGGTATCCCAGGGCACACCCGCGCGCGAACAGGCGTGACGCGCCTCGTTCAGCATGCGCATGCCGACCTCGAAACAGTGGCCGAGCGCCTGGGGCGAATCGCCGAGCAGGGTCTTCGCGAACTTCTCGCGAGCCGAAGCGCTGGCGCGGATGCGATCGCGCTCCTCCTCGGGCAGCCACATGGCCTGTCGCGGCCCCTGGTCGAGCGCAACCTGCAGCAGACAAGCCTCGCCCGCCGGACCACGACCGAGCGGCGGGTAGCCGAACTGGACGTCCTCGCGCAGCCCGGACTCGTGCAGCGCCACGGCCAGTGCGGCGATCGCCAGCTGCCGCTCGCTTCCGGGCCAACCGATCGGCTCGCAGTCGGCGAGTGGGGCTCCGTCAGGCGCCTGGCAGCGGGTCAGCCGCTGGGCCGTGCTGGACAGCTGCTTCGCGATGCGCACGTAGCGCTGGATTGCCACCTGGCGCGTCTCGACGCGCACCCACGCATGGCGGGCGGCATTCCAGCGTGGCGCCCGGCAAAATGCGCTCGGGTCGGCGCACACCGGCCGGAGCTTGCAGCCTGGAAGCTGCGGATCGGTGCCGCAGGCGGGCAGCGCTTCGTACGAGTACGGCGAGTGACCGGGCGGTGCGTGCGAGATGGCAAGCGCCAGCACCGCCCTTGCCAATGGGCCCAGCGTCACAGCAGGCATGGTTGCTTCGTGGCTTTTCTGGTCGGTCCCCCCCCGACGCGACCTAGATGAGCCGCTTGGCCCACTTGAGCTTGTCGCTGCCGTACGGCGGATAGCGCAGCGACGGATCCACGTAGGTCGGCTTGTCGAGCACGCTCTTCTTGTGTGTGAACGTGTCGAAGCCGGCCTTGCCGTGGTAGGCGCCCATCCCGCTCGGACCCACGCCGCCGAAGGGCAGCTCGGGCGGCAGCAGGTGCGACACCGCGTCGTTCACGCACGCGCCGCCGGAGCTCGTGCGCTCGAGAACGCGCGCTGCGCAGTCCTTGTCCCGGGTGAACACGTACAGAGCGAGCGGCTTGGGACGCTCGTTGATGAACCGGATCGCCGCGTCCACGTCGGGCACCGTCAGCACCGGCAGGATCGGTCCGAAGATCTCGTCGGCCATGGCCGGCGAACCCGGGTCCACGTTGCGCAGCACGGTGGGCGCGATGTACTTGCTTTCAACGTCGGTTTCGCCGCCGACGACCTTCTCGCCACTGTCGAGCAGGCGCGAGAGCCGCGCGTGGTGGCGCTTGTTGACGACGCGCGCGTAGTTCGGGCTCTGTTTCGGGTCGTCGCCGTAGAAGTCGCGGAGCGTAGCGCGCAGCCGCTCGATCAGCGCTTGCTCCATCGACTCGTGCACGAGCACGTAGTCCGGCGCCACGCACGTCTGTCCGGCGTTGAAGAACTTGCCCCACACGATGCGGCGCGCCGCCACGTCGAGGTCCACGTCGCGATCGACGATGGCCGGGCTCTTGCCGCCGAGCTCGAGCGTGACGGGCGTGAGGTGTTTCGCCGCCGCCTCCATCACGATGCGGCCTACGGTGCCGTTGCCCGTATAGAAGATGTGGTCGAAGCGCTGGGCAAGCAATGTCGTGGTCTCGGGGACGCCGCCCTCGACCACGACCACGGCGTCGCGGTCGAAGTACTTCGGAATCAGCTTCGCCATCAGCGCGGACGAGGCGGGAGCCACCTCGCTCGGCTTGATCACGGCGCAGTTGCCGGCCGCGAGGGCACCGACGAGCGGCGCGAGCGCCAGCTGGATCGGGTAGTTCCACGGCGCGATGATCAGCACTACGCCGAGGGGCTCGGAGTAGACGCGAGCCTTGGCCGGCTGGGCCGCCAGCGGCGTCTTCACCTTCCTGGGCTTCAGCCACTTCGGCAGGTGCTTGATGGCGTAGCTCACGTCGCCCATCAGAAAGCCGATCTCGCCGATCCACGCCTCGAACTCGGGCTTGCCCAGGTCCTGCCTGAGCGCCTCGATCATCGCGGGCTCGTTGTCGCGAAGCATCGCGGCAAACTGCTTGAGCTGCGAGAGCCGCCACTCGAGCGGACGGGTGACGCCGGAATCGAAGGCGCGGCGCAGGCGCGCGACCGTTTCGACGATCTCCTTGTCGTCGGAAGCGGGTTGTTCTGATGGAGTGGTGGTGGTCGTAGGCTGGGCGAGCGACATGCGCGCTATCATAACCACTGGATCGGGCCTGAACAGGAGCCGAATTGCTTCGTGAATTCGGTCGCTTGCTGCAAACCACTGAACGACCGCGCGGTATCGCTCTACAGCGAAAGTGCAAGGCCGGCCGACACGCTGCGCTCCCCCAGAGCGGACCCGTCGACACGCACATCGAGACCGAGCGGCAGCGACACGCTGACGCCGCCGCCGAGTGTGTAGTGGTGGCGATCACTGCCGGTGTACGGCAGCCCGGCGTGATGCCATGCCACCGGACCGCCGAACCCGCGAACCGCCGCGTAGGGGCTCACGCGCTCCCACAGCGTGTAGCCGAACATGACGCCGACGCGCAGATCGGTGGTGGAGAGCGAGGTCCGCTCGCTGCCGCCGCGCTGGGTCGTGTGCGTCCCGGACGTGCCGAAAGTGAGCGTCGCGACGAGGAACGGCACACGACCGGGATCGCCGAAGAGCTGGTACGAGCCGCTGACCGCGACCAGCCAACCGGGAGCGAGATCGTAGTCGTAGCCCTCGCCGCTCATGTGCCCGTCGAGCAGCGCGCCAGCCGAGAGGCGCAGCGAGACGCGCTTGTCGAAGCGCCGCCCGAAGGACGCGACGACCGAATCCTGCTGGAGCTCGTAGTTCTCCGCACCGTTGAAGCGGAGGTCGGACCACACGTGTGCGTAGCCGGCGCCGACCATCCACGCGGAACCCTGGTCGTTCGCCCCACCCTCGCAGCCCGTCGGACCGACGGGCGCCGCGAGCCCTCAGGCGTGGGCCGGGCGCGCCGCGCCGATGACGACCAACGACAGGCCGGCCGAGGCGATGAGTGCCGTGAGGCGGATCACCGAACCATCATGCAGCCCGGGCACCCCAAGCGGAAGCCCGCTCGACACCTCAGGGACGGGGCCGTCCTCCTGACCCCGTTTGACCACTGAACGTCCGCCGCGTCGATCGCCTCTCCCAAGCGATCGAAGTCGCTTTCGGCGCGGCCGCTAGAACTTGATCGGGTCTCTAGCCGGCGGCGAGCTGGTACAGGTAGCCGAGCGTCGAGAGCGTCCATTCCAGTGTCTGGACGTTGAAGCTCGTCGCGTCGTACATCTGTGCCAGCATGCCGCCCGGGCGCGTCTCGAGGATGCCGCGCCAGTTGTATTGCAGGAGGTGCTGGCGGAGCGGCAGCGGCAGCGCGCGGTTGCCTTCTTCGCGGGTCGGGGTCGACACATCGAAGCGGCCCTCGAACGTGGGGTCGCCGAGCACGCCTCCGGCGCTGCCGCTCGAGAACAGCGAGCCGAAGCCGCTCTTGATCTCGTTGACCACGCCGCCGCCCGTTTTCGATCGAACCGCCGCGCGGGCGGCGAGCCGCTGCGACATCACGAAGGAGCACAGGCAGCGATCCTCGCCGGCCGCCTGCTTGACCGCGTCGGCTTCATAGCCCTCGACGATGAAGGCCCGCGCGTCGCCTATCTCGACGCGGAGCTCACGCCCCACGCGCGCAAGGCGCGGCAGATACACGAACGGAGCCCAGCCCTGGTACCAGGCGAGGTCCGGCGTGTTGCCGAGCGCGTAGCTTTTCGCCTGCGCCCACTCGTTCAGCGCGCGCTCGGCCGCGTACGGGTCCTGCGCCTGCTGCGGATATCCGCCGCCGGATGCAGCCGGATATCCGCCGCCGGCAGGAGCCGGCGGATAGCCGCCCGCCGGCGGAGGCGGCGGATAACCGCCGCCGGGCGGTGCACCCGGCGGGCCCGGAGGGTTCTGTGCCATCGATCAAGAGCTCCCGATCAGTGCCAAGACGACGAATCCAGAGCTATCTGCACCGGGTAGGTCCGTCAAGCGCGGCGCTAGCGTCGATTGCTGCCGGCTGGCTCTTCGCGTGTCCATCGTTTGCGCAGAGCGATCGGCGCCATCGCAAACGGCAAACGTGCAACATCCGGCTGGATTGCAGATGGCCAGCATCGTCGATTTCTCCGGCCTGCCTCCTGGCTCGGCGCTGCTCTCGAGGAACGTCGCCAAGACACCGCCGCCTGCCTGCTCTGGGCGGGCAACGGGTACTGATGTCGAGAACCCGGCTTGGAAATCCTGGAGGCCCCATGCGCAGAATCCTGTCGTCTCTCTTCCTGTTCCTTGGCTTTTTCCTCGTGGCCTGCAGCAGCTCCGGCTCTGGCGGCACGGGCATGGGACAGCCGGGCGGCGGCTGCGCGAGTGGCGGGGACTGCGCGAGCGGCCTGTGCGCCACGAGCCAGGACTTTCCCGGTGGGTACTGCACACAAGGCTGCTCGCTGACCGATCCCAACAGCTGCCCTGCCGGCTCGGTGTGCATCGACGACGCGAGCGGCGTACCGCCGAACTCGGGCATCAGCGCCGTCTGCTACCAGACGTGCAACAGCAACACCGACTGCACGCGGGCGGGCTACCAGTGCCTCGAGAAGTCGAACCACATGGTCTGCCGGAACGGGAACTAGCTCAGCGCGAGCGCCCCGACCGCACCGCTAGTGCTCGTCGACCCTGACGAGATGGCTGAGCTTCCGCTTGCCCTCGACCTTGGTGTTGCGCAGCACGAGCCTCGAGACCTGACCCAGCGACAGCGACGTCTCGCCGCCTTTGATCGTCGAATCCCGCGCGTCCACGCGGCAGCTCTGCGACGTGTCGATCGCGGTCTCGGTCGCTTCGACGCTGCTCTTGACGATGTACAGCTTGGCGGCCTGCGAGAGCCGGATCGCTGTCTCGTCGGACGTGACGTGACTGTTCTTGTCGATGCGCACTTCGGCGTTCATCCCGCCGTCGAGAGCCGTCTCGGTGGCCTTGATCGTGCTGCCTTCCAGCGTCACGTGGCCGTTCGTGCCCACCTTGATCGCCGTGGCGCCCTCGAACGTGCTGTTCACGACGGTCACGCGGCTGTTCGCGGCAGCCTGGACCACGGTCGCGCCCTTCAACGTGCAGTTCTTGATCGTGATCGTGCAGTTCATCGACCCCTGGATCACGGTCTGGTTGTCGAGTGTGACGGTCTTGTTCTCGACGACGAGGTGGTCGTCGAGGCCGCACATCAAGGTCGACTTCCCGTCCCAGCTGCCCCGGTCGAGCGGTGCCGGAACGGCCCGGCTCTGCCCGGGTCCGATGGCGCTTGCGCCCGCCGCCACGAACACGGCAACCCCCGTCCCCAGCAGGAGGACGAAGGGGGCGATCAAGAACAACGGGTTGAAGCGGGTCTGCAGCTGGATCGGCTGGGAGGGCGCCGGGAAGTGGGCCGGCGGTACCCAGATCGGCGGCTGCCGCCAGCCCGGCGGGCGCTGCTGCGCGATTGTGCGCATGGCGCCCACGGTGTTGCTCCGCCCGCAGTACGAGCACTTGACGACGCGGGCGTTCGGCTTGGCGTCGAGCGGCGCGCCACAGTTCTGGCATTCTAGAAGCACGAACCCAGGATACCGCCATCGGCCGACCCGCACAGGCAAAAGAGTTTGCGGCGAAAACCCGGCCCGCAAGCAAACATTGTCCGCCGTCCCGGTCTAGGCTCCGGCCGACATGCCCGCGGACAAGTTCGACGATCTGGTGATCGGTGCCGGCATGGCCGGGCTCACCGCGGCCGCGCTGCTCGCGCGGCAGGGGCGCCGCGTCGTGGTGCTGGAAGCCCACGACACGCCAGGCGGCTACGCGCACACGTTCCAGATGGGGGCTTTCCGCTTCTGCGCGCAGGTGCACTACATCTTCAACTGCGGCGAGGGCGAACCGGTGCACGAGCTTCTGCGCCAGCTCGACCTGCACGAACAGGTGCGCTTCCACCGCCTCGACCCGGAGGGCTTCGACCACGTCGTGGTCGCGGGCGAGCGCTACCGCATCCCCAACGGCCTCGAGAAGTTCCGCGACCGGCTCATCCGCCGCTTCCCCGACGACGCCGAGCCGCTGCAGCGCTACTTCCGCACGATCATGGCCATCGGCAGCGAGCTCGACGCCATGCTGCGCAAGTCCGGCTGGCGCGACTACGCTGCCGCGCCGTTGCGCTTTCCGCACCTGCTCCGCTACCAGGGCTGGACGCTACAGCAGCTCTACAACCGCGTGCGCATGCCGCGGCGCCTGCAGGCCCTGCTAGCCGGGCAGGCCGGCGACTACCTGCTCCCGCCGGCCGACGTCTCGCTGCTTCTGCACGTGGCGCTCGTCCGCGGCTACGACCGCGGCGCCTACTATCCCGAGAAGCACTACCAGCACTTCATCGGCAGTATCGCCGATTACATCCGCGAACAGCCCGGCTGCCGGCTGCTGCTCGAGGCCGAGGTCGAACGCATCCTGGTGGAACGGGGTCGCGTGGTCGGCGTCCGCACGAAGGCGGGCGAGACGTTCCGGGCCGAACGCTACGTCTCCAACGCCGACCCACGCCGGACGGCCGCGCTCGTCGGCGAGCGCGCGCTGCCCAAGCGCTACGTCGACGCCCTCGACTACGGGTACTCGTCAAGCACCGTGACCGTCTATCTCGGCCTGCGCGGCCTGGATCTGCGCGACCACGGTTTCGGATCTTTCAACGTCTGGCACTACCCGCACGATGACCTGAACGTCATCTACCGCCGCCAGCAGGGCCCCGGGAGCCTCGACGATCCCTGGCTCTTCATGTCCACCCCCACGCTGCACACAGAAGAGCCCGGCCTCTGCCCGCCCGGCACCCAGATCCTCGAGCTTGCCACCAGTGCCGCCTACGCCCCGTTCAAGGAGCTCCGCGACCGCGATCCCCGGCGCTACCACCGGGAAAAGAAACGCATCCGCGACCGCATCGTCCAGGTCGTCGAGGACCGCTACGTCCCCGGCCTGTCCCGCCATATCGTCAAGGCCATCACCGGCACACCCGCCACCAATGAACGCTACTGCTGGGCCCCTTCCGGAAATGCGTACGGCTCGGCGCTGACACCGCTGAACGTGCGCAAACGCATCCCGTTCGAGACGCCGCTCGATAACCTCTGGGTCGTCAATGCGTCGGCAGGATTTCCGAGCATCGCTGGAACGGTGGGAGCGGGGATGGAGTTGGTGGACGAGCTCTTGTAGCCGAGCTGGGGCGCGCTCAGTCGCACAGACCCTGGGCGCGCAGGATGCGAACTACCTGGGACACCGAGGAAGGCCCGCACGCCGGATGCGCAGCCTCGCGCGCTTCGTCGAGGCGGCCCTGGCCTTCGAGCGCGAGACCGAGGAGGGCGTGACCCCGCAGCGCCAACCCGGGCTTGAAATAGCCGGCGAGCAACTGCTTTTCCCGGAGCGCGGCGCGCGCGTCGCGCTCCGCCGGCCCGAAGGCCTGCGCGTCGATCTCGCGTCCAGCGCGCATCACACGCAGCAGCGGATCGTGGCTCACCCCGACGCTCTCCAACCCGCCGGTGCGGCGCAGAGCGCGAGGCCCCGCCGCGACGCGCCGCGCGGCCAGCCCAAGCCACTTCCCATTCTCCGCGGCCAGGTTCGAACAGTCCTCCGGCCATGTGAACGCGGGATCTAGCGCTTGCGCTTGCCCGTCTTCAGGATGTGGAAATAGCGGCGCCCGATGCCGAGGGCGGCGGCGGCTCGTTCGACGCTGCCGTCATGTTCCGCAAGGGCACGTTCGACGTAGGCCTTCTGCAGGGCTTCGAGCACGCGGAGCCGCGCGACCGGGAACGGCAGCCGCGCGTGCAGGACCTCGCGCATGCTGCGCTCCGCACCGGCAAGCGCATCCCCCACGTCCGCCGGCGGCTCCTCCTCGAAGTCTGCGCTCACGTCACCGGCGACGAGCTGCCGCGCGATGGCATTTTTCAGCTCGCGCACGTTGCCGGGCCAGTCGTAGCTTTCCCAACGCTGGAGCAGATGGTGGGGCAGCTGCGTACCCGGCGAAAGCTCCGACCAGAACTGGCGCGCCAGCACGGCGATGTCGCCCCGGCGACGGCGCAGCGGGGGCAGCGCGATGCGGCCCACGGCCAGGCGATGGAACAGGTCATCGCGGAACAGACCTTCCTGGACCGCGCGGTCCAGATCGCGGCGCGTCGCCGCGATCACGCGGACATCGACCTTGAGGAGGGAGTTGCCGCCCACGCGGCGGACCTCGCCGCGCTCGAGCGCGCGCAGGAGCTTCGGCTGCAGGCCCACGTCGAGGTCGCCGATCTCGTCGATGAACAGAGTGCCGCCGTCCGCCTGCTCGAAAACGCCCACACGCCGATTCGTCGCGCCGGTGAAGGCTCCGCGCTCGTGGCCGAACAGTTCGCTCTCGGCGAGGTTCGGCGGAATGGCGGTGCAGTCCAGCACCACGTAGGGTCCGTTGCGACGGGGACTGTGCTCGTGGATGGCCTCGGCCAGCACTTCCTTGCCGGTTCCGGTCTCGCCCTCGATCACCAGCGACACCTCGCTGTCGGCGAGTCGCTCGACGAGGGGGTACAGCCGAGTCATCTCAGGGCTCTGTCCGACGAAGCGACCGAAGCCCGTGCGGCGCGGCGCGCGGGCCGTGCGCCCCCCGGGCTCGTGGCGATCCACGCGCAGGGCGCTGCTGCCGAGACGGACGATTTCGCCGCCCGCCAGCAGGGCCTCCACTACGGCGACGCCGTCAACGAACGTTCCGTTCGTGGATTTCAGATCCGTGATGCGCAGCCGGCGCCCTTCCACGTCCAGCGCGACGTGGCGGCGGCTCACCTCGCGATCGTCGATGCGCATCGCGCACGCCTCGCTCTGGCCGAGCAGCACCGGTCCCGGTTCCTCACCCTCGAGCGCGAAGGACTTGCCCGCGTCGGGGCCTTCGATCACGACGAGGTCGAACCGGGCGTTTTGCGGTGCTTCCGGCTCGTAGCGCTGGCTGGCGGCGGTAAGGAGCTCTTCACTCGGGTCGCCCACGGCGCGCAGCATAGCACCTGCGCCGGATCGGGATGCGAGAAGACGAGAAGGAAAGCGGCAAGCGCGCGGGTCATCCTTGCCTCACATGCAGCCGATGCGCTGCGTGCTCACGACGACGTCGTCGAACCACGCGCGGTTGGAATGGTTCTTTGCGTCGGAAGTCTCGAGGTAGTGCTGCAGTCGCACCATGTTGAGCCCCAGGGCCTTGGTGTCGCGGAAGTGCATGGTCTTCTCGTCGTCCGCCAGCTTGCCGTCGAGCCAGTAGGCCATCTCGCCGTTGTTCTTCCCGACGTCGTTGGCCTTCATCATCATCTCCAGGCACACCCACTTGCCCGTGGGCAACGGCACGTCCTGGGCCGGCTTGAAAAGATTGCCCCAGCAGCACTCCAGCCCGTTCGTGCAAGGCATGTCCTTCTGCGCGCATCCGTTGCAGACGGCCTGGGCATCGTTGTACTGGTTGCAGGTCGAGCCAGGGTCGCAGTGCATATCGGGGGAGTACGTGTAGAAGTACGTGTTGTGCGTGTTCGCCTGGAAGTCGACCGTGGTGCCCATCGCGCGCGAGCCGTTCGGGCGACACCCCGCGTTGCCGTACGCATCCCAGAACTGCTGGCTACCGCTGATGTTCAGGAAGTGATGCACGCGCTCGTGGTCGGGGGCGAGCTTCACGTAGGTGCGGAAGTAGAGCTTATCGTAGCTCTTGAGCGCACAGCCGGCCTTGTTCGCTCCGTCGCAGGTTCGATAGATGAGATCCGCACCGCGGTAGCCCGCGCTAGCCGCCGCCGGGTAGTAGACGGCGTACTTCCCGGTGTGCGCGTCGGTCGACGACGTCATGCGCCCCGGGTTGTCGGCGCCAATCGAGTCCGTCCAGCCCCAGCTTTTCTTCCAGCTGTCGAAGCCCGCCGCCATCCCCTCGAAGTCCTCGCAGAACAACCAACCGGGACCCGGGTTGTTGCAGTCGTAGGAGGCGGAGGACCCGCCGCTTCCACCGCTGTTGCCGCTTCCCCCACTGGAAGCGCCCGCGCCGCCCCCGCCGCCGCCGCTCGAGCTGCCGCCACCGCCGCTCGAGCTGCCGCCGCCGCCGGCGTCCACGCCCGGGCCGCCGCCGCTCGAGCTGCCGCCGCTGGACGCGCCGCCATTCGACGTTCCGCCAACTGACGACCCGGCCGAGCTTCCGTTTCCGGAGGAGCAGGCGGCCAGGACAAACACACAGGCAACCGCAGGCAAGCGAAGGGCACGCATGGCGCCTCCCCGCAATGCAAGGCGCGTTCCGCTGCGGGATCCGCGGGATCCGCCCTGCTCGGGAACAGCTGGATCCCACCTGACGGCAAGCAACGGGATCCAGCGGATCCGATCCGCGCTGCCAGCGGAGCCGGATACCGTCGACGCGCACCGCCCGAGCCCAACGAGCTCGGCGCACGAAGGAAGGAAACGCGACCACCGGCACGCCAGTTGCAAGTTGCAAGCTGACACCCGATGACGCTCTTCCGCACCCTTGCACTCTGCGCAGTTTCCGCTCTTTCCCTCGCTGCTTGTGGCTCCGGCAACGACGCATCGGGATCCACGGGATCCGGCGGGTCCGCTGGGTCCACCGCAGGCAGCGGCGGCTCCAGCGGCAGCACCGCAACCGGTGGCGCGAGCGGTGGTGGCGCGAGTGGTGCCAGCGGCGGGACGGGCGGCGCGAGCGGGTCGGGCGGCGCGAGCGGGACGGCCGGCACAGCCGGTTCGAGCTTCAAGCCCTACTTCTTCGATAACTTCGAGAGCTACACGGACGGCGACTCGCTGTCGAACAACCAACCCTTCGATGCTGCCGGCCACACACACGCCTCCAGCGAGCAGGCTCACCGCGGCAAGCAGTCCGCCAAGATGGAGATCCACGCGGGCGACGCCGGCGGCTTCGGCAAGTGGGGCGGCATCATTCCCATCAAGCCGGTTCTCGGCAAAGGGCAGGAAGTCTGGGTGCGGCTGTGGGTGATGTAGCCCTCGAGCTTCCAGTTCACCGCGTCGCCGTGGATGAAGTTTTTCAGGCTGCACAACCAGACCTTCGACGGCAAGAACGGCGGCTACAACGACCTGTACGTCGACAATGCCGATAGCACCACGAGCGTTCTGAGAACCATCAAGGAGATCGACAACAAGTGGGCTGTCTACGACGGACCGAAACTGCCGCGCGACACCTGGGAGCGCTACGAGATGTACCTGTACATCGACGACAAGTCGGTAGACGCGGGCGGCAAGGGGCGCGTGCGCATCTGGCGCAACGACGAGCTCATCTTCAACCGCACGGACGTGCCGACCATCACCGAGAGCGGCGGAAACATCAACGCCTTCTACCTCTTCACGTACTGGAACAACGAGCAGCCACCGGACAACTACTGCTACGTCGACGACCTCGCGATTGCGACCAGCGCCAGCCCGCCCCCCAACAAGGACGCACAGGGCAACGCGTACGTCGGTAGCTGGCCCTGAGCGGACGTGTCGGGACCCTACGGGGGCTTACGCGGGCACGTCAAATGTCGCCGTCGCGCATGCGACGTTCTGGTCCAACTTGCCCGCGGCGTTGCCCGGGCGCCTCGAGTGGCCTCGCGCTCAGACCTCCACTTCGGAGACGCGCAGCGAGACGACCGCGATGCCGCCCTTGGCGCGGACGGCGAGGCGGATCTGGTCGTCTTCGGAGTCGGGCACCCACTCGACCTCGCGCCCGGTCCCGATGACCTGTCCCGACGCTTCCCAACGCGCGGTGACATTCTCGGGGCCGCCTTCGATGCGCACCCGCACGCGATCGCCAGAGCGCTCGGCGGCGAGGCTGAACGTGGGCGGAGCATAGAGCGGCAGGTCGCGCGTGCGCTGTGCACGGCGCGGCGAGGTGTCGCGCCAGTGGTCGGCCGCGGGCGGATCGTTCCTGGCCGAGCCGCCGTCGAAACCGCCGTCCGGCGGCGCCTGGTCGACCACCGTCGTGTCCGGCGCCGCGTCGGATGCGTCGGTGCCCGCGTCATAGGGCAGCGCGTCGTACACCGTCGCGTCTTCCGAAACGTCCTTGCCGCCGTCGTACGGCAGCGCGTCGTACACCGTCGGCTCTTCCTTCACGTCGTGGGCAGCGTCGACGCTGGGGTGATTCGTGCTGGTCGAGCCTCCGCAGCCCACGGTGCCCACGCTGACCGCGCCGAGCATCGCGACGCCCTGCAGCGCCTGGCGCAACCGCCGCGTCGGAGCGCCGCCGCCCTTGCGCGCGCCCGCGCGCCGCGCCAGCGCCCGCATGTCCTCGTTGAGGTCGTCGATCTGCGCGTGGCGCACGCGATCGAGCGCGGAGATCTCGAGCCCCAGCAGCGCCGTCTTCTTGAGGATCAGGTCCTCGTCGGCGAGGTCGGCGGTCTCGGCGATCTCGAGCGCGCGCCCGAGCAGCTCGGCGTTCTCGAGCGCAATGTCACGCGTGAGGTCCGCCGCGCGACGCGACAGCGCCGCTACTGCAAGCCGCTGGTCGTCGTAGAAATACTCCAGCAGCTTGGCGGAGTAGCCGAGTCCCATGTAGCGGTTGGCCACGCCCCAGGCCGCAAAGTTCCGCTCGCGGAAGGCTGCCGAGCAGATGCGATACATGAGCTCGGTGCGGTCGTCGGCGATGCGGTAGTCCCACCCGAGGTGGCTTCCCGTCAGGATCCCGCGCGATTCCAGCAATTGGTGCAGCGGCGTGCCGTGGTACGGCTCGACGCGGCAGAAATTCACCGGGTGCTCGGGGTGGTTCTTGATGAACTCGATGTTCCGGCGCACGTCGTCGAGCGTGGCGTCGGGCTCGAAGATCAGGAGGTTGTAGCAAGCGAAGATACCCGCCTCGCGCATCGCTGCGAGCGCCTGACCCACCGTCTGCGTCTGCGTCTTGCGGTTCAGGTGATCGGCCGAGGCCTGCGACGCATTCTCGACGCCGACGTAGAGCCACACCACGCCCAGCTTGGCGAGCTCGCGCGCGAGCTCCGGCGTCACCGTGTCGGGGCGGCACTTGCCGACGAGCGCGGCCTTGCCGACTCCGAACTCGTCCAGATGGCGACGCATCTCCGTCACTCGCTCGAGCGAGTCCCCGGGGCGCGGCAAGAGGAAGTTGTCGTCATGGAAGCAGAACACAGCAGACTTCCGGCCGGCCGCGTGCCAGAGCCCGGCCATCTCGGTGGCCACGTTCTCCGGTGAGCGGCGCCGGAACTTCGCGCCCTCGGCGCCCCGCGCCTTGGCGTCGCGCGAGGCCGTGGTGATGGCGCAGAAAGAACACGCTCCCCAGCAGCCGCGGCTTCCGCTCATGGGAATGAACGGCACGCCGACGTGCGAGGTGTGGCGCCGGTAGCGGCGCGCAAACGGCAGCGCGTCGAGATCATTTTCGAGCGACCGGGGCGCCGTCTGCATCGGCTGTCCGCTCGCGCTGCGGAGCGCCATGCCGGCGACGGTTTCGAGCTCTGTCTTGTCGTCGAGCGCTGCCAGAAGCTCTACGATCGTCTGCTCGCCTTCGTGCAGCACCACCGAGTCGATGCCCGTGCTGGCGCCGAGTGCGTGTCGCCAGGCCATGGTCGGCCACTGGCCGCCTGCGGTGATGTGGCCGCTGAATCCCGCTGCGCGCAGCCTGCGCGAGAGGCTCAGGAACTCGTGCGCCCGATGCTGGAACTGGATACCCAGACCGACGACCGCCGGCTTGAACGAGAGCAGCTTCTGCACGACGGCGTCGATCTCTCCCCGCTCGTTGAATCCGACGACGCGCACATCATGGCGCGCTCCCGCCGCGGCCGCGGAGATCATGCAAAGTCCCAGGTTCTCCTCCATGTCTGCGCCAACAAGAACGACTCGCATGATTCCTCCCAGTCTCCGCACCACCGGTACAGACTGTTGATATCCGTCAAGCTCCCCGACTGTGCCTGATCGGTCTGCCCTGACCATGGCACAGCTGTGCCACAGGTATGCTCGCGCTCTGCCAGGAAACGACTCTTCGCATGCAACGTCGATGCGCTTCGCAAGTGTCGTGCCGGAGATCACGATCAGGTGATATCGATGGGATCCCGGCATCGCGGGCGCACCCGTAGGAGCGTCGCTGCCCTACCCGAGAACTCCCGCGCCGCTATGCCGAGGATGCTGGCCAGCGTTGGCTCGAGCAGACCGCGACGCGCGAGGCGCACGAGCTCGCGGTCCCAGGCGTAGGAGATGTTCGCATCACGACCGCGCCATTCTGTCATATGATTGTCACCTATGACCCGTTTGCCCCGGATCGGTCGACGAACCTTCACGATATGGCTGGGCGCGGCGGGGGGCGCGGTGGTGCTCGGCTGCTCTTCCAAGGACGCAGCAGCCGCGAAACGCACACCGACGTCGCTGCCGCCGCTGGACAGCGTCAAGCTGACAACCGACCGCACGATCGTGCCCACCAAGGTGCGAGCGTCCACCCTGGACGCTCGCAGCCCGCTCGTGCCTGCCGATCGGAAGTCGATGCTTGCCGACGGCTTCAGCGAGTACAGCTTCGGCGCGGGCGAGCCTGTCGTGGCGCGCATGCCGGACGGCTCGGCAGCGCTGGCCTCGGGCAAGAACGCCGCTCGGCTGGTGCGCTTCGTCCACCTCACCGACATCCATGTCGCCGACGACGAGTCGCCGGCGCGACTCGAAGCGTTCGACGGCGGGCCTCCGTTCGATGGTTCCGCGCGGCCCCAGCAGGCCTACATGGGGTGGATCCTGAACGCCGCGGTGCGTTCGATCAACGCGGTGCACGCTGCCGATCCCGTGGACTTCGCGCTGGTCGGCGGCGACCTGACGGACTCGGCGCAGAAGAACGAGATGACGTGGGCGCTCGGCGTTCTCTCGGGCACGGGGACCGTGACCTGCGACTCGGGCGAGGCGAACGATCCCGTGCGCGGTCCAGGCAACGACCCGAAGGATCCGTTCGTCCTGAACGGCCTCGCCATGCCGTGGCTGTTTTCCACGGGCAACCACGACACACTCCTCATGGGCATCAGCGCCATCACCGACCAGGCGGTCCAGAACGCCATGGGCGACGACTCGAAGGGCGGAACGACGGATTGGTCGGAGTCCGGTGGCGTGGTTGTCAAGGGCACGGTCGCCGCCGATTCCGAACGTCAGCCGCTGAAACGCGACGAGATGCTCGCTCTCATCGCCGCCGACGCCGACTCCCACGGACTTCATAACACGCAGCTCGATGGCAAGTCCGACTACGTGATGGACATCGACGGCACGAACCTCCGCTTCATCGCGTACGACACCGCCTGCGAAGGGGGCGGAGCCGACGGCATCGTGCGCAAGAGCGACGTGAACGCGTACCTGAAGCCCGCCCTCGACAAGGCCAAGGCCGACGGCAAGTGGGTCGTCCTGGTGTCGCATCATCCGTTGGGTTCGATCGGCGATGGCTCCAGCGGCACCGCCGCTGACAAGGCGGACGCAATGGCGCTGACGGACGTGCAAGCGCTGTTCCTGTCGTACACCAACATCGTCTTCGCGATCACCGGGCACACCCACCGCAACATCGTCAGCTGGATCGGCCCCGACCCGACGCAGGGGTTCTGGGAAGTGCAGACCTCCTCGCTGGTCGAATTCCCGAACCAGATGCGCATCATCGAGATAAGCGACGAGGACAACGGCTACCTGTCGGCCCAGCTGGTCGGGCTGGAGTTTTCAACCGACGGCGACGCGGTTTCCGAGCAGGGGCGGAAGCTGGCGATCCTGGACTACGTGTCGGGCTGGGGCACCGACGGCACCGGCCAGCTTGCCGACCGGAACGTGAAGCTCTACATCAAGAAGCCCGCGTAGCCTGGGTTGGTTGCCGGACGTCGCAACGCGCTTCGCCGAAGCCGTTGCAGCGTTGCCCGCGCACCCGCGAGTGCACGATGTGCTGCGGGAGGCAGAGGTCTATGCCGCGCAGCACGTTGTGGTGTGTCCGCGCTGCAAGACGGAGGGCATGTTCCCCGCGCAGGCGAACGAGCTGCTCCTACAGGGCTGCGGCGCGTGCGGCGGCGTGTGGATGGACGAGCCGTCGTCGCGCCGCCTCGTCGCGGAGCCCAGCGAGGAGGCGGTGCGCCTGGCGAACCTCGCCGCGCACAATGCGAAACGCCCCGTGTCCGTCGAAGCAACCCTTTCCTGCCCGGTCTGCACCGAGCCCATGAAGCATCACGACTTCCCGAATGCCGGCCTTCGCCTCGACGTCTGCGCGGCAGAGGGTACGTGCCGGGCCGGCTCCGCGACGCGGAGCGGCTGCCAGGACCCCCAGGAAAATAGGCGGACCCGCGCCATGCTGCGCTGCGCCAGGCAGCGGCATTGACGCGCCCGCGAACGGGTGCGTCATACTTGGCCGGGATGGCGAGCAGCGGGGCATCCGTCGAGGAAGCGCGAACCGCGAAGGCGGCAGCGCCAAAGCATCCTGAGCCACGGCGCAGTGCAGCGCTGACGAGCATCTACAGCACTCTGTATTGGCCCTACCTGCTGACGACCTGCGCGCTGCTCTTCTTTCCGGCGCTCGGCATCTTCATCGCGACCGCGCCGTTCGATCGCAGGCGCAAGCTGCTGCATCGCTACACCAGCTGGTGGGGCGGCCACTATCTCGCGTGGGCGCCACTGGCCGGCGTGCGCGTGGAAGGGCGCGAGCGGCTCGGCGAAGGGCCATACGTGTTCGTGTCGAACCACCAGTCGATGGTCGACATCCTGGCAGTGTTCGCGACGAGGCTCGATTTCCTCTGGGTGAGCAAGATCGAAAACTTCTATGCGCCGTTCCTCGGCTGGAACATGGCGCTGAACGGCTATATCCCGCTCAAGCGCGGCTACCTGCCGAGCATCATGCGCATGGTGCGCACGTGCCACAAGAAGATCAGCCAGGGGCACAGCCTGTTCGTGTTCCCGGAGGGCACGCGATCACCCGACGGCGAGATCAAGAAGTTCTATCGCGGGGCGTTCCTGATCGCCGCGCGCAACAAGGTGCCGATCGTGCCGCTGGTGCTGGAGGGGACGAACCACGTCCTTCCGAAGCATAGCTACCGCATCAATCCGCAGAAGGTGCTGGTGCGCATCCTCGACCCGGTGGACCCGGCCGAGTTCGACTTCGACCACAGGAAGCTGCACGACGCTGTGCGCGATCGCATGGTGACCGAGCAGCAGCGACTGCGCGGACAGGAATAGCCGCGCAGGTCAGGGCGCCTTGCACGAGAGCGCCAGCAGCTTGCCGTGCGAGACGACGTACACGCGCCCGCCCGCGATGACGGGGCTGTGCAGATCCCCCAGCAACGAATCCACGTGGCCCTTCCAGTCGACGTGCCCGCTGTCGAGCGACAACACGGCGAGCTGGGGCCCCGACGCGGCGACGAGCGTGTGGCTGCCGAGCGCCGCAGCGAGCGCCGTCGAGTAACCGGGGCGGTCGTTGCCCGGCACGATGAGCCCGGCCTTCCACAGCGTCTTTCCGGTCTTCACGTCGCGCGCGACGATGCCGCTCTTCGGCCCGTACGTGATGACCCTGTCGCCGGCGATGACCGGCGCCTGGTGATCGGTGTCGTCGACCGGCACGGACCACAGCGCACTGCCGTTGCTCTGCTTGCGCGCGAAGAGCGTTCTCTTGCTCCGCCAATCTATTTCCACCAGGAACAAGCGCCGCCGCTTCGCACTCACGGCGCTGTCCGGGTACACTCGCTGGGCCCAGCGCCGCTTTCCGCTTGCTGGGTCCAGCGCATACAGGCCGGAGAGCGACGCACCCTTGAAGAGCGCGGCCTGGTACAGCGTGCCGCCGTCGAGCGCGATCGCGCCGAGCACGTCGAGCCGGCCGCGCTTCTTGATGTACTTGTTGGTTTTCCACAGCGGCTTGACGTTCCGGTCAAACGCTCCAACGAACACGCCGGGGCCGTCGAGGTGCAGCTCGTTGACGGCATACAGCCGCTTGCCGTCGCCGAGCGTCTGTCCCCACAGATCCAACCAGTGCGGACCCACGCGCTTGCCCGTCTCCGGCGAAAGCCAGAAGAAGCCGTCGTCGCTCAGGATGACGCGCCCGAGCGCCGCGTCCGGCCAGCGCGCGCGCGTCGCGTCGGCGTGGCTGTCGAAGCTCCAGGCGAGCTTGCCGGAGAGGCTCACGCGGTAGAGCGCGGGCGAGTCGCCGGCCTGACCCGCGACGTAGACCGCGTCCTGCGTCGCGATGGCGTGCGTCGCGACGCCCGACGACGGCAGCGAGAAGCGCCACAACACCTTCAGCGGCCCCTTGCAGCAGGCGGGCGTCGCGCCGGTCCGCCCCCGATCGTGGCCGTAGCCGGGCCACGCGTCCGGGGAGCACGTCGGCGCCGCATGAGGCGCCTGGACCATGTCGACGAGCGGCGGGTCGGCGTGGTCGCTCTTGTCGTGGCAGCCCGACAGCGCGAGCAGCGCCGCGCCAAGCAGCGCGAGCCCCCCGGATGTCGTCGAAGCAATCAAATCAGCGCGCAGTCTGACACAAGCGGCGGTTCTACCGCCCCGCAAACCTGTCGGTCGCGCTCACCAGCTCGTGCACGTTGCCGGGTTCGTAGGCGGAGTGGCCTGCGTCACGCACGATGCGAAGGTCCGCTTCGGGCCAGGCGCGATGCAGATCCCAGGCCGTCTTGGCGGGGCAGACCACGTCGTAGCGCCCCTGCACGATCACCCCGGGAATCTCGCGAATGCGGCTCACCTCCTCGATGAGCTGCGTCTCGCGCTCGAAGAAGCCGCCGTTGACGAAGTAGTGGCTCTCGATGCGCGCGAAGGCGAGCGCGAACTCGTCGCCCGCGCTGTGCTCGATGTACGCCGGGTCCTGCAGGAGGAAGCTCGTGCTGGCTTCCCACACGCTCCACGCCTTGGCCGCCTGCTGCCGCACCCCCGGATCGGGACTGGTCAGCCGCTTGTGGTACGCGGCGATCAGATCGCCCCGTTCCGCTTCGGGGATCACCGCGATGTACTTCTCCCAGGCGTCGGGGAAGAGCCGGTGCGCCCCCGCCTGGTAGAACCATTCGAGCTCCCAGCGGCGCAGCATGAAGATGCCGCGAAGCACCAGCTCGGAGACGCGATCGGGGTGTTTCTCGGCGTAGGCCAGAGCGAGCGTGCTGCCCCACGAGCCCCCGAAGACCTGCCAGCGATCGATGCCGAGGCGTTCGCGGAGCTTCTCGATGTCGCCGACGAGATGCCAGGTGCTGTTCTCCTCCAGCGAGGCGTGCGGGGTGCTCTTCCCGCAGCCCCGCTGGTCGAACAGCACGATGCGGTAGCGCGCCGGATCCCAGAAGCGGCGCTGCTTGGGGTCGGTGCCGCCGCCCGGTCCCCCATGCAGGAACACCGCGGGCTTGCCCTCCGGGTTGCCCGACTCCTCGTAGTAGATCGAGTGCACCTCCGAGACCTGTAACCGGCCGCTGTTGTAGGGCTCGATCTCCGGATAGAAGCTGCGTCGCGCGTCAGTGCTCATGGCCGGCGAGCTTGGCAGACCGGCGTGCGTGCGTCGAGGCGGGAGCCGTGATACGGACCGCGCGTGGACACTGCGGGATCGAACGGCCGGAGCCAGGCCGGCGACATCACGAATGCGATCGAGACAGCCCGGCGCGGCCTGCGCCGCGACGTACAGGTGCTGATCGACGCACTGGAAGACGGCGAGCTGTACGTACCGCTGGCACGCTCCATCCCCGACGCCGACTACGGGGAACGCGTGGAGATCGGCGGGGATCTGGAGCTGGCGCCGCACCTGCTGGTCGACGAGGACGAGCGACCGTACTGCGCGGTCTTCTCGCGCGCCGCGCTGCTGGAGCCCGTGGGCGAAGAGCTCGGCTGGACCACCGACGGCGGTCCGCTCGAGTACTGCGCGCTGCCCGCCCCGATCGTCTTCGACATGACGCTGTCGGTGATCGACGAGGAGACCGTGTTCGGCCTGGTGTTCAACGCCATGTCCGGCTCGGAGCTGGTGCTGCGCCGGGACGAGGCCGCGAGCATCGCGCAGGGCAAAGCATTGCCGCTGGTCGGCTACGTGCAGGAGATCCCGCCGCAGAAGTTCGAGGAGACGCTGGTCGCCGAGGGCGACCCGCCGCCTAAAGAACTGGTGCAGGCGATCGAGCGCTGCGTGGCCGGCATCGACGAAATCAAGGGCTACCGCCTCGAGCGCACCTTCAACGCCGAGCGCGATCTGGAACCACACCTCACGCTGACGCTCAGCACCGATCCGGGCGACCTCGACTTCGCGGACATCAGCCGCCGCGTGGTCGCGGAGATCGAGGACAAGCTACCGCCTCCGGGCTACATCGATATCCTGTTCGACGAAGCACCGAACTGAGATGGCGCTGGTCATCGAGGGAGTCCACAAGCGCTACGGCGAAACGCCAGCGCTGTCGGGCATCGACCTCGAAGTCGACGCGGGCGAGGTGCTGGGGCTGCTTGGACCGAACGGCGCGGGCAAGAGCACGCTGATCCGCATCGTGATGGACATCATCCGCGCCGACGCGGGACGCGTGCTGCTGGAAGACAAGCCTATCACCCAGCAGGGGCTCGACACCGTCGGCTACCTGCCGGAAGAGCGCGGCCTGTACAAGAAGCAGACGGTGTCGGAGGTGCTCGTTTTCTTCGGCATGCTCAAGGGGCTGTCGCGGCGGGAGGCGAAAGAACGCTCGCATCGCTGGCTCGCGCGGCTCGATCTGGCCCACACCGCCGCCTGGCGTGTGGAGCGGCTGAGCAAGGGCATGAGCCAGAAGGTGCAGCTCGCCTCGGCGCTCTTGTGCGAGCCGGAGCTCTGCATCCTGGACGAGCCGTTCTCGGGGCTCGATCCGGTGAGCCTCCGGCTGGTGCGCGAACTCATCCGCGAGCGGCGCGCCGCGGGGCGCACCACGATTCTCTCGACGCACCAGATGAACGAGGTGGAGGGTCTGTGCGACCGCGTCGCGCTGATCCACAACGGGCGGCTTCTCGTATACGGCACCGTCGACGAGGTGCGGCAGCGCCACTCGCAGCCCGAGCTGCGCGTCGTCTCGCCCGACGAGCTGCCCGAGCTCGACGGCGCCACCCGCTGCCGCGAAGCGGATGGCTGGCTCGTCCGCATCGAGGACGGACGCGCGCCGGCCGAGCTCCTGGTCGAGCTGGTGCGCGCCGGAACGCGGGTCGAGAGCTTCGAGCCCGTGGTCGCCAGCATGGAGGAGATCTTCGTGCGCGTCGTGGCTGAAGCCGACGACCGGGAGCACGCCGCGTGATCCGCCCGGCCAAGGTCCGCATCATCGCCGGCTGGGAACTGTCGTCGGTGGTGCGGCGCGTGCCCTATCTGGTGTTCACGTTCGTGATGCCACTGTTCTTCACGCTCTTGTTCGGCGGCGTCGGCGCGCTGCAGGGCCAGGCCATGCAGAGCCATGCCGAGAAGCCCGCGCTGTTCGGCATCGTGGACCAGAGCGGCGCGCTGCACCTCGAGCAGCCCGCCCGCCAGCACGCACCCAGCAGCCGCACCGCGAAGCTGCTCCGTCGAGCCGGGCTCGCCAGCGCCGGCGCGCTGGAGCAGGGGCAGGTAGTGTTCGTGCCGTTTGCCTCCGGCAGCGCTGCGCGCGACAAGCTCCGCGCCGGGAGGCTGCGCGGCTACTTCGTGTTCGAGCCGGACTGGCTCGAAAGCGGCAGGGTCAAGGCCGTGCGCGCAGAGGACGGACCGCTGGACGGCATCGGCCGCGCCTCCACCGAGCGCGCACTCGGGGCGGTGGCCAGGCGCCAGCTCCTGACCGGCCAGGTCAAGCGTCCGCTGCTGTCGCGCGCGCTCGATCCGGTACGCGCCGAGCGCCGCACACTGCCCAGAGCGACGGGCGTGGAGCGGAAGGCCGCGAACGACAGCGAGATGTCCGCTCGCCTGCTGGTCCCGCTGATCCTGGCGCTGCTCTTGATGATGTCGCTCATCAGCACCTCCTCGTATCTCGTGCAGGGCGTGGCGGTGGAGAAGGAGAACAAGGTGGTCGAGGTGCTGCTCGCCTCGGCCAGCGCCGACGAGATCATGGCCGGCAAGCTGATCGGCCTGGGCGCCGCGGGGCTCCTGCAGGTCGGCGTGTGGTCGACCATGCTCGCGGGCGGCGCGCTGTCCGCGCCGGTCGAGCTCGGGGGCGCCACCTCCGTGCTGCCCTGGTCGGCGATCGCCGCGGCCGGCCCGCTGTTCCTGCTCGGCTATCTGTTCATCGGCAGCCTGATGCTCGCCACCGGTTCCTTCGGCGGCAACGCGCGCGAGAGCCAGCAGTTCGGCATGCTGTGGGCGCTGCCCGCCATGGTTCCCGTAATGCTGATGACGGTGCTCCTGTCCGACCCGCACGGTACGCTGGCCCGCGTGCTCAGCTGGATCCCGTTCACGGCGCCGATCACCCTCGTCACGCGGCTCAGCATCGATCCCGGCGGCATCGCCGGCTGGCAGCTGGCCGGCTCGCTCGCGGTAATGCTGGCGTCGATCGTGCTGGCCATCGCGATCGGCGCCCGGCTGTTCCGCGTCGGACTGCTCCTGACCGGCTCGCGCCCCCGGCTTGGCGAAATCCTGCGCCAGGCCCGCGTGGGGCGATGAATCGCAAGCTCGAGCTGTTGCTCGCCGGCCGCGCGCTGCGCAGCCTGACGCTCGGCTATCTCGGCGTGATCGCGCCCCTGTACCTGGCGCGGCTGCACTACTCCGTCGTCCAGGTCAGCCTCGTGTTCACCGCGGGCGCCGTGGGCGGCATGGTGCTGACGCTCGCCGTCGGCGTGCTCTACTACGCCTTCTTCCGCAATATACGCCCACCGGAAGAGCGCGCCCGGGCAGCGGGGAAAGCTCAGTAACTCTGGCACTTTCCAGAAATCTGCCGCGCTGGCGGGGAAGGTTCTGGCAACGTGCGGCGTAGAACATTCGTGAGTTGCCCCGGGCCCAGCCCCCGCCCCCCTCTGGACCGGTGGACTTGAAAGATTACGCCAACGCGGCAGTCCCCCACTCCGGCTTGCTCGTCGCGTCCTGATGGACAAGAGTGTGCCCCTCGAAAGGAGATACGACATGCGCCCCCTCTTGCTTGCGACGGCCGTCGCAGTCCTCGCCACCGCCGGTACTCTCGTCTCCAGCGCCCAGGCCGGCCCGAACTACGACGTGCACACCGCCAAGGGCAAGGTGACCGTCACGACCCACGCCGGCTGGCACGTGAACAACAAGTTCCCGTGGAAGCTCACCGTGGGCAGCGTCAAGCTCGACAAGAGCCACTTCTCCTTCTCGCACACGAAGGCCAGCGTGAGCGGCGCACCGTCGGGTGCCGGCAAGCTGCGCGGCGCCATCTGCTCGAAGAACCAGTGCATGCCCTTCTCGGCCAAGGTGGTCGTCAAGTAGCAGCCTGGCCTTGGGGGGTCCTGGCAGCCGCTGCCCAGCGCGGCGGCTGCGAGGTGCGTACACTCTTTCCCACCCCCGGACGCCCGACACGGACGCGCGTCCCGCGCGCGGCTGACCTGGGCTCGCATGCCGAGCCGCACGTCTGCTAGATCGCGATCGTGGACCGTCCCGACCTCCTCGCAGCCTCCGAGGGCCGCCTAGGCCGTACCGAGCGCGCGCAGATCGCCCTGATCCGCCGGAGCTTCGAGCCCGGCAGGATCGACCGGTCCATCCGCTTTCTGCAGAAGAACGTCGGCGCCAACTGGATCCACGTCTGCACGAAGAACCTGAGGCACGTGCATGGGCTCGAGCGCCTCCCGGAGCTCGACCCGCGGCAGAGCTTCATCTGCGTGTCCAACCACCGCAGCTTCTTCGACCTGTACGTGGTGACGAGCCATCTCGTCCACGCGGGGATGCTGCCGCACCGCATCGCCTTCCCGGTGCGCTCGAACTTCTTCTACGACCGCGCGCTCGGCTTCGTGGTCAACGGCGCCATGAGCTTCTTCGCGATGTACCCACCCATCTTCCGCGAGCGGAAGAAGCTCACGCTCAACGTGCTGAGCCTGGACGAGCTGGCGTGGATGCTGCGCCGCGGCGGCACGTTCGCCGGACTGCACCCCGAAGGCACGCGCAAGAAGGACGACGATCCCTACACGCTGCTGCCCGCGCAGCGCGGCGTCGGCCGGATCATCCACGAGGCCAAGGTGCCCGTGATCCCGGTCTTCATCAACGGACTCTTGCAGGAAAACCTCGGGCGCCAGGTGATGAGCAACTTCAACCGCACCGGGCAGACCGTGAACATCGTCTTCGGCGCGCCCATCGACTTCGGTGATCTGCTCGACAAGTCGCGCTCGCCGCGTGTGCACCGCGCCGTGGCCGAGCGCGCGCTCGAGGTGATCAGCGAGCTCGGCCAGGAAGAAAAGCGCATCCGGCAGGAGCAGGAGCGCACCTGAGCGCGGTCGTCTGGCCGCTCGATTCAAGAATCGAGCGGCTAGCACCGCGTTTCCATCGAAGCGATGGCTGCTTCGCACGCGCGGCTGCGCCGCGCAACGCGGCACTAGCACCGTTTGTCTGGGGCGCAGCAGCGCCCCCTCGGCTTCGCCGAGCCTCCCCCTCGACCGCTCCGCGGTCGTCTAGCCCCTCGATTCAAGAATCGAGGTACTACTCGTCGTCGAAGAAGAGAGGCTCGCGCCGCTCCAGGAAGACCTCGATCGCCTCCAGCGATCCCGGTTCCAGATGCACGAAGCGCACTCCCATGCCCGGCGGCACGTTGCTCTGCTCGGAGTACTCCCGGATCCAACGCACCTCGCCGATGCCGCGCGCCACAGTGTCGGTATCGGGAAGGTGGATGGACAGCTCCAGGGTCTCACCGACCGGCTTGATCATGTGCGTCGCGACGAACACGCCACCAGAGGACATGTTCTCTATGAAGCCGGCGTAGAAGTTGTGGTCACTGCCCAGGCTCACGTCGATCTCGACCCCGTAGCGGGGACTCGCGCGGCGCTTCGGAGGGGTCGTGGGGACGGTGCGGGGGTCGAGCCGGGTGATGGTCGCCTCCTGGCGTTCCTCGCGCTCCGGCGCTTCGACTTGCTTGGCTGCACTCATCGGCTGGTCCTCTCGGCTGGAGGCCGCGCCATCGCGCTGGCCTGTCTTGCACGACGGCAGAGCTCGCGGAGGACTTAACCCGGAAATTGCAAACCTGATTATTTCCGAGGGGTTGGCTCTAGCTCCGCCAGCCGCAAGGAGGCCGCGGGCGCCCGTTCGACCACCTGGGTGGGGCCGAGCGGATTGACGAGGTCGGCCTCATCGAGACAGCTGCCCCTCGTCGCGGACAACAAGAGACCCGGCACGATCCCTAGAAGCACGACCAGCAGCGCGAGCGGGACCAAAGCCGTCACCTCGCGCTGCTCGAGCGGCGGAACCCGTCCGCCGTGCGGTTCGAGGTAGGGACCCCGCCGGAACCGCTCGGGGAACGGCCCGGACAAGACGCGCCTGAACACGCGAACGTGCGCCAGGGCTGCGATCACCAACCCGACCGCGGCGAGCAGCATCGGCACGCGCAAGAGCGGAGTCGCGCCGATGAGCGCGAGCAGCTCGGCGACGAACCCGGTGGTACCGGGCAACCCGAGCGAGCCCAGCAGCGCGATCGCGAGCAGCAGCCCTAGCTCCGGCCGCTCGCACGAAAGCCCTGCGAGACTATCCACGCGGGTCTCGTGCAGCCGCTCGCCTACCGCACCGATCACCCCGAACAGGAGAGCCGCAACCAGGCCGTGGCCGAGCATCTGCATCACGGCGCCCTGCACGCCGATGGCCGTCAGGGACCCCAGCGCCAGCAGACACAGGCTCATCTGGCTCACCGATGCGTAGGCGGCAAAGCGGCGGAGGTCCGGCTGCGCAAGCGCTGCAAGCCCGGCGTAGACAACGCCGGCGGCGCCGAATGCCGCGACCGTCTGTGCCGCCCAGGCGGCGCCCTGCGGCAGCACGGCGTAGCCGACACGCAGAAGCAGATACACGCCGACCGGCATCACGGCGCCGGCCACGAGCATCGCCACGCCGGCCGGCGCGCGACCGAGAGCGCGCGGCAACCAGGCGTGCAGCGGCGGCGCGGCCAGCACCAGGGCGCAGGCGACGAACAGCGCGCTGTAGAGCACCTTGACCGCGTTGTGGCCGGCGATCAGCAGCCCCATGTGGGTGAAGTCCACATGCGACAGTTCGATGAGCGAGAAGGTGCGCGGCGCACGCGAGCCGTCGAACAGGTAGCTCGTCCCGGCATGGCCCGATAGGTACACGAACGCGAACACGAGCAGCAACGCGGCTGCTCCCAGGTACACAGCCGCCGGCAGAGCCGCCCGCTTCTGCCCGCTGGAGCTCGCGACGAGCAGCACCGCGGCGACCAACGCGACCACCAGGAAGCCAGTCAGCAACATCAAGTCGAGCGAGGCGAACACGCCCGTCAGGCCCACGTCGAGCAGCAGAAGCAGGAGCCAGTACGACTTGAGCCGGCGGCTCACCGAGTAGCTCATCAACGAGGCCGCCAGCGCGAGCAGCGGCACCATGACCAGCAGCCCGATCAAGACACCGTAGATGCCGAGCGCATACTGGATCCCTAGCCCCGGCAGGAGCCGGCTCTGCTCGATGAGCTGGTAGCCCGAGTTGCCGTCGAGCCGGCTCAGCGCGGGGTCGAATCGCACCAGCAGGCCGAGCGCCAGTGCGAGCTGCACGCCGCTGGCGACGATGCCGACCCAGCGCAGACTGCGCAACTTGCGATAGCCCGCCAGGTGAGCGGCGAAGAGCGCCGCGATGCCGATCAGCGGGATCAGGATCAGCCAGCTGCAGGCGTGACCGAGCAGCCACGGGATCGCCATGGGCAGCTGTGCGTGCACGCCGGCGGAAGCGCTCGGAGCGGTGCGCTCGCCCGTCAGGACCACGACCGCGCCCCACAGCTGGCGCGCACGGATCCGTTGCGGCAGCGTCCACCGCACCTCGACGCGCTTGGAAGCGCCGGGGGACAACACCGCGCTCGTGCCGCCGTTGTCGAACGCCGCGGTGACCCCCACGGGTAGACGCGGGTTGACCGCGCTGCCTTCCCGCATTTCCAGCCTGCGCACCGCTACGTCGGCGTGCCCCGTGTTCTGGAGCACGAGCTGGCCGGCATACCCGTTGCCGTCGGGCGTGAGCTCGAGTGGTCCGGTGCCGTGCAGCGGCCTGAGCACGAGCGCCGGCGCCGCCAGCGCCGGCACCGCGATCAGCACCGCCACGACCCACGCCGCGAGCATCAGAACCCGGCGCTTCACTTCGCACCCTCCTTGCTCTCGTTCTTGTCGTCGTCCGGGTGGTCGTCGTCCGCGTCGTCCGCGTCGTCCGCGTCGTCCGCGTCGTCCGCGTCGTCCGCGCTCTCGCTCTCGCCCCCGAACGCCAGCAGGTCATCGAGCCGCCCCAGCGCCACCCCGAGTGCGATCACACCGCGACCCACCGGCACCGCCAACCGCGGCACCGGATCGGTGCGCTCCAGCCAACCAAACATTTTCATGCCGCGCTCGGCCTTCAGCCAGTCCTTCTCGCGCCCCGGTCCGTAGCGGCGGCGCGCCGCCGACCACGCCAGCAGCGGCAGGCCGAAACCGACCAGCAAAAGCCCGAGCCGCATCCCCGTGCCGAGCGGAGCGAACGATAGGTCCCCCGCCCTGATCAGCGGAGCGAGCCAGGTCGCCATCAGCGCTGGGAACGCCGGGTGCGCGCTGTCCAGCACGCTGTCCGACGCCCCCAGGAGCCCCACGAGCAGCGACAGCCAGGCGAGGCCCAGCAAGATCCGCGTGCGGATCTCCGGCGGCGGCGTCTTCACGCTCGGGCGCTTCTTCTTGGCGCTCTTGCCCGTGAACAACAGGAAGTAGGCGCGCCACACTGCAAAGCACAGCGCCGTACCGCCGAGCACGCCGAACACGAACAGCACTGCCCCGGGGACCGGACCCGTGCTGCCACCGGTAAACGCGCCCCAGAACAGCGACTCCCGCGACCAGAACGCCCCCAGCGCGGGATAGGGCGCCGCCGTGGCCGCCAGCGCCGCGATGAACCACGCGCGCGCCGTCCGCGGCAGAGCGGTCCCGAGCCCACCCGCCGTCGCCAGGTCCGGCGACGTGCCCAGCGCCTGCTCCAGATCCTCCGCCGCGCGCAGCAGAACCAGTGCGGCCGGCACCACCACCACAAGCTCCAGCACGCCGGCCGAAAGCGCGCCCGAGCCAAGCCCGACCAGCACAAGCCCGACCTGTCCGACCGCAAAGCCCAGCACGATGCGCCGCGGGTCACGCGACAGGAGCACGAACAGCCCGACCAGGAGCGCCGTGATCGAGCCGAACAGCGCGAGCAGCCCGCCCGCCGTCGGCGCGAGCGGCAGATAGAACGCCAAGCGCGCCACCAGATACGCGCCAGCGACCAGCCCTCCGCCGCCCGCCAGGAGCGCCTCATCATCTCGCGCGCGCGAACCGCCCAGCGGCCACTGCGCGCTCTTCGCCAACGCGGCCAGCATCATCAACACCAGCGCCAGGGTGAGCGCGGGCAGACCCCAGAGCTTCTTGTCCAGAAGAGCCGTGTACAGAGCGTGGTCGCCCGTCTTGTCGCGCATGGCGAGCTGGTCGCGCATCTCGCGGAAATCCAAGGTCGAGCCCGCGACCGCCAACTGGATCTGAGCATCCGGCTGGACCCGGACTTTCTCGACCCGCAGCGGGTTGGCCCCCGCCCCCAGGTCGATGTGGAAGTCCTGGATCGCCAGCGGCACCGGCACGCGCTCGAACGGCGAGTGCGCTACGACGCGACACGGGCGGCACGGCACGCCCAGCCCGCCGCGCTGGCCGTCGTCGCCGACCTCGCAGAGCGTCGCGCCGCCGATGCGCACCGTAGCGCCAGGCAGCGCGTTGAAGCTGAGCTTGCCGTTTGCCTCGAGACGCCGCGCCGCGCGCTGCGGCTTCTCGCTGGGGTTTTCCTCCTGCTGGTCGGTGAGCGGAGCGAGCTTGCTCTCCACCGCCACGACCCGCGCGCGGAAGTCCGGCATGTACTCGCCCGAGCGGCTCCAGGCGCCGCCCAGCGTCCAGAACAGAAGCGCCGCACCGGCCAGGAGCGCCAGATCGGCGAAGCGCCCCAGTGCGAACGCCACCCCGCCGCGCTCCGACGCAAGCAGATAGCCGGCCAGCGACGCACCGCCCCAGCCGACCAGCAGCATCGCCAGGTTGGATGCGAGCACCAGAAGCAGCATCGATCCGAGCCCGAGCGACAGCGCCTCGAGACGCCGCGCTGCCGCCGGCTCTGTCTCCTTTTTGTGGGGCAGCGAGATGTGCGCGATGGCAACCACCCCGCACACGGCCAGCATGAGCCCCACCACCGCCGAGAGCGGATCGAGCGACAGCGACAGATCCACCTCGAGCGACCCGATGCGCAGCACCGAACCGAGCGTGTCGAGCAGAAAGCGGCGATGCGCTGGCAACGTCAAGAGCTCGAAGAGCTCGAAGCCCAGAAGCGCGAGCGCGCCCAGCGCCGCCTCGAGGTGCCAGTGGGCCGACAGCGGCTCGGGCTTGTTCTCGTCGGGCGCCGCGCGCTTCAGGACCGAGAGCGCCGCCACCAGTAGTGGCAGAAGCGGGATCAGCCAGAGCGACGCGGAGAGCTCGATGGCCTGGAGCGAACCGGAAAACTCGGTCATGCAAGCGACCCGTGGTGGGAAAGAAGCCTTTGGAAGAGCCGCCGAGCGACAGCGAGCCCGCGATGGGCGCAGCAAGTCACGTCGGGGAACCGGGGGCGGTGAGCCCCGGCGGAGGATTCCGGAGGGGGTGGGGAGAGTGGGGTGCAGACGGGTTAGCGCCGGACCGCCGACACTTCAAGCTGCGTCACAGCCAGGGATTCACGTTCATCTGCCCGCTTGTCGTCCGCAGGCTGGCGAGCACGCGCAGTGTGAAGTAGCCGGCCACGAACGCCGACAGCGCGAACAGCACGTAGCCCACACCCCCCTGCACCGACCTGAGAACCGGGCTCGCAAGCCCGGCCAGCCACGCTCCGGAGAGCACGATCGCCAGCACCGACAGCGGCACCAGCACGCGCCAGCAAACGCCGAGCATCTGCTCCACGGAAAGCCTGGGCAGCGCCCAGCGGATCCACAACACGAACAGCACCAGCCCCCAGCATTTCAGCTGCAGGAGCAGCGCGCCGAGCGCCTGGTAGCCCACGCTGTTCTGCTGGGAAAGCGGCGAGACGAACGGCAGGCTCCAGCCGCCGAGGAACAGCGTCGCAGCCACGCCGCTCAGCAGGAACACGTGGCCCCACTCGGCCAGGAACATGAGACCGCGTGTCGCGGGATGCGTCGCCCGCTCGCACGGCTCCCCGCTGCCGGCAGCCGCCGAATCCGCCTCGGGCAGCTCCAGCAGAGCACGGTTCGCCTCGGGCAGCGCCGTCACCATCAGCAGCGTGAAGCAGAGCAACAGGACCGGGCTCGCGAACACGTACCAGTGCCACGGCGCGGCGCCCTGCGCCGCGACGATGTCGGACAGCCGCGTGCTGCCCGCCGTCATCACGACGCAGGCGATCGCTGCCAGCGCGGGCAGCTGGTAGCTCAGGATGGACAGCGCCACTTTCACGCCGGACACGAGCGACCAGCCGCGAGCGGAACGCCAGCCGCCCAGCATCAGTCCGATCGTCACCAGCGCGGTCAGCGACGACAGCACCACGATGGCCAGGTCGAGATCGGGCGCTACCAGCGCGTGCCCGAACGCGATCATCGTGAACGCCGCGCTCGCCCCCAGGAAAATCAGATACGGCACCAGGCGCAGCACCGGGCGGTCCACCGTCGATGGCAAGAGGTCGTCCCCTAGCATGCCCGACAGGCCGGACAACACCCACCCGAAGAAGCCGCGCGCACCGTGGCGCTTGCCCTTCGCGCTCGCCTTGAGCCGCTGGGCCACGCGTCGCTCGGTCCACGTCAGAATCCGCGACAGCGGGCCCATGAACAGGAGCAGGATCGACACCGCCAGACCGATCAACACGGCCGAGACGGCCAGATCCGACGGGGCCGCGTGCTGGAAGCCCTGCACGTCGATGCGACTCACCACCGGCTCGCGGAGCCGCCCGCGCTGTACCGAGATGGTTGCGAGGCGCGTCGCTCCCGACGGGATCACGTCGCTGGCCGAACGCACGCTCACGCCGTCGAAGTCGAGCAGCACATCGCCGGGTTCCAGGCCGGCACGCGCCCCGCGCCTCAACTTGTCCACGCCCTTGATCGTGAGCGCGCTCGTTTCCGCGTTGGCCTCCACATGGATGCCCAGGAACGACAGAGCGCTGTGCCCCTCGGCCTCGCGCGCCTTGACGACGCTCTTGTCCACCGTCGGCGACGACACGTCGAGCACCACCTCGTGCACGGTGCCCGTGACGGGCGGAGCACCCGCGTTGCGCGGCGCGAATGCCGCGACCACGTCCCCGCGGAACGTCGTGTGTTTCGCGTCGTCGCCCTTGCCGCAGAGCTCCGCCTGCAGTGCTTCGCTCAGCACCACCGAGATGCGGTTCGGGCTCGTCGCCTGGGCGGGCACTTCGAGATCGATGTCGCGCGGCTCGTCCCCCGGACGGTACAGCGTGCCGTGGAAGCCGAGCGTGGCGGGCTTGCCTTCGGGAAAGCCCGTACCGATCACCTCCAGCCGGTCGCCGACGTCCACGTCGCGCGGCGCCACGTCGAGCACGTTCAAGAGGTTCGGCGGCGATTCCGGCGCGCGGCAGCCCACCACCGCGCCCAGCAACGCCATCACTATCAGCAACGCCCACGCGCGCATCGCCTTTGCGTCTACCGCGCACACCCGGAACCGGACGAAATCGCGGTGATTTCCGCCCAATTGTTGACCGCGCCCCCGCGAACGTGTCTGCGGCGTCAGCCCACCGATCGTGGCATTTTGCCACATATTTGTGGCATTTTGTCACACCTAGCAGCTAGGGGGCGGGGACGGAGGGGGCGCGCCTGCTCTGGTACCTGGTTGGGTGCGGGGCGCGCCCTTTCCGTCCCCGCAGCTAGCCGCCGAAGACCTTGATGTAGCTCTGGAGCAGACCCGCGATCTCCAACAGGTCCGGATCCGTGGTCGCGTTCTTGGCGGCTTTCACGTTGTCCAGGGCGTTCTTCAGGAGCTTGATGGAGCTCGCCGGGGCCGGCGCCTGCCCAGCCAGACCGACGGCTTCAGCGTAGCCGGTGATCGCCGCCGCTTTCGTGAGGTTGGCGTCGTCGCCCGCGAGGGCGTTGAGCGTCGTGTAGATCACCGCATCGCGCCTTTCGCGGGTGAAGGGCACCTGCCACGTGGCTCGCAGGCGGATGGGGTCGTCGCCGTGGAGCAGCGACGGATCGCAGGCCTCGAGAGCTGGCCGTGATCCGGACACGACGACAGCTGCGGAATGATCCGCACCTGGCCCGGCTGGGCGGGCTCGAAGTTGAACGTGTAGTAGTTCAGGAACTCCCACGGCCGCACGCTGTTCGGCGGCACGTGCCGTCCCGCGCGGATCAAAGCGCGCGCGATGACGGGCGAGGCCATCGAGTTCGAGTCGTCCGCGGATTCATACAGCGTGTACGGCTTCGACGAGTCCAGGCTCTGGCAGGCCGAGGCCTGCGTGGAGCGGGGCGGCGTGGAGGGCGGCGCGTTGCTGGTGCTGGCCGGAGGCGGCGCTGCGCCGCCCTCGGCGGCGCCGCTGCGCCAGCGGCTGGCACAGTCTGGCACGACCTGGCAGCTCTATCCCGCGGCGACGGTCGAGCGCGGCGGCAGGAAGTAGCGAGCGCCGTCCTCGGGATCGGTGCCGACGCGCAGCGCGATGCCGAACACCTGCTCGAGCAGATCGGGGACGAGCACCGCGTCGACCCGCCCCTGCGCGTGCACGCGGCCGTCCTTGAGCAGCACGGCGCGGTCGCCCCAGCGCGCGGCGGCGTTGAGATCGTGCATGACCGCGATACAGGCGACGCCACGCTCGGCGGCTTCGCGGCGCGCCATGTCGTACAGCACCACCGCGTGGCGGATGTCGAGGTGCGCGGCGGGCTCGTCGAGCAGCAGCGCTTCGGGCTGTTGCGCCAGCGCGCGGGCGATGACCACGCGGCGGCGCTCGCCGCCGGAAAGCTCGGCGACGGGGCGATCGGCGAGAGCGACGAGCTCGCAGTCGGCGAGCGCGCGGTCGACCGCAGCGCGATCGGCCTCGCCGGCGATGAGCAGGCCGCTCTGGTGCGGCGCGCGGCCCATCAGTACCACCTCGCGCACGCTGAAGCCGAACGCGACATCGCTGTCCTGTGGAACCACGGCGAGCTTTTTCGCGATCTGGCGGCGTGAGAGCTTGGAAAGCGGCGCTCCGCCGAGCCGCACTTCGCCGCGCTCGGCTGCGAGCGTGCCCGCCAGCACGCGCACCAGGGTCGACTTGCCGGCGCCGTTGGCGCCCACGACGGCGACCAGCTCGCCCCGGCGCGCCTCGAGCGTCACGTCGTGGAGCACGGGGCGGTCGCGGTATCCCGCGTCCACTCCCCGCGCCTCGAGCCACACGTCGTCCACGCCGCGAGCCTACTCCACCCCACCCGCACCCGCTCGAGGGCGCCCGCCCGCGCCACCCGCCCCACCGTTTTCTGGGCCCGCCCACAGGGCCGCGCGTAGGTTCAGCCCGGCTCGAACAGCGAGGTATCGATGGCCAGGTGGCAAGCGCTTCTGAAGGGGATCCGGCAGCACCAAACGGAGATCATGCGCATCGCGCCGTTCCGCGATGTCGGGCTGGTGCCGAATCCGCCCGCGTCCAGCATAGCGATCGCCACAGCCGAGGAACGCCTGGGACGCGAGCTACCGCCTAGCTACCGCGCCTTCCTCGCCCAACACGACGGCTGGCCGCGCTTCTTCGAGGGTGCAACGCTGCTCGGCACCGCGAACCTCGGCAAGCGCTGCTACGAGGAAGCGGCCCGCGCCACCTTCGACGCCGCGGAGACTCCGGTGGCCGACCTCATTCCGCCGTCGCGGCTCCGGCCCCGTGTGCTGATTCCGTTTGGAATCGACCTGCAGGCGACGACGCTGTTTGCCTTCAATCCGGCCGTAGCCGACGCCGACGGCGAGTTCGAGGTGATCGCGTGGGTGAACGAGATCGGCCTGCGCCGCAGTAGCTTCGCGGATTTCCTGGAGATGGTCGCGGAGCTGTGCGACTCGGAGCTCCGCGCGCGCAGCGACGAGTCGGCCCTGCTGCGCACCGCCTGAGCAACACTTGACGTTGGACAAGTCGCGCAAGCCGGGTAGGCTCGCGCCATGCGCTTGTTCCTCCCGGTTCTGTTTGCGACCACCCTGGCTCTCGGCTGTTCCTCCAGAAACGGCAACAGCGGCAGCGGAAGCGGAGGGAACGCCGGCACTGGCGGTGCGGCCGCGGGCGGATCCGGCGGCTCGGCCGGCTCGGCGGCGGGCGGCGCAGCGGGGTCGGCCGCGGGCGGCGCCTCCGCAGACGCCGGTACGGGAGACACCTACGCGAGCTTCGCCAAGGGCTTCTTCGACAAGTACTGCGTCGGTTGCCACGACTCGAGCAACCCGAACCGCGACTACAGCAGGATGACGGACATCACGCGCGACCACGCGGAGATCGCCTGCGGCGTGGCCACGACGAAGCTCACGGGTTGCGCGTCGTTCCCCCCGCCCAAACAGTTCCCGATCGGAACGGGGGCCAAGCCCAGCAACGCCGAGCGCGACCAACTGGTGGCGTGGATCGAAGCCGGTCTGCCGCAGTAGAATACGGCGGTCGTCATAGGTTTCCGATTCCCCTGGCGTCCCTTGGCGCTTTGCAGCATTCTTGGTCTCATAATGGGAAGAGCGGAGCCGACGAAATCGGACCGATCCCGCGAAACCGCTCGCCGGACCGACACCGGGCGAAGCGACGCCAGACCAGGGGTAAGAGGGTCACATGGTCACTGAGAGCTCGGAGAGCAGCATCCCGCCCGGATCGCAGCTGCCAGCCGAGCGGCGCGTGATCAAGCGGTATTCGAACCGCAAGCTGTACGACACCAAGGACAGCCGCTACGTCACGCTGCTGCAGATCGCGGACATGGTGCGCGAGGGCGAAGAAGTACAGATCATCGACAACGCCACCAAGGAAGACAAGACCGACGTAACGCTGGCGCTGATCATCTCCGAGGAGCTGAAAACGCGCCCCCGGGGGATCCCGCTCGCCACACTCAAGTTCCTGATCCGGCAGCGGGGGGAGAAGATCCTCACGCAGCTCCGGGAAGGACCGATCGGGCGGCTGATGCCGCAGGGCCAGCTCGAAGGGGAGATCCACATCCCGATCGCGCCGGAGGACCAGGAGGACGACTTGAACCAGAGCAAGGATGCCCAGCACAAGGGGTTCCGCGCGACGCTGGAGCAGTTCCAGAACAAGATCGACGAGCGTATCCGCGCGGTATTGCCGAACTTTTCCATGTTCCGCGAGCTGCAGAACGACGTCAAACGGCTGTCCGAACGGCTAGACGCACTCGAGAAGCGGCTCGGCGAGGGCGGGAGCGGCGCACCCAAGGAATAAGCCCTGTATTGTGGGGGTTGTCTGGGCAAAGCAGAGGTCCCCCAGTGCGCCGCAACCAGAAAAGGCAAAATCAAACCGCCGCCAGCCAGGACTTCGAGCAGGAAGCGCTGAGCCACCTGGGTGCTCTGCTCGCCGTCGGGACGCGGCTGACGAAAAACCCGTCCGAGGCCGAGGATCTGGTCCAGGACACCTTCGTCAAGGCGATGCGGGCCCGTCACCAGTTCGAGGCGGGCACCAATATGCGTGCCTGGCTGCTGCGCATCCTCACGAACACGTTCATCAACCGCTACCGCCGTGGCGGTCTGGAAAAGAGCGTGCTGGAGGGGCCCGACGCCGACCCGTTGGCCGATGGTTGGGTCGGCACCGCCACCATGGAGGCGATGCGCGACCCCGAGTCGCTGGCGCTACGTCCAGTGCTCGAGGAGGAAATCAACGACGCGCTCGACGAGCTGCCCGACGAGTTCCGGCTCGCAGTGCTGCTGGCCGACGTCGAGGAGCTGTCGTACCGCGAGATCGCCGACATCATGGGCTGCCCGATCGGCACGGTGATGTCGCGGCTGCATCGCGGGCGGCGTCTGCTCAAATCGCGCTTGTACGAGCAGGCGCTGGCGATGGGCATCGTCAGTCCCGAGCCAGTCGTCGGCAACAACGCCGAAGCGCAAGCGGATGGCTCCCCTGCCCCAGTCGACCTGAACGAGTACCGCGAGAAGAAAGGGGCCGTGGGATGAACGCCTGTCGTCGCGTCCTGCCTCTGATCGAAACCTTCGTCGACGGAGAGCTGAAGGCCAGCAAGGTCCTCGAGCTCGAGCAGCATCTCGCGGAGTGCGAGCTGTGCTGCGAGCGGGTCCGCTTGATCCAGGCGATGCAGGTCAGCACGCGACGCGCCGTGCGCGATGACGCACAGCCATCCGCCACGCTGCAGGCCCGCGTCCAGAACGCGCTGGTCGCCGAGCGCGAACGCGAGGCGCTCGTAGAAGCGAGCTTCGACGAGCACAACCGCGTGCTTCCCTGGCGCGCGATCATGCCGATCGCAGCGGCTGCCGCGTTCATCCTGGTGTGGGCGGCTTCCGTCGGCACTCCGCCGCGTCCGCGGCAGAACGCAAGCGACGAGGCGAGCCTCGCCAGCAGCACGACGGCCAACGTCGAGCAGCTGATCGACGAATTCGTCAACTACCACGCCGACGACCCGCCGCCGCAGGTTACGGAGCCGTCACAGCTGTTGAGGTTCGACCGCACCGTGGGCGTTCCGGTGAGGCTTCCCAGCCTGCAGCAGTACGGCGCGCACTGGATCGGCGGCAGCATCGTGCCCGTGCGCAACCAGCGCGCCGCCTCGCTCCGCTACAAGCTCGACGGCCACCGCGTCACCCTCTACGTCTACGACTCGCATCGCTTCCCCCTGCGCGTCATGCTCGAGCCGCGCGTCGTGCGCAACGTGCCCGTCTACGTCGGCAACCGCCACGGCTACTCGATCGCCGCCGTGGAGCGCGAGGGCGTCGGCTACGCCGTAGCCAGCGACCTGAACGACCGCGAGAGCGCCGAGCTGGTCGCGTCGATCCGGTAGTCGCGACTGCCAGCGCCGCCGCCCCCCAAGCCACCGGCGGAGAAGCAGGCTCACGTCTCGCTCTCGCCGTTGCACTTGCTCATCCTTCCGCCGTTGCAGGCGTGCGCGGGGGAGCGGCCCTAGCGCGCCATCGCGCTCGCGTGCTTGCGCGGATCCGCGGCCGGGTGCTTCGTGCCGTTCTTGTCGATCGCGATCATCTGCACGGCGCTGCTCGTAAAAGGCATCTTGCCGACGATCTCGCCGCGCCAGCCGAGGTCCTTCACGACCTGCGCCGGGACGCCCTTCTCGAGCAACATGGTCCGACCGTGCGTCGGTGTGTAGAAGCGGCGCGCAGCCAGCGCTTGCGTGGGCGTGTGACCGAAGGCGAGCACGGAGAGCACCATCTGTGTGACGTTCGTGGCGATCGTCGTGCCGCCCGAGCCGCCGAGCGCGAGCACCGCGCGTCCGTCCTTGACGACGATCGTCGGCGTCATGCTGGAGATAGGGCGCGCGCCGGGGCGCGGGCGGTTCGGGCTCTGTTTCAGGCCGAACGGCGCCACGTCCTTCGACTTCGTGAAGTCGTTCATCTCGTCGTTGAGCACGACACCGCTGTCCGGTCCCGTGTACTTCGCGCCGAACACGGTGTTCACCGTTGTGGTCAGCGACACCACGTTCCCCGCCGCATCCGCCGTCAACAGATGATGCGTGCCGTGCTCGTCGAGGTCAAAACGCGGAATGGCGTGGGTGCGGTCCAGCGCGATGCGCGCGCGGCGCTTCTTCATGCGCTCCGGCGAGATGAGCGCGTGCATGTCGACCTTCTGGAACGCCGGATCGCCCAGGAAACGCATGCGGTCGGAGATCGACGCGCGCATCGCCTCGGCGATCATGTGCTGGTAGGCGCCGCTGTTGAAGCCGAGCTTCTCCAGATAGGCGCGTGGGTACATCTCGAGCGTCTGGGCCAGCATCATGCCGCCGGCGGAGGGCAGGTTCATCGTGTAGACGTCGTAGCCCTCCCACTTGACGTGGATCGGCGCGCGCACGACCGGCTTGTACGCCGCGAGATCGGCCAGCGACAGCGAGCCGTGGTGCGCGTGCGCCGCCTTGACCAGATCGTCGGCAACCGGCCCCGTGTAGAGTGCCTTCGGCCCTTCGGCGGCGACGCGCTTCAGCGTGGCGGCGAGCTTCGGGTTCTTCACGCGCCGACCAGCCGCAACCGGTTTACCACCGGGAAAGAACACGCTCGCGATGCCCGGATCCTGCTTGAGCTTGCCGCCGAAGTAGCGAAGCATTTCCGCGACGTGGCGCTCGACGGGGAAGCCCTTTTCCGCGAGCTGGATGGCGGGCGCGACATCGTCGGACCACTTGCGCTTGCCGAAGCGGCGGTGCAGCTCGTAGAGGCCGCGGAGCTCTCCCGGAACGCCGGTGTAGCGCCCGCCCTCGGCCAGCGGGAAGGGGCGCTTCTCGTAGGCCGCCGCGTCGATGCCCCGGGGCGCCAGCTCGCGGAAATCGATCAGGACCGGCTGCTTCTTCGTGGCGTCCCAGACCATGGCGAATCCGCCGCCGCCGATCCCACTCGAGACCGGGCTCACCACTCCCCCGACCAGGGCGGCAGTCACCGCGGCGTCGATGGCGTTTCCGCCCGCGCGCATCTGGGCGATCGCCGCGCGGGTCGCGAGCGGGTTCTCTGTAGCGGCGGCCGTGCGGCCGGCGGCCTGGGCCTGCAGCGTAGGGGCCAGGCCGACCAGCGCGAGCGCCAGGCCGATCGCGACCAACAGGGGAGCAGTGGAACGCCAGGGACGGAGCGGAGGCGGCAAAGCACGCATGGGCGCCTCGTTCGTATCACGGATGTCGCGCTGCCGGGACCATGGCGGATCCGCTCCCCCGCCCCTACGATGGGCAAAACGCGAGGAGCCTGGACCGTGCGCTTTCTGTTCGTGATGGACCCACCCGACAAGATGCTGCCCGACAAGGACACGAGCTTCGCGTTCATCCGCGCGGCACGGGAGCGCGGCCACGAGTGCCTGCACTGCCAGGCGATCGACGTGTTCAATCTCGGGCAGGACGTGTCGGCAACAGCACGCGCGGTGTCGGTCAGCGACACGTCGCCGCACAGCACGCTGGGCGACGCCAAGGTCATCCGTCTGGAGGAGCTGGACGCGGTGTTCATCCGCAAGGATCCGCCCTTCGACGGGGAGTACATGCACCTGACACAGCAGCTCGACCTGGTGAAAGACCGGACGCTCGTGCTCAACGATCCACGCGGGCTGCGCGACGCGAACGAGAAGCTGTTCGCCTTCCGCTTCTCCCAGTACATGCCGCGCTCGCTGGTCTCGGCGGATCCCGCGCGCATGCTCGAGTTCCTGGAGGGCGTGGGCGGCAAGGCCGTTCTCAAGCCGCTGGACGGCGCGGGCGGGAGCGGCGTGGTCGCGCTCGAGCGCGGCGATCGCAACACGCGCGCGCTCATCGACCTCCTGACGCACGAGGGGCAGGAGCTGGCGCTGCTACAGGAATTCCATCCGGGCGTGCGCGAGGGCGACAAGCGTGTCCTGATGCTGGACGGCGAGCCGCTGGGCGCGATCCTGCGGGTGCCGCGCGAGGACGACATCCGCGCCAACATCCACGTCGGCGGGATCGTGAAGCAGACCCGGCTCACCGGCGAGGAAGAGGCGGTGGTGCGAGACATCGGCGTCAGCCTGCGCGACTACGGGCTCTGGTTCGTGGGGCTCGACCTCATCGGCGGCAGGCTCATCGAGGTCAACGTGACCAGCCCGACGGGGATCCAGGAGCTGGGGCACTTCCACGGAGGCGACCCGGCCGGCCGGGTCATCGAGTGGGTCGAGGCGCGGGCGGCGCGCTGAGCCCCGGAAAACTTGGCCCGGCGGCGGCGGCGGAGCCAGCTTCGGACGTATGTCAACGACCTGCGAGGCCTGCGGCCGCGCGCCGACGGCTACGAACCGGATGCGCCGGGTTCTGGTGGATGAACGCATCGTCGCCCTGTGCGACGAGCACGCCGCGGAGTACCAGCTCTCCGGCGCCGGCAGCCTCGAGGAGCTACGCGCTCTATTCCCCGAGTCCGACGGGAAGCGCTCGCTGATTTCCCGTCGCACGCCACTGGACCGCCGTATCTTCCCGCCCCGCCCCGAGGGCCGCCGCCATAACGACGGGCGGCGCCAGGACGACGCCACGGACTAGTACCCCGATTCTCTTGAATCGAGGGGCTAGACGACCGCGGAGCGGTCGAGGGGGAGGCTCGGCGAAGCCGAGGGGGCGCTGCTGCGCCCCAAACCAACGCTGCTAGTCCCGCGTCGCGCGGCGCAGCCGCGCGTGCGAAGCACCCATCGCTTCGATGGAAACGCGGGACTAGTTCGCTCCGATCCGCGATCGCTCGTATGCTGACGCGGATCACGAAATGGAGAACGCCGGGCGCGAGAGCGGGCTGAGCCTCCGTACGTTGCATGGGCTCACGTTGCTGGGGCTCATCGCCATCGCAGCGACCGTGTTCGTTCTCGGGAAGCGGACGCCCGAAAAGCCTGTCCGCCCCGGACTGTCCGCGCTCGACGCGCTGCCGGCGGACAACGCCTTCGTCGCGACGGTCGACCTCGTGCGGCTCAGGCAGAGCCCCGTCGGCGCCGTGCTCGCTGGCAAGGGCCGCGAGCTGCCTGGGGTCGGGCGGCTCGACGACGTGTGCGGCTTCGATCCAACGCTCGATATCCGCGAGCTGGCAATCGGCGTGCCCGCTTCGACCGATCGGGACGAGCCGCGCGACTTCGGCATCGCGGCAACCGGCGACTTCTCCGCCAAGCGCATCGCCGCGTGCGCCTCGCGCGTGATCAAGCGCCGCGGCGGCAGCCCCGTGGAGACCCGGCTCGGGTCGTTTATCGACATCCGCGACCGCCGCCACACGGGCGGCGAGCTGGCCGTACGCGACGGCGGCCCCGTCCTGCTCGGTGGCGGGAGCTATCTGCGCGCGATGGTCGACGCAGCCGACAAGCAGGGACCGAGTGAGCGCCGCGACAAACTGCACACCGTACTCAGGCGCTCGGTCGGTGAGCACAGCACGCTGGTGGCCACATGGGTCCTGCCCTCCGATTGGTTGGAGCAGCTGAGCGGCAGCGACCTGTCGCGGCTCTCGCCGCTGTCGAGAGTGCGCGCAGCGGCGCTCGCGGTGGACGTCTCGCCGCGCGTGGAAGCCCACGCCGTGGTCGGCTGCGCGAAGACCGCAGCCTGCAAGGCGGTCGCGGCGCTGCTGGAAGATCTAGGGCGCACCACGGTCGGCCCGCTGCTCCGCCGCGAGCTCGGAACGGATCTCGCGAAGCGAGTGCGTATCTCGACCGAGCCCCACGAAGTGCACCTGCACCTGGCTCTCTCCTCCGAGGAAGCCGCGTTGCTCGCTGCCCGCGCCGTGTCGCGGCTCGAATCGGCGAGCACCCCGTCAGCGTCAGGCCTTTCGAGCGCCCCACCCGCGCCGGGCGCTAGTCTTCGTCCGGGCTCTCGCCGAGCACCGCCCGGCGCACCAGATGCCGGAGCTCCTTGAGGTCGAACGGCTTCTCGATGCGGAGGTTCTTCACCTTCGAGACAAACTGTGTCGCCTCGGGGGTGAAGGCGCCGCCGGTCATGAACACGAGCTTCTGCTCCTGACCCGGTCGGTTGAGCCGGAGCGCATCGAACACGTCCATGCCCGACAGCTCCGGCATCATCAGGTCACAGAAGACGATATCGAAATCGTCATCGCGTAGCAGCAGCCGGAGCGCTTCCTGCGCCTCGGTCACCGAGGTCACTTCATGCTCGTCTTCGAGCATGATCCTGAGCGCGCTGCCGACGCCGGGATCGTCATCCACGACCAGAACGCGCGCTCGCGCGGCGCGCGCCGAGGACAGCGGGGAATCCGGACGCGGCGCCGGTGTCGAGCGCGGGCGCTCGCGCTCCGAGGCGGGCAGCGTGACACGGAACGTGGTGCCGCGCCCCAGCTCGCTGTCGACGTGCATGGTGCCACCCAGCGCCTCGACGATGCTGTAGCAGATGGACAGCCCGAGTCCGCCCTGCGCCTGCCCGCGCGGCGAGAAGGGCTCGAACACGCGCTCGACCTGTTCCGGCTCGAGCCCTGGCCCGTTATCGGAGACCTCGACGACAACATGGGCCGGAGGCTCGCGCCTCGCGGTGATCTGGACTTTGCCCTTTCCCGCCTCGCCCTCGGGCAGCGACTGCGCCGCGTGCACCAGCAGGTTGAGCAGGACCTGTTCCAGTCGGGCCTCGCTGGCGAGCACGGGTGGCACATCTTCGTACTGGGTGACCAGGCGACCGCGGTGGCGGATCTCGTTCCCTACCATGCCGACCGCTGCGTCGAGCACGCGGCGCACGTCGACTTCGGTAGTCGTGCCACCCTCGGCGCGCGAGAACGTCCGCATCTGGCGCACGACGCTGGCGACGCGCTCGGCGCCGTGGTGCGCCTCCCGCAGACGGACCATCGCTTCGCCCAGGTAGCTTCTGTCGCCGGCGATGTCAGGAAGACGACGCTCCAGGTGGTCGAGGTTCAACAGGACATAGGTCAGCGGATTATTGATGGCGTGCGCCATGCCTCCTGCCAACATGCCCAGCGCGGAGAGACGGTCGGCCTGCAGCAACTGCATCTCGTACTGCTTGCGCTCGGTTACATCGCGACCGAACGAGAGCACGGCTCGACGACCTTCGTACTCCGTGCCGATGGAGCTGACTTCCAGCGTCATGAGCTCGCCGCCGCGCCGGTGGACGCGATACTCGTGTGGCGGCAGCTCCTCCCCGCCGCCGAGCATGGCGCGGACGCGCTCCTCGACGGCGGGGCGGTCCTGGGGATAGACGAAGTCGACGACGGCGGCTCCGATCACCTCGTCCAGACGCTCGTACCCGAAGAGCTCGATCGCGGCTGGATTCGCGTAGGCCAATGTCACGCCGTCGGTAATCCATACCGCTTCGGGCGCCGATTCGATCAGCGTACGGAAGCGGTCGTCCGAGCGCTGCAGCGCTTCCTGTGTCTGCTTGCGCTCCGAGACATCGAACAGGAAGGCCACCGCCACCGGCATGCCGTCGAGCTCGACCTCGCTGACCGCCAGTTCGAGCAGAACCCGTGTCCCGTCTTTCCGCGCGATCGTCGACTCGAAGGCGGGCGTGAACTCGCCTTCGATGTTGTGTTCGGCCAGCACCGTGATGTCGGCGAGCGCTTCCGGCGCGACGAGCTGGAAGGTCGGCATCCCGAGCAGCTCCTCGCGGGAGTAGCCGAAGATGTCCACCGCCGCGTCGCTGACGTAGATGGTGCGGGGCTCCAGCGTGTGACTGGTCGTGATCAACAGGCCGATCCCGGCGGCATCGGCCGCTTCCACGATCGCCTCCGCCAGGGACTCCAGCCGCTCGTCCCCGATGTCCTCGCCTGCGCTGTCCTGCATTGCGACCACTGCAGCGTAGCGCCGATCGCGGGCGCGTGGGCACCGGGAGTGGCCCGCTTCGCGGCCTCAGTGCCCGGCTGAGCCAGAGACCCAGCCGAGAATGTGGTCGCCGACCGCCGCGATGTGGGGAGCGCGGTCGACCTCGTTGAGCACCTCGTGGAACAGGCCGTCGAGCACACGGAGCTCCTTGTCCGGACTGCCGGCGAGGTCGAAAAAGCGCTCCGTCGTCGGCGTCGACGCCACGATGTCTTCGCCCGCGGCCAGGCATAAAAGAGGCAGCTCGAGCCGCGGCGCCTCGACCAAGGCCCGCTCCTGGGCCCGTGCGGTTTCGGTAAACCAACGAGCCGTGACCTTCTTCACGCCGAGCGGATCGGCGTCGTAGCGCTCCGCTATGTCGCGATCGTGCGTGAGCTGGGCGCCGGACAATCCAGATGGCTGGGCGAAACGCGGGAACAGTCGGCTCATGCCCCGCCCCAGCAACTTCTTGATCGCCGGCACTTGCAATGCCAGGCCGAAGAAGGGTGACGTCATTGCGAGCCCACGGAAGCGCTCCTGCCCTGCCAGCGCCACGTGGGTCGAGATCAGTCCGCCCAGGCTGTGGCCGAACAGTACCGGTTTTCCCGCTGCCTTCCAGCCCTCGTCGCCAGCGAGATGCGCGAGTAGGTCGTCGGCGTCGCGCAGATAGTCGTCGAACGACTCGATGTGTCCGCGTGGCCCCTCCGAGCGGCCGTGCCCGCGGAGGTCGTAGCTCGCGACGATCAGCTCGCGCTCCGTCAGCGCCGTGATCACCTCGCCGTAGCGGGCGCTGTGCTCGCCAAAGCCGTGCGTGAGGAACACAGCGCCGCGCGGCGCACCGCGCTCCGGCACTGCGAGCTGGTAGGCGAGTCGGGGCCCACGACCCGCGGCGCGCTCCAGGAACCCTGAGGTGATTGTCATGTCGAACGCGCTTGTAGCACGACGCGGCACCAGCCGCCCGGGCCTCGCAGCGCTGATTTCATCTATAATTCCAGCGCATTACACTGGAGCTTCGCCGCGCCGGAACGACGAACCGCGCCGGAGTCGCTCGACGAGCGCTCGACGGTCTGGAGCCTTGGAGCGTGCCTGTACTGGCTGCTCGGCGGCAGCTCGCCCGGCCCCGAAAGCAGCGTCCGGGACAACGTGGTCTCGATCCAGGACATCGCGCCCTGGGTAGGTCCGGGCCTCGCGATCGCGCTGCACCTGGCCCTCCAGCCCGATCCGGACCAGCGCTGGCCCACCGTTGAAGCGTTCGCCAACGCCCTTCTGCCGTACTCCGGCGATGCGGAGGAGCTGTACGCCGGGTCGCTCGTCGCGATCGATGCAGTCCAGCGCCGCCGCGTCGCCGAGCGCGCGGATCCGAAGGCGCTCGGCAGCCCCCCGACACGCCCTCTCCCGACGAAACGCGCAAGCTTGAAGACGCGAACGAGCTGTTCCGCAAGGGCAACGAGGTGCGCTCGGCGGGCGACTACCAGGGCGCGCTCGACATGTACCTCGCTTCCCGTCGGGCACTCGTCCAACAACGCCGCGGCGCGCTTCGTCTATCAGTGCGTAGGGAATGCTCCTACAATATCGCTACGCCAGCGTTAGCCGCCGGCGTAGTCGATCGTGTAGTACGTCGTCGGCACGCGCAGAGTCTTTTCGGTGCTGCCGCGCGGCGCAATCTTCTGTCCGCCGTCCTTCTCGACCAGCTCGACGGTGAATTCGACCGCCACGTTGGCCTGCTCGGTCGTTCGCAAACCGATATCGAAACCGGTCAGCGCCGGAATCGCTTTCGGGATGTACTTCGCGATGAGGGGATCGTCGTAGGAGCGGTTCTCGATAGCGAAGGTGTGGTTCACGAGTGTGACCGGCCCGTTGTAGGCGTTCATGTTGCCCATGGCGCTCACCGGCTGCATGGGGACCTTCTGGATGATGTTGATCGCGGTGGCAAAATCGATAGCCAGCTCGTTCATGTCCTGCACGGTGAACGTGCCGTGGCGCCGCGACTTGTCACCCGCCCCCTTGCCTTCGAGGTTCAACATGATGTCGATGCCCGACAGGTTCGGGACGACCTGCTGGCGTTGCGGATCCTGGACCTGCATGCCCGGCCAGTAACGGCCGAATTCGTTCCAGGGATCGACGAGCAGCTCGACGTTGTGGGCCTGTGCGTCCAGGTTGGACAGCGTCCAGGTCACCCGCACCTGCTCGTCCGCGTTGCTCAGCCACGGGGAGCGCCCGAACGGCTGGACGTGGGTCTTGCGCAGGGCGCTCAGCTCGCTCTGGCTGGGAGCCACGATCGGGAACTTGACCGGCAGCCGCGCCTCGTAGAGCTGCGTCTCGCCGTCATCGAAAATCGGCGCCATCTTCGACGACATGCCGAGCTGCTGCGGCTCGAGTGTCTGTGTCTGATCCGTGTTCGAGCTGCAGCCCATCACCGCAAGCGCCGCGACGCCGGTAGCCAGCAGAGCGAGAAGTCGGGTGGGGTGTTTCACCCCCACGGAGGGGGTCGAAGCCCCCAGGGCGGTATCCGGAAGTCGTTGCGTTTTCGGCATGTTTCCCAGCCTGGGCAGAAGGTGACCAGGGGAACCATGCCATTGGCGTGCCAGCAACGCCGCTACTTCTTGCTGGGACGGAAAGCGAAGGTCCAGCTGGCGCCCGTCGGCTTGTCGGCGATCGGGAAATGGAGGCGCCGGAACTGCCGGAGAATGCACCCCTCGACGCGGGGATTGCTCAGCGAGGAACCGCCGATGCTCGCACCGGACACGGAGCCGCCGGGTGTGATGCGCCAGCCCACGCTCACACTGCCGCGGAGGTGGGGGTTGCGCGCCGCCGCCATCTCGTAGCAGGCGCGGAAGGCGCCGTAGCGCGAGTTCACCACCCGCGCGATCTGCGCCGGCGACAGACCCTGGCCCGGCCTGGCCTTGTTGTTCCCCGCGACCTTGTGCTCCGAGGTCCCCTTCCCGTTGCCGGAGCCCTTGCCGCCGCCCTTGCCGCCGCGCCCGTATCCGCCGCTGCCCTTGCCGCCCGGGCCTCCACTGCCGCGACCGTAGCCGCCGCCCTTGCCAGGTCCCCAGCCGGTGTCGAGCGTGCCCGCTCCGAACGGCACCCCGGCACCCTTGCCCCCGCCGCCGGAGCCGGAGCCGTGCAGCCCCTTGCCCGGTCCCTTGCCGAGCACAATGCGGTCGGAACGCAGCCCGCCGAGCGCATCCGCGACAGAGCTGATGGTGCCGAGCGTCTGTTTGACCTCTTCGCCCACGTCGCTGTTGAGCGCTTCGGCCATGCCGCCGAGACCGTTCTTGATCTCGCCGGTCTGCTCGGTCTTCTCCTCTTTGCCCTGGCGCCCGAGCGACCCTTCCTTGCCGGCCATCTTGCGGCCGCCGCCCATGTCCTTCTTGTCCTTGGCGCCCGGATCCTTGATGCCCTTGCCCTTTTTGGAATCGTCGGGCCCGTTCTTCGGCGGCGGCTCGGGCTCCTGCTTCAAGTTGAACTTGAGCATCAGCTCCTGCCGGCTGGTCAGCTCGAGCGGCTTCGGAATGCCGACCGGCGTGGTGATCGCCCAGAGCAGCAGCAGCCCGCCGACCACCGCGATCGCCGAGAACAGGAATGCCAGGAGCAAGGCCCAGTCGATGCGGCGCCGCTGCTTGATCACCGGCGGCGCATTCGTGAACTGGAAGAAGACCGAATACGTGCCGTACTGGATCAGCCCGTGGTCGCCCGCGACGATCGGGATCGGCGCGCCCGTCTGCGCGAGATGCACCGGATCTTCCTCGCGGCCACGCACGTGCAGCACGCCGCCGGTCGCACCGCGGGCGTCGAGCTCCCAGTGCTGGCCCACCGCGCGCACCGGTATCTCGCTGATCGGCACGCCTTCCGGCATCGGCACCCCGTCCTCGCCGGGCTGACCCAGCTGGAACGACTGGCCCGGATCGAGGCTCTTCACCGCGAGCACGGTGGTGCCCCAGACGGCTGCGGCGCGGAGCTGGACGGGTGTTTGTGCGGGTAGTGCGCTCATCGGAAAGCAGGGTCGCGTCGCGTGTCGGACAGCTCGCGCATGAACGAACGATGCCCCAGATCGCCGGCCGCGAACTCGGCGCGTACGCGCCGGAGGAAGTAGATGATCTGCGGTGACTTCAGCCGGCCTTCGACCGCCTGCGGACCGAACTTGTAGGTCTTGATGGCCTTCTTGCCTTGGCCCTCTTTCTCCGTCTCCACCACCGAAGGCACGCCCGACCCCTTGGATCCCTTCTTTGCCGGACCCTTGACCTTGCCGGGTTTCACGTCGTGCTCGGAGTGCGCTTTGTCCTTGGCATCCTTGGCGTCGCCCTTGTCCTTGGCCTTCTTGGCCTTGGTCTTGGCGTAGTGGTGGTGCGCCGCCGCGTGATGCTTCGGCCGTGCGCCAGCCGTCGCCGATGCGGTTCCCAGCGCGAGGGCGAGCGCTGCTGCCGTGAAGAAACGCACCACGCGAGGAGCATAGCGGGAAATCGGCTGGGCGTCAGCAGCAGCACAAACGAGCGCCGGGCGCGCCGCACTGCGGCACACCCGGCGGTGCGGACGACCGGACGGACGGCGTCAGACCCGCTTGAACAGCGCGGCCTGTCTCATCGCCGCGCGCGTCTCCTCCAGCCGATCCACCATGTCGAGGGCCTTGTGCGCCACGTCGCGTGCGTCCCTGTCGTTGTCGCGAATGTCGTCGAGCGTGCGCTTGTCCGCATCGGCGCGATTGCCGGCAGCAGTCGCATCGGCGCCCTTGTCGCCGGCCTCGTGATCGTAGTAGCTGCCAACGATGTTGAAACCGGCACCGCCAGCCTTGCCGGTTCCCGTAGACATCGACTGCGCTGCCGCCTGCTTGTCCGTGCCCATACCGAAACCGCCGGCGGTGATCTGCCCGGCACCTTCGAACATCTCCGCCGCGCCTTTCCAGAACCCTGCTTTCTCTGCGGCGTCCGCCTGATCACGCATCGCCTTCACCTGCTTTTGCTCGGAAGCTTCCAGGTGCTTCTCCGTGGCCTGGCGTGCCTGCTGGAACGACTTCCGTTGCTCGTGCGACGACACGAGCATGAGCGCGGCGATCTGCGCGTCGGTGTCGCCGCCGAGCTCGGCGGAAACCTGATCGTAGGAATCCATCATCGGAATAGGCGGCTGTGAGGATCCGCCGATTGAATTGACTGACATCTTCATTCTCCTTGCTTGGTGGCTCTGGTCTTCGCTCTTGGCTAGGCGCGCATGATGGCCGCTGCCTGGACGGCGGCCTGGGTCTGGACGAGCTTGCTGCCCATCTTCTCGATGGCTTTCTTGTTGTCCGACTTCTCCTCCAGCACCGAGATGAGGTCGTCGATCATGCGCTGGAGCTGCTGCATGCGATTCAGCGCCTGCTTCACGTCGGCTTGAGCACGGAGCTCGTCGGCCTTCTGCTTGGCGTCCTCGATGGTCTTGACCCCGTTGCCCACGGACGACACGCCCTTTGCTATCGCCGTGCCGGCCTGCAGGGCCTGGATGATCTCGCTTCCGTGCGACGCCATCGCGGCGCCGCCGAGCATCGCGCTGACCCCCACCTCCATACCCAGCTTGATCCACGGCGCTGCCTCGGGACCGAACGCCTTCTTTATGAAGTGGGTGTGGTTGTCCACCTCGCAGACCAGGATGATGCCCACGGCGAGGAAGGACAGCGCGCCGCCGGTCATCACTGCCGCTGCGACGGCCACGGCCGTGGCGATGGCCCCGGTCACCTTCCAGAAGTCGGGGTTCTCGAGGATGTTGTCCTTGAAGCTGCCCCACGCTTTCTTGCCGGCGCGTTCGAACGCATCGGATAGCGAACGGCCGGACGCGAGATCCGTCGCGATGCCGTCGACGGCGTCCTGCAGGTCGCCGGCAAAGCCGATGACGCCGTCGGAGCAGTTCTTGACGGTGTCGGCCCAGTCGCCGTTGGTGAGCAGATCGTGCATCTCCGACTGCATCACGCTCGACAGGCTTTGGCCCTTCGCCAGGCCGACGGTCATCTCCACCGGCGCGATGACGGTGTCCTTGGTGAAGTCGATGACGGTGCCGAGCACCTCGCCCAGTGCGTCCCCGATAGCGTGAGCGATGCTACCGAAGAAGCCGTGGTGGTGGTGCTTGGCGTGCTCCTGTTTGCGGATCGCGTCGGCAACCTTCTTCAGGAACTCCTGACGCGCCTGCTCCAGCTTGTCGTGCTTGGCCTGAAGCTGGCGCTCGGTGTTCGAGGTCGACAGCTGGCTCATCTTCTCCATCATCGCGAGCATCTCGCCCATCACGTCGCCGGGACTGGCGGCCGTGGCGGTGGGCTCGGGCAGCCCGGAGAGGGCAGCGGTCTTCGTGGTGGCGGCGGGCTGGGCAGGCGCCTGGGCGAGCGCCACCTGGTTTGCACCTGTTGCGCCTACACGGGTCATGACGGATTCCTCTCTTCTTCGATGGCATCGAGCAGGGCGTTGTCGGATGTGGCCTGCTCCGCCAGGTCGAGCTCGCGCAGCGCGAGCGCGCGCTCTCCGATGCGGTCGAGCGCCCGGCCGCGGCCGAAGTGGCACCAGGCCGAGCGGGGAGCGACCGCGCCGGCGATGCCGTACAGGCCAGCGGCAACGTTCCAGTTCTCGCGGCGCTCGCACACCGTCGCCAGCCCGATCCACGCCCTCTCGTCCTTGGCGGACATGAGAGCGAGGATCCCGAACAGGCGCATGGCGTTGTCGAGGTCGCCGCCTGCGAGCGCCTGGTAGGCGCTCGCGTAGCAGCGCTCCGCCACAGCTGCGGGCGACGGAGGGACGTGGTTCGGGCAGGCGAGGGCGGACATCGTCACTTCCCCGTGTTGGCAGCGATCGCGTCCGCGCTGTGACCCAGCGACTGGATCAGGTTGGTCGAGAGCTGCACCGCCGTCTGGCGCGACGACATCAGCGACTGCAGGTGGATCATGTCGAGCTGCGCGCCCGCGTTCAGCTCCTTGGTGACGCTATCGAGGTACTCCGCGGAGGTCTTCACGTCGCTCACCTTGTAGCGGTCATCCGGTGGGTGGTTGGCGCCCTTGCCGCCAGCCCCATCAAGGATCTGGCCCTCTCCCTTCAGGGTGTCACCCACCCGTTTCGCGAGGTCGGCGTCGACATCCGCCAAGCCCGCAAGCGCTGCGTTGATCTTCTTCACCAGGCCGGGCTCCGTGCCGTTCTTGCTCTGGTCGAGACCGGCGAGGATGCTCTTCAGCTTCTGCAGCGCCTCCTGGACGTGTTGGTTGTGCTGCTGATTGCTGAAGATTCCGTCGATCTGCGAGTCGAGCCCGTTGAGACGGCTCTTCAGGTAGATCATCAGACCCTCCGGCGTGAGCCCGGTCATGCCCGCTCCGGGCGCATCCATCGGCGAGGCGAATGCGCCGTACACGCCGGGAGCCAGGCCATTGTTTCCGACCGCGTTGCCGCCGCCCATCGGTGAGAGTCCCATCGTTCCTGTCCTTTCCTTGATGACTACGCGCGGATGCCCACGCGAACCGCGTTGTCTTCTGCGCTGCGCATCGCGCAGCCGTCGTCGATCTCGTCGAGGACAGCCTGCGGGACGGACAGCCCCACGCTGTCGCCCAGGCTGCCCAGGGTGTTCCAGACCTGATCGAGCTCGGCGTTCTGCTCGTCGAACCGGGCCCGGAGCTCCTTCAGTTGTTCGGTCCAATCACGCATCGTTTCCTCGCGGGTTGTCGGGGCGGAAGCGCCCTGTGACGCACCTATCGGCGCGCCCTGGAGCCAGGTGCGTGATTTCTTCGCGGGCGCGCGACCCGGCGGAAATCGCGCGCTCTTCGTGATCGCAGCGAATGGAGCGCGGTCGGTGCTCGTCCCAGCGCCGTCGTCACCAGGGACGACCAGGGGGTCCGTCCAGCGACGGTCCTACGACGCGGACTGGCTGCCAGGACCCACCAACACACGGCGCGCATTCCCATGCTCCCGGACGCCCCACGGCGACGAATTGCGCGCCTCACGCGCATTTCAATGCTCCCGGACGCCCCACGGCGACGAATTGCGCGCCTCACGCACATTTCAATGCTCCCGGACGCCCCACGGCGACGAATTGCGCGGGCCGCCGAGCGCGCATTCCCGTGCTCTCAGACGCCCCACGGCGACGAATTGCGCGCTTCACGCGCATTTCAATGCTCTCAGACGCCCCACGGCGACGAATTGCGCGCCTCACGCGCATTTCAATGCTCCCAGACGCCCCACGGCGACGAATTGCGCGCCTCACGCGCATTTCAATGCTCCCAGACGCCCCACGGCGACGAATTGCGCGGGCCGCCGAGCGCGCATTTCAATGCTCCCGGACGCCCCACGGCGACGAATTGCGCG
>Ga0114931_10000371_pt1 | contig 53566 bp, 47 predicted proteins | sample 2SBtaG_FD_89579 | JGI IMG/M metagenome (GOLD analysis project Ga0114931, IMG submission 89579) | Deep subsurface microbial communities from Kolumbo volcano to uncover new lineages of life (NeLLi) - 2SBTROV14_V59a metaG | ecosystem: Environmental > Aquatic > Marine > Volcanic | place: Kolumbo... | reverse complement strand
CTCCTTGCCCAAGTATCAAGGATTATTTTCCAACTGCTCTTGATACCGGCAAGGCGGCTCCGTTTTGTTTAACGAAAACGTTCGCGAATGGCCCTCAAAAAGGGCAAAAGTCGAGCTAAGACGGGCACCGTCCTACCGCACCCTTTGATCATACGTCTTGTTTATGATCCCCAGTCGGGTCGTTGGCTCACGTTAAATGCGGTGAACGTCTTAAACGACCCGCCTCACGTCTTCATTTGGTAGGTTTCGGCGGCACCCGACTCCCATCATGCGTTCCATCTGCCGATACGGGGACCGCGCGAGAACCCGGCGGCGGCACTCACCCTTGCCATGCCGTCCGAGCGAGGGTGGATTGTTGTTTTTGATGCAGTTGTGACCTGACAGCCTCAAAATCCCGCGCGACCGGCGTACCCGGCAACAGCTCTGTAATCTGGTTTCCCACGGCGATTGCACCGGCGAAATCACGATTGCGCACGTGGGCGGAAAACGCACTGCGCAGTTTCCGTTCGACGCGGGCGGTGAGCGCCGCCAGTTGCGCTTCGAGGGGAACCAGTTCCTCCCGCGTGGCAACATCCACCATCGTGGAAAGCACACGCCGACATTCAGCGAGGTCCCCCTCACGCACTGCCACCTTCCATTGGCGAAGCAGGTTCTTGGTGGCAGGACCGTCGCGTTCAGGCAAAACGAGTTCCGCTTGTCCGACAACTTTTTCGACCGACTCGGATGCCGCCGCCAGCGGCGGGGGGGCATCGTCCATCGCCTTCATCAGGCGTGGAAATGCGTCGCGGTCAAGCGTCGCCGCGGTCAGTGACGAGGGGTCTCCCGATCCGAACGTCGTCAGGTCCACCATACGCACACCGGCAGCCTCTTTGATTTCACGAAGTTGCTCGCTCACCGATGCCTCACCACTCAAAACACAATGACGCATTTCGTCCAGTGCATGCGCCAGCTCATCCGCCTGCTCACCCAGGTGCATGATGGCCCGAAGCATCACCGCACCGACCAGGGCGCCGCTGATAATCAAGAATCCCAAAAACGTGCCCAGACGGTCCCCCCCCACGACCGAGGCAATCGCAAGGACAAACCCGACCAAGACATAAAACCCGGCCACAACGTACAGCGTTTTTTTGGAGTTTCTGGAAAAATCCATTTTGTTCTGCGCATTTCAACGCGAAGCCAAGCTCGCTCCCGGGGGTTTAACCATTCCGATCTCGATCTGGGAGGGTGAGAGGGACGTACTGACTTCCCCCGTGCCCAATCCGACCCAGGGCGTCTTTGTTGAGTCTCTCGAATTCCGCCAGCGAACTGGCGATGGGCACTGTGACTTCAAGCCACATCGTGCTTGCATGGGTCGTCACCTTCGCCCCGGAGGTCCCCGCCGGTATCAACAGCGTATCTCCCACTCCAAATCCGACGGGATGATCCAACCCGTCACAGACGATGCTACCACGACCCTCCAAAACGATCCAGATCACCATCTCGTGGTGTGGAATCTCAATCTCGGCGCCTTCCACGATCCGAACCCGCTCAATCACGAATGATTCACAGCGAACCAAGCTCGTGATCGACGTCCAGACGCTTGCCAGGTGTTGTGGTTTTTCCAGGTCCAAGGGAACGGGGGCGAACGAAACGCATTCCAACGCGTCCTCAATGTGCAACGCCCGCGCGACACCGGTTATGGGGTCCACGCGGTCCCAATCGAAAAGGCGAAACGTCGTATCCGACGGCGTTTGCACCTCGGCGACCACGACGCCCGCGCCTAGGGCATGGATGGTTCCGCTGGGTAGATAGTACGCGTGCCCTTTTCGCACGGGAATACGGTGAAGGACATCTTCGACCGAACCGTTGTCGATGGCGCCGCGAAGCTTGGATATGTCCACGCCCTTTTTGAAACCCCGGTAGATGCACGCGCCTTGCTCGGCTTCGACGACGTACCAGGCTTCGTTTTTGATGCGACAGTCTCCTCCACGACGATTGACCATCGCCTGGTCCGGGTGGACTTGCACGCTAAGGGGCTTGGATGCTGTAAGAAACTTGATCAAAACCGGAAAGCTTCCGTCAACCAGTTTCGCACCACCCACAAGTGCGTCACCCCAATCGACTACGATTTGGCGCAACGTTTTTCCCCTGGCAGGGCCGTTTCGCACGATGGATTGACCGCTTTGCAGGTCTGCGATTTCCCATGACTCCCCGATGAGTTCATTGGGCGGGAGCTTCTTGCCGACAAGTTGTTCCAGCCGGCGGTCGCCCCATAGTTTGGGTTTGAAAACGGGTTCGAATAGCAGCGGATAGACCTTCACAGATTCACTCCCCGGGGAATTGTAAGGCTCCGGTGTCGTAATACCAGCGAGTGTGGACTAAAAATTGCCTCGTTCGCAGCGGTCGATTACACTCCGCGTTTTCGTCTGCCCAGACCCACAGGAGCGCAACGATGAGCGAGAACACGGATCAGTCGACAACGGAACCGGCGGGACGCGCCGCACCTGAGACCAACACGATTTCGTTTGACGATTTTTGCAAGGTCGAACTGCGCGTCGGAAAAGTGATCGAAGCAAGCGACCACCCCAACGCCGACAAACTGATCCTGCTCAAAGTTGATCTTGGAGATGAGCAGCGACAGATCATCGCCGGACTCAAGGGCTACTACACGCCCGATCAGTTGATGGGGAAGGAGATTATTATAGTAGTCAACCTTGCGCCGCGTATGATGCGCGGGCTGGAAAGTCAGGGGATGTTGCTGGCTGCCTCCAGCCAGGATCGATCGAAAGTGGTCGTGCTCGGCCCCGAAACCGAAATCGAACCCGGCGCATCGGTTGGTTGAAAAATACCAGACCCCAGGCTTTGACCCGCGCGCACGCCCCGGTGACAAGGGTCGCCCGGTACAGGATGGTCCCATCGCAGGTTGATCCCATCGAATGACAACGGCTCCAAATACGACCGACCGCCCCTGGACCATCGGACGACTCCTCTCTTGGACGGCGGATTACTTCGATCAACAGGGCGTTGACGACTCGCGCCTATCCGCCGAAGTCCTGCTCGCTCACGTCCTCGCGTGCAGTCGCATCGACCTCTATACCCGGTTCAACGTAACTCCTGACGAGGAAACGACCCAACGCTTCCGCCGACTCGTCAAACGTGCCGCCGACCATGAACCCATCGCCTACCTCGTCGGACAAAAAGAGTTCTTCTCGTTGCCGTTTTATGTGACCCCCGACGTTCTGATTCCGCGCGGTGAAACCGAAACGCTCGTCGAGTGTGTGATCGATTATTGTCGCGCGCATGACGCAAGGGATACCGCGTCGACGCCTCGACCTGCGCCGACCGGTTCGGCAGGCGATTCCCGCGCCGTCGATCGTGATCGATCTGGAGCTTTGGGTTTCCCCACGATTCTCGATGTCGGTACCGGGAGCGGGTGCATTGCAATTGCGATTCTCACCCAAATCGAGGATGCAACGGCCGTCGCGACCGATGTCTCATCCGCGGCGCTTGCCGTGGCAAAACGAAATGCCGAGCGACACGATGTTTTGGCCCGTATCACCTTCGTCGAGGCGAACCGACTGACGTTTTCTGCCGGAGCGATTCCCGACGGCAGATTCGACGTTCTCGTTAGCAATCCGCCCTATGTTTCCGCCCGTGACGTGCCGGATCTCGATTCGACCGTGCGCGATTATGAGCCGCACACCGCGTTAACCGACGGCCATGACGGCTTGTCTTTCTACAAAACGATTGCCCGCGATGCCCCGGGAATCCTTCGACCGGGCGGAATCGTTTTCGTTGAGATCGGCGATGGACAAGAACGCGCGGTGCGCGATACGATGACCGCCGGTGGTGTTTGGGAGCATCGAGGAAGCTACCGCGACGCGATTACGGAAAAACCTCGCGTTCTTTCTTTCATTTCGCGAGGTCGCCATTAGCAGGAGGGTCCAAACCGTGCAAATGTTCGAGATCGTCGGGGGAAACAGGCTCAAGGGTTCCATTGAAATCGGCGGGGCGAAAAATGCCGCTCTGCCGATCATGGCCGCTTCGATCCTGGTCGAGGGGGAAACCGTTCTGCGTAATGTTCACGACCTTGCCGACGTGCGACAGATGATCACGTTGTTGAATCGGCTCGGCGTTAAAACCCATCGTGCCGACGATGGTGCGCTGCACCTGACCGTCGAGGACGAGATGAACGCCCACGCCGAGTATGAACTGGTCAGCAAAATGAGGGCAAGCGTTTGCGTGCTTGGTCCGCTCCTTGCCAAGCGCCGCCGGGCCCAGGTTTCCATGCCCGGTGGTTGCGCCATCGGCGACAGGCCTATCGACTTGCACCTGCTCGGTCTGCAAACATTGGGCGCAGACTTTGAGCTCGTCGGGGGCGACGTGCTTCTTCGCGCCAAGAAGCTCAAAGGGGCGGACGTTTTTCTCGGCGGACCGTTCGGATCGTCCGTCACTGCCACCGCCAATGTTATGATGGCCGCCACGCTCGCCCAGGGTCGCACGATTATTTCCGCCGCGGCGTGCGAACCGGAAGTTGTCGACCTAGCGGACTATCTGGTTGCTTGCGGTGCGCAGATCACCGGACAGGGAACCCCCGAGATTACGATCGAGGGGGTCGAAAGTCTCCGTGGTTGCCAGCATAACGTCATCGCAGATCGCATCGAGGCGGGAACGTTCATGATTGCAGGCGCCATTACCAACGGCGATCTCGAACTGCGCGGCGCGCGCATCGATCACATGCGCGCGTTCGTCGATCGTCTGCGCCGCGTTGGGGTGATCATTGAAACGGGCGAAAAGGGCATGATGGTTTCCTCCGCCCGCCGCCTTGAACCCGTTGTGATTACGACACAACCTTACCCCGGTTTCCCCACCGATTTGCAGGCACAGGCCATGTCGCTTTTGTGCCTGGCTGATGGAAACAGCGTGATTACCGAAAAAATCTTTCCCGACCGCTTTTTGCACGTCGCTGAACTGAGTCGAATGGGTGCGAATCTTCGTAAGGAGGGACCGACGGTCATTATCCAAGGCGTCAAGAAGCTCATCGGCGCACAGGTAATGGCGAGCGATCTTCGCGCCTCGGCTGCGCTGATTCTGGCGGGATTGATCGCCAAAGGAACCACCCGCGTACACCGCGCGTACCACATCGACAGGGGGTATGAAAAGATCGAGGAAAAACTTTCCGCCGTTGGTGCCAACATTCGCCGGCTGAATGAGGGGTAGCGAAAACGCGGAAGAATAACCCCTGCTCAGGGTGTTCGTATCGCGCGGTCCTGCCGGAGAAGAGCCGCGCGGACTAAGGTCCGCGGCTCGCTGCACTCATCATGACAGAGCATCGCGACGCGTAATGTCTGGACCCGCAGATTCTGTCTTGTACCCCGGAGCAGTCCTTCTGCTCTTGGGTTTGGAACAAATCCCAAGAAATATCAAAATCGCGACCCTTAACCGCTTGTCGCAAAGGCGCAAACAGCTCAAAATGACCTTCCGTTGCGATGTGGGGCGTATGCGGTAGCCAGGAAACCCTTGCCGACTCGCTGTACAGGATTGATGAACGATTTCAAACGCCAGGAGGTGGACCCGTGATTCGTAGACTTTTTCTCGTTGCTTTGCTCACCCTGTCCTTATCACCCTTCGCCCGTGCCGACTCTCCCCTGCGAACCCACGACATTGAACCGGAAGATTATTTTTCCATTGGAATCGTTACCGGTGTCGCGGTTTCTCCCGACGCGAAGACCGTCGCTTACACCGAGATGCGTTGGGAACCGCCCGCGGACAAACGTAATACGGACCTGTGGGTTGTGGATACGACCACCAAACAACCGCACCGCTTGACCTTTGACCGGGCTAACGAAGGCGGTATCCAGTGGAGCCCGGACGGAAAGTTCATTTATTATCGAGCCAACTACAGACGCGCGGGAGAAGACAAGCCTCCCTACGACGGCAAAAGTCAGGTTTGGCGCATTTCCCCAGAAGGGGGCGAACCCACAGCCGTAACCCGTCTCAAAGACGGCGTTGGGCAGTTCCAACTATCATCAACGGGGAAAACTCTTTACTACACGGTGAGCCATGAGGTCCAGGACGACGAGTGGAAGAAGATGCGCGAATCACACGCCAGCCAGAAATATGGCCACGGTATCACAAAGTTCACGCAGATATGGAAGCTGGATTTGGTCGGCTGGCACGCGAAAAAAATCGTTGACGAAAAACGGGTCATCCGATCCATGAAGGTCTCACCCGACGAGCGCCGCATCGCCATGCTCACCACCCCCGACAACGAGCTCATCCACAATGAGGGCTGGTCGCGCGTCGATGTTTACCAGGCTGACACAAAAAAAGTCAGCATTGTCACTAAAAAGGGGTGGCGCGCCGCGCACGAATCACCGTACGGGTGGCTTGATGATGTGGCGTGGTCTGCGGATAGTCTGGCGCTGGGCTTTACCATCTCTTTCGACGGATATCCAACCCGCATTTACGTGGCAGAGTGGATGGGTGATCGTCCCAGGTTGACCGAACTCAAGCGCCCGGAAGGGGTTTCGGTCGTCGGGGGGACGCTGCGGTGGCGGGGAAAAACGCGCGACTTGTGCTTTTTGGGAGATCAGCGAGCCAGAACGCGCGTCTTTGCGATTACAAACGTACACGACGCAAGTCAGACCGCTTTTACAACGCTGACTCCGGGCGACGTAACGGTCGACACATTTCATTTTTCACCCGATGGGAAAACCCACGCGATCGTGACCAGTACCCTGACCGACCCACCGGACGTGTATCTCGTTGGAAACGGGGGTAGGCTGGACCGACTGACCAGGATCAATCCGCAGGTTGACACATGGAAGCTCCCGCAAATTTCCCTGATTCAGTGGCAAGCGCCGGACGGAAGCGAAGTCGAAGGCATTCTTGAACTGCCGCCGAATTACAAAAAAGGAGACGATCCACTTCCCACGATCGTTGAGATTCACGGAGGACCGACCGCCGCGAGCAAGTATCGCATGCGCTTTTGGATCTATGGACGCATTCTTTTTTCATCCAAGGGTTATGCGATCATCAGCCCCAACTATCGCGGGTCGACCGGATACGGTGATAAGTTTCTAACGGACCTGGTGGGTCACGAAAACGACATCGAAGTGAAGGACATATTGGCCGGTGTCGATTCACTCGTAGCCGACGGAATCGCAGACCCGGACCGTTTGGGCGTGATGGGTTGGAGCAACGGGGGTTTTTTGACCAACTGCCTCATCACCACGACCGACCGGTTTAAGGCGGCAAGCAGCGGGGCGGGCGTGGTCGACCAAGTCATTCAATGGGGTACGGAGGACACACCGGGCCACGTCAATAATTTCATGCGGGGTTTACCTTGGGTGAATCCGGACGCCTACCGTGCGGGATCGCCACTTTACAATCTGGGCAAGGTCAAAACGCCCACGCTGATTCATGTGGGAGAGCACGACGCGCGCGTACCCGTGGCCCATTCACGTACGCTCTTTCGAGGGTTGAAGCAGTATCTTCACGTTCCCACAGAGCTGGTTATCTATCCCGGGGAGGGGCACGGACTGACGACCTACAAAAACCGAAAGGCCAAGATGGAGTGGGATATGGCTTGGTTTGATCGTTATATCCGGGGGACCAACCCGAAGGACGAGACGACATCAGCCGACACAAAGCCCGCACCGTAACGGTTTCCAACGCCGCGACCGCCAGGAAGCAAACGAAATAGCGCCGCGACTGCGTGAGGAAGCGGGCGAATTCCACGGCGTCATGGGCATCTTCGGTTTGGATCGGTGCTGCGACACGTAATGGACCCGCAGATTCTGTCTTGCGTTTTCCGCGTATGTTCCGCACGAGTGACACGCGACGCCGACCCTGTTACACTCCGGGTGGCGTGTTCACCAAGAGTCGGGCGTGAGTCCTTTTCGACATGAAATGGAAGCTGCATCATCAGATTTTTATTGCGATGGTCGTCGGCGCCGCCGTTGGTTTGCCGTTGAATATGCTGGCCGCGTCGGGAAGCATCTCCGAGCAGATTCCGCGCACGATCGCACAGTACGGAAAAGGCGTCGGCGATCTTTTTCTCCGCCTGCTTTCGATGATCGTCGCACCGCTCATACTCACTTCGTTGATTTCCGGAGTCACCTGTTCGGGGAGTTTGTCCGGTCTGGGACGACTCGGTGGCCGAACGCTGGCTTATTATTTGTCCACCAGCATGATCGCCATCATCACTGGGATTATGATATTCAACATCATTCAACCCGGCGCACACACCGATGCCACGCTGTTGGAGCAGTCGCGTGAAGTCGTTCATTTGGAAGTTGTTGAAAGCGGGGCAGGGCTTCTCGAAACGCTATGGAAACAGCTTTTTAACCTCATCCCCTCGAATCCATTTGCGGCGCTGGCGGACCCGAGCAACAAGTCCGTTCTCGGGTTGATCTTTTTTGCGTTGATGTTCGGATCGTTCGTGGTGGTCGTGGGCGGGGAGACCGCCGAGTTGATGCGCAAAGTCTTTAACGGTGCGTTCGATGTGATGATGCGCATGACGATGTTTATCATTCGTTTTGCGCCGCTGGGCGTTTTGGGATTCATGCTCTATGCCTCCGCGGGCAAGGGGCTTCATGTGTTTGTTGCCCTCGGATGGTACGTGTTGACCGTTGCACTGGCGCTGTCGGTCCACGCCTTTATCACCTTGCCCCTGATTTGTTTGATCCTGGCGAAACGATCACCGTGGAAGTTTTTCCAGTCGATGTCCCCGGCGTTGTTGACGGCGTTTAGCACTGCCAGCAGCAATGGCACCCTCCCGCTCACGATCACCTGCGTGGAAAAACGTGCAAAAATCGGCAACCGGATCAGCTCGTTCGTGCTTCCGCTCGGTGCGACGATCAACATGGACGGAACCGCGCTGTACGAGGCGGTCGCCGTTTTGTTCATCGCGCAGGTAACCCCGGGGGTCGACCTGACGATCGGCCAGCAGGCGATCGTGGCGATCACGGCCCTGCTGGCCAGCATCGGGGCGGCGGGGATTCCTTACGCCGGAACGGTCATGCTCGTGGTTGTACTCGGTGCCGTGGGACTCCCCCTGGAGGGGGTCGGATTGATCCTGGCCGTCGATCGCGTGCTCGACATGTATCGTACTTCGATCAACGTCTGGAGCGATTCGACCGCGTGCGCCGTCATCTCTCGCTTCGAACCCGAACCCGACTCCAACCCTCGCTGAAGCTCATCTTGACTGAAAAAGGGTAGAGGACCCGACGCCACACTTGCCCGGTGGCGTGCGGTTGTCACCCGGCGTGGTGGTTGTCGATGGCGTTTTCGATGGCGCGGCGGATTTCGGAGTGAACCGTTTCCGGTTCCGCGATGGTTCGCCAGTAATGGGGGGGAGTCGTTTCCTCGGTCGTAACGTAGATGATGGTGCCGAGTCGGGCGGTCTTTTCCAAGTTTGTCGAATGGACGTAAGTGTTACGAACGTCGAGCAATGAGCACGACGTAATATCGGGCGTGCGAACACCGCGTATTTCAATCAACCGGCGATTTGTCAAAACGTACCAGCTTGGAATCCACGCGACCACGGCGAGGGCCAAACGAACCATTCCCAAGAGGAAGATAATCTGCGCCGTCACGCTCACGGTCACACCAGGCAACGCGAGTTTCCATACCATCGACGCAACTGCGAGAACAGAGAGCGTGATGATCCACGCACCCGAGTCGAAAAGAGGTCGCCACATCGACGGTTTGACCGCAAGGATAATCACCTCGCCCCCGTCAACGAGACCTTGTGGGAGGCTCGTAAGACGCGAGGCGACATCACCCACCGCAGCGGGAGATTCGGTCTCGCCGGCGGCGAAGGGGTTCGTGTTGGGACTGGGCGGAGCGATGACCATATCGTCATGTTTATCGGCCATGACGACGGGAGGGTTACGTAATGGCGAAAAAACAGTCATCAGACCCCTATTTCACGGCCACAGGAACGGGCGAGACGTTTTCGAGCATCCGCTCCAGCGCGAATCGTGCAAGGCGTTTGGTTTCGGGCTGTACACGGATGGGGTTGACGCACCGCCCCGCAGCCAGTTCGTCCAAGCACCAGCAGAGGTGCTTTAAGTCGATTCGATACATCGTCGTGCACAGACACTGAATCCCCGCGAGCAGTCGAATCGACTTGTCGGGATTCGTTCTCGTGAGGCGATTCACGAGGTGGACTTCGGTTCCCACGGCCCATTTGGACCCCGTCGGCGATTCCCGGATGGTCTTGATGATAAACTCAGTGCTACCGGCGAAGTCGGCCTTTTGGACCACCTCCCACGCGCATTCCGGATGAACGATGACCTTGTAGTCCGGATCAATCGAACGGATTTCGTCACACTGGTGCGGTGTAAACAACGCGTGGACGCTGCAGTGTCCCTTCCAAAGAAGGACGCGCGCACGACGCACCCGGTCGCGCGTCAACCCGCCGTTTCGCTCGCTGGGATCATAAACGGCCATCTGTGCCGGGGGGATGCCCATCGCGTAGGCCGTGTTTCGCCCGAGGTGCTGGTCCGGAAGAAACAACACTTTGTCGCCCTGTGCGAAAGCCCATTCCAACACCTGGGAAGCGTTGCTGCTCGTGCAACACGCCCCGCCGTGTCCACCGCAAAACGCCTTGATCGAAGCAGCCGAGTTGACGTAGGTAATCGGTACGACTCGCTCGCCGCACTCGTCGACCATGTATTCCCACGCCTCCTCGAGATCGTCGATGTCGGCCATGTCCGCCATGCTGCATCCGGCGGAAAGATCAGGAAGCACGACCGTCACGTCGTCGTCGGTCAGGATGTCCGCCGATTCTGCCATGAAGTGAACACCGCAAAAGACGATCAGCTCAGCCTCTCTCTGCTCGCCGCCAATCTGCGACAGTTTGAGGCTATCGCCGGTGAAGTCGGCGAACTGGATGACCTCGTCCTGCTGATAGTGGTGGCCCAGGATCACGAGGCGCGAACCGAACTGGCGTTTGCGGCACACGATCGCCTCGACCAGGTCCGCTTCGGACATGGCTGCGTACTTCGGAGGAAGTGGCGGTTGAAAAAGCATATCAAAGCTCGCCGATGCCGGCACAAAACCGACTACCCGATTATACCTATCGGCAGCCCCGCAGCCAAGTCGGTGGATCCCTCACTGCTATTATTCTCGTCAAAAATGCTTACGCGCAGGACGGCCTCCGCGCATATTTGGTGAGAACGACATAGCCCGCAATGAGGATGGCGCTGGTCAGGATCGCAAGAAGCGCAGGAGAAATGGCCGGGATGGGCGGCAGGGGGGTCATCAGGAAGGCGCGGTTGGGCAAACCACCGGGGGCCGTGCCGGAACCCACAATCCAGCCGTTGTCGTTGATGTCGCGCGGGGAAAGCTCTGACAGCCGCTGTTCGGTGCAAGCGTATCCTCCAAGAGCATCGGGCCGTGGATGGGGTCGTACAGAAAGCCCTCCGAAAATGCTCCCGCAGCGACGCCGAACTGAACGGTTCCCGCGCCGACGATCTGACCCTTGTTGTTGATCGCTTCCGCTTTGCTGTTGACCATGTTGGCTAACGGTTCCACGAGAAGACCGATGTCGGTCATCTGGCCGTCTTGCCAGAGAAAGGCATGGAAAATACCCTCAAATGGATTCCGCTCCGCCGTGCCAACGACTTCGTTACGGTCGTTGATTCCGAGACCCCCGCCAAGTTCCCCGCCAAGGTTTCCAAGATCAAGATTCTTGCCGTTTTGCCAAATACATAGGCCACCCGTCACGTGCCCTAGATTATTAATATCCCATGCAATCCCGCTGCAAAAACCCGCCGCCGTAAGATCCGTGAGCACGCCGTTTTCGAGCAGCATGGCATGTTGCGCGCTGATGGGAGGAGGAAAAATGGCCGCCCCGACGATCTGACCCGCGTCGTTGATGGCAAGGGCGCTCTTCGCCTGTGCCGTATCGCCCAACTCGGTCATTTGACCGTTTTCCCAGATAAAGGCATCTTCGATGTTCCCGCTTCCTGTGACTGTCCCCACGATCTGTGTGTTCTCGTTGATGTCCCAGGCCCCGTAGTGTGCGACTCGACCGATGTTTCCCAAGTCGGTTAAAGTTCCATTGTCCCACGGGTAGGCCCGCCGCCGCCCGTCGGTTCCGTCCGCACCGCCAACGACTTGTCTCTTGTTGTTGATCCCGAGGGCGACGCTGGTGAATCCGCCGAACGTCCCAAGATCAATAATTTCATAACGAGTCACAAACCCCGCGCCGGGCCGGAGACCAGTATCAATGCTACGATTGAAAGAAACACGCGGGCGAATGGCGCATTTACCCGGCGGTGTCGACTGTTGAGCGCAAGCGTCCGCGCGATATTGGTCTTCATAGTGTCCACCCCCATTATTGTGCGGGACAAGTCTGCACGCCGCACGTCGTGTTGTCGCCGATGTATAGTCCGCCCAATGACTCACAGCTACACTCGGGAAGAACCTGACAGTAGGAAACATCGGACAGACAACACGCACCCGTCTGCGCTCCTTCGCAAACATCGGCCGTCCCGTTGGAGTTGCAGTCGTCACAAGTGGTCTTGTCCCCCATGAACGTTCCGCCATCGAGCGTGCAGCAGGTCCCGACGGGAAAACTGTCCAGGGCGTCAACGCATCGGCGTGTTGACATGTGCTCTTACCTCCGCTTTTATGCCGAAAAGTGTGCTTCCGGGGAGGCCCGCCATCCCCGCCGGGGCACCCGTGATACCCGTTCCAGAGGGCCCGCATCAAGAAAAATCCTTGCCCAACGTGTGAACGGGGTGCGGGAAAAAAAGGCGGGTGGCATCTATGACGGCGACCCTCGAATACATCTCGCCTGTGCCCCGGAGTCGTTATTGGAGGACGAGTCGTAATCGACACGCGGCGTTCATCGCGGTTTTCGGGAATCCGCGAGTCCATGCCACGGGCAATCCGATGCTTCTTATCGGTCGTTGTAACGAGCGCAAGTTGCTTTGCACAAAGCCACTTACGATGATCGGACGATCGCGCGGGCGTTTTCATGTCCATGCCGACCCCGCGTGGGCTTGACCAGCCGGTTTTGCGTCCCTAGAACCAGTTGAGGAAGGCTTGCGCGGGAGGTGCCCAAGTTGACACTTGCGCGCGCAATGGCTATCCTAGTTTGTCAGCGAAGGTTATGGGAACGGGTCATGTGGGTGCGATTTTTTTTCGCTTGCGGAACGGGTGGGTGCGCTTGAGACGCGGCGCAGGCTGGTTTGGTGGTGGTTTTACCCGTAACCGTTCTCGATGAGCAGGGAGAGGTTTTGGGGAATCGGTCGCAGGGCGCTGTTGGCGCAACGATTGCTCTCAACCTCTCGTTGATTGTTGTTCACAAAACCGATCGACGGTGAAAATCGGTGGATCGCGTCCCGACGGAGGGGAATGCGTCCCGAGACGTTAGCAACAAGGGCTGTTTTTAGCACAGCGGGGGGTTGCGCGCGTTGATTAACGGCGCGTCCCGATGAATGAGGTTGTCCATAGGAAGGGTGAGTGTGATGCACGAAAGAATGCTCCGGATACTTGGCGGGACGTTGATCGCGGTGACGGTCGCGCTTGGTAGCACTAGCTTGTACGCTGAAGAAACGGTAACGCCAGTCAAGACTGCCACCGGTAGGCAGGGGGTGAGTCGAACGCAGTCCACTCCGATCAACAGCATCGCCGCTCCGGCTGTTCCTGTCGTTCCGCCGGGCATGTCCAACTTACGGGAACTTCCCAAGGAAACCAAGTTCAGCCACGTGGTTGTAGGCGGTCGTTCCTCGGGTGGGACCACGGCTGGAACTACCGAAAAGCTTATTTACAGCAACACGCAAGGACGGGTTATCGTTCCGATACCGCCCTTTTTTGTCGTTGGCGACGACATTGCCACGATCGCGCCGGATGGATGCCAATTGACCCGGTTTACCTTCCAGGTCATGGGCAACGCCAACCTCGTAAGCGAGAATCGACCCTATACGGTTACCTATGCGCTGTACGATACTTGTCCCGATTCGTTTCCCCTACAGAACGCCACGCCCTCTCGTTTGATCACTGGATCCTTTGGACAGGTGACAATCGACACAGCCAACCCTGGTGGTCCGGCAAACATCGGCGACGTCGTTACGGTGGAAGTTCCTCTCACCGGGCTCAATGTATCGAGCAAAACCTCGATGTGGCTTACGGTCACCTTTGATCGTGACAACTGTGCGGCCGTTGGAGGAACCCCGGCTTTGGAGGGTTTTTCGAGCGATGCGATCAGTTTCCCATCGCTTGGGTGCAGTCCGAACTTCGGTGGTTTTCCTAATTCCTCGCATGCGAGTTTCAATATCGAGATTTTCGGAGAGTCCACGACTTGCGCGGTCAGGCACCTTGCGTATCGAAACACGCGAGAGGAGGGACTTCCTTTGAACCTGGGAACCGGGTCGGTTGTCGTCGATGACATTAAGCTCCTTGATGATGGTTCAGGGTCGTGTTTGCTCACTGCGTATGAAGTGGCGGTGGAAGGATCTGGGGTCTACGATACGGAGCTTCGTCTTGCGTGCCCGGGTGATCCTCCGTTGCAGGAGTGGTTCCCCGACGGAACTTCAGCCGCGATTCCAGGAACCTACAAGAAGACGATCATTTCGTCGACCAGCACTGGAACGCGCATCGTCCGAATTCCGGTCGATCCGCCGGTTCTTATCCCCGGCAACGTTTCGCTTGCCGTGAAGGTGAACAGACCAAACGGCGGTCCGATTCTTACGGGGTCTCAGGCCAGCGTCGGGCTCACCTCTAGCGAACTTCAGCAGATGGATCCCGATGGCGGATGCCTTTCCGCGGACATTGGCCTTAATACCCAAGGGGCGCTTCAGGCGACGTTAATCTGCAACGGTCCTGCCGACGTGGGTGCATGTTGCGACATGTTCGTCAAAGAGTGCGATGGGGGTCCAAATGACGGTGAACCGTGTAGTCTGGACTCGGAGTGCGAATCGCCGGGGTTGTGCAATCCGCCTTGTCGTGAAGTGCCGCGGGTCAATTGTCCGTTCCCGCGATTCGGGGCGTTGGAGTTGCCCGATTGGGTTCCGGCCGGGGTTTGTGATCCGCAAAACGATCCCTTTAGCGACCAGATCAACGGGGCTGTGTGCGGTAATTCGGCCTGCTGTTTTAAGGACACCGACGGCATTGAAAAGTGCCGAAATCTTTTCGAGCGTGATTGCGATGTCGTGGGGGACACATCGAAACCGCGACAGTGGCAATTGGGGCAGTTTTGCTCGCAGAATAACCAGTCTTGTCCGCTGATTGCGTGTCTTGGTCGCACGGGGGACTGCAAGACGCCTCATTTTTCTCCCGGGTGTGACGATTCGACCTGTTGTTCGGCGGTTTGTCGTGCGGACTTTGACGATTTTTGCTGCCAGGTTGAGTGGGACAGCGCCTGCGTGACGATTGCGGGCTCATTGGACGACTGCCGCGGAGCCCCGAACAACGATGTTTGCACGGCGGCGAGTCCCACCCCCGGGGTTTGCGACGGCGGGGCGCTTAACGGTGTTACATGCCAGGAGGATAAAGACTGCGGAGTATGCACCTCCGGATTCTGTGTAGGTGGTGGTGCGGATGACGGCAATCCGTGTACGCAGAATGAAGACTGCACAGGAACGCCGTGCAATCATAGTTTTGTCTTCAGTACTGTGACCGTCTCCGGTCGAACGGAGTTTGCGACCGAGGCAGACGAGGATCCTTTGGTCTGCTGTCACAATGGGATTCCAAACGAGTGCACCGGTGGGCCTTCGGACGGCGACCTTTGCGTGGATAACACCGACTGTGGTTCGGGAATTTGTGGGGCTGCCGCGCCCGTTGGAAGGCACACGGTCTGGTTCAAATTCGTCGCCGAGGATACCTCGGTAAGCATTGATACCTGTCAAAGTGCTCCGCCGGCGACCGATTCGCTGTTGTCGGTGTTCAGGGCGGGAGACCCGTCGAGTGAGGTGCTGGCGTGTAAGTCGCTGGGATTGATTGGCTGCAACGATGACGGGTGCGCTGGTGCTCCCGGTTCCTTCAGCGACACAAACTCCAAGCTTTGCGTACAGGACTTGGTGGTCGGCGACTTGTATTACGTGATGTTGTCCACCAAGCGTCTGACTCTCAACAATGACCCCGCCGGCACGTATACCGTGCGGTTTCAATCTCCATGTCCGGATGCCCGGCCACTGCCCAACGACTTCTGTGACTTTGCCGAGCCGGTCACGGACACGGATTGCCCAAACTGCGACCCGGTGATGACCGATCTGACCGATGCGACGCTTCAGTGTCCCGCACCGTTTTCGGTTCCGGGGATGGTGTCCGACCAGTGGTTCGAGTACACGGCGACCTGCACGGGCAACGTGACGGTTGACACCTGCGGAAGCGGTTTCGACACCAGCCTGGTTGTTTACGAAGGTTGCGACGTCTGCCCGGACCTTGATACGGAACCGATTGCGTTCAACAACGATTCGAACGCGTGTGGGTCGGGGTCGACCGAATCTTCCTTGAGCTTCTCTTCGGTCGCAGGCGATTGCTACCGCATTCGCGTGGGTGATCAGTCGGGTATGGGCACGATGGGAGTGATGCACATCGGCTGCTCTGCGGTCTGCCCCAGCGGTGAGGTCAAGTGGATTGATCCGCCGCTTAACACGGTGGACGCGGGTCGACCCTGGTCGCCCGAGGATCCGACCCATTCGCAACTGGGAATCAACAAGATCACTGTGCAAGTTATCCCGGACGGTGTGCAAGCCGGTGGGTCGGCGGCGTCCCTGGCGTGCTGGGAAATCTGCGAGAACAACCCGCTTAATGGAACCCCCGTTGCGATTACGGAAATCGGTGCGGGACCGGATAACACGGTTGAGATTCATCTTTCCAGACCGCTGACCGCTCATGCCGCCACGACGATTGAGTACCTCGGCAACGGCGCGACCCAGGACTTCTCACGAATCATTACGCATCCGGGGAACGTGGACGGTGGTATCTCGGTGTCGCCGCAGAGCGATATTTTCGCCGCTGGATCGCTGACCAACATCGTTACGCGGTTTCGATTCCTGTTCCCCGGCGATCCGCCTTTCACGATTGATTTCCCTCTGCAGGGTGAACCTTACAGTCTTGACATCGACCGTAGCGGCGTGATCACCCCGCTGGACCTGCTGGACGCGGTGGATTTGTTGAACGGTCGTGGCGAGTACCCGGAGGAGAACGCGACCCCGCTTCCCAGTTCACCGATTTGTCCCAACTGACGCGGGACGAGGGGAACTTCTGAAAAACCCCGTCTCCGTCCGCTTTGTGCGGGCGGAGACTTTTTTCATCCTCTACCATGTCCTACCGGACGTGGAACGGGGGGCGTCTCGCCTCCGGTCGAATTGCTGCAATCCCCGCTCCACGGTACGATCGTCACCGGCAAAGCGTAGAGGATGTGAAACGGATTCCGTCCCGCCGGTGCTGCAATCCGGTTTCCCAATGACAGAACAGGAAAGACTCAAACAACAACGAATCAAGAGAAGAGATGCATTGCGCGAACTGGGCGTGGACCCTTACGGCGGTCGCTTCGCGGACGTGACTCCCACGCAGAAGCTGCGTGAGCGCGGTGGGGGCGTCGAAATCGCGGCCGGCGAGCGATCGGATATCTCGGCTCGCGTGGCGGGGCGCATCATGTTTCATCGCGTCATGGGCAAGCTTGCTTTTCTCGCGGTTCATGACCATTGCGGAAGGCTGCAACTCGGTCTGAGTCGCGCGGACCTCGGCGACGATCAGTGGAAGATTCTCAAGCAACTTGAACTCGGCGATACGATCGGCGCAGAAGGCGTTCTCGGTCGCACCAAGACCGGTGAGCTGACCCTCTGGTGTTACAAGCTGACGGTGCTGTCGAAGGCGATCGTTGCGCCGCCGGAGAAGTGGCACGGGCTGACCGACGTGGACCTTCGCTATCGAAGGCGGTACGTCGATTTGTTTGCCAATCCCCAGGTGCGCGACGTTTTTCGAATGCGAAGCGCCATCATTCATGCGGTGCGCGAGTACCTCGTCGGCGAGCAATACTACGAGGTTGAAACGCCGGTTCTTCAGCCGATTTACGGGGGAGCGGCGGCCCGACCGTTTACCACGCACCACAACACGCTGGACCTGGACCTTTTTCTTCGCATCAGCCCCGAGCTTTATCTCAAACGATTACTGGTTGGGGGGATGGATCGCGTCTTCGAGATTAGCCGCAACTTTCGTAACGAGGGAATCAGCACGAAACACAATCCGGAATTCACGATGGTCGAGCTTTACGAGGCGTACGCCGACTACAACGTGATGATGTAGCGGGTCGAGGGGATGGTGTCAGCCGGTTTCAACGCCGCAACCAAGCAGTTTATTCCCCAGCGCGTGGCGTTTCTTGAAAGGGAGTGCGCGCGGTTGGGCGGGGACAAGGGCGAGGAGGAGGCGGCGCGTTTTGCAGAAGAAAACCATCTCGAAGCTTATCGAGAGGCGGCCAAAGCGGTCGCAGCCGGACGCCTCGCGACGGTGTATCATGGGACGGTTCTTGATTTTACTCCGCCGTGGCCTCGCCGAAAATATGCGGACTTGTTTTTTCAGCACGTCGGGGTGGAGATGACGGATGTTGAGGGCATTGGGAAGAAGGCGGATGAACTGGGTCTGGACCGTTCGGGCAAAGACGCCGCGGTCTTAATCAACGACGTGTTCGAGGCGACGGTGGAACCCCATCTGATTCAACCGACGTTCGTGTACGACTATCCCGCCCCGATCTGTCCATTGACCCGGCGACACCCGGAGGATGACTCGATCGCACTTCGTTTCGAGGCGTTTGTTTCCGGGATGGAGCTGGGCAATGCATACACGGAGCTAAATGACCCCGCCGTGCAAGAGGCGAACTTCCGGTGCAAATTGGAGGGCGAGGGCGATGAGACGATGGCGGTGATGGACGAGGATTTTATCACGGCCTTGGAGTACGGGATGCCCCCCGCCGGCGGGTTGGGCGTAGGGATCGACCGCCTGGTCATGCTCCTAACGGACAGTTCCAGCATTCGGGATGTGATTCTCTTTCCACTCCAACGACCGATCAAAAAAGGCGCTTCCGGGATCAAAACGGAACTCGGGTCGTCATCCGCCGAGGACGGGTAACGCATGTACAAATGGTTTCTCGCCTGGCGTTATCTGCACACGAAACTGATCGCACTGTTTGGGGTTGCGAGCGTAACGCTTTGCGTGGCGATGGTGTTGGTCGTGCTGAGCGTGATGGGCGGTTTTCTCGACACGGTTCGCAACCGATCGCGTGGATTGCACAGCGAAATCGTCATGGATGGCGGGTCCATGCAGGGGTTCCCCTACTACCAGGAGTTTGAGGACTACACTCGCAAGCATCTCCCAGACGTGGTTCGGACCGTGACGCCGTCCATCTGGACGTATGGATTGTTTCGCGCTCCTGCGCTGCAGCGGACCGGACCGACAAGAGTCCTGGGAATCAAGCTCGATGAATACGTCAAGGTCAACACGTTCGGTGATGGCCTTCACTATGAAAAATACTTTCCCGGTACGACCACGCTGGGCTTGCAACAGATGCCCGTTGCGGGTCTGGCGGCGGACAAGAGCGTCGTTCTGCCGCCCGATCTTGCCGAGGCGAACGAGCGATGGCGCGAGAACGAAACGGATCCAAAACTCATCGAGCGATTTGATCGTGATCCCTTTAAAACGACCCCATACCCCGACCCCGCCTCCGTTTCCGAGGGCGAACGTCAGTTTGCCATGCGTTTGGGTCCGCCCGGATACGAGGGCCCCAAACGAAACGGGATCATCCTGGGGTGCGACTTGATCAACTATCGTCGCAGAGACGGCAATTTTGATCGAACGCTCGCCCGCGGGGCGGATATCATTCTCACCCTCATGCCGCTAAGTCCGATTGGCAACCCCACCGGCGAACCGCCCGCCAAGGTTCTTTTGAGGTACGCGGACGATTCGCGCACGGGCATATACGAGATCGATAGCATGTCCGCGTATGTGGATTTCGATCTTCTGCAATCGGTTCTTGCGATGGATGCGCAGCAACGCGTCGACGGGTCATTCACGAAACCGCGCATCAATCAACTGCTCTTTGGTTTGCAAAAGGGCGTGGATATGAACGTCGCCAAGGAGCGAATTTCGCGGGCGTGGGTTGATTTTCTTACCAACGAGGTTCCTTCTGATCTGACCAGCTCGGAAATCACTGCGCTGGCCAATGTTCACGTGTACACCTGGGAGGACATGCAACGAGATTTCATCCAGGCGGTCGAAAAGGAGAAGGTACTGGTGACGATCCTGTTCAGTCTCATCAGCGTCGTCGCCGTCGTTTTGGTTGGCTGCATTTTCTACATGATCGTCGAAAAGAAAACCAAGGACATCGGCATTCTCAAGGCGGTAGGTGCCTCGGGTCGCGGAGTGGCCGGTCTTTTTATCACCTATGCGGCGGCGGTTGGCATTTGTGGCTCGATCCTTGGTATTGTCATCGGGTGCCTTTTCGTCTGGAACATCAACGACATCCAGGACTGGCTTGCGTGGGTGAATCCGAACCTGCGGGTTTGGAGTCCCGACATTTATTCGTTCGACAAGATTCCCGAAGTCGTCAAGCAGGCGGATGCGCTGTGGATTGCGACGGCGGCGATTATCAGTTCGATGATCGGCTCGCTGATTCCCGCGTACGCCGCGGCGCGAGTTTGGCCTGTCAAGGCGCTGCGATACGAGTAACGACATGTCCAGTACGATCTTAAACGCAAAGGGAGTTCACAAGGCGTACAGGATGGGTCGCGGTCGGCTGAAGGTATTACGCGGCGCATCGTTGAGCGTCAAGGCGGGGGAGTTCGTCGTCATCATGGGGGCGAGCGGGTCGGGAAAGAGCACGTTGCTGCACTTGCTGGGGGCGTTGGACACGCCCGATCGCGGCGAGATCGAGTTTCGAGGTCGCAGCCTTTTTGAACAGCCCTCCTCCGTACGCAATGACTACCGAAATCACGAGGTTGGATTCGTCTTTCAGTTCTATCACTTGCTTCCCGAGTTAAATGTTTTGGAAAATGTTGCCATCCCGCGCCTGGTGTCCCATGGTTTTTTCGGATGGCGGTCTGCCAAGCGCACATCGTTCGCCGATGCGCGGGAATTGCTGGATCGCGTGGGGCTGGCGGAGCGTGCAAAGCACCGTCCCAGCGAACTTTCCGGCGGAGAAATGCAGCGTGTGGCGATTGCACGGGCACTTTTGAACCGTCCGGCGCTCTTGCTCGCGGACGAACCAACCGGTAACCTAGACGCCAGGATCGGTGCCGAAATCCTCGCCTTGTTGCGGGAGTTTAACCGGGCCGGTCAGACGGTTGTGATGGTCACCCATGACGCCGGAGTCGCGGAGCAGGCCGATCGACGCGTTCGTCTCGCGGACGGCGTGATTCAAGCGGACTCGCGCGATCGCCCTCATGTGCGTTCCGGCGGTCCAGTCAAAAAGGAGGTCATCCCATGACGGTTGCATCAATCGAGGTAAACCCGATGACGGAAAACCCATTTGCTCCAAACCCCGACTTGAAAATATGGATGGGGTGCAAGCTTGTACCCGTTGAGGAAGCGCGCATCAGTGTTTTCGATCATGCGCTTCTTTATGGCGACGGCGTATTCGAAGGAATCCGCATTTACAGTGGCAAGGTCTTTAAGGAAAAGGAGCACCTGGATCGCTTTTTTGCGTCGGCCAAGGCGATTCGACTTGATGTTCCCCTGAGCTGCGAAAAGGTGTCCGAGGCGATGCACGAAACCATGGCGGCCAACGGGATCACCGGCGATGGTTACATCCGTCTTGTCGTGACGCGCGGTGTTGGTTCACTGGGGATTTCCACACGCAAAACCGCCTGTCCGACCGTTTTTATCATTGCCGACAAAATTGCATTGTACCCACCCGAGGTCTACCAGCGGGGGTTGAAGGTTGCCATATCCAGCATCGTGCGCAACCATCCCAATGCCACCAGCCCGCGCGTCAAGTCGCTGAATTACCTGAACAACGTAATCGCCAAACTAGAGGCGAACGACGTTGGCTGCGACGAAGCGATCATGTTAAACCATCTGGGGAACGTCGCAGAGTGTACGGGCGACAATCTGTTTTTGGTACGCAACGGGGAGGTTCTAACGCCTCCCAGCAGCGACGGGATTCTTGAAGGGATTACGCGCGAATTGGTCATGGACCTTGCAAGAAAACGGGGTTATCCCGTGAGCGAAAGGACGATCGTGCGTCACGACCTGTACATTGCGGACGAATGTTTTGCAACCGGGACCGCTGCCGAGGTCGTTCCCATCGTTGAGATCAACCGGCGCCTGGTTGGCGATGGGAAACCCGGACCGATCACGAATCAGCTCATGAAGGATTTTGTGGCGTATCGCAATTCGCAGTAGGCGAACAGTTGTCGGTCGGTATCACAAAGACACTCTGGTCAGGAGAATTTCCATGAATCGACGCATCCAAAGAAAAACGGCGCTTGTAATGATCGCGCTCACCTTGGCGTTTTCACAGCTGGTTTCCGGCGTACGAGCAGAAGATACTAAGAATCTCGCAGCCAAGGTGAAAAAAGCGTCGCTCTCGAACAAGTTTTTCGATTTCATCAAGCCGTTTCGCAAGATTCGCGGTAAGCGCCAGCACGTGGCCAAGTGGTGGCCTGGTGCGGACGCGCCTGCGGTTGAGTTCAGCGCAAATGGCGAAGCCAGGTGGATTCACGAAAACAGGGTCATTTCGCAAAAAATCAAGGGAAACTGGCTGGGCGAAAACTTCGAGGCGACTGTTTTGTTTGGTTACGACAATACGCTGGGGGAATACACGTGCCTCTGGTCTGACACGCTGTCGAATCGGACCGTCTTTTTCACCGGTAAGCGCGACGAGGAAGGCAAAACCATTACATTCACCGCGCAAACCGGAGACGCGCTCAGTCGTCAACCAGTGCAGATTCGATGTGTCATGCACTTGCCCGACCGCAAAGGAGAGATGAAGACCGAGTTCTATCGAACCGATACCGGCGGAACGGAATACAAGTTCATGGAGGTCGTTTCGAAAAGACGAGTCTCGCGAGCCGCCTGATCGCAGACGAAGTGTGCGTTAACACAGGGCTGCGGGGCTGGACCCGGCGCGGCGTGGAGCTGTTTTTTCCCTGCGCGAAAGTACAATCATCGCATGGCTTATATCCCGTATATCGCAGAGTCCCAGGCCGGCGACAATTTGAAGACCCTGTACGATCGCTACCGTGACCCGAAAGGATTCGTCGACAACATTCTCAAGATTCACGGGCACAACCCGCCGAGTTTAGAAGCGCACGTCAAGCTGTACGCGACGCTCATGCGGGGCAGGTCGGAGCTGACCAAGATTCAGCGTGAGATGATTGCGGTCGTCGTCTCGTCGATCAACAAGTGTCACTACTGACTTCACCATCACGCGGCAGGTCTTGCCCGACTGACACAAGCTGACGCAGCGACACAAGGTGGCGAAGTGGCACAAGACGACTCCGATTCGTCCCCCCTTACCAAGAGGGGAAAGAGGGGGGTTGCGCCGGGCACCGCCCTCGCGGACGCCCTGGCAAAGGACTATGCAGCCGCACCCATTGATCCAGCGGACAAAGCAATGCTGGACTATGCTGCCAAACTAACGCGGTCGCCGGCGGCGGTCGGGCAGGCCGATGTGGACGGGTTGCGGGATGCGGGTTTTTCCGACGCCGCCGTTCTCGACATTTGCCAGGTCACCGCTTACTTCGCGTTTGTCAACCGCATGGCCGACGGCCTGGGAGTCGAGCTGGAGTCGCATTGATCTGCGAACCACCACCGATCGTTATTGAATCAGTTCGACGCTTTTGGCGCCGCCAATCGTAATGAGTATTTGCTGCAGATTCGAGGAGTATTCTTCGATAGATCCTTCCGCATGGAAATGGAGCCCCGATCCGATTTCGGCGATCTCGGCCATCAAATCCGTGTCTGCGTTGGCCCCGACGCTGACCGTAAAGATTTTGATTCCCCGATTCGCCGCCTCTCGTGCCATGTCGAGGGCGTAACTGCGTCCCGCGGGATAGGAAAACTGACCGCCCCCGTCGATGTTGGCGCGCCCGTCGGTGAGCACCACAATCGCTTTGCGCGAGAAGGACCGCGCCCGCGTGCTTTCGAGTTCTTCAATGCCGCGAAGAATACCGCCGCCCATGTTCGTGTTCCGATCGTAGTGCCCCGCTTGCATTTCAAGCAGCCGCGTCGAGACCAAATCGTAGTTTTCGGTCAGGTCGACTTCGTGCCGGGCGGTCGTGCCGTAAACTTCCAGCGAAAGGCGATCGTTGCCGCCGGCGAGTGTGAGGAATCTCGTCAGCTCCTTGATTGAGTCCTTTACCGCCTGCATCGGTTGCTGAGGCACCGAGGCAAATTCGGGCGTGCTTTGAAATTCCGGGCGCGTTTCAAGCAGATAGTTTACGAATGTCTTGATCCCGTACTGATACCGAAATTTTGAGTTGGCGTTGTACATTCGTGTGTAAGTGCTCGCCGCATAGTTGTCGATATAATCAAGCCAGATTCCGGCTGACTGATCCAGCGAGTAGTCGAATACGCTCTCATTCCACTCAAGCTCCGATCCTCCCACCCAATTGTTTCCGTTTCCCGTTTGGGACGGGTTGACTCCTCGAGTTGTCCACAGCCCGCCGTCATGGCCACTGTTCCAGATTGCAAGCCCGAGCGCGACCGCCACCCGCTCACCATAAGCGCCGTTGAAGTCATACTGTCCGCTCATGATGGCGTTCACTTCGCTTGTTATGTAACCCTGGTCGAAAAGGGCATTACGAAGCGTCGTGTCGGACCAGTTTGTCGCGAAGGCGAGTTTGATCAACCCCGGATCGTTATCCGGGTTGTAGGACGCGTCGAGCGTTTCATCTCCAAATCCCAGCTTTCGAAAGAAACCCCATCCCGGTCCCTCCGCCTGCGGGATACTCCCGTTCGGTAGAATCCAGCTTTCCGGAATCTCGGAAAGGTCCCAAAGCCCGTTGCCCGCGTCATCAACCCCGCCCGGAAGCGCTTCCCAAAGGTCGTACATGTTGATGTTGGTCAGTCGATAGTTTCGCAACTCGCTATCGTCGTTGTGTGAGGCGGACATGTCCGCGACGACGGCGATGTCCCTCGGCGCCAGCATGGCCGTCGCCGAGGCGGTAAGCTCCGTTTGGGTGACGCCAAATATACCGGCGAACAGAAGGGGCAGTTTTCCGTTAGGCGAGTCGGCCGTGTGGCGGACTGTGACTCGAATCGCATTGGGAAGGATTTCCGTGGGAACGAAACGATATGTCCCCGTCGAATCATCGAACGATGCCGTTCCGAACTGGACGTCGGATGCGCTAAGCTCCATGGTTTGGCCTAGCACGCGGTTGGACGCGACCAATTGGGCGGCTCGATCTCGTGCGAGCGACAGGGGGTCGCTCGACTCACCGGCGTTTTCAAAGGTGGACAAAAACACTCCCGCTGCGTGAGCGCCGGCGTCAGCGGCCGTTTGCATATCGGCGCGAGCGTTGTAAAGCAAACCCACGTCTACGGTTAGAGCGGCGGTTCCTATGAGGACCGGAAGTGAAACGACGATAAACATCGCCGTAACCGCCCTGCGGCGCTGCGTGTACCCTGCCTTCTTTTGAAAATCCATCTGTCCCCTCCTTTGCACCGCACTTGCCATGTTTGCCTCCCCGATCAACCGCGTATGGATCGGGCGCAAGAACGGCGAGATGACCCACCGCGCCGTTCAATCAAAACGCGCATTAGAGCACTTAAGATTCAAGCGTCGCACGCGACCTCCAATCCCCTCTTGCAAACGGGGAACGAATCAAAAACCGCGTAACGGCTGCCATCAAGTGCGCTTGAGTCACGTTGTTCTAAATGGAAGGCCGTTACAGGGGATTCAGGGCGGAGACAGTCGGGACCTCGTGTGGTTCCGGCGCCAAAGCATTTCCGCGGAGTACCGCCACGGCAGGACGGATCGCTCCACTAAACGGATACAATTCAAAAGTCGGCCATGCAAGTTTTGCGCGATAAGAGATGAGGATGATCACTGTTACGTCCGCCGGTATATACCCACAATCCGAGAGGAACGCTCAATGATATGTTCCAAGCATCTCAGGGAGCGGTCTGATAACCACGCATCCTATAACTGGACTCCGCTTTTGCTGGCGCATCGTCATTACTTCTGCTTCTCTTGCTCGCCTTTGAGTGTGTTGAGTTCCGCGCGAAGGCTTGCGAGTTTGTCCAGTTCTTTTTGATGTTCAGCCTCGGCTTCGGCATCGATGAGTCGGTCGATTTCCGCGTCGGAGATGACTTCGCTTGCGCCACTCATGTCCGCATCCTGGGCGGCGACGTCTTCGACGGTATCAAGGAACATATTCATTCGTTCTTCCATGGTTTGGGATTGTACCATGGCTTTTTCCCAGTCCGCTTGTGTTTTGACCAAGTCGGTCTCGCCAAAAAGCTTTCCGATTTCCTGGGCCATCATCCCCATTGCAGATGCAAAGTCGGCAGATGCCTCCGCCTGTTTCTTGATAAGCAGCGCGTTTTTGACGGAAAGCAGTTGGCGTTCGAGCATCTTGCGAATGGTGGCGGTTTTCTTGAGCGAGTTGCGAATGAACGCATACTGATTCATGTCGCCGATTTTCTTGGCGTGCTGGGCATTGCGGATAAACTCGTCCTGGAATTTTCCCTGCTCACGGATGGACTTCTCGATCCGCCGAATTCCCTGGCGGATCTTGATATCCCGTTCAATCCGCCGCTGCTCTGCCGATTTGAATAAACCCATTCGGTTGCCTTCTTTATGTTACATGGTCCGCGCGGGGGTCTCTTACATTTCCGGTGAGGCGTGTTTTTCTCGTACGGATCGATCCGCCTGCTCGAATGCCTCCATGGGATCCGAGATGGATCCGGCATCCATTTTCTCCCAAACATCGAGAACGGCGTTGCCCGTTTCGCTCATTGTTCCGCTTTCCTCGTCGGCGCTTGCGCCGATTGCAAGGATTTCGTCCAGGCGCTCCTGATATACTTCGGTTCGGATCGCGTCGGATTCGATCAGCTTTCCAAGTCTCAAGAGATCGCTCTGGCTGACCAGACCCAGTTTGTTAGATCGCCCGGTCCGGTCCGCGTTTTCACGAAGCATCCGCAAACGCGACACGGTTAACATCTCTTTGCTGCGAAGGTTGAGCTGGCGCGCGAGCATCAATTGCTCCGTCGTTTTCAATTCAAACTCCTGGGCAAGAACCCGGCGAACTTCGGGCGTTTTCTCCGCACTTCCTCTTTCAAACAAAGATTGTTTGTCTTTCGCGATTTTGGTGATTTTGGTGAGCAGTTGCGTGCGATCCTTTTCCAGCAGTAATTCCTGCCGGCGCAACTCGCTGCGCGTCATCCGCGAAAGCGGTTTCTTTCGTTTCAAAATCCACTCAAGAAATGCCATCAGAATTCGCTTTCGCCAGCCCACACATTAACACCGTCAACACAGTAAACCCTACAACGCCTCGGGACCCGCTTGGTCACGCTCGCTCCCTGTATGCTCCGGCCCGGAAGAACCCTTCCGGGACGAATCCTGTGCTCGTTGCTCCCCTGGCGAGCGCGGTTGTTGCGGGGTTGTCGTTTGCTGCGGCGGTTGCGCCGCCGGTGCGCTATCGGCGGCGGGCGTGCTTGGCCGCTGTTTGGCATCGTCCGCCTCGAACTCCTTTAAGACTGCAAGCTCCTCCTCGCTGACCAGGGCCTCTTCCATCCCGGTTTCAAGGTTGCCGACCAGTTCGGCGTCGACCTTGAGCGTCTCGAGCATCTCTTCCGCTTTCACCGCGTTTTCGGTCAGCTCCTCCGTGTCGGGTAGCTGTGCGATCTCACCCTGTTGAATCAAAGTAAGATTGTGGATGTCCGTGCTGATAATGTTGATCTGCTGATTCAACATTCCGGCGGTTGTGTTGTGCCGCGCAATATCTTTTCGAAGTTGCGCCACCTGCGCCGCGATGCGCCGTCTTGGGACCGACGAGGTGGCTGCTTTCCCTTCGACCACGAGCGAACTTTCCTTTTTTTCCAGCTTCGTAATGTCGTCGTAGATGCGATCCCGCCGCTGGGCAAGTGCCGCCCGCCGTTCCGAGAGCACGTTGATTTTCTCGGTCTCGTTTCCTTCCCCGGAAAAGAGTCGTCGCACCCGTTCGATCATGTTCATCGATCGTTTTCCTCCCGGTTGCTGAGCTGCACCGCGATACAGAAGGAATTCTCCATTTTTTTGAGCAACTCTCAACTCCGGATCATCCTCCGCAACCCTTTCAAACCCCTCCTGCACGATTTTTTCGGGTAAATTCGCTTCCGCTGCCAACTGTGACACCGACAACCCTCCCGTTAGGAGGTCCGTGCTGTGATCCGCGATCATTTGTCGAACCCGCTCCACCTTTTGCTTCGACCCTTCAGGATCGAACAATTGCAGAATGCGAGGATCAACATTGTCGCCGTTGGCCGTTGTCGTCCATCCGCCCGCCCCGTTGGGTTCTATAAGAACAACGGTGGCATTGGCGGAGTCGAGCTTGGCCTGCCGCGCCTCCGGTGTAAAACCGGTCGGAGAGCAGACTCCAACCAGGTGTGGCGACGTTCGGTCGGTCAGGAGCTTGCGAACGTGGTCGGCCAGTTCACCGAGTCCGATGGGATCTCCCTGTCCGCCTTTTGCAAATGCTTCCAGCGGGGAAAGGACGGACGCGATGGCCACCCCCGTTCGCTTTCGCCAAAAGAACAGCTTACGCGCAAATCCACGAAGTACGATGCGCCGGTTCGACGGGATGGACTTGAGTTTATCACGGTCGTAATCGCGGTTTTGTGCCAGAAGGGCGCGCAGACGGTCCGACTCGTCGTCATCAGATCGCCGCCAGTGCGACCCCTTCAAGTCCACTCCCTTGGCACGCTCCAGGTTGGAATCCACCCCGGACAGGAACTCCGTTTCAAGCTGCAATGCCTTGGATGCGTCCATTCCCATGCCGTTAACCAAATAAGTATACCGGGTCTTGCTCGCCCAAGTCGGTGAAGATCATCGCCCTTTTGCCACTGGTCTATAACCGGTGTTGATGACCGGGACAACTCCCGCCCGGAATGGCCTGGGGCGTTCTGATCCGGCGCGCCTCAACGATCCTTTGCAACATCGATCCAATCATGCTCGTGTCTTTGACGGAACGCTCCTCATTTGTCAAACGTGTTACGACGCCCAACAAGCTTTGCTCCGCAATGGCTACAATACACCGCGTCGCGGTATTCGACTTTTCGGCAGCCCTTACGCGTACACACCAGACGCCTGCTCCCCAAGGCTCTGTTTTTCGTCGCATTTCCCTTGACGAGAAGTCCGATCAACAAACAAAATCCACGCCAAACCGCGTGAAGGATTCCGAACACAAACGCCACGATCCCGAGAACGAGGACGACCGCAATCATGAGCAGATCGGCATACATCGTCGCATCCTGGTCCTTTTTCTTTTGTCCGGGCGGGCGCTACGTCAACCGACCCAAGTCCTTTCCGCAAAAAATGCAATACCGGTCGCTAAAATGCACAATGGATTCGCACGCCGGACAACGAGGAACCGAAACCACAAGCTGGTGACCGCAGCGGATACAAAACTGGTCCGCGGGGTCCACCGTCATCGCACACGCAGGGCAGGTCGTTCCCGCTTGTTTCCCCCCCGCATACATCGCCGCTTGTCGAGAACGACTCGGGGGAGGGGGCGGGACTGTCATGTCCACATGCCGACCGCGACCTGCCTGCGGCGAAAGCGCCAGTAGCATTTCTTCGGCCGAGCGAAACCTCTGCTCCAACCGCGTGTAGCCTTTACGAACAACATCGTCCAACCATGCGGGAACGTCGCTTCGAAGCGTGCCCGGAAGGTCGAAACCCTGGGGTCTCTCACCCGTAAGCAGTTCAAAGAGGATAACCCCGCAGGCGTACAGGTCACTTCGCCCGTCAATTTCGAGACCCTGTTTCTGTTCCGGCGACATGTAGGCCCAGGTTCCGGTGAGACCCGATTGCCGTCCGCTTGCCAGGCTCTGGCTTTGCATCAGTGACTGGGTCATTTTCCCGCCGATCGAACCCAGTCCAAAGTCCGTCACCTTCACGTCGTCTTCGGTGATCTCGTCAAGTAACGAGACGGGTTTTGTCAGCAGAATGTTGGCGGGTTTGACATCGCGGTGAATGACTCCCGCCCGGTGGGCAGCCACCAACGCCCGAAGCACTCCGCGGACAATGGCAACGGCGGCGTCGATGGGAAACGCGGCTCCGGCATGATCAATCGCCTCGCGCAGCGACGGACCGTCTACGAACTCCATAATCAAGTAGGGGGGATCGGCGTAGGGATCGATGTCGAGCGCACGAACGATGTTCGCGTCACGCAACCCGTGAACAGCCACGCCTTCGCGCCGGAGATTGCGAACATATTGGGGGTCGGTTGGAATCTTGATGGCCACGACCTGATCGAGCACATGGTGGCGTGCCCGCCAGACTTCACCAAAACTTCCAATCCCCACGATGCGGTCCAGCAGATAGTTGTTGATTCGATCGCCTTCGCGAAGCGCCGACATGGCAAAATCCCTCTCCGCCCGCGAATTCAAGCGTTTTGCGCGTCTTGAGAAGTTCGAAACCGTCCAGCCAAGCGGCGAGATGGACGCATGATTATCCCAGTTCCTCCAATCGTTGTGCCTGGTGCTCGCAGACTTTTAAATTATAGACCGCTGCCGCCAGGAATCCAAGAAGGAGAATCATCCAGGTAAACCCGCCCAATCCGCGAACGTGTCCGATCAGACAGAATGCGACAATTGCATCTGCGGCAACATAACCGACCAACATCAGCGCAGCGGCAACGTTCGAATCCATGGCAACAATCCAGCGGGTTACAAAGAATGTCGCCCACGGAAGCGTAAGAACGACCCCGATCCAAACCAACACGTACTTGATGGTTTGCCAGATGGTTGCGAGGTCTTCCGGGTGTTTCCAAAACCAGATCCCTGCGCCGACGGTTCCGAGCGCAACGACACCGGAGATTACTTTTCCCCCGACGTGTTGTCCGATTTCCGTAAGCATGATTTCCGTTTCGTTTCCCGCCGGTATTTCAGGCGCAGCGGATTTTCGTCACGCGCCCCCAGCAGGCGTACTGATTACTACCCTATTCGGTGTCTGATGGGAAATATCCGCCGGGATTCCGGCGCGAGAACGGAAATCAGGTGCGCGCGGCGTCCGACACCCTGCCCGCCACGCGGAGCTGGTTTTTCCCTGCCGCTTTCGCCTCGTACAAGGCGCGATCCGCGGCACGGACGAGTCCCTCCGCATCCGCCGCGTCGCACCCGCGGAGGCTGGCAATTCCCACGCTCATGCTGACGGTGACCGATGGGAACCGTTCCGACAACTCGAGCTTGAAACGCTCCGCGATCCGTTCCCCCAGGGAGGCCGCTTGCTCTTGATCGGTCTGCGGAAGTAGCACGATAAACTCGTCTCCGCCGAACCTCGCGGCCACGTCGTGCGAGCGCAGTTCGCTTAGAAGTGTCTTGGCGGTTAGGACCAGCAGTTCGTCGCCAACCTGGTGACCGAAGGTGTCATTGGCAGTTTTGAATTCATCCAGGTCGATCATGATGCACGAAAGATCGCCGCTGTATCGTGCCGCCTCGGAGTATCGTCGGTCGAGCGTTTCGTTGAAATATCGCCGATTGTACAGGCCCGTGAGTGGTTCTTTCGATGCCAATTCGCGAAGCTGATGCGTGCGATGGGCCACGCGCTCCTCGAGTTCGGCGTTGAGCCGAATGATGCGCTCGTGGGTTTGCTGGTGTTGGTCGGCCATCTGGTTAAACGCCTGCGCCAACCGTCCGATTTCGTCCGTCCCGGTCAACGGGCTGCGCACGTCGAGCTTCCCCTGCGAAAACTCGAGGATGACGTCGGATAAACTGTCGAGCGGCGCCACGATCCGGCGAATGGCCATGAATCCCAAAGGGACAGCGGCGAACAACGCGAGAATACCGACGCCCACAACAAGGTCCATCTTGTTCGACATGGCTCGTTCCCAGTCTCCGGCGATCATTCCGGTGCGAACGTATCCCAGTAGTTGCGTCGGACGCCCACGGGCACGTCCCGTGACCGTCTCCCGCCGGGTGATGGGATACGTAATATCCAAAAAAACCGGTGTGGATTCATCCTTCGCAACGATCACGGGCGTTCCGGGAACGGGAACACTCTTTTGGTTGTCGCGTTGAAGTTTGCGCAGCACATCGGCGCCATGATACTGTGCGGCCGCGAGCTGGTTCCCATCTTTGTCAGAGACGATCACGTAAAGCAGTGGTGAACCGTTTGAGGATTCGACCGCCAGCGGCTGCAACGCGGAACGGTCTCCCGTTTCCATCGTTGCCGCAATGCCCTTGGCGAGAAGACTGGCCGCCTGAACGAGTCGTTCGGAGTGGTTTTCTCGGGCAAACTCACCGCTGGATCGCATCAGATATCCTGATACCGTCGCCGTAACCGACAGCGTCAGGAGTACGACCAACGCCGTCGCCTTGAACTGCAGGGTCGAAACGGCGTCGCGGATGACGCGCCAAGGGGAACGGTTTTGGGTCTCCGGGGGGTTGTAAATAGAGGGCGCAACCATGTCAGTAGCGAACGTCCATATCTTTGACGAAACCGCCGAGCGCGGACCGACCGCGCTACGCCGGGAACTTCCTGTAACCTTCGTATCGACCCCTGGTGATCGGGACTCAATCGCTCAGCAAGCTGTATTCGACGCGAATTATTGGACGGCAGCGGAAACGGGACACCGCGGGAGGTTTATCGGAACCGCCAAGTTTTCTAAGAACCGGCGGGTTGCCTTGCCGTTTCATCCCGGCGTGCGCGCTCGCGAAGTGTATCGAGGACTTCTCGGACCTCGTTCGCCATCCGAGCGTTTGGAAAGTCGCGGATGAGTTCTAAATCCGTATCCAACGCATCCTGCCAACGATGGTCTCGTACGGCAAACTGGAACTGTACGCCAAGCTGAAGCAACTTTTCTTTGAACACGTCGCGGGCGTTATCCTGGAGCGATCGTGCTTCGGAGGGTGATAAGTATTGGTCGAGTTCTTTGAGAATGTCGATGGCGTGGTCCGTGTCGCTCTTGTGAACGGCTTCGTCCCATGACGCGATGAGCTGGGATTTGTGCTTCTCCTGGAGCGACCGCATTTGCTCTTCAAGACCGAGTACACGCGGATTGTCAGGTAACGCACCCTTGAGGCGATCGATTTCGCCCTGCGCACGCTCCCAGTCGTGACTCTGAAACTGTCCGTTGATGATTTGAATGGCTTCTTCCAAGCGGGCTTCGATCCGTTCGGCGCGTGCGTCGTCCAACTCTTCGCGGCAGCGATCCGCCTCCTCCTTGCAGCCAAAACGTCGCTCGATTTGGTCGATCAGGTGGAGCGCAGCTTCCCAGTTTTCGGTACGAAGATCCTCCCGGATGGCATGTCGAAGCGCGTCGAGTTCCTCGTCGCGTCTTGCCAGCGATTTGGCTACGTCTGAAATTCGTGTGTTGGCTACGATTTCCTTCAATGCGGTGGTCTGTTCCGCAAGCGCTTCGCTCAAATCACGCGCTACGGTGAGTTGCCGCGCAAGAGTCGATTCTGCCTTCAGGAGAAGCGGCGTGAGAATCAGCGAAACCCCGGAAAGAAACACCAGGAAAATACCCGCCGATACCATCCAAAGCTTCGCCGAGTCTCCGTACCCCATCAGCGCCAGCCCGACCAGTGCAAGACCAAACAGCATCGCACCGACACACGCGATCGTTTGCAGCACCCGAAGTTGAGAGAATCGACCAGATGACATGGCTACGCCTTCCTACCTTCCGGAGGCAAAGAAAAAGCCGCGGCAGACTCCGACGATCGCACCGATCCGCCCTCAGCAGCCCAGCTCCTACCACGCTTATTATATCGTATTTTCCCGAACGATTCCGTCAACGGACCACCGGTTTGCAGTGTCTGGGAGGGGTTCACGGTCAGGCTGCGTCCCCCCGGGCCGCCAGTTCCGCATCGATTACCTCCTGGTCTCGTCGCTGCTGGAAGCGGCGTTTTCTCGCCTTTTTCTCTCGTTCTTCGATGTGCCGTAACACTTTTTCAGAAATTGCAATTTGCGCTGCGACCAGGCGCAAGAAAAGATAAACGCCCGTCGAGGCCACAAAAATCCAAATCGGAACCGTCAACGTATCCATAGTCAGGTTTGCGTTCGGTACGATCCGACCCAAAAACCGTCCCAACGCCCTCACCATTTCCAACCCACGAGGCGATAACGCCGGTCATCCGGCGAAAACGCACCATTTCATACCCAAGTTCCGGTGATCCGGGTTCGGGTTTATCGGCGGATCTACGGCCCGATTCTCGTTAGGCGTGCTGCCCTCTTGGCAGAAATGCCACCCTGCGGTACAGCAGGGGCATGACTTGTGAGGATCAAGCTAGGTGCAAAGGTCCGCCGACGGTTCTGCTTGTCGATGACAATCCGCAAAACCTCGAGCTTCTTGAGGTCTACATGGAGGACTTGCCCGATGTGCGGGTCGTAACCGCGACCAACGGCGTCGAAGCGATGGCCCGCGTTGCGGACGAATCCCCCGACCTTATTCTGCTTGATATCATGATGCCCAAGCTGTCGGGGTTCGAGGTTTGCAAACGAGTCAAGACAGACCCCAAGACGCGCGATACGATCGTCATCATTGTCACCGCGCTGAATGAACCCAGCGATATCGAACGTGCGGCGGAGTGCGGCACTGACGACTACATCTCCAAACCGATCGATCGAAAAGCCCTGGTCGACTTGGTTCACAATCTTCTCAATACGCGCGTGCGGTCGTAATCGCCCGTGTTTGCACAGCGTTGTTGTTCAAAATCTCCGTCGGTTTAACAGGGCGATTCGTTTACACCCGCTGCGTACAGCGTCCGTGCGCAGCCCGTGCTTTGTCACACCTGACAGTTGGGGTTGGCGATATCCGCTCCCTCGCGGTCGCGGCTCTGAAGATCGACAAGCCGAACCCCCAAGACCTAGCCGTGGCGCCCCGCTAGACCCCTCCGGCGTCTTGGTCCGGCGGCGGTTGGAGCGGTCGGGGTGGTCCGGGTTGTACGCGCACGAGTTGGAGCTTTGCCTCGCGGAGAAGCTCTTCGTGGCAGTAGAGTTGAACGCGATATTCTCCCGGTTCGGGAAACGTAAGCCCGTGAAACTGCAAACCCAGATTCGCGATCGCTCGGGGGTCCTTAAACTCAACGGTGCCTTTTCCTTGAACGATGGGAGGGCGTGCCTCATTGGAGTCCACGATGCGGAGGGTAAGCACGACCTTTCCGTGACCATCGGTCAACGCGACAAATACGCAGAGCTGTGGGTGCGTTGCCGGAACCTTCACCGCGTGAATCTTGCTGAACATGCCGATCAGCGACTGCTTCCCCGTCAGGCGATCCGTAATGATCTGATCGCACACGAGCATCGCCAATACGTCCGGAACCGGTTTGTGCTGCCCCATCTTCATTCACTCCCGCAGAGTCGTTACCAAAGCTCGCCGTGCAACGGAACCGGGGCATCATAACTCGATTACGCGAGCATGGATACGGATGATGGCCACATCACCAGATTCGCCGGGGGGGATCAGATCGCATTGGCGGGGCACCAGATCGCATCAGTCGACTGCATGATTTCACCACCGGCGAAACAACGCCGTCGTTATTCCGGGTCCGCCGCAGGATCTGTCATTCTGAGTCCGCCGCAGGCGGGCGAAGAATCTCCCGCTCGCCTCACCGGGATTCCTCGCCGGGAGATTCTTTGCTGCGAGATTCTTCGCTGTGCTCAGAATGGCACATTGGGCGAGAACCGCAGCTTGCAACGCCTCCGCCACATGCGTCGCATCCGCGGCGCACAACGCATCTGCTGCCGAACGTTGCACGATGACCGGGGAGAGTTTACGCTACGCAAGGCACCTTGGCAGGTTCCCTGCTACGACAGCCTGAAACGTGACCTAAGACAGGAAATGACATGAAAGTACACGAATATCAAGCCCGTGAGTTGCTCGTCGAGGCGGGCGTCCCCGTTCCCGATTCCCAGGTCGTTGATACGCCGGAGGCGGCGCTGGACGCCTACAGCAAAATCGGCGGGAAAGTAGTCGTAAAAGCCCAGGTTTTTGCCGGTGGTCGCGGCAAGGCGGGTTTTGTCAAGCTCTGTGACTCCGCGAACGACGTCAAAGAAGCTGCGACTTTTATGCTTTCCAACAAGATGGTCTCGGTTCAAACCGGTCCGGAAGGCATCCGCGTCAAAAAGCTGCTCATCGCCGCCGCGGTTGATATTGACAGCGAATACTACGTAGCCGTCGTGCTCGATCGCACGAAACGATGCCCCGTTGTAATGGTCTCACGCGAGGGGGGCGTGGAGATCGAAGTCGTCGCGAAAAACAACCCCGAAGCGATCATCAAGCGCTGGCTTCACCCGCACCTGGGTTTGACCAACTTCCAATGCGCCCAGCTCGCCTCGGCACTGGGGTTAACGGAAAAGGAACAACTCAGAGGCGCTCAGCGCGTGATACGTGGTCTTGTCGATGTCTTTTACAAATACGACTGCGCCCTGGCCGAGATCAACCCGCTGGTGCGCACCCGGTCGGGAGAGATCCTGGCGATCGACGCCAAGATGAACTTCGACGACAATGCCACCTTCCGGCACAAACGCCTCTTGGAAATGCACGATTCTTCGGAGGACAACGAACTCGAGCTTCGTGCGCAAAAGCACGACCTTTCCTACATCGCGCTCGATGGAAGCATCGGTTGCCTAGTCAACGGTGCCGGTCTTGCGATGGCCACCATGGACATCATCAAGCTTCATGGCGGCGATCCCGCCAATTTCCTCGACGTGGGCGGTTCCGTCACGACCGAGGGTGCGATCGAGGCGTTTCGTATCATCCTCTCCGACGAAAAAGTCAGCGGGATCTTGGTCAATATCTTCGGTGGGATCGCCAAATGCGACACGATCGCCGAGGCACTGATCGCCGCCGCCAAGGAGATCGGGTTCAAGGTGCCCGTCGTGGTTCGACTGGAAGGAACCAACGTCGAGCGGGCGCGGCAGCTTCTCGCCGACGCAGCCATCCCACAACTGATCCCGGCGGACGACCTTACCGACGCAGCCAAAAAGGTCTGCGCGAAGGTGGCGTGATTCGCGTCGGGGTTAAGGTATTTCCCGCTCGATGGCTTCTAGCACCGTATGTTTCGACGCTTTTGGTCGTTCGGCGAGTTTGGAACGAAAGCGATCAAGGCGATCGACGAAGTTCTCCAAGGCTCCGGAGTACAAGCGATCGTGCGTAATACCGGCGCCGATCTCTTGAACGTGATGCGCATTGAGTCTTTGTTCATACTGACTTTGAATGGGGATAAGCATCATCGGTTTTTCAAAGTGAAGACACTCTGAAACCAGGCTATGACCGGCGGAAGCAACCACGCCCGCGCACCCTGAAAGGTCGTCCAAGAACCCGGCCTCGTCAAATGCCTTGTATGTCACGTTGCCGCCATTCCCGACCCGGTTGAACCCGTAGGCGCGCACGGGCATTCTGTTGAAGCGTTCGAGCTCGCTGCGCGTACCCCGGTTGTCGCCCCCGGTGTTGTATGCGACGAGGAAATCTCCGTCGCGCTTTTGCTTTTCATATACCTGGGGTCTGAGAATCGGACCGACAAGGGTCGCCGGCTGGAAGCGAATCGGGGCATCAATAAAGGAAGTGATCAGGTATCGTTTTGCACCGCCGTAGTAGAGTCGTATCACCAGGTAAGCGCTGAGCAGGTCCGCCCAGAAACCATGGGGACGATCGAGACGACAATGGGTCAACAAGTGCTGATTGTCGAGGCTGACGTACGGGATCCCGTAGCGTCGAGCCCACATGGCGGTAAAGGGTTCAAAATCCGTAATGACAAGGTCGGGTTTGAATGTTTTGAGAAGCGTTTTGACCGCCCGGTTCGACGGAGAGAGATCCGTCGCGGCGCGGCGGATGTTGGACAGGACCGTACGCAACGAGGATTGTTTGCCCTCAATGTAAACGCTGAGCAATCCGAAGACGTTGTGGATGCGATCGGGAAAATGTCGCCCGAGATAGTCAATCGTTTTGTTACACGAAACAAAATGAACGTCGTGACCGCGCTCAAGCAACCCCTGTCCCACGGCGTGCGCACGGACGGCGTGACCGTAACCATCCCCTGCGGCTGCGTAAAGTATCCTGGCCATCGTTCGACTTCCGCGACCGTCTCCCGCGTTCACGCGGTAGGTCTTAAGGGTTTTACATGCTGGGCATCTTCATCGCGCTGATCCCGTGAACGCCGTGGCGGAAGGCATCAAAAAGAAAACGCAGGTACGATGTATAGACAAACGAGTTGCGGCGATGGTATTCGTCCTTCATCAACTCATGCATCGCCGGAAGGTTGTACCACGGAATCGACGGACACAGATGATGTTCAAGATGGTAGTTGAGATTGCACATCAGAAACGATACCAACCTGTTGCTCACAACGGTTCGCGTCTGCGTGAGCGGATCGCCGGGGATCGTTTGCGTATGTTCAGCCCAACTGCGAACGTTGGCGAAGATCATGGCGATAATCATCGGAAACGCCCAGCAGTGAAGCAAAACGTCGGTGCGCCCAAAATGTCTGGCCGTCGCATAGGCACCGGAAAAAATCACCACCAAAAGGGTATACTCAACAAGAACGTCGCGCCGATCGCGCCATGTCCCGCGAATCATCGAAGTCAGAAACACGTGAATCAGGTAGATCGGTGTTCCGATCACCAACCACGAATAGAACAAGGCAGAAAGCAAAAAGCGGTTCTTGGTCTCGTTGTTGAATTCGTCGGGATCGCCGGTATCGCGCGTATACTTGTGGTGGTAGGCGTGCAGAACGCGGTAGGCAGAAGCGGAAACGAAAACCGGAACCCCCATGAAAAATCCCACCCAACGGTCGAGGGTCTTGTTGCGAAACATGCTGTAATGCGCCGCCTCATGGGTCAACACCGCCATCGCATGAATGGCTGTCCCCATGACAATGTAACCGCCCAGACGAACAGCGGGGTTGGGAAAAAGCGTAACGACAGCGGCACACGCGATCCAAAGGGCGGGATATGCAACGATGACAAAGTTCCGTTTGGGGTCGAGCTTGTGCAGCCTGCCGAGGGCGGCGCGGGTCTCAGCCGGTAGAGACCGCATCCAATCGGCGGTGCTGCCCGTAGATACCGCCTGCGGGGCATCCGATTCCCACTTGCGAACGCGATCAAAGCGTTCGACCGCTCGGCGCGCGCGGTCCGGCGCCGCACGGCGACTTCGTACAAGACGGCGGGGACTTGTTGTGGTCGTCACGTTGCTCTCACTGCTTGGGTTGGAAAAGCTCGCACACGATTGCGGACTCGCGCCTGTTCCGCCAACCAAGTCGAGCATTATAGGAAGTCCGTTGAAGACCACCAAGAGATCAGCCACGTCAGTATCCACAATTGCGGTCTTTTGGGGGGCAAATTCTGCCGTTCCAGGGCATCCTTGGACGAAAAACTTCATTTTCGCTGGACAAAAGTGCCGGAGGATCGTAATTTTGGCTAAAATGGGGTGTTTGTCCGATATCACTTTGAGAAACGCGATCGGTTCGCCGTCTTTGCTGGGCGATGCGCACCGTTTGTTCTTTGCGGGGAATTAGCGCGGCAACCATTGACACCGGTCAGCTTTGGCGAAATCATACCCCGCTTTGCTTCCGGGCGAAAGGAGGCCGTCGCGCGGTCTGTGGTCTCAGGCTCCTTGGGGCGTGGAAGTTGCTCGAGAAAGCGAATGTGTTGCCGGCGCGGCGCGGCGCCGGTTGCGGCAGGAAAGCTCAAGTTGGAACAAACGATAGAGAATCTCGATAAACTTCGGCGCAAGATCAACATTTCCCTGGCGGTCGGTTCGCTTGCGATCGGAGTGGTTGTCGCCGGGGGTTTGATTCTGACCAAACCCGTTCCGCCTCGTCTCAACCGGTTCGATCGTGCGCGTGACGTGGCGGCGGTTGCGATTGATCCCACGACCGAATCCATGCCGGTTGTAGGACATGGTACGGTTCGTGCCGAAAAGCAGATCGACCTGATTCCCCAGGTGAGTGGTCGTCTGACCAAGGTTCATAAAGACCTCGCACCCGGAAAGCTGATCCCCAAGGGGGCGTTGCTCTTTGAGATTGACCCCACCGCATACGAGGCGCGGGTTCGCCAGGCCAAAGCGGAGGTCAAAGCGCTCGAGGTTGAACTAAAAAGTCACCAGCAGGAAGCGGAAAACCTCAAGGCTCGTATCGACAATGCAGAGCAAATCCTGGCGATCGAAAAAAAGAACTATGACACGTCGAAGCAGCTTTACACCGAGCAGAACGTCGGAACGCAACACGATGTCGACATGGCGTTTCAGATGTACCTGCGGCAAAAGGACGTCGTTGTTGAGCTGTCGAACCGATCGGCCATGATTCCGCACATTGCGGCTGAGACCGAAGCAAAACTGGAATCAGCCCGGGCGCAGTTGGACCAATACGAGCATGATCTTTCGCATACACAGATTCGCTGTCCGTTCGATGCACGTGTCGAGGCGGTCAATGCGTACGAAAGCGAGGTGGTTACGGCTCATTTTTCGATCGCCAAGCTCACGGACATGGCAGCCTTCGAGATATCCGTGGGGATCGACCCGCGCGAGTTGAAATGGCTGGCTGATTCCATTCGACCGGAGGCGCTTGAGAACCTCGATCCCGAACAAAGCCCCGCGGTGAAGGTTCGCTGGTCGCTGCACGGTCAGGATTTTTCGTGGGAAGGTCGCGTCGCGCGTTTTGAGCGCGTGGACGAGGCGACTCGTACAGCACGGATGGTCGTTGAAATCCGCAGGGCGGACATGGTCGCCACCCTGGGGGGCGGCGATTCGGGGCAGGCGCTCTCGATCGGGATGTTTTGCTCAGCCGAGCTTCCCGCGAAAAAGCTCGAAGGGGCGTTGCTGGTCCCGCGCCACGCTGTCTACGATGGTCGGTGGGTTTACGTGGTTGAACCCGATGCCGCTGCGAATGATCCATCGGTCGGGCATCTCGGTCGGCGGGAGGTTCCCATTCTGCGATCCATCGGCGATCGCGTACTTGTGGACTATACGGATCGAGACGACGGATCCAGATGTGAGCTGCAACCCGGCGAGCGCGTGGTCGTTTCGCCGCTTACAAAACCCGTTGTGGGTATGCGTGTGCGTCTTCGTGACGGCGCATCGCTTGCGGGTTCCTATTCACCTTTTTCCTCAGATGATTCCGATCTGTTGATGACCGAGGTGACGGTTTCGTCGCCGGTCGCTCTTCTTGCCAGTGCCTCGATTCACGGAGGCTCGTAACATGGGACTTCTCCGCGGTTTGATCGCGGGGGGCGTTCGCAATCCCGTCCTGGTCAACCTGCTGATGACCTGCATTCTGGTCGGCGGTTTTTTTTCCGCCCGGCGGATGGTTCGAGAGGCCTACCCCGAGTTCGAGCTGGATCACATTGCCGTTGAAGTCGCTTATCCCGGCGCAAGTTCGGATGACGTGGAACGTGCGATCTGCACACCCATCGAACAAGCTCTGCAGGGGTTGCGGGGTGTGCGCGAGGTGTCTTCGGCTGCCAACGAAAACTTGGAACGGTCTTTGTTGCGCTGAAAAACAACGTTGACAATCCCGACGACGTGATGAAGGAAGTCAAGGATCGCGTCGATCAAATCACCGACTTTCCCGCCGACGCCAAGCGTCCCATCGTGCGCGAGACCTTTCTTCGCGGCGAGGTCATCAACATTGCGGTTTACGGCGACGTTGGTGAGCGGACGCTCAAGGCGGTTGCGCAGGAAGTCCGCGACGATCTCGTTTCGAATGTTGCCATTTCGCAGGTTTCGCTTTCGGGAGTTCGTGACGACGAGATTATCATCGAGATTTCAGACAAGGCATTGGACGCCTACCGCCTTTCGCTTGAGGACGTGATGGCGGTGATCGCTCGAAGTAGCCTGGACCTTCCCGCGGGTCTGATTCGCACGGCCAATGAAGAGCTGACGCTGCGTGTCATGGGGCAACGATATCGTGCGTCGGATTATGAAGGGTTGGTGGTGCTTGAGCGCGGCGACACGATCGTTCGCCTCGACGAAATTGCGAAGGTGCGCGAAGGGTTTGAAGAGGCGGTCGTTCGCGGGCGGTTCAACGGACTGCCCGCGGTCGTTGTTCAGGTCTTCAAGACCGCGGACGAGGATTCCAAAAAGATTGCCCGGATCGTGCGGGATTACGTTCACTCGCGACAGGCGGGTCTGTCCGGAGCGCTCAAGATGTCGGTGTGGGCGGACGGTTCGCGCGACATTGAAGATCGCATTGAGATGTTGGTTTCCAACGGTATCGCCGGCGTTCTTCTGGTATTTCTGACGTTAACCATTTTTTTGGAGTTGCGAGTGGCGTTTTGGGTGGCTGCGGGGATTCCGGTTTCTTTCGCGGGCGCGTTGATCATCATGTACTTGACCGGATCGACACTGAATATGATCAGCCTTTTTGCGCTGTTCATTGTGTCGGGAATTATCGTTGACGACGCGATCGTCATTGCGGACAACATTTTCGCACGGCGTCGTGCGGGAGAACAGCCTGTGCTCGCGTCGATCAACGGAACGTCGGAAGTTGCCCTTCCGGTCCTCGGCGCTTCCGTCACGACAATTGCGACCTTCGTTCCACTGCTTTACATCAGCGGGGTCATGGGTCGGTTTATTCATATCCTTCCCGTGGTGGTGATCGGTGCAATCTGCGCGTCGGCGGTCGAAGCATTCGGTGTGTTGCCCTCCCACTTGTGCCATCGGACCCCACCCGGTGTGACCGAGGAGAGACGAGAGCCGAGTCGTCTCCGGCGGTGGATGGACAATGCGATCGTGCGGTTTGTCGAGCAACGGTACCGCCCTTTGTATCTTCTTTCGATCCGATCGCGATACGTGACGGTGTGCAACGCCATCATGCTTTTCTTCATTTCCGGCGGACTGGTGCTGGGCGGTCGAACCCCGACGGTCTTGTTTCCCAAGGAGAACGCCAACATCGTGCGTGCGCGTGTCCGCTTGCCGGAAGGAACGCCCGCGTCCATGACGGAGAAAGTTTGCAACCAGCTCGAGCGAGCCGCCGGAAAACTCAACGATGACCCGGAGCTTCCACACGCGGGACAGGGTCCGCTCGTCGGGCAGGTCTACACGATTATGGGGGAATTCGCCGAGTTCCTTCCCGTTCGCGGGGACAACCTTTGCGAAACACGAATCGAGTTGATGCCGGCAAAAGAGCGCCGACTCGATGACGAAAAAATCATGGACCGTTGGCGGTTTCATATCGGAAAAGTGTACGACGCCGTCGAATTCCGCATCTCCCGGTTACAGTTGGGCCCCACGGACCGCCCAATCGAAATCCGTTTGCTCGGTAGCAATCTGGACGATATGGCCTCGGCGTCGCAGGAAATCCAAGACAAGCTGAGCGAGTTTGAGGGGACAACAAACGTTGGGGATGATCTGCTCGCGGGCAAACGCGAGCTTCGCGTAACGCTCAAACCATCGGTGCGCACGCTTGGTCTTACGCTTGAGGACGTTGCCAAACAGTTGCGACACGGTTTTTTCGGAGGCGAAGCCGTAAAACTGCGGCGAGGTCGGGAGGAAGTTACCGTTCGTGTTCGCTATCCCGAAGACGAACGCCGTTCGCTGCTTGATCTGGAAAACATGCGAGTGACAACGCTCCACGGGGAACAGGTTCCCTTTTTGGAGGTCGCGAATCTGCAATGGGGTCGCGGTTACGCGATGATCATGCACCAAGCGTATCGCCGTCGTGTACGCGTTCTTGCCGACGTTGACGATCGAGTGGCCAACGCCGAGCAGATCATGCAAACGCTTGAGGCGGGATTCCTCGACAAGGTTGTGGCCAAGTACAACGACCTGATGTGGCAGTTCGGTGGCGACCGCGAGCGCATGGCCGAGTCAATGAGCAGTTTGACCATGGGGTTTAAGATGGCGCTGATTGTCATCTACGCGATCCTTGCGGGAATGCTGCGCTCTTACGTACAGCCCGTCGTCATTCTCGCGGCGGTACCGCTTGGTTTTGTAGGGGCAGTTCTGGGTCACACGATTCTGGGAATGGACCTGACGCTGATGAGCATGTTCGGTCTGGTGGCGCTTTCCGGTGTCGTGGTCAACGACTCGCTGGTGCTTGTAGATGTGATCAACGTCGGCATTCGAGAAGGTAAAGGCGTAATGGAGGCGGTTCTTGAAGCCGGAGAGCGAAGGTTTCGCGCGGTCGTGCTCACGTCCGTCACGACCATTGCAGGACTTGCCCCGATTCTTCTGGAACAAAGCAGCCAGGCGCAAACCGTCAAACCCATGGCTGTCTCGCTGACGTTTGGTTTGCTCGCGTCGACGGTGCTGACTTTGTTCGTGGTCCCTTCCCTATTTCTGATAACCAACGATGTTCGTCGCGTGATACGCTGGCTCCGATATGGTGGTTCCTATCCGGTTCGAGAACTCGTTGAAGACGCGGCACATGACCGATGGATCAGCGCAGGCCAAGAACAATGAACGACAAGAGGTCAGAGTTCGAGTTGATGAAACCGCGGCGATGCTGCGCCGATGGTCCCGCGAAACGGGTTCTTTGTGTATCGTTCGCGTGCGTCTTGGGCTTGGGGTGTCGGATGTCAACGGGAGGGTTGCCGCCGTCGATCCATCAGCATTTGAACGCAATCCCGGTCCTTTCCGACAGGGAGCGAGCAGCCCTAGCTACTCCATTGGGTTCGCCAGTCGCAATGCAGGAAACGTCATCGCTTCTTCCGGAAAAGGTTTTGACCCTTGACCAGGCACGCGCGATTGCAGTCCACGGGAATCCGGATGTTCACGCCGCGCGGGCGCGCTTGCAGGTTGCGTTGGCGCGCGTCGCGGAGGCCCGGTCTCGCTATCTACCGACGGTCGCGATGACGATGAATTCGACACGGACGATTACAACGCCTGCGAGTCGAAACCTTGCGTCGGGGCTTCGACCGGCCCCGCTCGTTCCGTTGAGCACGACAACCAGCAATCTTGCAGTCACCAGTCTTGTCAATGCGCTAAGCGCACCGCTTTTCGGTCTCGATGTGGGGGGGGATACGAATTCAATCAGTCAGCATTCGATTGCGCTGTCGGTGTCTTGGACCATCTTTGACGGCTTTATTCGCGAAGCGCAGATTCTCGCAGCCAAACATCTTCACCTTGCCACGGCGGACGCCATGCTCGACGTGCAGCGGCTGATTATCAGCGCCGTGGACGTTGCCTACTACCAGGTGCAGCTCGCGCAGGAGCAGATTCGCATCGCACGGGCTGACGAAGAGTTTAGTCAGGATCAATACGAAGAAACGATCAAGCTCCGGGGGGCGGGGCGGGCCACCTCGGCGGATGTGGATAATTTTCGCGTGCGGGTTCTGGCGGCAAAGGCGAACGTCATCGCGGCCAACGGTCTGCGTGATTCGGGACGAGTCCTTCTTGCGGAATTGATGGGGATTCCCCAGGCGGGTTTGCCCGCGGACCTGTCTCTTCCTCCGCTGCTTCCAGAGGCCGATGAGGAATTGGAGCTTCCCAAGGCGGACGAATGGGTCGCGCGGGCGCTGAAGCATCGCCCCGATTTGCTTCGACTTGATCGACTTGTCAAAAGTGAGCGACAAAACGTGCGGGCTGCCCGAGGTGCTTTTTTTCCCACGCTCAATGCCAGCGGATCGTGGGGGTTCGATCGAAGCTCAAACTTGCGACTGACCGAAGACGACCAATCAGCCGCTCTGGGATTCGAGCTTCGATGGGAACTGTACACCGGCGGACGTCGTCAGGCACGACTTTTGGCGGCGCAAGCCGTACGGGCGCAGGTCGTGGCCGAAAGAAACCGCCGGCGTCTTTCGGTCAAGTCCGAGGTGCAGCGGGCTATTTTTGACCTGCGCGATGCCCAGGAACAAATCCGCCTGCAACGCGAAAACCTCGAGGTGGCCCGTGAAACTCGACGAATCATTCAGGCGGGCTACCTCGCCGGAAAGCAAACCCTTACAAGGCTCAACGAGGCACAACGAGACTTTGTTACCGCAGACGCGGACCTGGCCCTTGCGCGAATCCGTTTACGACGCGCCTGGAGCGACCTTCGCACGGCGGTGGGAACCGTCTCCGTGACCAAGGTCAAGACCCCGTAAAACCCGTCACAACGAAACTCCTCGATGCGCGGATTGCTACGCAAGACAAAGCCCGCCCGACTCTTGCCGGGCGGGCGAAGACAGTCATCAAACCAAACAGTCCAAGGAGATTAGGACGCGGGAGCCATTTTCTTTTTCTTTTGCAGTTTTCGGCCTCGCCGACGTCTTTTCTTGCTCGAGGAGGTTTTGCGCTCCACCAGGGAACGGTCTACGCGCTTGACCTTCCTCTTGACCGGCTCCGACGATACTCGCCGCTTTCTGGCCTTCTTCTTCTTGGTCGTATCACGTCTGGGACGCGCAACGCGCTTTCTCCTGGTAGTCCTTTGCACGTTTTGATCTTTGGCACTCGACCCGCCGGAAAACATCGTATATCCAGCCGCACCAAGAGCCAAAACCGCCACGACAACCAGAACCAGCTTTTTCTTATTTTCGTCCATAAACGATCACCTCCGAGCAGGGCGCGGGGACCGGAAACTCGGTCACGTAGGCCAAACAACGTCAACCACAGACTGTCTCCCCAGGAGTCTGTCGAAACAGCGCAGCACTTGTCTTTTGCCGATGTTTTCACCAGCAAGATGCCGGCGCCACACGCACAAGCAGTCATTTTTCAACGGACCGCCAGGGTAAGTATTCCGCAACTTGTGAACGACGTCAAGCAACACGCAAAGCCAGTGTCCATCCAGCGTTCACCCAGTACCTTGGCAGAATCGAGCGCCCACTCGTTCGGACACCGAACGCCACTAGTTTAGACGTACTTAGCCCCCCGAAAGTTCTCGCTTGCCTGCATTCTGATCACGATTTGGCCTCAATGTTCAAGCGGTACTGCAAACTTTGGTTCGCCGGGTGTCCCGAGCCGATTGCCGACGCCAAGCTCGATGGGATCAGGTTACGACCGGCGCGATGTTCGTCATGCTTGCGGCGGAAGCCTTTTGGGTTTAGGGATTCTTCGTCCGTTATGACCATGCCGGTTGCGTTTTATGCCGGGGCGTACGGTCCGCGGGGGGTTGCGTGTGGGGGCTCTTACGGGTGATGCAACTGCGGTGACCGGTCTGGTGGCGGCGGGTTGGCTCTTGTCGCCTGGCCTTTCGACGCGCGTCGGTTGCCTGTGCACGTGTGAGACATCCACCGACGGTTTTGTGCCTGACCGCATGGCTAAAGCATACGCGCCTGCGGCAAGAGAGGCTGAAAGGACCAGACTGTATTTAATCAGTCGCGACGAGATTTCGATTTGCATTGGAAGTCTCCTTCGTAGTTGGGGTCGGATTTCACCGCACGGGGAGGCTTGCTGTGTCGTCCGGCGAGCCAACCCGGGCTATTTTTTTGTAAAGACCTTGAGTTTCCTCGGAACTGCACGGGGTTAACCAGTCTCTTGGACTGTGTTTTCGCTGCGAAAGTTCCGCGAAAGCTTGGAATTTTTTTGGGGGGCGTGAATCGGAAGATTTGAGTTGACCGGTAGAGGTGTTGTGGTACGCTCGCCCGGGCATCTGGTTGGTCCGCGGAGTTGCATGGAGCGAACGTAATTCGAGCGGAGGGAACAGTTCGCATTTGCTTGAAAGAGGAGCCGATGCAGATCGGATTTAGCACATTGGTTTGTCCCGATTGGGACTTGGAGCACGTAATATCCGCAGCTGCCGAACTTGGGTTTGACGGTGTGGAGCTTCGCGGTCTTCGTGGGGAGCTTGAACTCCCGCTTGTTCCATCGTTGTCGCGCGATCCAGCGCATGTTCGGCAGATGTTTTCGGAAAAAAAGGTTGCCTGCGTAAGTCTCGGTACTTCGGTGACGCTCACCTCGCGCGGGGCGAGAGAACTGGCGAATCAAAAGGCTGCCCTGATTGAGGTCATGGAGCTTGCCTCGGCGCTTGGATGTCCCAATGTACGTCTGTTTATGGGCGACATTGGTGCAACCGACACGCAGTCGGCGGCGCGGGTACGGATCGCCGGTGCGTTGGGGTCGCTGGTCGAGGTGGCTACGCGGTTGAACGTTCGCCTGCTCGTTGAAAACGGCGGCGATTTCCCCTCGAGTCGAGATTTGTGGTTCGTGATTGACTCGGTCAGCCATCCAATGGTGCAGGCGTGTTGGAATCAGTGCAACGCCTTGGCCGCCCGCGAACGAGCGACGAATTCGCTTCCTCGTCTGGGGACCAAGATTGGATTGGTTCACGTCTGCGATGCGGAGTTCGATGCGGACGGTGTTCTTCTGGATTATTGTCCGTTGGGTCAAGGTGGAGCCCAGGTCAGTCGACAAATCGAGATTCTTCGCGGGCTCTTGTACGAAGGGTACCTGGTTTTTGAGTGGCCAAAGCGATGGGTTCCTTCGCTTGCGGGCGCGGAAACGATTTTGCCTCAGGTGGCGACGTATCTGCGCGAGTGTGTCGATGAGAAGCAGGCGGTGCTGTCGGCGTACAAGAACGACAAAAAGGTGCCGCGTTTGGCGAAACATTCCGCCCCCACTTCAGCCAGCTAGACGGATGGGTTCTCGCCGAAGCACGCCGGTTTTGGGTTCGCGTCGTCTTGCGGTTATATCCTTTCCATTTCCAGCGATTGTCTCTTTGATCCTGCTTGCCGTTTCGGGGGTTGCGGGTGTTTTGCACGTGTCGCACGTTATTGCGTTTTGGGTTGCGCTGTGCGCGTTGACGCTGACAGTTTGCGCGGATATCGGATTGGCAAAGCACCGTGCAAGAGCGTCGGAAACGATACGATCGGTCGCACTGTTTCTCGCGGTGGCAGCGGTACTCGTAACGATCGTCTTGTTGACGATTCGCATTCTTCAGATCGGTATCGAAGTTGTCCAGAACTATCCTACGCGGTTTATGGACTCGATTCCCTTTTCGTTTTCTGGTGTTTTGACGTTGGTTTTCGTTCTTGTTGCGTGCGGTGTCCATGAAATCAAGGTGGGCGGTGGCCGCATGATCGTTCCGCTTTTCTGGTTGGTGGTTTTGATGGTAATGTGGGTTTGCGCGTCGCCTACTGCGTTGACAAGAAACGCGGCGGGGGGATTCGAACGCACGAGTACGACGGTGTTTCTCGATTGCGGAGTCTCGGCGGTATTGATGGCGACGGCTTTTTCCGGCGGACTCGTTTTCCGTCGCCGCCTTTGGCATCTTGCCCGCGAGAATCCGGACGGACTCCATGAAACCCAAGGTCCCACCGGCGGATTCGCGGCAAGTTTCATGGGCGCAGCGCTTTGGGTCGGACTTTTGACGATGTATCACCTGCTTGTACCGGTTCGGACTGCGGGCGGGTATCGTGTAACGTTGCTGCTGGTGGCGTTTTTCGCCGCCGGGGCATCGCTGTCATGTTTTGCGCTGTGCGGGCGGCAATGGGTGAGCGGTTTGGGGGACGCGGGATTTGGACTTGCAACGCTTGCGGTTGCCGCCGTTACATCGCTTTTCGTCCCACTCCAACCGGAGCGCCTGGTCGATCGTTATCCGCAACTATTCAACGCGATGATGGTGGGGTTTGCAATCGCGGCGGGTTGGTGGACATGGTTGTCGCGGGTATGGGAGCAACAGCTTGACAACGGAAAGGCTTGGACAACCGCGGGGCGATTGATTCCGCGGGCGAAGCGTTTTGCCTTTTTGAGCGCGGCGTTGGCGCTGCTTTGTAGTTCGATGATGGCGTTCTGGCCGCGCCTTCCGGGGATTTCAACAATGGATCACTCTTACGGTCGTATCGTTGCCGGTTTTTCCGGAAACTTATTTTTGCTCCTGGTAATGCTGTGGGCTTCGCGTCGTTTGCGACGAAGCACGTTCGATGTTCTGACGTTTCTGTCGGTCGCGTCCGGTGCCGGATTTTTGGTGATCAGGATGTTGCCGTTCGCGTCGAACGCGACCAGATGAAACGGTGGAGAGCGAATGAAGACAAAGCGAATCTCACGGCTACTCAAGCTGCTTCAGATTCTTCAATCGGGCGAGCCGCTCACGGTCGAGGAAATGGGCGAGCGCGTCGGCGTGTCGCGGCGGACGGCGTTTCGAGATCTTTCTCTCCTGAACCAGGCGGGTCTCCGCTTTGACTACGACCGCGACAGCAAGCGCTACTCCGCATCGAAACATTCCCTTCTGCCGCCTGTTACGCTCAGTCACGCCGAAGCGCTTACGCTCATGATGGCCATTCGATATGTTCTGGAAAGACCGTGGTGCGTGGACCCCGCCGCGGCGCGGGCTGCATCGCTGAAACTCGCGAGCATGTTGCCACCGTCGCTGGTCGATTACTGCTGGAAGATGCTCAGCGGTGTCGAAGTTGCACGCGGGCAGGTGTCCGATTCAACGGCGATCGTGGATACGCTTTCGTTTTTGCAATCCGCCGTGGCGGAGAAGCGCCCGGTCGAAATGCGATACGACTCCTATTACGAAGGGAAAGTGATCGACGACACGATACACCCTTACCGTGTACTGTTCATACATCGGGGGTGGTATGTGATAGCGCGGAGCGAGCGCGATGAGCGCATTTCCACGTATAAGATCGAACGTTTCCTGCACATGAAGCTCGCAAGCAAGCAGTTCGTTGTTGACGAATCTTTTGACCTTGAAGATTACTTCGGTCATGCGTGGCGGATGATCCGCGGCGACCGGCGATATCCGGTGCGCATTCGCTTTGCACCCAGAGTTGCCGGCAACGTGGATGAAGTCATCTGGCACAGGACCCAGCGCACCTTGTACGAAGACGACGGTTGGTTGTTGTTCGAAGTCGAGGTTGATGGGCTTGATGAAATCGTGTGGTGGATTCTCGGGTACGGAGACCAGGCGGAGGTTCTCGACCCGCCCGAACTTCGTAAGATGATCCGGCAACATGCTCACGGAATGTACAACCTTTACGGCGGGAAAGATTAGGCGGGTCATGCGCGCTATTGTCCAGCGAGTTGCACGGGCGTCGGTCGTCGTGGCTGACAAGACGGTGGCAGCGGTTGGCGAAGGACTCCTGGTCTACCTTGGCGTTTCCACCGACGATGGCGCTTCGGACGCGTCCTACCTGGCGGAAAAAGTGGTACACCTTCGCATCTTCGAGGACCATGCGGGGCGTATGAATCTCAATGTCCTGCAGGAAAGCTCCCAGGTGCTTGTCGTCAGCGCGTTTACGGTTCAGGCAGATGCGAGAAGGGGTCGCAGACCCACACTCGACAAAGCCGCCCCTCATGAAACAGCCAAGGATCTCTACGAGCAATTCTGCCGGGCGTTGACGGAGTTGGGTGTGATCGTTACGCGCGGCGTTTTTCGTGCGACGATGAATGTCGAATCGATCAACGCCGGTCCGGTCTGCGTTTTACTGGACTCCAAAAAGGTGTTCTGACCATGCAACTGCCTGCCACGAAGCGCAGTTCTACTTCTGCGGCGCCAAGCGCGCCGTTGCTTTCGGTACGGGGTTTGGTGGTCGAGTTTTGCGGATCGTCCCAACCCAGGGGAGCAAACGCCGGAAAGATTCGAGCGGTACGCGGCGTCAGCTTCGACGTCGCACGGGGCGACACGCTGGGAATCGTCGGGGAAAGTGGGTGCGGCAAGACGACGCTTGCTCGATCCATTCTTCGCCTGATCGAGCCGACATCCGGAAAAGTTTGTTTCGAAGGGCGCGATCTGAGCGGGGAATCTCCCTCCGCACTCCGCGAGGCGCGTCGCGGGATGCAAATTGTTTTCCAGGACCCTTTCGGCAGTCTCAACCCGCGCATGCGCGTAGGTGAGATCGTCGCAGAACCGTTGCTCGTGCAGAAACTGGGATCACCAAGGCAACGAAAAGCGAGGGTGCATGCGCTGTTGGAACGTGTCGGTTTGGCGTCGGATAGCTCAGAAAAGTTTCCGCACGAGTTTTCCGGTGGACAGCGGCAACGAATCGGAATCGCCCGGGCGCTTGCCCCGAACCCGAAACTTCTCGTGCTCGACGAGCCGGTCAGCGCATTGGACGTTTCAATACAGGCGCAAATCTTGAACTTACTGTCGGATTTGCGCGATGATCTGGAGCTGACCTATGTTTTTATTTCGCACGACTTGGCCGTGGTTCGCTACTTCTGCCGGCGCGTCGCCGTGATGCACCGGGGAAAATTCGTCGAAGTCGGCGACGTGAGCGACGTTTTCGCGCGTCCGAAGCACCGCTTCACGCAGTCGCTTGTCTCGGCGATTCGCACTCCACTCACTACGTAGCACATTTTCCCGCGAAGAAGGACGGGCACAGCCTCGTTTGCCCCGGCGAAGCGTCAACCCTTGGATAGGTAGGTCTGATCAGCGATGTTGTCGCTCGTCCGCTCCTATCTATAGAAGCCGGGTCTGTCGCGGACCCGGTCCGACGCGAAACATCACGCCAGGTCGTTACAGTAGAACTTACGCTCTTGCGGGAAAACCTGTCATGTTCTACGCTACACGCCGATTCGTCGCAGTGTAGCGCGACCAGTCGTTACTTTTACTCGGAATCGGGTGGCTGTGCGCAGGCGGGAGAAACAATGATGACAGAAAACGCTTCAAATTGCGGCAATCTAACGGCGGTGATCAGTACTTCCAAAGGCGACATTCGTGCCGCACTGTTTTCCAAAGAAGCTCCGCTAACGGTTGCGAACTTTGTCAACCTGGCGTCTCGCGGCTATTACGATGGATTGACGTTCCACCGGGTGATTCCGGATTTCATGATCCAGGGAGGAGATCCGACCGGAACGGGAACGGGGGGACCGGGTTATCAATTCAAGGATGAGTTCGACGCGAACTGCCTGCATGACGGACCCGGTGTGCTTTCGATGGCGAATTCCGGTCCCGGTACCAACGGTAGCCAGTTTTTCATCACGCACGTGGAAACGTCTTGGTTGGATCGCAAGCATTCTGTTTTCGGACGCGTCGAGTCCGGACAGGACGTGGTGGATTCGATTGTGCAAGGCGACGTCATGAACAGCGTGACGATCGATGGCGACACGGGACCGCTCTACAGCAAGTTTGAAAAACAAATCAGTCAGTGGAACGAAAAACTCGATAGCAAGTTTCCACGAACGAGAGCGGCATCCAACGCGCAATAGGCGGAGGTTTTGACCGCGTCCGCAGCTGAAAGAGCGTGGGTTGATTCGGGTGTACACGGCGCGGTTGCGACCTGTCGCTTCGGGCTGCCGGCATTTGTCTTCCCGCGGACCGGGGCAGGGACCCGGCAGGCAAACACGGTGGGAAAACCGGCGTTGTTGCCTCGTACCTCGGGGGGTGCATCACGTCGCCGGTGGGGATTTTTCTAATCGAGGCTCGTGTGGAAGCACGTTCGCCCCCCGGCGCGCTTCCGTGTGATTGCATCGGCGAGATTGAAACGTCGCCGGGACGCCGGCGACGGTGGTGCTCCGCTCGGTCAAGGGAACATCGCGCATCTTCCTGGAAAAAGTGAAATGTCATCAGCGCGGTTGCGCACGAGAGGCAAAAGTATGGGCGAAACCCAAACGCCGGCGCTATCCATGGTCGTGTTGGCGTTTCTTGCGATCTACATCATCTGGGGCTCGACGTATCTGGCGAT
>Ga0114931_10000370_pt1 | contig 53667 bp, 60 predicted proteins | sample 2SBtaG_FD_89579 | JGI IMG/M metagenome (GOLD analysis project Ga0114931, IMG submission 89579) | Deep subsurface microbial communities from Kolumbo volcano to uncover new lineages of life (NeLLi) - 2SBTROV14_V59a metaG | ecosystem: Environmental > Aquatic > Marine > Volcanic | place: Kolumbo... | reverse complement strand
CGCCTGAAAGCCCTGAATTGACCGAAAAAACGGTTCATTCAGGCGTAAATACACGCTTTTTTATAATCGTTTGATCGAGGGACGTGCAGTGAAACAAAAAAACGTCAATTGTTCAGACCTTCCTTAGTAAGCTATTGACTAATATAGATATAAGGTCTAAAAGCGGTGTTATGAACGGAAAACAAAAGCCGAAAACAAGGGCTTCCTCTGAATCCAGCTGTTATGTGACAAGAGCCGAATCGTGGCCGCTTCGATGACAAGTCTTGGTGTAGCCGGTGAGAAAGGCTACGAGATATGGGCCTTAGCCCTAGACCAGCCCGCAGAAATCACTGATGAACTTGCGGGACTGAGGACTTTCGGGTGCGCTGTGGCCTGGGATTCCCAGAACGAGCCGGTGGAAGCGATTGCTAACTTCGCCCGTAAACTCATCGATTCAGGTTGTGTGTTTGTTGGCTTTTGGGGGCCTGGGTGCGAAAGGGCTCACGATATCTTTGACGAGGAGGAGGTCGGAGACGGCAGCGGGGCTGAAGACGAATCTGTGGTGATGACTTCTTGGCATGAGAAGGAGTCTTGGCCGGAAACCCTGGATTTCCTTATCGATTTCGGATCACCTGCGGAAGACTCAACTAACCAATGCAATAATCTGCTCGTCCTAAGCTTTGGATCTACGGACTGGGCGGCGCAGGCAGAGCTACACGTCGCACGGAGGAGGCTCGGAAGTGTCACATAACAAGGCGCTGCAGCGGACGCGGATAACCGTGGGGCGCTTTTGTTGGCGTTCCGTCCGCGCCGCTGAGCTTGGTCGTTATAGCGCAAGCGCTCGGAAAGTAATGGCAATTTATTAGACTAAGTTGGCTTCGATGAACTCTGATACGATACATCAAGGATCATGTCATTGTGGAGCGGTCCATTTCGAAGTTAATTTACCCAATGGGCTTGAGGAGCTTCGTCGCTGCAATTGTTCAATGTGCCTTCGTCGCGGAGCAATTGCCGCATCAGTCGCGTTGGATAGCTTGCGAGTTACGAAGGGCAAAGACAAGCTTTCGCTCTATCAGTTCAATACCATGACAGCAGAGCACTATTTTTGTTCAATTTGCGGTATCTATACTCATCATAAGCGGCGCTCAAATCGTGCACAGTTCGGTTTTAATGTCGCTTGCCTGGATGGCGTAGACCCATTTTCACTTGGGGAGATTCCGGTCGTGGATGGAGTAAACCACCCGTGCGATCGTTAGTAACTCTGGTTTGCAAATTGCGCTATAACCAGCACAGGCAAGGGGCGTTTGACCCGGCCCCAAATTTGCTGTCGCAAATCGGCGTCCGCGTCAAACGCCCATGCTGTGGGCGTTATGCGGCTATTTTATGCTCATCGGCATTCTGTTAACTTGCAAGAGTGAAGACCACAGCTTACTTCGACGCTATTCGTACCCGTCCAGACCGCGAAATCATTCGGGACGAGTGGGTAGAGAGGGCCATAGACTCCCCACTTCACCAAGAAATTCAAAAAGATGGCAGAATTAGGCGGTGGATCTAGGTCCCGGAGATGGAAAACCGGTATCTTAGAGTTATTCTATTGGAGGACGGCGAAACCGTTCACAATTTTTTTTTTGATCGTAGGTTTAAGCCATGAAAGTTCGCTATTTTGCAGAAACGGATACATTGTTGATTGAGTTCAGCGATAAGTCTGTGGTTGAAACACGAGACCTCGATGAAAACACAATTCTTGATGTTGATGCTAAAGGTAATATTCTCTCAATTACCGTCGAACATGCATCAAATCGTGCTGGTGCGCCTCACTTCTCATACGAACAGGTTGCCGCCGCATAACAAGTGCAAGCAAGCGACCGGGAAACTGTTGCGCACTTCTCTATTTCTTTTCAGCGGCGCGTGTTGCAGGCGTTATTCGGCCCCCTAACCATCAGTGATGAAATTCAAAATCGTTGGTCCAATTCGCCAAGAAACAACATTCGCAACGGGAAGCGGAATACGCGAGATTGCGCGCCTTCGACAGGTTTATGGTAAAGGCCGATGGCGGAAACGTAAGGGGATTGCCGAGGTTGAGTTCGAGGATGGAACGACACGCATCGCAGAGGTACACTGGTACGAGGCCACTGGCATCGGCCGCAAGGAATACAAAATTAAGTGTTTTGTGGGCTAGGCTATGAAGAAATCAAAATTCGTAATCTGTATCGACAACTCGGATTATCCAGTGTCACTGGAAATACGGAAGATTTATGAAGCTGTAACAGACGCAGACGCTGCTCAGATCGGACAGATTCGAGTTATCGATGAGTCCGGTGAAGATTATCTTTATCCGCAAGCGTGCTTTATCGATGCCAATCTACCCAAAGAAATTCTGGCCGCAGTCGTCAAGGCCGCATAACCAGTGCAATCAAAGGACGTTTGACCCGGCAGCCAATTTGCTGCCGCAAATCGTCAGCCGCGTCAAACACCTCTGTTGCAGACGTTATGAGTCTTGGTTGGGAAGTAGCTTTTCCGGCCATCAGCTATTTGTAACGTCAGAAAGCATCTATGCCTTTTAAATTTCAAGACAGGCCATTAGTTCTTGGCAATATTGTAATCGATGCATCTCGCGTGCGATTAAAGGCAATAACCCACGAATATACCCAAGAGATCTTTCAGAATTTTACTCCCGAAATAACGAAGTACATGATGCCAGCACCGGCCAGAGAGATTGCTGAAACTGAGTGCTTCGTTGAATCAGCTCTTTCCGGATTTGAGAGCGGAGATGAATTGCATTTTGTAATTTGCCTGCGAGTTGATGGGGAGTTTCTTGGTGTTTGTGGGCTGCATGAACGTGCTCAGCCGATGGAGCCAGAAATAGGGATTTGGTTAAAGAAGGCGGCACATGGGAACGGTTATGGTTTTGAGGCAATTGTTGCTTTGAAAACTTGGGTGGAAAGTCACTTAGAATTTGAGCAGCTGATATATCCGGTAGATCGTCGCAATATTCCCAGCAGAAGAATTCCGGAGAGTCTTGGCGGTAAAATTATCGAAGAACGGAAGGTGGTTTCAATGACAGGTGTCGAACTGGATGAGATTGTCTTTGGTATTGAGCGGGGGGCTCCGATTGACTCATAACCAGTGTGAGCATTACGCGCAGCAAGCTGCGCCGGACGGCCAAACCGCTACGCGTTTTGTCCGCCGCGGTCACAGGCGTGTGTGCCGGGCATGGCACTTAACTGGAGATGTGCAAGCCCTCTCACCAGGTATTCGCAGAGCCGAAGGTTAGCGAAAGGGCAAGGGCATTATCGCGAGGCGATGTCTGAAGGAAGCCCAACGCAAAATCGCGGGGCGATGGACAAGAATCCAATATGAGGTGTGACGTATTCGGGGCCAGTGGGCACGTGACCATGAAGCCCTCCATCTGCAAACGGGATACGTTTTATAAATTGGGCGTCTACGCGATGAAAGTTAAGTGTCTTACCCCGGGAGGTCTGTACTGTGTTGAAGGATCAACTGACAACAGAGAGATTTGTTGTGATCGCAGTACAGAAGTCAGCAGAAGGCATAGTAGGTTGCGCTCTCGCAACTGAAGGCCGGAACAAATCACGGAGAGTAATCGTTGGGGAAGTATTTTCGAATGGCGCCTGTCAAGCAGTTACCGCTGCCTCTGGGTAATCCGGAGGGTGAATCGGAAATGGGAGACCTGACTGAATCAAAATCCACCTTTTGTTCATCATTACTTGACCGCGTATTGGAGAGGGATAATCTGCTGCGCGCGTTAAAACAAGTAGTTCGCAATAAAGGTGCACCGGGTATTGACGGGATGACCGTTGATGATCTCCCGGCTTTTCTCAGTCAGCACTGGGTGCGGATGCGGCAACAATTAATTGCCGGGCGCTATCGCCCCAAACCGGTCAAGCGGGTGGAAATTCCGAAGCCGGATGGGCGCAAGCGCAAGCTGGGCATACCGACTGTATTGGATCGTTTGATACAGCAGGCCATCGCCCAGGTGTTGCAGACGGAATGGGACCATGATTTCCATGAGCATAGTTATGGATTTCGCCCCAACCGCAGTGCGCACCAGGCGATCCGCTACGCACAGGAGACGATCCGGCAGGGCTACTGCTGGGTGGTGGATTGTGACTTGGAGGCGTTCTTTGATGGTGTCAATCATGACTTGCTGATGACGCGATTAAAAGACCGTCACCGGGACCCGCAGTTGCTGAGATTGATCAACCGCTACTTAAAGGCGGGTGTCCGGATAGATGGGGCCACCTCTCTATCCCGATTACAGCGCATATTGACACCGAAGAAAAAATACATACAATGTATGTATGATAGAGTTCGAGTGGAATCCAGCCAAAGCTCGTTCAAACTTCAAGAAGCACGGCATCTCCTTTGAGGAAGCGCAATCCGTGTTCTATGATGAATTTGCCCGTCAATTTACCGATGACGAGCATTCAGATGAAGAAGAACGATTTTTCATGCTTGGAATGAGTAACCAATCTCGAGTATTAATTGTATGTCATTGCGAGCGATCCAAAGGCAGTGTTCTGCGAATTATTTCAGCTCGAAAGGCTACTGCGAAGGAGCGTAAGCATTACCAAGGTCCATTGCCATGAAGAAAGAATATGATTTTTCGAAAATGAAGTCTCGGAAAAACCCGTATGCTTCCAAGTTAAAACGTCAGGTAACTATTCGGATGAGCGATAACATAATTACCTACTTTAAGGGTGTATCTGAAGAAACAGGTATCCCTTATCAAAGTCTTATCAATTTGTATTTGAGAGATTGTGTAGTAAATGATCGCAGGCCTAACCTATCGTGGCGATAATGCGCTGTAACCAGCGCAAGAAGTGCCCCTTGCTAGGCAAGGGCCGGAGCACAATACCGGCGGCCGCTTTTGCGGGCGTTATATGCCTAGTTTGAGCATCGGGGCAGCTTCCCCTAGCACTGCGACTGGGCCGAATCATCGACCTTATCGGTGAATTAGGCGCTTGAATCGGCCTTTCAAAAAGTATAGTTTCTATACCATTATGGGATTCGAATTTGATCAAGAGAAAAGTGATCGGAATCTCGCCAAGCACGGCATAGATTTCATTGAGGCTCAGAAACTGTGGAACGATCAGAATTTTTTGGAGATCCCGGCTAGAACCGAGGATGAGCCAAGATTTATCGTCATCGGCCAGATCGATGCAAAACATTGGTCGGCAGTAATTACCTACCGCAGCGATGATATTCGAATTATTTCCGTGCGGCGGTCCCGAGAGTAAGAGGTAGTTTTGTATGAAAGCTAAAAAATTCGATAGTGATTTTGATCAGGGCAGAGATATAACCGGCGCCTTGGATCTTTCTAAAGCACGACGTCCGAAACAAAAGCAAAGGCGTGTGAATGTCGATTTTCCAACCTGGATGATTGAGATGCTTGATAAGGAGGCTGGTCGGTTGGGTGTAACTCGGCAGTCAATAATCAAAGTATGGCTTGCCGAGAGATTAGAGCAATCGGCTTCTAACAAGCACGAGCAAGCGACCGGGAAATAGTCGCATATTTTTCCATTTCTTTTCAGCGGCACCTGTCGTGGGCGTTACGTGCCTGGCCACCCTATTCCTTTCGAGCATTTGGGGTTGGTATCCAGAGGTTGTGGATTATGGGTAAAACCTATGACGTTATTGACGATCGAATAAAAAGTTGGATGTCTCGTCAAAAAATGTTCTTTGTCGCAACAGCTCCATTGGGTGGGGACACGCTGGTCAATTGTTCTCCGAAAGGTCGGGATACGTTGCGGGTTTTAGGTCCCAATGTACTTGCTTATATGGATGGGGACGGTAGTGGAATCGAGACCGTGGCGCATATCAAGGAAAATGGCCGCATTGTAATAATGTTGTGTGCTTTTGAAGGGCCACCTAAGATTTATAGATTCCACGGTCGCGGCCAGGTGTTCGAACCACATCAAGAAGAATTCAATAGTCTTCGCGCAGAATTCCCGGAGGGAAATTGCCGGGCAATCATAAAGATTTCAGTAACGAGAATTTTAGATTCCTGCGGCTACGGTGTGCCGAAGTATAAATATGAGGGTGAACGAAAATCCCATGAAAATTTAATGAGCCGAATAAGCCCAGAGGAAATCGAGGAATACAGGGACAAAAATAAATTCAGCTTGGATAAGCTGCCGGGCTTAGAAAGATGTAAGGGGTAAATCCGGCACATAATCAGTGAATGAACCGGACGTATCACACATCAGCGCATTTTTTCAATCACCGCAGTCGTACCGGTTATCGCGGCACTATGGGGATAGATCAGTTCCTCGCATTTGGCCCATTACAGTGATTTTAACTTGAGGCTTGAGTATGCATCGATGCATGTTTAGAAATTGCTGCTTGACGGTAGTTTTACTCATTACAACGACTGCATTAACGGCGGCAACCGGAGATCATATGGACCCGGACTACCGTACAGCTGTGTTGAAATCGATAAGAGAATTACCTCCCAACTACGGTGCTGATACGGCGCTGACTCTCTATGCCTCAGCAATAAAGCAATGGGATCAACCATCTCAGGAATCGGATCGTTCAAAGGCATGTGATGGATTGTATCTTTGGTATTGGGCAGCCCCTGATTATAAAGTAACAAAACAAAGCTTCGAGCAATGTCCTGAAGCCTGGAAACAACAAGCATTCGACAGATACACTATGTCGGGAAAGCTTTCATCAGACTCTGAGCTAAGCGAACAGTTGACAACAGTTTGCGAGGATCTATTTTTTGAACGAATTTATGAGACTCGAAGTATTAATCAGGAAGAGATGTTCAAGAATTGCCCGGCATCTTGGCGGCGCAGTACTTTCCATCCACCGGATGGGGAGTACTATCCGATAGTCAAAGTTGAGCCTATAGTTCCAATGAAAGCCATTCGTCTCTGCCGTAATGGTTGGGCGACAGTGCAATTCGATATAGGCACGAATGGATCTACGAAGAATATTAAAGTTGTTGAAGCTAGTGATCGAATGTTTAAGAAACCGACGATACATGCAGTCGAGCAATGGATTTATCAACCCTCTCGCGAGAACGGGGAGTCTGTCGAGACAGTTGGCGTGCTGCACAAGGCAGTCTTTAAAATTGATCCGAGTGCGTGTAACTAAGAGTCTTTGGTCCCATAACCGGTGTAACGATATGACCGACAAATACGATGGCGGTTGTCATTGCGGCTAGCTGCGATATATCGCTCATGCCTGATGGCCGGCATGACGCCATATAATCGGCTATATAGCCGTGACGGGAATGGATCGTGAAGTGGTATATCAAAGTTCTCAGTAACTATGCACTTTTTTCCGGTAGAGCCAGGCGAAAGGAATATTGGTATTTTTTTCTGTGCAATCTTCTTATAGGCTTTGTTCTCGCCTTGATCGATCAGGCTCTCGGCCTCTATATTCACGAGCTCGGTCTGGGATTTCTGGGATTCCTGTACGCACTGGCAGTTTTTGTTCCGGGTGCCGCGGTGACCATCCGACGGCTTCATGACACGGGGCGCAGTGCCTGGTGGCTGCTTATTCTTCTTGTGCCAGTCATCGGCGCCATTGTTTTCCTGGTATTTATGGTGCTGGACAGCGAGGCAGAAGAAAATAAATATGGACAAAGTCCGAAGACTGTTCCCGCTTAGCGCTCTATTTAATGCATTGGTCGGTCCAGCAGGTTATTTTATGGTCACTGCCTGTGAAAAGTATTTTCACAGCCCCCGGAGGCTTTTCATTTTCCTTTTCGGAACGGTATATATCCGGGGATGAAATAGTAGAATATGGACTGGAAAATATTTCTGACAATATTTGTTTCCGTCTTTATCGCTGAGCTCGGTGACAAGACTCAATTGGCAACCATGCTTTTTGCGGCAGACAGGCAAGTCGGAAAATATACGGTGTTTCTGGCCGCTTCGGCGGCCCTGATCGTGGCAACTGCAATCGGTGTACTGGCCGGCAGTTTGCTGTCTGAATTCATAAACGAGAAATACCTTCACTACGTTGCCGGTATCGGTTTTATCGGTATCGGTATTTTTACTCTTTACAACACGTAAAACATATCAGGATTGATGGAAGGATTGTCGATGTTGATAAAAAACCATCCTCTCTACCGCGGTGGCCAATTTCTGATTGCCCTGGGTTTGCTGCTTCTTGCGGCTGACATAGGCTGGGATTTACTGCAGAGTTTCGGTCTGATGCTGTTCTGGCTGCTCTTGGGGGCGGGTGTGTTTCTCATGTACCGGGCCACGGATGGCACCTTGTTTAAACGGGATAAAGGCGAGTAAACATGCCGGATACCGGTGATATGCCGGACGGTCGGGAACAGGAGCGGGATAATGGAAGAAATACGACCCGGTATTTTTCACTGGACTCAGACTCATCCGAAAATAAAGATTGCAGTGAGTTCCTATTATCTGCTGCCCGAGCGGGTGCTGATCGATCCGTTGATCCCGGACGAGGGGCTCGAATGGTTTGCCGACTGTCCGCCGGAGAATGTATATCTTTCGATTCGCCATCATTATCGTCATTCTGGAAAATTCCGGGAAATGTACGGTTGTCCGGTCTGGTGCGTGGAGCAGGGCATGCATGAATTCACCAGCGGCGAAGTCGTGCAGTCTTTTCAATTTGGCGATACGTTGCCCGGCAATATCGAAGCCATCGAGATTGGCTCGATTTGTCCGGACGAAGGCGCGCTTTATATCGAGCGGGAGGGCGGTTGTGTCGTACTGGCGGACGGTTGTGTCCGGAAACCAGGCGGTGAGCTTCAATTTGTGCCCGATTCATTGCTGGGTGAAGATCCTGCTGCGGTCAGAAACGGCCTGGCAGCTGCTTACCGGCGTCTGATCAGGGATTATGATTTCGAGAATGTCTTGCTGAGTCATGGCGGCCCGATCATTGGCGACGGCAGGACGCAGCTCGAAGCCTTTGTCGGGACTGCCCGCTAGTTTGCAACTGCAGCGAGGAGCATGAATGGATACCGTAGTCATGGTGGCGGACTATTCAGACGCGCGGCAGGCCAGGGACCTTGCCGGTCTGCTCGATTGCTATGCCAGGGATGCCATGGGTGGAGGCAGGCCCTTATCAGCTTATGCCAGGGAAAACCTGGCCGCAGAACTGGCCAAAATCCCCCAGGCTTTCAGCGTGATTTGCTATATTGACGACCGGCCGGCCGGACTCATCAATTGTTTCGAGGGGTTTTCGACCTTTCAGTGCAAGCCGCTGGTATACATTCACGATGTCGTCGTGCTGGAAGGTTATCGGGGCCTCGGTCTGAGCCAGCTTATGTTGTCCAGAGTCGAGGCACTGGCCAGGGAAAGAGGCAGTTGCAAACTGACGCTCGAGGTTCTGGAAGGTAACGAAGTGGCCAGGAATGCCTATGTCAAGTATGGATTCGAACCATTTGTGCTGGATCCTGCCATGGGCCGGGCGCTTTTCTGGCAAAAGTCTCTCTAGATAATCGATGATGCGCTACGCCGGTCATTGTCACTGCGGAGCGGTTCAGTTCTCGGTCGAGGCCGCAGAAGAACCGGTCTGCCAGGAGTGTAATTGTTCGATCTGCCGGATGACCGGCTACTTGCACTTGATTGTCCCGAAATCGGCATTTCAGCTGACGGCGGGCCGCGATTCACTGGCGGTCTATACTTTCAATACCGGCGTTGCCAGGCATTATTTCTGCCGCACCTGCGGCATCAAGTCGTTTTATGTGCCCAGGTCCAACCCGGACGGCTACGATATCAATGTTCGCTGTCTCGACCCGATGCCGGACCCTATCACCATCGAGGCATTCGATGGACAGCACTGGGAAGCGCACGCGCATGAGCTCGATCATCTGAGCAAGGAAAGATAACCGGGGAAGCCAATGGCAATGGTTGCAAATATCCTGATCGGACTCGTTGCCCTGCTGCATGTTTATTTCCTGATCCTGGAAATGTTTTACTGGGACAAGCCGCTGGGGCTGCGGACTTTCGGCCTGACCCCGGAGTCGGCTGCCGCATCCAGGTCACTGGCCATGAACCAGGGCCTCTATAACGGCTTCCTGGCAGCCGGGCTCTTGTGGGGACTGGTTTCCGGTTCCGCCGGAGACCCCGTCAAGCTGTTTTTTCTCGGTTGCATCGTGGTCGCAGGTATCTTCGGCGGCCTGACGGCCAGTCGAAAGATTCTCATTATCCAGGCGTTTCCCGCGGCCGTGGCACTGGGCCTGGTCCTGATCTCCTGAGTGTGCGGCCCGGCAGAGACCTGCTCAATACGACCCGGAGGACGAAGCATGATCCAGCGAATTCATCATATTAATTTCATCGTCCGGGACCTGGCATCCGCCATTCCGGCCTGGGAACGAATCCTCAACCGACCAATCACGTCCCGTGACCGTCTCGAAGAACGCGGCGTGGACATTGCGCGTTTCGACCTCGGCCAGACCTGGATCGTTCTGGTACAGCCCACGCGATCCGGCACGATACCGGCCGCTCATCTCGAGCGTTACGGCGAGGGATTTTTTCTGATGTCGCTCGAGACCGATTCATTGCCGGACGAAGTCCGGCGGCTCGGGGAAGCGACATTCGACGGGCCGCAGCGCAGGGGGCTGGACGATTGGCTGGTGCGCGATATTGGCATCGCGGAAATGCAAGGGGCGCGAGTACAGCTGGTCGAGAGCGGCGGCACCTGACTGCCGTCAGGAACCGAAAGCCTGCCGGGTCAGGTTGTCCTGCCCGTCATCGGTCACCCGTATGTTGTCCTCGATCCGGATGCCGCCGAACTGTTTGAGATGCGCCACTTTTTGCCAGTCGACGGCGCGCCCGGCCGGCTTGTTTTGCAGGTCTTTGAGCAGCGTATCGATAAAGTACAGGCCCGGTTCAATGGTCAGCACCTGGTCGGGTTCGAGTGTCCGCACGAGGCGCAGTTTCGGGTAGCGTGGCGGACGCTCGATTTCGGTTCCGGCCGTGTCCGCGTATGAACCACCCACCTCGTGAACCTGCAGTCCGAGGTAGTGGCCGAGGCCATGCGGAAAAAACGCAGTCGTGATGCCCGCTTCGACCGGATCGGTGAGGCCGGCATCGACAATGCCCGCCGTTTGCAACAGCGCACCGATGGCGGCATGCGCGGCGCCATGCAGTTCGGCAAAGGGTTTGCCGGGTGCGACCTGTGCAACCAGCCGGCGCTGAATCTCGTCAAGACCGTCAATCAGGGCCGTGAATTCGCCGGTATCGTCCGCCATGCAGTGCGTGCGCGTGATATCGCTGGCGTAGCCATGATAACTGCAGGCCGCATCGATCAGCAGGCTGTGGCATTCGCCGGGTTCACGGTCGAAGTGTTGATAATGCAGCACGGCACCATGGGTGTTTTTTGCGATGATGGCAGGATAGGGGAGTTCGTTTTCAGTGCAACGGCACGCCGCGAGAAAGGCGAACAGGATATCGTACTCGGAGGCTCCGGCCAGAAATGCCCGTTCGGCGGCCCGATGGGCGGGAACCGCCAGCGCCGTTGCCCGGCGTATGCATTCAATTTCGTATGCCGTGCGAAAGGGGCGGTAAAAATGCAGATATGTCAGCAGCTTCTGCGGATTCAGGTCGGCCGCCGTCGGATCGTGACGCCATTGCGCCGGGTCGCCGATCCAGGCGACAGCGCCGCGCAGCCCTTTGAGCTCACGATCAATCTGATCGCGCTTCGAGATCACCGTGATGTCAAAATGCCGCGCCCACGTTTCATCCGGCAGTTCGGGCGCGGCATGCCAGTAGTCGTCCGGTCGATAGACAAGCAGCCGCGGTTTGGCACCCGGTTCGTACAGCAATACCGATTCTGGGTGTTGCAGCAGCGGCAGCCATTGCACGATATGCGGGTTCGGCTTGAACGGATAATCCAGATCGTCGAGAAAACGGGTGATCTCGACGCCGGCGCCGATCACGACGGCATCGTAACCGGCTGCAGCCAGCGCCTCGTCATGGCGTGACTTGACAACCTGCACATGTGCCGGAAACAGGGCAGCCGGATCCTGATTTGCTGTCGTTGCCATGGGACTACTCTATAATTTGCCCATGAGCAAAGAAACCCGTGCACAAAACACCGGGAAAGGTTCCCGGCAAACCGTCCTGACCGGCGTGACGACGTCCGGCACGCCTCACCTGGGCAATTATGTCGGCGCGATCCGGCCGGCCATCGATGCGAGCCGGCATGCGGATGCGAATGCCTTCTATTTCCTGGCCGACTACCACGCACTCGTCAAGAATCATTCACCGGAATCGGTCCATCAGTCGAGCCTGGAAATAGCGGCCTCCTGGCTCGCCCTGGGGCTGGATACGGATAAAGCCGTTTTTTACCGGCAGTCCGATATTCCCGAAATCCCGGAATTGACGTGGATTCTGAGTTCGGTCACGGCCAAGGGCCTGATGAATCGCGCGCATGCCTACAAGGCCGCAGTCGCAGCCAACCAGGACAGCGGTTCGCGCGATCCGGACAAGGGCATCACGATGGCGCTGTTTGGTTACCCGGTACTGATGGCCGCCGATATCCTGTTATTCAAGGCCAACCAGGTGCCGGTCGGCAAGGATCAGAAGCAGCATGTCGAGATGGCACGCGACATCGCCCAGCGCTTTAACCATATCTTTACCGAGCTGTTCGTCCTGCCCGAGGCGATTATCGACGAACACACGGCCGTGCTGTCGGGCCTGGACGGGCGCAAGATGAGCAAGAGTTACAACAATACGATTCCGCTGTTCGCACCCGAAAAGAAATTTCGCAAGCTGATCATGAAAATAAAAACCAATTCACTGGAACCCGGAGAGCCGAAAGAACCCGAAGGATGCGCGCTCTTCGAGATTTACCAGGCCTTTGCCACGCAGCAGGAAGCAGAGGCAATGCGCATCCGGTTTGCCGAGGGAATCGGTTGGGGAGAATTGAAGCAGGAACTGTTTGAATACCTGAACGGGCATCTGGCCGGTGCGCGTGAAGAATACAATCGGCTGATGGCCGATCCCGGTTACATCGAAACCGTTCTGAATAAAGGTGCGCAGCGGGCCCGGGAGATTGCCTCACCGTTTCTCCGGCAGATACGCGATGCAGTCGGCATTCGGCCCCACGCTTGATACGCAGCGTGTGTTGAGGAAAAAATCCCGAACCGGGTCATCATCGGCCTGGCTTTCCGCCTTTACGCATGGTCAGTATTATGCCGGGCCGATCGAGTTTCCCGATGACCTGGACATCGTGCGGCCCTGACTCGGGCACTGGTCCGGTCCGGGATCGGGACGGGGCCATATCCCGGCGCAGTTAACTCGCGCCGGCAACGCGCTTCCCGGGGGATTGCTCCCGTGATTCAAGCACGGGGCGTAGATACTGTCCCGTGAATGACTCCGGGTTTGCCGCGACGGTTTCCGGCGTGCCTTCGGCGACGAGTCGGCCGCCGCCGTCGCCGCCTTCCGGCCCGAGGTCGATAATCCAGTCAGCCGTTTTGATGACATCGAGATTGTGTTCGATGACGACGATCGTATTGCCCTGGTCACGCAGTTGTTGCAACACCCTGATCAGGCGGGCGATGTCGTGGAAATGCAGGCCCGTGGTCGGCTCGTCGAGAATATACAGGGTATTGCCCGTCGCGCGCTTCGACAGTTCCTTGGCCAGCTTGACGCGCTGCGCTTCACCGCCCGACAGTGTCGTCGCGTTCTGGCCCAGCTTGATGTAGGACAACCCGACATCGAGCAGCGTTTGCAACTTGCGCGCGATCACCGGCACGTTACGGAAAAAATCGAGTGCATCCTCGACAGTCATGTCGAGAACCTCGTGGATATTCTTGCCCTTGTACTTGATCTCCAGCGTTTCGCGGTTATAGCGCTGGCCCTGGCAGACATCGCACGGTACATAGACGTCCGGCAGAAAATGCATTTCGACGCGGATGACGCCATCTCCCTGGCAGGGTTCGCAACGCCCGCCCTTGACATTGAAACTGAAGCGGCCCGGTTTCAGGCCGCGTGACCGGGCCTCCTGGGTGCCGGCAAACAGCTCGCGCACGGCGGTAAACAGGCCCGAATAGGTCGCCGGGTTGGAACGTGGCGTCCGGCCGATGGGCTTCTGGCTGATCTCGATAATGCGATCGACGTGCCTGAGCCCGAGCAACCCGCTGTGCGGCGCCGGATCATGGCTGCTCTTGTTGATGGCTTCTGCGGCTGCCTTGTATAAGGTGTCATTGATCAGCGTGGACTTGCCCGAACCGGAGACGCCGGTAACGCAGGTCATGACCCGCAGCGGGATCGCGACATCGATACCCCGCAGATTATTACCGCGTGCGCCCTTGATGGTCAGCATCATCTGCGGATCGATCGGGCATCGGGTCTGTGGCAACTCGATGCGGGCACGGCCGGACAGATATTGCCCGGTCAGGGAGTCGGGATGGTCCAGCAGGTCGGACGGGCTGCCCTGGGCGACGATGGCGCCGCCGTGGACGCCGGCGCCGGGACCCAGGTCGACGACATGGTCGCTGGCCAGAATGGCTTCTTCGTCATGTTCGACGACGATCACGGTGTTGCCCAGATCGCGCAGATGCAGCAGCGTGTCGAGCAGGCGCCGGTTGTCGCGCTGATGCAGCCCGATTGAAGGTTCGTCGAGTATGTACATGACGCCGACGAGGCCCGAACCGATCTGGCTGGCGAGCCGGATGCGTTGCGCCTCGCCGCCCGACAGCGTTTCGGCGCTGCGATCCAGGCTCAGATATTGCAGGCCGACATCGCCGAGAAACTTCAGGCGGTCGCGAATCTCCTTGAAAATTTTCGCCGCGATCTCGCCTCGCCAGCCGGTGAGTTTCAGGTCATCGAAAAAGGCGAGCGCCTGGCTGATTGACATCGACGTGATTTCCGGGATGGCCCGGCCACTGATAAAAACGTTGCGCGCGGCCTCGTTCAGGCGGGTGCCGTGACAGTTCGGGCACGGCTGAACACTCAGGTATTTAGCCAGTTCCTCGCGCACCATGGTCGAGTCGGTTTCCCGGTAACGTCGCTCGAGATTCGGCAGGATGCCCTCGAAACGATGCGTCCTTGTGACCTCGGTACCGCGCGGGCTGCGATAGTGGAACTCGATTTCGGCCTCGCCGCTGCCGTTCAGCAGCATGGTGCGGGTCTGCTCGTCCAGTTCCTCGAATGGCGTTTCGACATCGAAACCGTAATGCGCGGCCAGGCACTGGATCAGCTGGAAATAATACGCGTTACGCCGGTTCCAGCCGCGGATGGCGCCGCCGGCAAGGCTCAGTTGCGGATGTTTGACGACGCGGTCGGCATCGAAAAACTGCCGAACGCCGAGTCCGTCGCAACTCGGGCAGGCGCCGACCGGGTTATTGAAAGAAAACAGGCGCGGCTCCAGTTCGTTGATACTGTAGCTGCAGATCGGACACGCAAAACGATCAGAGAACAGCAGTTCTTCGCCGTCTTCGTCCATCGCGGTTATTTTTGCCAGGCCGTCGGCGAGCTTCAGGGTCGTTTCGAACGATTCGGCAAGACGCAGCGCCAGATCCTCGCGTACCTTGAAGCGATCGACGACCACCTCGATCGTGTGCTTGCGGCGCAGGTCGAGCTTCGGCGGATCATCGAGTTCACAGACTTCACCGTTGATCCGCGCCCGAACAAAGCCCTGCGACCGCAGATCGGTGAGCAGCTGAACGTGTTCGCCCTTGCGTTCCTGGACGACAGGCGCAAGCATCATGAGCCGCGTCCCGGGCTGGAAAGACATGACCTGATCGACCATCTGGCTGATGGTTTGTGCAGCCAGATCCTTGCCGTGCTCGGGACAGCGCGGTCGGCCGGCCCGCGCGTACAGCAGGCGCAGATAATCGTAGATCTCCGTCACGGTCCCGACCGTCGAGCGGGGATTGTGCGAAGTCGATTTCTGTTCGATCGAGATGGCCGGCGACAGGCCCTCGATATGGTCGATATCGGGCTTTTCCATGATTGACAGAAACTGGCGGGCATAGGCCGACAGCGATTCGACATAACGCCGCTGTCCCTCCGCATAGATCGTATCGAAAGCCAGCGATGACTTGCCCGAACCGGACAGGCCGGTAATGACGATCAGCCGGTTACGCGGTAGGTCCAGATCGATGTTTCGAAGGTTATGGGTGCGGGCGCCGCGGATACTGATTGTCTGCATGGTGAGTCGAATGTCATGGAGTCAGAGGGCCAACCATCAACTATACGTCTTTTCAGATTGCCTTCCCAAATCGGACGCAGTACGGGCAATGGGCGCCCGTCGGCCGGTCCGCCACGCAAATTCATATGCTTATGCAAGATTCGAGGGTGTCTTTTCCCTGTCGCGGGCATACAATATGCCCCCCTCGTCGGCAGGCGGCAGAGGGGAATACCAGATTAATTTATTAAATCAATAGGTTACAGGGGTTTATTATGGCGCGGGGCGTAAATAAGGTCATCTTGGTCGGTAATCTCGGACAGGATCCGGATACCCGTTATATGCCGAGCGGCGGCGCCGTGACGAATTGCAGCCTGGCGACAACCGCAGCGTGGAAGGACAAGCAGACGGGCGAACAGGTCGAGAAGACCGAATGGCACCGGCTCGTGTTCTTCAACCGCCTGGCCGAGATCGCCGGTGAATACCTGAAAAAAGGCTCGCAGATCTACGTAGAGGGCGAATTGCAGACGCGCAAATGGCAGGACAAGGAAGGCCACGACCGTTATACGACCGAGATCAAGGTTCGCGACATGCAGATGCTGGGCAGCCGCGGCGGTTCCGGCATGGATGCGCCGGCGCCCGGCGGTTACCAGGGATCATCGGCAAGTTCTCCGGCAGCCGCAGCGCAGCCCGAAACGGAATTCGAAGACGATATTCCGTTCTGAGCCCGAAGCAGCGTTAACAGCTTACGCATGACATTCCGGCGCACCGTTCGCGGTGCGCCTGTTTCGTCATGAGCCTACACAAACACGTATCAAGGAAAACCAGGAAAGAAACATGGGCGCATTTAAAGAGCCGCACGGCGGCGAATTGAAAAATCTGTATCTGGGTGAGGCCGAAGCCGAACTCGAAAAACAGCGTGGTCGCGATCTGAAGTCGTGGGATCTGACCGACCGGCAGGTCTGTGATATCGAACTGCTGCTTAACGGCGCATTCTCTCCGCTCGAAGGATTCCTGACCGAGGCTGAATACGATGGCGTCGTCGGGGACATGCACCTGCCCAACGGCATCCTGTGGCCCATGCCGGTTACGCTGGATGTGACCGAGGCGTTCGCAGGTTCGCTCGAACCGGGCGAGACGATCGCGTTGCGTGACAAGGAAGGCGTCCTGATTGCCACGCTCGAAGTCAGTGACAACTGGACGCCGGACAAGGTCCGCGAGGCGCAGCTCGTATTCGGTACCGAGGATGTCAAACACCCGGCCGTGAACTACCTGATGAACATTGCCCACCCGGTCTATCTCGGCGGCAGGCTCAAGGGCATAGAGGCCCCGATGCACTACGATTTCAAGGGCCTGCGCGATACGCCGGCCGAAATGCGCGCCCGTTTCAGGAAGCTCGGCTGGCGCAAGGTCGTTGCCTTCCAGACCCGCAATCCGATGCACCGTGCTCACCAGGAACTGACGTTCCGTGCCGCGAAGGAACACGAAGCGAACCTGCTGATCCAGCCGGTCGTCGGCATGACCAAGCCCGGTGACATCGATCATTACACCCGCGTGCGTTGTTACGAGCACCTGCTTGAACAGTACCCGGAACAGACGACGGCGCTGAGCCTGCTGAACCTTGCGATGCGCATGGGCGGTCCGCGCGAAGCACTGTGGCATGCGCTGATTCGCAAGAATTACGGCTGCACGCATTTTATCGTCGGCCGTGACCATGCCGGTCCGGGTGACGATTCGAACGGCGAGCCTTTCTACGGGCCATACGATGCGCAGGAGATGATGAAAGAGTATGCCGAGGAACTGGATATCACGATGGTACCGTTCCAGTTGATGGTTTATGTCGAGGAACGCGCCGAATACATGCCGATCGATCAGACCACCGATGACCAGACCGTGCTGAATATCTCGGGCACCGAGTTTCGTCGCCGCCTGCAGCAGGGGCTGGAGATCCCGGAATGGTTTTCATATCCGAATGTCGTCGAGGAACTGCGCAAGTCCTATCCGCCGCGGCACAAGCAGGGTATTACCGTTTTCTTTACCGGCTTGTCCGGGTCCGGCAAGTCGACCATTGCCAATGCATTGCTCGTCAAGTTGCTGGAAACGGGCGATCGCCCGGTCACGCTGCTCGATGGCGATCATGTTCGCAAGAATCTGTCCAGCGAGCTCGGTTTTTCCAAAGAGCACCGGGATCTGAATATTCAGCGCATCGGCTACGTCGCATCGGAGATTTGCAAAAATGGCGGTATCGCCATTTGCGCACCCATTGCGCCGTATACGGCGACGCGCCGCATCGTGCGCGAGATGAGCGAGGCCTTCGGCGGTTTTGTCGAAGTCTACGTGTCGACGTCGGTCGAAGTGTGCGAACAACGCGATCGCAAGGGGCTGTATGCGAAGGCGCGGGCCGGCATTATCAAGGAGTTTACAGGCATTTCCGATCCTTACGAGGCGCCGGAGAATCCCGAAGTCACCATTGATACCGCCGATATGAGTCCCGATCTTGCCGCTCACCGCATCCTGGTGAAGCTGGAAAGTATGGGCTTCTTGCGTTAGGGTTCAGACAGGATATTGGAGGGGGGAATTCCTTCCCTGGGCATGCCAGGCAAGCTATACGTCAAGACCTTCGGTTGTAAGATGAACGAGTACGATTCCGGCAAGATGCTGGACGTGCTCCATGACAGCCATGGGCTGGAATTGACGGATAACCCGGCCGATGCCGATATTCTGCTGCTCAATACCTGCTCGATTCGCGACAAGGCACAGGAGAAAGTCTTCTCCGAACTGGGCCGCTGGCGACAGCTCAAGGAACGCCGGCCCGATCTGATTATCGGCGTCGGCGGCTGCGTGGCAAGCCAGGAAGGCGAGGCCCTGGCAAAGCGCGCCCCGGTCGTCGATATCGTTTTCGGACCGCAGACGCTGCACCGTTTGCCCGCCATGCTCGAGCGCGCCCGTGCCGAGCGCCAGCCGGTCGTCGATATCAGTTTTCCCGAAATCGAAAAATTCGATCACCTGCCGCGGCCTCGTGCGCAGGGTGCGACTGCGTTCGTATCGATCATGGAAGGCTGCAGCAAGTATTGTAGTTTCTGTGTCGTGCCCTATACACGGGGCGAGGAAATCAGCCGGCCGCTTGACGATGTCGTTGCCGAGATCGTACGTCTTGGCGAACAGGGCGTTCGGGAAGTGAATCCGCTCGGGCAGAACGTCAACGCCTATCGGGGCCGCATGCATGACGGCCAGATCGCGGACCTGGCCACGCTGTTGCATTATGTGGCGCTGGTCGAGTCGATCGAACGGATTCGTTTTACGACTTCGCATCCGATCGAGTTCGGCGATCGGCTGGTCCGGGCCTACGCGGCGATCCCGAAACTCGCCAACTATTTGCACCTGCCCGTGCAGAGCGGCAGTGACCGCATCCTGGCGCTGATGAAGCGGGGACATACGGTACTCGAATACAAGCAAAAGATTCGTGCGTTGCGCGAGGTGCGCCCGGACATCAGTATCTCGACCGACATCATCGTCGGTTTTCCCGGGGAAACCGAACGGGACTTCGAGGCCACGATGCACCTGGTCGCCGACATCGGTTTCGATCAATCGTTCAGTTTTGTCTATAGCGCCCGACCCGGAACGCCGGCGGCCGCGTTGCCGGATCCGGTATCGGCGGCCCGCAAGCGCGCGCGCCTGTCGCGATTACAGGCGCAAATCTCGGCCCAGGCCATGGAGATCAGCCGGAGTATGGTCGGTACGGTGCAAAAGGTGCTCGTCGAGCGGCCGTCGCGCAAAGATCCGTTGCAGCTGGCCGGCAGAACCGAAAATAATCGCTGGGTCAATTTCAGCGCTGACGGCGCCGGGGAGTTGATGGGTCGCTTCGTCGCTGTCGAGATTTCCGAGGCGTTGCCTAATTCTTTACGGGGTCGCCTGCACCAGCCGGCACAAGTGGATTGACTGCGGTAAATGCAAGTCTCGAGATTCGCCTCGAGCCGCTGGACAATCAGGTGCTGGCCAATCTGTGCGGACAGTGCGATGAGCACCTGCGCCAGATCGAAAGGCGCCTCGGCGTGCATATCCGCAATCGCGGCAACCGTTTCCGGATTATCGGTTCGCAGCGGTCTTCGCAACAAGGCGTTCGTGTCCTCAGGGAGCTATACGAACTGGCTGCCCGTGAACATATCGATCCGAAAAGAATCCATTTATGCCTGCAGGAGTCTGCGATGGTGGACGATGAACCGCCCGGCCTTCCCGTGAACGACAAGACCGGCGATGAGATGAATGCCGGCAACGAGAAAGAGGCGGGACAGATCAGAACCCGGCGATTGTCCATTCGAGCGCGGGGCAAACACCAGTGCGCTTATGTCGAGGGCATCCGGGAACATGACCTTACCTTCGGTATCGGCCGGGCCGGTACCGGCAAGACCTATCTTGCCGTCGCCAGTGCCGTCGAGGCACTCGAGCAGGATCGTGTACGACGCATCGTTCTGGTGCGTCCGGCCGTCGAAGCGGGCGAGCGGCTGGGGTTTTTGCCCGGCGACCTGTCACAGAAAGTCGATCCGTACCTGCGGCCCATGTACGATGCGCTGTACGAAATGCTCGGCTTCGATCGCGTGGGTAAATTGATCGATCGCAATATTATCGAGGTCGCGCCGCTGGCCTTCATGCGCGGTCGCACGCTGAATGAAAGTTTCATCATTCTCGACGAGGCGCAGAATACGACGATAGAACAAATGAAAATGTTTCTGACGCGCATGGGCTACGGCTCGCGAGCGGTCGTGACCGGCGATATCACCCAGATCGACCTGCCGCGCAGCCAGACTTCCGGCCTGCGTCACGTGCTGGGCGTACTCGACGGCGTGCGTGGCGTCAGCTTTACGTTTTTCACTGCCCGCGATGTCGTGCGTCACGATCTGGTGCAGCGCATCGTCGAAGCGTACGAAGGATCGGACTCGCCGGCCGGCGACGATCCGGGCGATTCCGCCCGATGAGCGCGCTCCGGGCAAATACACCGCTGTATGTCGACGTGCAGGTGGCGGCCGACGGGTACGAGGTGCCGGCGGATGCGCAATGGCGTGTCTGGGTGGCAGCGGCATTGTCGGCAGCAGATCGGGCCGTATCGGGCGCGGTTACGGTGCGCCTGGTCGATACCGATGAGAGTGCTGCGTTGAATGAATCGTATCGTCACAAGCCGGGTCCGACCAATGTGCTGGCATTTTCCGGCCCCGGTGAGCCACCGGTTGCCGGCGTGAATGGGACGCAGGACGATATGTCAGTGGAGCCGGAGCTGGGCGATCTGGTCATCTGTTTGCCACTGGCCGGCCGGGAGGCCGCCGGGCAGGGCAAATCGCTGCTTGCGCACCTGGCGCATCTCGTTGTGCATGGCACATTGCACCTGATAGGTTACGATCATGGCAACGAAGACGATGCCGGTCGCATGGAGAGCCTCGAGATCCGGATTATGGACGGGCTGGGATTCGCCAATCCCTATGCCGGGACGAAATGAACGGGCGACAACGAAAATGAGTGGCGAAAAGAAAGAAGTGCCGGATCCGCAGCAGGGCTGGTGGTCGCGGCTGCGTGGTCTGTTCATCCGCCCGGCACCGACCCGCGAGAGCCTGCTGGCGCTGTTGCGTGACGAATGCTGGAACGCGGTCATCGATGCGGACGAAGTCACGATGCTGACCGGCGTACTCAAGGTGTCGGAGACCCAGGTGCGTGAAGTCATGATTCCCCGGTCCCACATGGTGGTGATCGATCGTGGCGCGCCGAAGGATGAAGTCATCAAAACCATCGTCGACTCCGGGCACTCCCGCTTTCCGGTTATCGGTGAAGACCGTGACGAAGTTATCGGCATTCTGCTGGCCAAGGATATCTTGTCTCATTTCGTTTCCAGTCCGGACGCGGCCTTCAACCTCGGGCCGTTCCTGCGTCAGCCGACATTCATCCCGGAAAGCAAGCGGTTGAATACGTTGCTCAAGGAGTTCCGGGTCAGCCGCAATCACATCGCGATCGTCGTAGATGAATACGGCGGCACGGCCGGGCTGCTGACGATCGAAGATGTGCTCGAGGAAATTGTCGGCGAAATCGACGATGAGCACGATCCGCTCGAAGCCGAATCGATCCAGAAAAAATCTGATTCGTGCTACCAGGTGCGTGCCCTGACCCGCATCGACGAGTTCAATGAGTATTTCGGTGTCGATTTCAGCGATGAAGAGTATGACACCATTGGCGGCCTGATCATTCACGAGCTCGGCTCGATGCCGCGGCGGGGTGAGCGCGTATTCTTCGACGGTTTCGAGTTCAAGGTTGTTCAGGCAGACCGGCGGCGGGTACACATTCTGGATGTGACGCGCCAGCAACCGCCGGTCGATGCCGGGTCAATGGCCGCCTCTTGAAGCTTTTCGCCGCGTTCATCCATCGGGGACGCCTGGCCGCCGGCCTGACGGGTTTGCTGCTGCCGCTGGCCTTTGCACCGTTTGGCTGGTACCCGCTGGCATTTCTGCTGCTCGCGGCATTGATTTATCTGTGTGAGGATTGCCGGCCGGCAGAAGCGGCATGGCGCGGATTCTGGTTCGGGTTTGCCGCATTCGCGGCCGGCACGTACTGGCTATATACCAGCATCCATGTATTCGGCGGCGCGCCGATCCCGATCGCTGTCGCCCTGATGCTCGGCCTGTTTTGCCTGATGGGCGCATACACGGCCCTGGCGGCGGGTGGTGCGGCCCTGCTGTCCGGTCTCGCGCCGATCTGGCGCTGGTGCCTGGCATGGCCCGCGCTGTTCACTCTCTGCGAGTGGCTGCGCGGCGTCTTGTTTACCGGTTTCCCGTGGCTGACTCTCGGTTATGGTCAGATCGACGGACCGCTGGCGGCATGGGCGCCGATCGCCGGCGTGTATGGCGTGTCCTTTGTGACGGTCTTGCTGGCCGGTGCGTTGCTGACGCTGATTCGCGGCGCTTCGGTCGAGCGCATGGTCGCAGCCGGCCTGCTGGCGATACTGTTCGTGGCGAGCGTCCTGGTGCAAAAAAAAGACTGGACGGAGCCTGTCGGCGAAGCGGTCAGTGTCGGCCTGGTGCAGGGATCGATCTCCCAGGATCGCAAATGGCGGGCCGATCAGCTGCGCCCGACTCTCGAACTCTATAGCCGACTGACTTTCGAACAGAACGTGGACCTGGTGATCTGGCCCGAGGTTGCCGTACCGGCGCTCGCACAGCGGGTGCAGCGCTTTCTCGATATGGTTGCAGCTATCGCGCGCGCCCAGGGTGTGCAAATCTATCTCGGCATCCTGACGCTCGATCGCGAGCGGGGACAATATCGCAATTCGCTGATCGGCCTCGGCCGCTATGCCGACCAATACCACAAGCGCCATCTCGTGCCGTTCGGCGAGTTTTTCCCGGTTCCGGAGTTTGCCCGGCGCTGGATGCGCAGGGCGGGTCTGCCTGCCCAGGATACGCTGGCCGGCAGTGACGAGCAGGCACCGCCGCGGTTTGGCGACCTGCTCATGGCACCGACGATCTGTTATGAAGACGCTTACGGTGCCGAGCAGCTTCGTTTCCTGCCGGCATCCGGTTTCCTGATCAACGTCAGCAACGATGCATGGTTCGGCGATACGATTGCGGCTCATCAGCATTTGCAGATTGCCCGGATGCGCGCGCTCGAAACGGGCCGCTTCATGTTGCGCACGACAAATACGGGTATCACGGCCATTATTTCTCCGCGCGGCGCCATAGTCGCGCACGCACCGCAGTTCGAGCCTTATGTATTAAACGGTGTCATCCGGGCGTATGCCGGTTCGACGCCTTACGTTCGTTTCGGTAACTGGCTCGTGTTATCGATCTGCCTGGCATTGATCGCCGGGGCGGCGTATTTACGTTACAAAGTGTATCCTTCCGGACCCGATTCATCCAAGGGCAAGGAACATTGACCGACATACCCTACGATCCGGAGCAGGTCGAGACACAGGCGCAGCGTTTCTGGGAAACCGAAGGCACTTTTCGCGCGGTCGAAGATGCGTCGCGCGAAAAATTTTATTGCCTGTGCATGTTCCCGTATCCAAGCGGCCGGCTGCACATGGGGCACGTTCGTAACTATACGATCGGAGACGTCGTGTCGCGTTATCAGCGCATGCAGGGCAGGAACGTGTTGCAGCCCATGGGGTGGGACGCATTCGGCCTGCCGGCCGAGGGCGCTGCGATCAGGCATGGCATGGCGCCGGCAAAATGGACGCGGGAAAACATCGATTACATGCGCGGTCAGCTCAAGCGGCTCGGTTTCGGTTATGACTGGGACCGCGAACTGGCTACCTGCGATCCGGACTATTATCGCTGGGAGCAATGGTTATTCACGCGCATGCTCGACAAGGGATTGGCCTATAAGAAGAAGGCGGTCGTCAACTGGGATCCGGTTGACCAGACCGTGCTGGCGAACGAGCAGGTCATCGACGGTTGCGGCTGGCGTTCCGGTGCGCCGGTCGAGCGCCGGGAAATTCCGCAGTGGTTTCTGCGCATTACCGATTACGCCGAGGAGTTGCTGGCAGGTCTCGACGACCTGGACTGGCCGGAACCGGTCAAGATCATGCAGCGTAACTGGATCGGCCGGTCCGAAGGCGTCGAGGTCGAGTTCGGCATCCAGGGGGCGGACGATGTCCTGAGCATTTATACGACCCGGCCCGATACGTTGATGGGCGTCTCGTACATGGCCGTTGCGGCCGAGCATCCGCTGGCGACCCGGGCTGGCGAATCGGACCCGGCCATCCATGCCTTTATCGAAGCGTGCCGGCGCAACGCCATGTCCAAAGCCGCGATGGAGACCATGGAGAAACAGGGCCGGGCCCTCGGCATCAATGCCATACATCCGGTGACCGGCGAGCCGGTGCCGGTCTGGGTCGCGAATTTCGTCCTGATCGGTTACGGCACCGGCGCCGTCATGGCGGTGCCAGGGCACGATCAGCGCGACTGGGAGTTTGCCCGGCAATACGGTCTGCCGATCAAACAGGTGATCGCGCCGGCGCCCGGTGACGATACGCCCTGCGACATCGATCAAGCCGCATTCGTCACGCCCGGGATCCTCGTCGATTCCGGAAAATACACGGGCCTGGCTTCTGCGGCAGCCTTCGATGCGATTGCAGCCGACTTGGAGGCAGCCGGCACCGGCAAGCGCCAGTTGAACTACCGGTTACGCGACTGGCTGGTTTCCCGCCAGCGCTATTGGGGTGCGCCGATTCCGGTGATCCGCTCCGGGGACGGCCGATTGTCCGGCGCGCCGGACGATTCTCTGCCGGTGGTATTGCCCGAGGACGTCGAGCTGGACGAAGGCGGTTCGCCGCTTAAGAAGATGCCGTCTTTCTATGAAACGACGGACCCGGTGACCGGCGAGCCGGCGGTCCGCGAGACCGATACCTTCGATACCTTCATGGAATCATCGTGGTATTACGCACGGTTCTGTTCGCCGGACAGCGGTTCTGCGATGCTCGACGAGCGGGCAGACTACTGGTTGCCTGTCGATCTGTATATCGGCGGTATCGAGCACGCAATCTTGCACCTGCTGTATGCGCGTTTTTTTCATCGCATCATGCGCGACGAGGGGCTGGTTCACAGCCCCGAGCCGTTCAGAAAGTTGCTGACGCAGGGCATGGTGCTCAAGGATGGCGCGAAGATGTCCAAGTCGAAGGGCAATACGGTCGATCCACAAGAGTTGATCGAGCGGTATGGTGCCGATACCGTGCGCCTGTTCATCATGTTCGCGTCGCCGCCCGAGCAAAGCCTGGAATGGTCCGACGAGGGTGTGCAGGGCGCCTCGCGGTTCCTGCGCCGGTTATGGCGCAACGTGCGCGATCACGTGTCCGGCAACCCCCCCGCCGCGCTGGACCCGGACGGGCTCGGAGGGGCGCAGCGTGACCTGCGCCGTATCGTGCACGGCACGATCGAGAAGGTCAGCGATGACATGGGTCGGCGTTACACCTTTAATACGGCGATAGCGGCCGTCATGGAACTGATGAATGCAGTGACCCGGTTCGACGTGCGCACCCCGCAGGATCGTGCCGTCGTGCAAGAGGCGCTCGATGCGGCCGTGCTGATGCTGGCGCCGATCGTGCCGCATACCTGCCACGAGCTGTGGCATGCGCTCGGTCATGACTCGGCAGTCGTCGACGAATGCTGGCCGGTCGTCGATGAGCAGGCCCTCCAAACCGATACGATACAAATTATCGTTCAGGTCAACGGCAAGCTGCGCGCGCGCGTCGACGTGCCGGCCGAGGCAGGTAAAGACGATATCGAGCAGGCGGCGCTGGCGAACGATAACGTGCAGCGCTTTATTGCCGATCAGACGGTGCGCAAGGTTATCGTCGTACCCGGGAAGCTGGTTAATGTCGTGGTTTAGACCGGCAATACTGACGGCATTGTTGCTGACGGCGTGCGGTTTTCACCTGCGTGGCGATGTGAATTTTCCCCCCGACGTATCGACCGTGTATATCCAGGCCGACGACCGGTACTCGCCTTTTTATCGCGAACTCGTGGCGATGATCCAGCAAAATGGTTTGCAAACGAGCCGCGACCCGACGAACGCCGATGCAACCATTCGTGTATTGCACGATGAAACGGATCGCCGGGCCCTGACCGTGTCGGCACGCAATGTACCGCGCGAGTTCGATATTTATTATGACGTCACCTGTTCGGTTTTCGTCCATGGAAACCGGATCGTCGACCGCCAGCGATTTCTTCTGACGCGGGATTACACGTATGACGAAACCAGGGTGATGGGCAAGGCCAATGAAGAGAGCGTGCTGACGGACGCACTGGCGAAGGACCTCGTCGGTTTGCTCATGCAGACGATCAGCGCGGCAAAATAGCTGTCTTGCCGGTTGCTACAGCCTGGTCGGATTCGGCACACCGGGATAGACTTCTTCGGGATCGAAGACTTTTTCGGTCTCGGTGAATGTCAGGCGCAGAGCGCCGGCCGGTTCGTCGCCGAGCCGGTCGCCGAACGGGACGCTGCGGTAAAAGCACGAGCGGTAACCGACATGACAGCTGGCGCCGCCGGCGGCATCGACGCGCAGCCAGATGCAGTCCTGGTCGTCGTCTATCAGCAATGCCCGGACCGTCTGGACCAGGCCGCTCGTCGCTCCCTTGTGCCAGATCGCCTGACGACTGCGGCTGAAATAATGGGCCTGCCCGGTTTCGATGGTGCGGGCCAGGGCTTCGGCATTCATGTAGCCGTGCATCAGCAGCTCGCCGGTCCGGTAATCGGTCGTTACGGCCGGGATCAGCCCTTTTTCATCAAATTTCGGCACCAGCTCCGTGCCTTCCTCGACCTGCTCTACAGTCCGGCGCACGCCAAATATCTTCGTGGAATCCACGTATTTTCTCTCCGGGCGGTATGAGCCGCCGTTTTACAGGTCCGCCATGGTGAAGCCGCGGCGGCGAACTTGTTATTATAGCGGGCTTGCCCAGCCATTCAGTAGCCATGAGCATTTACCTGTACAACACGCTGACGCGCCGCAAAGAGGCGTTTACGCCCCAAGACCGGGCGCCGAACGGTCCTGCGCGGGTGACGATGTACGTCTGCGGGCCGACGGTCTACAGCGCGCCGCATATCGACAATGCGCGCCCGGCGGTTGTGTTCGACGTGCTCGCGCGGCTGCTGCGGACCCGTTATGCGCTGACGTATGCGCGTAACATTACCGATGTCGACGACAAGATCAACGCGGCGGCCCAGGAGGCGGGTGTCGAGATCGGTAAAATCACCGCGGAATTCATCGCCGGTTATCATGCCGACATGCAGGCGCTCGGCGTCGCCAATCCGGATATCGAACCGCGCGCGACCGGGCATATCGATCCGATCATCGCGATGATCGCGCGCCTGATCGACAGCGGGCATGCCTATGCCGCCGATGGCCATGTGCTGTTTCGTGTCAGTGCATTCCCGGATTACGGGCATCTTTCGCGGCGGGATCAGCGTGAATTGCTGGCCGGCGCCCGGGTCGAGGTGGCACCCTACAAGGAATCGCCCGGCGACTTTATCTTGTGGAAGCCGTCGACACCGGAGTTGCCCGGCTGGGAAAGCCCCTGGGGTCGCGGACGGCCGGGCTGGCATATCGAATGTTCGGTGATGGCTGCCGAACATCTGGGCGAGACGATCGATATCCATGGCGGCGGCAATGACCTGATATTCCCGCACCATGAAAACGAGATTGCGCAGAGCACCTGCGCGCACGGCGGCCGGCTGTTTGCCCGATTCTGGCTGCACAACGGGTTTGTCAACGTACATGATACGAAGATGTCCAAATCGCTCGGTAATGTCGTGCTGGTTCGCGATTTGCTGACCGAAGCGCCGGGTGAGGCGATCCGGCTTGCATTGCTGAACGGGCACTACCGACAGCCGCTGGACTGGTCTGATCAGTTGCTGGGCGAGATGAAACGCAAGCTAGACCGGTTGTATGGCACCTTGCGCGACATCGACGGCTGGCAGTCAATCTGGCCGGCCACCGATCCGGATCCGGCCTTTGTTGCGGCGCTCGAGGATGATCTGAACACGCCCAGGGCGCTGGCGGTGTTGTTCGACCTGTCACACGCGGCCAATCGCGCCGTGTCGGGCGAAGCCCGGGTGCTGGCGGCGGCAAGGCTGCGCGCCAGTGCGGAATGTATGGGGTTATTATCGGTCGAACCGGAAGCATGGTTTACGTCCGGCAGCGAGACGCAGCTCGACAACGACCGTATCGACCAATTACTGGCCGAACGTGATGCGGCGCGGGCGCAAAAGGATTTTGCACTGGCCGACAGGATTCGTGACGAGCTGGCCGAACAAGGCATTTCGATCGAAGACGGCGCGGCGGGTACGCGCTGGCGGCGCAATTGAGTCGGTATCGGACGATTGACATGGCAATGAGCGAACTTCAGGCGGCCCAGGCAGACTTGATCGAGGACTTCCGGTTATTCGATAACTGGATCGACCGGTATCAGTACATTATCGATCTGGGAAAGGAGTTGCCGGAGTTTCCCGAAGAATGGCGCAACGAGGAAAACAGGATTCACGGTTGCCAGTCACAGGTCTGGCTCAGGACCGATTGTGCGAACGGACGGCTCGAATTCCAGGCTATCAGCGATTCGGCTATCGTCTCGGGCCTGATTGCGATTCTGATGCGTGTCTATAGCGGCAAGCCGGCCGGCGAGATCATCGATGCGGCGCCCGATTTTATCGGCGTCATCGGGCTGGACGAGCATCTGAGTCCGACCCGCAGCAATGGCCTGAATTCGATGATCCAGGCGATCAAGCGTGCCGCCGGAGCCTGTGTCGACGCCGCATGACAACGGCCCGGGCCGGGGCCATGATGCGTGCGGCGACCGGCCGTCACCGGGCGCGCGCGCGGCAACCGGCCTGATCGGCGCATACCGGTATTTTATTTCTCCGCTCCTCGGTCCGCGCTGCCGTTTCTACCCGACCTGCTCGGCCTATGCCGGACAGGCGATTTCGCGGTTTGGCGTCATCCGCGGCAGCTGGCTGGCGCTGCGCCGGATCGTCCGCTGTCACCCGCTGTGCGACGGGGGCGTCGATCCGGTGCCGGAGCGTTTCGATTGGCGGCGCAGGGACGCTAAAGAGCGCGAATAGTCTGCTATATTGGTCGTGTATATCCGCAAGAAGTGCGATGGATAAAAAGCTTTTAGACATAATCTGCTGTCCGACAACCAAGCTCCCGCTCGAGTTGCTGTCGGCAGATCGACTGGCCAGGCTGAATGCCGCGATTCGGGCGGGCGCGATCCGGAACCAGGGTGCGACACCGTTGACCGATGAATTGTCCGAGGCGCTGGTCACGCGCAACGGTCAGCATATCTATCCGGTGCGTAACGGTATTCCGATCCTGCTCGAAGAAGAGTGTATCGACTGGTCGGATCACCACTGATCGCGTGAAGCTGAACCTTCAGCAACTCGACAGGCACGTCGGCAAGGGACTGGCACCGGTCTACCTCGTCTCCGGCGATGAGCCGTTACTCGTCGATGAGGCGCTCGCGGTGCTGCGTGCCGCATCCGTCAGGCACGGTTATACCGGGCGCGAGCGCCACGTTGCCGAACGCGGGTTTGACTGGAGCGAGCTGGCCGCCGGTTTGCAGAACATGTCGCTGTTCAGCGAACGCCGGCTGATCGAATTACGCCTGCCGACCGGCAAACCCGGCGATCGGGGGTCGCGATTTTTCGTCGAAACTGCCGCGAATCCGGCGCCGGATACGATTCTCGTCGTCGTCACGCCGAAGCTCGACAGCAAGGCGACCAAATTGAAGTGGGTCAGGAGCCTTGCCGGTGCGGGCGCCTGGCTGGCGTTGCAGGCGCCGGATGTCTCCGGGCTTGGGGACTGGATCGGCACGCGGCTCAAAGCGGCCGGGTTGCGCATCGACTCCGATGCCCTGCAATTGCTCATGGCGCAGGTCGAGGGCAACCTGCTGGCGGCCAAGCAGGAGGTCGACAAACTGGGGCTGCTCGCGAAGGACGGGCAGATTACGATCGAGACCGTGCGGGCCTCGGTCGCCGATGGCGCCCGATTCGATGTTTTTCAGCTCGGCGATGCGGCGCTGGCCGGCAACCGCGCACGTGCGGCGAGAATTCTGTACGGCCTGGAGAAAGAAGGCATCGGGGCTCCACTCGTGCTGTGGAGCCTGGTGCGGGAGATTATGGCGGTTACCGATGTGATTTTCGCGGTTGCCGGCGGGCAACCGGTCGGCAAGGTCATGGCGGCGGCAAGAATATGGCCAAAACGACAGGGCCTGTACCGGCGCGCGATGCAGGGGCGCGATACCCGGTCTGCCCGTCAACTGATCGCAAGCGCCAGTCGGGCCGAGCGCATCGTCAAGGGTTCGCTCGCGGGCCGGCCGTGGAATGCGCTGTTCGAGCTGACGATGACATTGGCCGGCGATGATGGCTGGCCGGTTGCGGTCGCATGATACCGATCCGTGCGCGTGTGGCGGAGATGGCCGGTTGATGGGCCCGATCGGCTTGTTCGGCGGAACGTTTGACCCGATTCATTTCGGTCATCTGCGTACGGCCCTGGAGTTGCTCGACGATCTGCAACTGGCCGAGGTGCGTTTTACGCCCTGTGCCCGCCCGCCGCACGGCAAGACACCGGTGGCGCCCGCGGCGCTGCGGCTCGGCATGGTCAAAGCGGCCGTTGCGGGCCAGCCGGGCTTTGTCGTCGATGAACGCGAACTCGGCCGGCCCGGTCCGTCGTATACGGTCGAAACGCTCGAGGCGTTGCGTGCCGAGCGGGGGGCGCGCCCGCTCGGCCTCATCGTCGGCATGGATGCCTTTATCGACATCGGTTCATGGCATCGCAGTGAAGACATCCTGCAGCTTGCCCACGTCATCGTCGCGCGCCGGCCGGGTGCACAGTTACCCGAAGCCGGTCCGGCCGGTGCGTTGCTGGCCGCGCATGGAGTGACCGGGTGCGCAGCCCTTGCCGATGCGCCTGCCGGCAGGATATTGGTTCACACCGTCACGCAACTGGAGATCTCGTCGTCGGCGATTCGCGACGCAGCGCGCGCCGGCCGGAGTCAGCGCTATCTGATGCCCGATGCGGTCGCCGCGTTGATCGAAACGACCGGTTGTTATGCGTCATGACAAACAAGCCGGTTCATGCCAAGGAGCAGTAAATACGTGCAAAGCAGTGAATTCACGCAGTTGATGGAAATTGCCCTGGATGATCTGAAAGCCATCGATATCGTCGTGCTGAACGTCGTCGGGTTTACCTCTATTACAGATTATATGCTTATCGCCAGCGGCAGATCGGATCGCCATGTGCGCTCCATTGCCGACAGCGTCATCGAGAAGGCCAGGGAAGCCGGGCTGTCCGTATTGGGTATCGAGGGTCGCGAATTCGGCGAATGGGTGCTTGTCGATCTTGGCGACATCGTCGTGCATATCATGCAGCCCCGGACGCGCAATTTTTATAAACTCGAGAATCTCTGGAACATGGATGGCCGGTCCGGGCAGCCCGCCGATGCCGGGAATGCCGGCTGACGGTTCGCGATGCGACTTTCGGTTTTCGCCATCGGCACGCGCATGCCGGCCTGGGTGAATGATGGCGTCCGGGAGTATGCCCGGCGCCTGCCGCGCCAGATTCAATTCAGCGTGGAAGAAATCACGCCCGGTCAGCGTACCGCGCGCGGCCATGTAACCGCGGCGCGCGCGCAGGAATCGGCTCAACTGATCAAGCGTGCCGCCCCGGCCGATCTACGAATCGTGCTCGATGAAAAGGGCCAGCCATGGACATCGACCGAACTCGCCGCCCGGTTGCGGGACTGGCTGCACCATGTACCGCATGTGGCGTTGATGATCGGCGGTCCGGACGGATTTGCCGATGAAGTGCGTGACGGCGCGGACCGACTCTGGTCGTTGTCCCGGTTGACACTGCCGCACGGACTGGTACGCGTCGTTTTGGCGGAGCAGATTTACCGTGCATGGACGATTGTCGACGGGCATCCTTACCATCGGGAAGGCCGATAGCCTGCGATGCACACGCCGTTTATTTACCTCGCATCGGGTTCGCCGCGTCGCCGGGAATTACTCGCACAGCTCGATATTTCGTTCGAGATATTAACTGCCGATATTGACGAATCGCTGCGGCCGGGGGAGTGGCCCGAGGCGTACGTTCGCCGGATGGCCTGTGACAAAACCCGCGCGGCATTGCAGCGATTGACCGGGCGTCACGCGCCGGTGCTCGGTGCAGATACGGCGGTCATTGTCGATCGACAGATTCTCGGCAAACCGGCAGACCAGGCGGCGGCTGCGGCGATGCTCCGGCGCTTGTCGGGCCGCGAGCACGAGGTGCTGTCGGCTGTCGCAATCAGCGATAATGCGCGTCAGGCCGTTGCCGTCAATCGTACGATCGTGACTTTCCGGCCGCTGAGCGCAGCGGAGATCGAGGCTTACTGGGCAACCGGCGAGCCGTGTGACAAAGCCGGTGGTTATGCGATCCAGGGACTCGGCGCCGTCTTCATCGAGGCGATCCACTGCAGCTATTCCGGTGTCATGGGATTACCGCTGTTTGAAACCGCACACTTGCTGAATGACTTCGGTTATCGTTTTATGTAGCTGTTATGCCTGAAGAAATCCTGATCAATTCCACTTCCCGCGAGACGCGCGTCGCCGTACTCGAAAACGGCGTCCTGCAGGAACTGATGATCTAGCGCGCTTCACGACGCGGCCTGACCGGCAATATTTACATGGGCCGGGTTTCTCGCGTGTTGCCGGGCATGCAGGCCGCATTCGTCGAGATAGGGATTGCACGGACCGCATTTTTGCACGCGTCGGACGTTGCACCGGGCGATTCACCTGCCGGTAACGGCTCGTCGAGCCAGCCGGATATTCGCGATTTATTGCGCGAAGGTCAGCAATTGCCAGTGCAGGTCATGAAGGATCCGATCGGAACGAAAGGGGCGCGGCTGACGACGAAGTTCGCGATACCGTCACGTTACCTGGTCCTGTTGCCTGCCGGCGCAAAGTTCGGCGTTTCGAGCCGGATCGAGGACGAGGCCGAGCGCCAGCGCCTGAAAACCGCGATGGAATCGATTATTCCGGCGGACCATGCCTGCGGTTACATTGTCAGGACGGTGGCCGAGGAAGCAGATACCCGGGCATTACAGGCCGACATGGTGTTTCTCGATAAACTCTGGAAAGCCATATGCGACACGGCTTCGACCGCCGAAACCGGGCAGTTGATTCACGAGGATCTGCCTCTGGCCGTGCGTGTCATCCGCGATATCGTCAGTCTCGATGTCAAAAGAGTCCAGGTCGACGCGGAGAACGTATTTGACAGGCTCAGGCATTTTGCCGGCCGGTTCATGCCGGAAATCGTGCCGACGATCGAGTTATACGGGGGGCGTCGGCCGATACTCGATCTGTACGGCGTCGAGGATGACATCGAGAAGGCGCTGAACCGAAAGGTTTCGATGAAGTCCGGCGGTTACGTGATCTTCGATCAGACCGAAGCCATGACGACGATCGACGTGAATACCGGCGGTTATGTCGGGCATCGTAATCTCGAAGAAACCATATTCCGCACGAACCTTGAGGCGGCGGTAACGATCGCCCGCCAGCTCAGGTTACGCAATCTCGGCGGCATCATCATTATCGATTTCATTGACATGGACGAGGAAAACCACCGGCACCAGGTGCTTGAGGCGCTCGAAACGGCGCTGGCAGCCGATCATGCCCGCACGCAGATCAGTGAACATTCGGCACTGGGCCTGGTCGAAATGACTCGCAAGCGGACTCGCGAAAGCCTCGAGCACATTATGTGCGACAGTTGTCTTGCCTGTCACGGCAATGGTTTTCTCAAAACGCCCGAAACGGTCTGTTATGAGATTTTCAGGGAGATCCTCCGGCAGCACAGGCAATTCAGGTTCGATGAGCTCGTCATACTGGCGCATCAGGATGTCGTCGAATTATTGCTCGATGAAGAGTCCTCCGGACTCGCGGAGCTCGAAGAGCTGACCGGCAAACCGATCCGTTTGCAGTCCGAAACGATGTTTGCACCGGATCGGTTCGATGTCGTCCTGATGTAGGTGAAACGCGCAACTCAATGGGTAATGTGCTCGGCAAAATCTTTAAATGGCTCGTTTACGTCTGTGCCGCCGGCGTCATACTGCTTGCGTTACTGGTGGGCGTTGCGCGTCTGTTGCTGCCGCTGGTCCCCGAATACCAGGATGACATTCGTCGCTGGGCAGCGACCGCGACCGGTTTCGACGTAGAGTTTGAAAATATCGGCGCGAGCTGGCCCTTTGCAGGCCCCGAGTTGCAGTTTATCGACGTGACCGTGTCGACGCAGGATACGGGCGAGCCGGTTTTTACCGCCGATAAACTGTCGGTCGGCATCAGCCTGCTCAGCCTGATTCGCGATCGCAAGATTTTGCTGAGTCGTCTTGGCGTCGAGGGTTCGCAAATCCGGATGCGGTGCGACGCCGACGGAAATCTCCTCTTTCAGGACCGGCGACTCGATCGGTTTCTCCGGCTGGAGCCCGATCCGGACAAGCCCCTGCACTTGCCCGACCTGTTGATTGAATTGACGGGCATCAAGCTGGCTTTTACCGACGATTTGCGTTCCGGTGGGGCACATGCTTTTGATATCGAACAGCTGGGCCTCCGGTTATCCGACGAGCAGATTCTGATCGACGGCGATGTCGACCTGCCGCCGGAATTCGGTGGCCGCATAACGATTTCGACCGATTTTCCGACCCGGTTGCTTCGTCCCGGAGTACATCCAGCAGAAAAGGTCAATCGGCGATCGGTGGCCCCGGGAGAGCAGGAATGGCGGATCTATTTTGCCGGTGAGGAGTTGCAGTTCAGAGAAATTCTCGCCTATGTCTTTAACCGGGATGTTCCGGTCAGGGAAGCGCATGGCGATATCACCCTTGCCGCCGCTTTTCGTGACCGATCGCCGCAAAGTATCTCGGTAGACCTGGATGCTGCCGACGTCGTGCTGCGCATGGATGCCAGCCGCAGCGAACGATATGAAGTATTGAGCGGGCAGCTGGAGTGGAGCCGCGACGGGACTGACGGCTGGTTGCTTGCTGCAACCGACATCAGCGTCGAACGCGGCGGCCTGTTCGCTCCGCGCAGTGATTTCTCTGTTTCGGTACAACCGGCCGCTGCCGGCCGGACGCTGGCCGCCAGGGCCAGTGCGAACTTTCTGCGCCTGCAGGATCTGTATCCGCTGGTTCGGATTGTGGCCAGTGAAAATCTGCTGACGGCTGTCGTGCCGGAGGATTTGCGCCTGCCGCAGGATCTCTACGGCGACGTGAAAAATCTTGATTTCAGTCTGCAGCGGTTTGTCGATGGACCGGACAATTTCAGCGCCGCGTTTAAATTTACCGATGTCGGCGTCGTCGGTCTGGAGGCCGGTCATTCGATTCGCGGAATCAGCGGTGAACTGACGGCCGATCAGGGCGGCGGTCGTCTGCAGATCGCCGGCCGGTCTACCGAGGTGGAGTGGCCGGCCTTGTTCGTCGCGCCGATCGACGTGCAAAGTTTCAGCGGATTGCTGGTCTGGCGCGTCAGTGACGACGTCATTCATGTCATGAGCGATAACGTGCAGCTGAAACTGCCGTTCCTCGAGGCCAGTACGCGCTTCGAGCTCGACTGGCCGCGCAACGGCGACTCGCCACGCATTGATTTGACCGCGACGGGCAGCGCGAGCGACATACACAGGGTCGTATCGATATTGCCGTTGAAAAAATTCGGGCCGCGGGTACCGGGCTGGCTGGATCGTGCAGTCGTTGGCGGGCGCATATCGCATATCGACGCCCGGTTAAGCGGGCCGTTGCGCAAGTTTCCGTTCAAGTCCGGGGAGGGCATCTTCAGGATCGCCATCGATGTCCAGGATGGCGTCCTCGATTATGCGGCAACCTGGCCGCGTATCGACAATATCGATGCGCGCCTCGTTTTCGATGGCGTCAGCCTGACCTCACGCCGCAATAGCGGCCGTATCGGGCGTATCGACTTTCACGACAGCGATATTCGCATTGCCGATCTGCACAAGGGGCAACTCGAAATCCGGGCGCACCAGCCGGTGGCTGTCGATGCGGCGCTGAATTTCCTGCAACACAGTCCGGTTGCCAGGACAACGGGGCCGGTACTCGAGAAGGCGACGGGCAACGGAACCGCCAATGTCGATTTGCAGCTCGTCGTGCCGATCAAGCACCGGTCCGATTATGAACTCGGGATCGTGATCGATACCCATGACGCACGACTGGGCATGCAGGGCCTCGACTGGGGCCTGACCGATATCGGCGGTACCCTGACGATTCGCAATACACGGTTTTACGCCAAGGCCATGACTGCAACGCTGCTCGGCGAGCCCGTCACGCTCGATTTGCGCCCGGCTGCCGATTCGAGCGACCTGTATGGCCAGTTTATCCGGGTTACGGGCCGTACACCGGTCAAACGCTGGATGCAGGCGTTGTCGTTACCGTTTGTCGAGCGGGTCAGCGGGCCGGCCGACTGGAATGCGCTGGTGCTGATTCCGCGACGGCGGCCTGAGGGGGTGCGGCCACCGGTACATATTATCGTGCGATCCGATCTGGTCGGTGTAGAGAGTCGTTTGCCCGATCCGCTTGCCAAGCAGCCGGCCGAGCCGCGTGCGCTCGAAGTCGATGTTGCCTTCCCGGCCGTGGGACAACTGGAGGTCACCGGCGGGTTGCGCAAGGAGCTGACCTGGGCTTTTGAACTGGAGTCCGTCGACCAGTCCTGGCGCATCGCGCGCGGAGCGGTCCACGCCGGTGCAGCGAAAGCGATCGTGCCGGCCGACCGGGGCGTGGAATTATCCGGTCGCCTGGCGTTCGTCCGTTTCGATGACTGGCTCGGGCTGGCCGGGGCGGGCGAATCGGACACGGCCGGATCCGGTGCCGGAAAGCCGGACTGGCAGAAAACCTGGCATAAGGCGGAACTGGAAATCGACCGGCTGTCGGCCTTCGGGCTGTTGTTCGGCGATGTTCGTCTGGAGGCGGATCAGGATGCGCAGAACTGGTTGATTGCCCTGCAGGGCCCTGACCTCGCCGGCCAGGTCAAGGTGCCGCTTACGCTCGATACCGGCCGGCCCATCGAGGCCAATATGGAGCGGCTCTGGCTCGTGGACACCGAATCTGAAGCAGACGGGAAAGGCGGTGGCAGCGGACCGGCCGATCCACGTGAAATTCCGCCGATCGAGATTGCCGCCGACGATTTCGTGATCAATAAAATGCACTTCGGGTCCCTGCACACGAGCATCAGGACGGTCACCGGGGGCATTCTGATCAAGCCCATCCGGATGCAGGCGCCGACCTTCACGATCGAAGGCGATGGCGCATGGCTGGTTCATCCGAATGACGATACGTTGCGCCAGAGCCACCTGGCACTGAGCCTGAACGGCACGGATATCAAGGCCGTTCTGTCCGCCCTGGATTACGACCCGGTCATCGAGGGCAAGTCAATTGCTGCCAGCGCCGATCTGACGTGGCTTGGCGGTCCGAGCGAAGATTTTCTGCAACGCGCCGACGGCAAATTTTCGCTGCGCATGAAGGATGGTTCGGTGCTGGCCGTGAGTCCGGGCAGCGGCCGCATACTCGGCGTACTCAGCCTGGCCGCCTTGCCGCGGCGCCTGTCCCTCGATTTCAGCGACGTCTTCGACGATGGTCTGGGTTTCGATACGCTCAAGGGAGATTTCACGGTCGACGACGGCAACGCATATACCTGTAATCTCGGCCTGGAAGGTTCCGTCGCCGATATGGGTATCGTCGGCCGGGCCGGCCTGGAGGCCCGCGATTACGATCAGCTGGCCGTCGTTCGGCCACATGTCTCCAACCTGCTCGCAGTCGGCGGCGCAGTTGTCGGCGGACCTGTGGTTGGCGCCGCAATGTTGTTATTCTCGCAGATCTTTCACAAGCCGCTGAGTACGCTCGGTGAATCCTATTACCGGGTCACCGGGTCCTGGGACGATCCGGCCATAGAGCAGATTCACGGCAGTGACCTGGACGTTGCACCGCTGCGCAACTGCAAGGCGTATCTTGCCGACGCCATTACCGAGTCGCTGAAAGACTCACCGGCGCCTGGCACAAACTCTGAACTGGAAGAACATCGTGAATAATCCCGAAGGCCCGAACCCGATTCAGATCGCGCGGCAATCCCTGCTCGTTCCGGCCGGGCTCGAAGATCTGCATCTCGACCGCGCGCTGAACGCCCTGATGCAAAACGGCGTCGACAGCGCGGACCTGTATTTTCAGGTAACGCGGCATGAGTCGTGGTCGCTCGAAGACGGCATCGTCAAGGAAGGCAGTTACAACCTCGATCAGGGCGTCGGCGTCAGGGCCATGGCCGGCGAAAAAACCGGTTTTGCGTATTCGGACGAACTGGCACTGCCGGCACTGATGCAGGCATCGACGGCAGCCGGCGCGATTGCGCGCAGCGGCCGGCAGGGAAAAGTCCGGGTTGCCGTGCCGCAGTCCGGGCACCGATTGTATGAGCCGGTCGATCCGGTTTCTTCGCTGGCCGATGCGGACAAAGTGGCCCTGTTACAGGAGATCGATCGTGAAACCCGCAAGCTCGATTCACGCGTCAAACAGGTCATGGCCAGCCTGGCCGGCGTGCAGGACATGATTCTTCTCTGTTCGAGCGACGGCGTTCTGGCTGCCGACGTTCGTCCGCTCGTGCGGCTCAATGTTTCGGTTATCGTCGAAGATGGCGGCAAGCGCGAACAGGGATATTCCGGCGGCGGCGGCCGCTTCAGCTACGAATATTTTTTCGACGGCGACCGGTCGATGGCCTATGCGCGTGAAGCCGTTCGCCAGGCGCTGGTCAGTCTCGATGCCGTGCCCGCACCGGCAGGCGAGATGATCGTCGTGCTGGGTCCGGGCTGGCCCGGCGTTTTGCTGCACGAAGCGATCGGTCACGGTCTGGAAGGCGATTTCAATCGCAAGGGTACATCGGCGTTTGCCGGGCGACTCGGCGAGAAGGTCGCCTCCGATCTGTGCACCGTCGTCGACGATGGCACGCTCGACGGGCGACGCGGCTCGCTGAATATCGATGACGAAGGCGTGCCGACGCAAAATACGGTGCTGATCGAACGCGGCAAGTTGACCGGATACATGCAGGACCGCATGAATGCGCGCCTCATGGGAGCGGAGTCGACGGGTAACGGTCGGCGCCAGTCATTCTCGCATCTGCCGCTGCCGCGCATGACCAATACGTTCATGCTGGCCGGCGACAGCGATCCCGGGGAAATCATTGCATCTGTCGACCGGGGTATCTATGCGAAAAATTTTGCCGGCGGCCAGGTCGATATCACGTCGGGCAAGTTCGTGTTTTCGGCCAGCGAATCCTATTTGATCGAAGGCGGCAAACTCGGTGCACCCGTCAAGGGCGCGTCGCTGATCGGAGACGGTCCGTCGGTGCTGCACAAAGTGACGATGGTCGGCAACGATCTCGAACTCGATACCGGTATCGGGGTGTGCGGGAAGGACGGACAGTCGGTGCCCGTGGGCGTCGGGCAGCCGACGTTGCGGATCGACGGACTGACCGTTGGCGGAACCGGGTGACGGGCGAGCGGCGCTGTATCGCGATGATGCCGTGGTGTTACCGGGGATCGGGCAGATCGGCGACTGCCCGGGTTTGTTCGGTGCGAAAGTCGTCCAGGGCCTTGCGCAGGCGATCGTCTTGCAGAGCCAGTATCGACGTGGCCAATAATGCGGCATTTTTGGCGCCGGCTTTGCCGATGGCCAGCGTGCCGACCGGAATGCCGGCCGGCATCTGGACCATCGACAGCAGGGCATCCATGCCGCCGAGCGCGCGCGATTCCATCGGCACACCGAGTACCGGCAGCGGAGTCTTGGCCGCCGTGGCGCCCGGCAGGCCGGCGGCCAGACCCGCGGCGGCAATCAGGACTTTCAGACCGCGGTCCCGGGCCGTGCCGGCATATTCGGCCAGCAAATCGGGCGAGCGATGTGCAGAAATCACCCGGACCTCGTGTTCGATACCGAACGATTCGAGCAGGTCCGATGCGTTTTTCATGATCTCCCAGTCCGATTGAGAGCCCATGATGATTCCGATGACAGCGTTCATTGGCGGATTTTAGTGCAAAAAAGAGCGTCAGACACACTGTTGTTTCCGAAACTTCAATCCTGCCTGCGGTATGGATTGCCAACTCCGTTTTTATGGCAGGTTAGACTATGGGCCCGATTAAAGAATCTACAGAGTACGTTCGCATGACCAGACAGCCGCAGCCCGATATCGAGACACTCGGCGAGTGCGTCGACCAGGCGTTGCAGATGACGCACCGGCATGGTGCAAATTCTGCCGAGGCCAGCGCGAGTTTCAGGGCCGGTCTGTCCGTCACGGCGCGGATGCGCGATGTTGAAACACTCGAATATCACCGCGATCAGGGACTCGGTGTGACGGTATTTTTCGGTCAGCAAAAAGGCAGCGCCAGCACGTCGGATTTGAGCCCGGCGGCGATCGAGGAAACGGTACGCCGCGCCTGCACACTGGCGCAATTCACGACTGGGGACGCCTGCGCAGGGCTCGCCGACCCGCAGCTTCTGGCCACCCGGATTCCCGATCTCGATCTGTATCATCCCTGGTCGATCGAGCCGTACCAGGCTATTGACCTGGCGATCGAATGCGAAGCCGCTGCGCTGGATGCCGATGAACGAATCGACAACTCCGAAGGTGCGACGTTGTCGACATCGAGCGGCTGTAGCGTGTACGGAAATACCAACGGGTTTCTGGCCGGCTACCGGGATTCGCATCATAGTTTGTCGTGCGCCGTCATCGCCCGGCAAGGCGGGCAGATGGAACGTGATTTTGAGTACACGGTAACGCGCCGGGCCTCGGAACTGGCCGCCGGCGCACTGATTGGCCGTCAGGCCGCACAACGGAGCCTGCGACGCCTGGGGGCACGCAAACTCGATACGCGCAAGGTGCCGGTCCTGCTTTCACCGCGCATCGCGCGCGGTTTTTTCGGCCACCTGATCGGGGCAATCAGCGGCGGCAGCCTCTACCGCAAAGCGACGTTTCTGCCTGACAGCATCGATACCAGGGTGCTGGCCGAATGCGTGACGATCGATGAACAACCGCATATTCGCGGTGGCCTGGCCAGTGCGCCGTTCGATGCCGAGGGCGTCGAGACGCGCAACCGGCGTCTCGTGGACCGGGGTATCCTCAGGGGCTATGTGCTGGGGAGTTATTACGCGCGCAAACTCGGTTTGCAGACAACGGGCAATGCCGGCGGTATTCACAATCTGGTCGTCAGTGATACCGGCCAGGGCTTTACGGATTTGCTGGCAGCCCTGGATACCGGTCTGCTCGTGAACGAGGTCATGGGGCAGGGCATCAATCCGGTGACCGGCGATTATTCGCGCGGTGCGGCCGGATTCTGGGTCGAGGGCGGCGAGATTCAATATCCGGTCAGCGAGATTACGATTGCCGGTAACCTGCGGGACATGTATCGGAATATTGTCGCGCTCGGTACTGATACCGATCAGCGGGGGGGGATTCGGACCGGGTCGGCGTTGATCGAGGAGATGACGGTGGCGGGAAACTGACTCGCTGACTCGTTACGGTTTTTGGGGGAAAAGCCCCGACATCACGGCAAACCGTCCCCCTCAGACGGCTTCTGCGCAGCCTCCGCCGCATCTTCGTCGAGCAGTCCATAGAGCGAGGTGTTGCCGAGTTCGCTGTCGAGAGCGCGGTCGATGCGATTGTTCAGGCTGGTGACGACGCGCGGCCAGATACCCGTCGACCAGACGTCGATCGTTTGCGGGTCGCGAATGGCAGCGAGTATCTCGGTCAGCCTGATGTTGCCCGGATCCCGGGACGGAAACAGCTGGTCCCTGTTTGTGCGGGTCACCAGGTTAGCCGCAACCAGCCGATTGATGACCGGGATCAGCATCAGTGCCGGCAGGTGAGAGGATTCGGCGATCTCGGCGATGACCGGCTGCGGCGAGCCATCGCGAAAGGCGGCGGCTGCGCGTGTCATGATGCCGAACGCAATTTGCTCCCGGACCCGGGTGCCGACGCTGAGCGGGCGGTAACCGAGTCGCAGATGTTCGGGGTTCTGGGCATAAAAAGAGACCAGTGCGCCGATCAGCAGAATCAGCCAGCATAAATATAGCCAGAACAGGGCGAGTATGACGACGGCAAAGGTCGCATAGATCGACATCGTGCGTACCGATGTCATGACGAAGTTGGTGAACAGGACTCCCGATGTTGCCCACAACAGGCCACCCGTGATGCCGCCGACCAGCGCGGACCGGAATCGCACTGGGTATTGGGCAGAAACCAGTAGACGAGTGTAAAACCGAGTATCAGCAGGCCATAGGGCGCCAGTTGTTCGATAAGCAGCAGTGTTTCACTGACCGGCTCATATCCGGAGACTTGCTGCACGAGGGCATTGCTCCGGAATTTTGCGATCAGGGCCATGGCCGTAACCATGACGACCGGACCGACGAGCAGCAGCGTCAGGTATTCGCTGATGCGTTGCGCGAGACCGCGCGGACGGTCGACGCGCCAGGCGTAGTTGAAACTGTCTTCGACTTTTTGCGCCATCGACACGGTCGTAACGAACAGCATCACCAGGCCGACGCCGGCCAGCACGTTGCCCTGGATATTGTCGACGAAGCCGATGACCTGATCGGTCAGTTCGACGCCTTTTTCACCGAGTGGTTCCAGCAGTTTATACAGGACGGGTTCGAGCTGGCGGTGAAATCCGAAGGCCTTGAGTACCGAAAAACTGATGGCGATGATCGGCACGACCGACAGGATCGTGATATAGACCAGGCCCATTGCACGCAGCGTCAGGTTGCCCGCCGCCACATCACGCAGCACGGCGTAAAGAAAACGCAACACGATGACGGCATGGCGGAGACCGGGCGGCAGCGCTTCGACCCGTGGATTCCAGAGCAGATTTTCCAGTTTATCGGTGATCGCGTCGCCCATGTCCGGTTTCCTGTCAGGCGGTCGGCGGACCTTTGAGCAGATCGGCGGCCAGGCGGTACTTCCCGGCTGTTTTGCGCACAATCGTGTCAGGCAGGTGCGGGCCCGGGGCGGTCTTGTCCCAGTCGAGCGTTTCGAGATAGTCGCGCACGAATTGCTTGTCGAAGCTCGGCGGGCTGACCCCGACGGCGTATTCGTCCGCCGGCCAGAAGCGCGACGAATCCGGTGTCAGGACTTCGTCGATCAGGACCAGTTCGCCGCCGTCATCGAGGCCGAATTCAAATTTCGTGTCGGCGACGATAATACCGCGCGCGGCCGCATGGGCAGCGCCGCGCGAGTAGATCTCCAGTGACAGCGTCCTGACCTGTGCGGCCAGCCCGGCGCCGATCAGGGCTTCGACGTCGGCGTAGCTGATATTTTCATCGTGCGCACCGGGCTGTGCTTTGGTGGCCGGCGTGAAAATCGGTTCCGGTAATTTTTCGGCCAGTTCCAGTCCGCACGGCAGGTCGATACCGCAGACTGCGCCGTTTGCCCGGTAATCCTTCCAGCCCGAGCCGATCAGGTAGCCGCGCACGACTGCTTCGACGGGCAGCGGCTTCAGGCGTCTGACGATCGCGGCGCGTCCGGCGATCGTTGCCAGCTCGTCTGCACGGGTGACGACGGATTCGAGCGGTATGTCGGTCATGTGATTGGGCACGAGCGCACGGGTTTCGTTCATCCAGAAGTCGGTCAGTTCGTTCAGAACGCGCCCCTTGCCCGGGATCGGATCCGGCAATACGACGTCAAAAGCCGACAGGCGATCGGTGGTGACGATCAGCAGATGAGTTTCATCGACCGCGTACATGTCACGGACCTTGCCTTGACTTATCCGGGTCAGCCCCGACAATCCTGATTCAAACAATGCGTCTGACATCCATTTATCCGTTGACATGATGAGCATGCAGTTGAGCTGGAAAAGTCGGTTATTCTACAACCCTGAGAAAATGAGGGGGCAGAATTGGTGTCAGACACCAATTTCTACCACGAAAATGATTTTGAGTATGAACCCCGGACGAAATTGGTGTCTGACACCAATTCTGACGCCAATTCCGACACCGTGAACTGGGCCGGCAAACTCGTCGGCGGCGTACTGGGTTTCATCGTTTCCGGTGGCAGTATCATTGGCGCCGCCATTGGCGCGTTCGTGGGTCACCAGTTCGATCGGGGTCTGAGCCGGGGTGACCGGGCCGGAGAATCGGCCGGTACCGGTCAGTTCTCCGGCGCCGAGCGCCAGGCCGTGTTCTTCGAAACGACCTTCCTCGTGATGGGCTATGTGGCCAAGGCTGACGGCCGGGTGACGGAGGAAGAAATCCGGGCGGCGCGCAGCATCATGCATCGCATGCAGTTGCGTCCCGAGGCCGTGCGCCGCGCGATCGATTTATTTACCGAAGGCAAGCAGTCGGATACGAATATCGAGCCGCGGGTCCGTCGGTTGCGGCAGGTCTGCGGTCGTCAACCCGAATTGATCCAGGCATTTCTCGAGATTCAGCTCGAAATCGCATTGAGCCAGGACAATATCTCCGTGGCGGAGCGCAACGTCTTGTGGCGTATCGCCGATATCCTCGGTGTCGGGCGCGTGGCGCTGGCGCAGATCGAAGCGGTGCTTCGGGCCCAGCGCAGCTTCGGTCAGGGTTTTGCCGGCCCGTCACGCGATGCGGATTTGCAGGCAGCCTATCAGGCGCTGGGCGTCGATTCGAAAGCGACCGACAAGGAAGTGAAAACGGCCTACCGTCGGCTCATGAATCAGCACCATCCGGACAAGCTCGTCGCCAAGGGTTTGCCCGATTCGATGATGGAAGTGGCCAAGGAACGCACGCGGGAAATCCGCTCCGCTTACGAAGTCATCAAGGAACGCCGCGGCATCAAGTAAGAACTCACGCCCACCTGCGCGCCAACCGGCCGAAGTTTATGGGACAATGCACCGCACCTGTATCCTTTCACCCCGTTACTGTCCGGGAGTTACCTCGTGCGTGATGTTCTGATCGCTCCATCCATTTTATCGGCCGATTTCGCCCGCCTCGGTGAAGAAGTGCGCGACGTGCTGGCCGCCGGCGCCGATGTCATTCATTTTGACGTTATGGACAACCACTATGTACCGAACCTGACTGTCGGGCCCCTCGTCTGTCGCGCTCTGCGCACCTCGGGGATAACCGCTCCGATCGACGTTCATCTCATGGTGCGTCCGGTAGACCGTCTGGTGCACGATTTTGCCAAGGCCGGCGCGACGCGCATCAGTTTTCACCCGGAGGCAACCGAACACGTCGATCGTACGATCGAGTTGATTCGCGAACTCGGTTGCCGGCCCGGTATCGCTTTAAATCCGGCCACACCGCTGCAGTGCCTGGACTACACGCTGGAGAAGGTCGATCTGGTCCTCGTCATGTCCGTCAACCCCGGGTTCGGCGGTCAGACATTCATCGATACGAGTCTGGGCAAGCTGGCCCAGGTGCGTGCACGCATCGATGCCCTGGATCGCGCGGATGATCAGGCGATTCGCCTCGAAGTCGACGGCGGCGTGAAGCCGGACAATATCCGCAGTATCGCGGCCGCCGGCGCCGATATGTTCGTTGCCGGTTCGGCCATTTTCGGGTCGAGCGATTACGCGGCGACGATTGCCCGATTACGCCGGCACATCGCCGCCGCGGACAGTTGAAACGCGCCGGTCCTGCTACTGGGCGACGGCCCGGATGGTCTGCTTCGGACGGGTGTTATAAACGACGATCGTTTTGCCGCTGGCCGAGACCAGGCCCTGCTCCTCGAGTACTTTGAGCACGCGGCCGGCCATCTCCCGGGAACAGCCCACGAGACGGCTCAGCTCCTGGCGGCTGACCTTGATCTGCATGCCGTCCGGATGTGTCATGGCGTCTGGTTCGTTGCACAGGTCCATGATGGCGTGCGCGACTCGTCCGGTGACGTCGACGAACGCCAGGTCGCCGAGCTTGCGGTTCGTGCGATCCAGGCGTGTTGCCAGTTGCGTCGCTAGCTCGAACACGAGGCCGGGGCTTTCACTGGCAATCTGGCGGAAGCGCGGATACGTCATTTCGGCAATTTCCGACGCGACGCGCGTGCGGACCCAGGCGCTGCGCGCCGGCTCGTCGTAGAACAGGCCCATTTCACCGAAGAACTGGCCCTTGTTCAGGTAAGCGAGCACCATCTCGTTACCGTCTTCGTCTTCGATCATGACTTCGACCGAACCGGAAGTGATGTAATACAGACTGTCCGGTACGTCGCCGGCATGAATCATCACGGTTTTGGCAGGTACCGTGCGCACGCGACAATACGTCAGGAATCGATTGATGGCGGGAACTTCACTCGCCGTTTTTCCGTTGTAACCCATAACAAACATAACTCCCCAATAACCCAGCCCCGATTTATACTGATTTCAACATAAGAAGCAAAGAGTTAGACGAGATTTGTGACGTATGTCTCAGGAATCGGGCGTTTCGGACCGAATATGACAAGTCAGACCGGGTGCGCCGCACATTTTTTTGCGTGAAGTTCATCACACCCCGGCGCGAAATTGGTATACCATCGCCGGCTTTTGCGGCAGGGAGAGAGACATGAACCATATTGAATTTCGCATGGTCCTGGTTGTACTGGCCTTGTCTGTTGCGTTGCAGGTCCGGGCAGCCGATGAGCCGGACGGCCCATGGTCGGGCAAGCTTGCGATCGGCTACCTGGCCGTCAGCGGTAACACGGAAAGTACGACTTTCTCCGGCGATGCAGAAATCAACTGGGACGGCGAGCGCTGGCACCACCAGTTACTGGGCAAGGCGCTGGGTAAATCCGAAGACAAGCAAACGACCGCCGAAGCCTACAAGACGTCCTACCAGGGCAAGTTTGATCTGTCGGAGCGAACCTATCTGTTCGGTTTGCTGGATTTCAACAAAGACCGGTTCAGCAGTTACGACCATCAGCTGTTCGAGACCCTGGGTCTGGGCCAGAGAATCCTCAAGACCGACAAGCACGAACTGAATCTCGAACTCGGCGCCGGCGCAAGCCAGTCCAGGCTGATCGAAGATCTGCCGGGCGGCGGAACCCTCGAAACCGACGTGGACGAGGCGACTTTCCGGGTTTCGGGCGATTACAAATGGTCGATCAGCGACAATGCCGAGTTTCGCCAGAAGCTGAGCGCTACATCTGGTTCCAGCAATACATATACGGAATCCGTGACGGAATTGAGTGCCGGCATTATCGGCTCCCTGTCGACCGTTCTGAGCTATATTGTCCGACACAATTCGGATGTAACGGTCGGCAAAGATAAAACCGATACCTTTACCTCGATCTCCCTGGAATACACGTTTTAACGTCTATTCTGCCGGAACATTGAAAAACCCGGGCAACGCCAGTAAAATCGCCGCCTTTTCCGCGTCCATTCCGCCTGCAGGACGCCTATACGGATTCAATAATAATGAGCACTTATTCTGCGAAGCCCGCTGAAGTCGAGCATGGCTGGTACCTGGTGGACGCCAGTGGTCGCACGCTGGGCCGCCTGGCGACCGAGATCGCCAACCGCCTGCGCGGCAAGCACAAGCCGGTGTTTACGCCGCATGTCGACACCGGCGACTACATCGTCGTCGTCAACGCGGCCAGGATCCGTGTGACCGGCAACAAGCTCAAGGACAAGATGTACCATCACCATACCGGATACATAGGCAACCTGAAGTCGATCAACCTGGAAGGTTTGCTGGCCAGGTCCCCCGAACTGGTCATCAGGAAGGCCGTCAAGGGCATGCTGCCGAAGAACAAGCTTGGCGCGGCCATGCTCAGGAAATTACGGGTCTATAGCGGGCCCGATCACGATCATGCGGCTCAGCAGCCTCAGCGGCTTGAGATCTGAATGGGATATCTGAACGGATAATTTAGTTATGGCAACCGATATTTATTACGGCACCGGGCGTCGCAAATCCTCGACAGCGAGGGTTTATCTGCGTCCGGGCACCGGCCGCATTACGGTCAATAAAAAGTCGCTGGACACGTTTTTTGGACGCAAGACGGCGCGCATGATCGTACGTCAACCGCTCGATCTGACCGAACTGGGCGATAAATTCGACATCACAGTTCGGGTACATGGCGGCGGTACGACCGGCCAGGCCGGTGCAATTCGTCATGGTCTGACCCGGGCGCTGATGGCTTATGACGAGAGCCTGCGGCCGAGCCTGCGCAAAGCCGGTTTCGTGACGCGTGATGCGCGTGAAGTCGAGCGCAAAAAGGTTGGTTTGCGCAAGGCGCGTCGCGCGACACAGTACTCCAAGCGCTAACCGGACCCAAAGTTCCGGCCTGGCCGGTTGCCGACACGTTTGGGGGATCGTCTAGCGGTAGGACTGCGGACTCTGACTCCGCCAACCCAGGTTCGAATCCTGGTCCCCCAGCCAACAAAAAAGCCCGCTGCCCGCCTCGAGCGGGCTTTTTATTTCCTGACCATTTCCTTTACGCCGTCTTCGGTGGCCATCAGTATCCGGTCGGCCGGACGCTGCGCAAACAGACCGACGGTCACGATGCCGGGAATCTGGTTAAAGCGATTCTCCATCTCGACGGGGTTGGTGATTTGCAGGTTATAAATATCGAGGATTTCGTTGCCGTTGTCGGTCAGAAAATCCTGGCGCAGGATCGGCTGGCCGCGGTTCTTTACAAACTGCCGCGCAACGTAGGAGCGTGCCATCGGAATGACTTCGACGGGCAGCGGAAATGCACCGAGCACCCCGACCCATTTCGAATCGTCGATAATGCAAACAAAATGGCGTGCCGCGGCAGCCAGGATTTTTTCCCGTGTCAATGCTCCGCCACCGCCCTTGATCAGATTAAAGTGCTTGTTGGCCTCGTCAGCTCCGTCGACGTAAAGATCGATGCTACCGACCTGGTTCAACGGCGTGACCTCGAAATTCAGATCCCGCAGGCGGTCTTCGGTCGCCTGGGAGCTGGCGACGACGGCCTCGAGCTGATCGCGCCAGGCAGGCAATTCATCGATGAAAAAATTGACGGTCGATCCGGTGCCGACACCGAGGACCATTCCCGGCTTGATGCACTGCAGTGCCGCCCGGGCGGCAATTTGCTTTTTTTCTCCATGATGCATGGCTGGGCCCCCGGGCGTTAGGATGCGATCGACTGAGCGTGACGGGATTATAACCATACGCCATGATATTTGGTTTCCCGGGTACGGCTTTGGCAAAAAAATATGCCCGCCAGTGGCGGGCATATTATTCGGCAGACTCCGGTCGGGAGCCTGCGCAGACGCCCTGGTCAGTTCCTAGCGTCTGCGCGATGCCTTTTTCTTCGCCTTGCGTTTGGCCTTTTTCTTGGTCTTCTTTTTCGCCTTGCGTTTGGCCTTTTTCTTGGCTTTCTTCTTCACCTTGCGCTTGGCTTTTTTCTTGGCCTTCTTTTTCACCTTGCGCTTGGCTTTTTTCTTGGTCTTCTTTTTCGCCTTGCGCTTGGCCTTTTTCTTGGCTTACTTCTTCACCTTGCGCTTGGCCTTTTTCTTGGTCTTCTTCCTGGTCGTTTTCTTGCGCGATGCCTTGCGCACTACCTTGCGTTTCTTCGCAACTTTGCGTTTCGCCTTTTTCCGCGAAACTTTCTTTCTCGATGCAGCCATAGTCATAGTCTCCGTGTCGGGATAACCGGGCCGAGTATATACATCAAAAAATAAAATGCTAGCAAATCAATGCTGAAATCATTGCGGGATTTTTCGACGTTTTCCCCCCGTTTTTTTGCCGAATCGGTCTCGGAATCGAAAATGAATGTGACAGATGTCACAGGTTATTGCCGCGACACGCATCGCACGAGTTGCAGTACGAACTAGATCCGGTAGATTTTTTTTTCAGTTACGACGAACTGCATTGGGACATCCCAGCTGTGAGCCTTTATTTTCGGGACTTTCTGGAAGTCGTGCGCCAGACCGACGAGGGTTGGTCGACACCATGAGTGACGAGAGTGCATGAAACGAAAACTTCGGTCGTAATACCCGCCACCCATGCCAATTCGGTTTCCGGTGACGTCAAAGGCAACAAGCGGGGCGAGCACGACGTCGATTTCCCGCGGTCTTGTCAGGCACGATTTTTTTCCGTCCGGTTCGGGTATATCGTATTTATTGCGCAAATAAACCGTGTCGGGGTCACAGGTCGAGAACCGGAGTTCCAGGCCGCATAACACGGGTAACAGCACGATTCGGCCGCGTTTCCAGGCTTCGGAAATAAAGAATCGGCAGTCGACCTCGTTCCCGACAGGGAAATAGCATGCAATGCGGCGCGCTCGCGACAGGACAGGCAGGTTCCACAAGCGCCGTGAAATATCAATCGAAGCAGCAATGACATCGTCGCCGGACAACGCATTTCTTCGAGTTTTTATCGTGTCGCGAATCGCCGCGCTGTTCATGGCGGGCAGGATAGCTCAGGTGGCCCGGAAAGAAAGAGCTCCTCCCGCATGTGCCGTGACAGGCCACTTGCTCTCGAACCAGAGCGGAAGGTGGGATCAGCCGTGACAGAGCAGGCTATCCGCATGCAGCGGTTTTGCACAAAGCTGCCGACAGACTATTGATCCCAAATCTGAAAGTTAGGGTCGAAAGACTTCCGGGCTTGCCTCGAACACTGCAGGAGGAACCTGTCATGGATTATACCTGCAAGTGAATGACGAAAATGAGATGAAAGGCCTTTTTTCTCCGGTCCGGATATGAGCCGTTTTTCCGGCGGACGGCAGTCCGTCGGGCTAAAGTTCGAGTTGCTGGCCGGCTTGCAGCGCCGATTCGATGCGCTGACGCATCTGCACGACTTTGGATTTGACGCTGGTTTCCAGGTGCGTACTGACATCCCCGTTGCTGATCAGTTCATTGGCCAGGTTCAGCGCAGCCATGACCGCTATCCTGTCGAGGCCCACGACCTTCCCGCTGTCGCGTATTTCGCGCATCTTGTTGTTCAGCAATTCCGCCGAATCGAGGAGCGCTTTGCGTTCATTGGCCGGGCATGAAATCTGGTATTCCTTTTCCAGAATCTTGATATTGACGTGTGCGAACATCTCGCTCATGAGCCGTGCTCCATTGCCTTGAGCCGGCCGATCATCGCTTCGACGCGGGCCCGGACCTGCTCGTTCTTTTGCAAGAGTGTCGCACGCTCCCCGATCAGGGCATCCTGACGTTGCTTGAGCGAACGATTCTCCTCCTTGATCTGGTTCGTGATCACGACCAGCTCGTCGAGACGCCGTTCGAGGCGTTGAAGTTCCTGAGAAAAGCTTTTGTCGTTTTTATCGGGCATACGCCAAATATAGTGTCTGGGGCGCAGCAGGGTCAAATGTGCAGGGTCGGACCGGAATGCTAGAATCCGCCGTCAATGCCTGCCTGCCGGGGGATTATGGCAGCAGGCCGCCGGTGACACCTTATCATTAGTCTGTTTGCAGGGACGAACCGGTTGATACGCTGAACAGAGTAACGAGAGTCGATAACCGCATGGATCCCGCACCGAAACCGGATTTTGCCGCCATCGAGACCGCTTTGCGAAATGCGGATCTGCTCGGGGAGCCGGCCGAGCTGCATGGTGAATATTGCGGCCTGGCCTGCGTCATGGGCGTCGACGCCGGTCCGGCGTGGGTAGCGTCGGTCTTTGCCGGCACGGACAGAGCGACGGACGATGTGCGTGACGCCCTGCTTTCGCTCGCCGCCACGACGTGGGATGCGCTCGATGCCGGCGACATGGCGCTCACGCTGTTGCTGCCCTGCGATGACGAACCGCTGGAAACGCGTGTCGAGAGTCTCGGACTGTGGTGCCAGGGTTTCATGCACGGACTCGGTGCCGGCGGGGAACCGGGTGCGGACAATCCGTTGCTGGCCGAAGGCGTCACGCGCGAAATCATCGCCGATTTCAGCGAGATCACGCGCGCCGCGTTTACGGCCGAAGAAACCGAGGCGGAAGGCGAGGCCGCGTATATGGAGATCGTCGAGTTCGTGCGCGTCAGTACGCAGCTCGCCTATGAAGAGTTACATCGGATACGCAAGTCGCCGAACGGCGAACGGCGCCATTGAGGGACCGGGTTTGAAGCAGAATGAATTTGTCAGGCGCCGGCGTCAGCTGATGCGCATGATCGGCAAGGGCGGTGTCGCCGTTCTGCCGGCCGCACAGACCCGGCATCGAAACCGGGATGTCGAGTACGAATTTCGCCAGGACAGCGATTTTTATTACCTGACCGGCTTTAACGAACCCGAAGCGGTCGCCGTGCTGGTGCCCGGACGCGCGGAAGGCGAATTCCTGCTTTTTTGTCGCGAACGCGATCCGCAACAGGAAATCTGGCACGGGAAGCTGGCCGGTACCGGCGACGCGGTCGCCGAGATCGGCGCCGACGACGCATTTCCCATTTCCGATATCGACGAGATTCTGCCCGGTATCATCGAGCAATGCGAACGTGTTTACTATTCGATCGGCACGCATTCCGAATTTGACCAGCGGTTGATCGGCTGGGTCACTTCACTGCGCGAAAAGGGAGGCTCCCACGATCATACGCCCGATGAATTTGTCGCCCTGGATCGCATGTTGCATGACTTGCGCCTGTACAAGAGCCGGGCCGAGATCAGCGCCATGCGCAAGGCGGCCAGGATCACGGCGCGCGCACACAAGCGGGCGATGGGCATCTGCCGGCCAGGGTTATACGAATACGAGGTCGAGGCCGAGTTTCAGCATGAATTCCGGCGTCATGACACGCGAATGGCCTACCTGCCAATCGTCGGGTCGGGGCCGAACAGCTGTATCCTGCATCACATCAGCAATAACCGGCAGATGCAGGACGGCGATCTCGTGTTAATCGATATCGGCTGCGAGTATGAGAATTACGCATCCGATGTAACACGCACTTTCCCGGTGAGTGGCCGCTTCTCCGCCGAACAGCGCGCACTTTACGATCTCGTACTAGGGGCGCAGGAAGCTGCGCTGGCCATGGTCGCTCCCGGCCGGCACTGGAATGAGCCGCATGAGGCGGCGGTCAAGGTCATCACGCGCGGCCTGCGCGATCTCGGCCTGCTCGAAGGCCGGCTCTCAACCCTGATCAGGGACGGCGCTTACCGGCGTTTCTTCATGCATCGCACGGGTCACTGGCTCGGCATGGATGTGCATGACGTCGGCGACTACAAGGTCGCCGATCACTGGCGGCTGCTCGAACCGG